>Ga0126381_100003285_pt1 | contig 17608 bp, 15 predicted proteins | sample PanSoiMetPlot_28_FD_96465 | JGI IMG/M metagenome (GOLD analysis project Ga0126381, IMG submission 96465) | Tropical forest soil microbial communities from Panama - MetaG Plot_28 | ecosystem: Environmental > Terrestrial > Soil > Tropical forest > Bulk soil | place: Panama | collected 2016-02-17 | reverse complement strand
CTCGCGGTCGAGCGCCAGTCGAGTCGGCTTCACGAACCGAGGATTGTCAGGGCTTGCTCCGTTGTAAGCCTTTGTCCAGCAGCCCTGCGGGTCGAAAACGTGGATCAGACCATTGGCATAGTCGGAGACATGGGTCCAATTGCGGCTCGAAACGACCACGTCGTACGGCTGCCAGGTACCCGTAGGAAACACCAGGGTCCCGGAACAATCCTCAGAGGGTTTCGCAAGAGTCACTGTGGGTACAGCCGGCGAGACATTGATTCCCGCCGCCGTCTGTTCGACTTTCAAAGGCCCCCAAATGCTCCGCAGTGCGAGACCTTTGATAGAAAAGACTTGAACGCGGCAGTTTCCCGTATCCGCTATATAAATGTTGTTGAAGCAGGAAATCGCCAGCCCGTGAGGAGAAGAAAGCTGACGCGGTTGTGTACCGCAACCGCCGAGACAGGGCAAATCAGCAAACTTCTGTTGGCACGGGTCGAAGCGCTTCAGCACGCAGGCTTGGCCATCAAGGATGTAGACGCGATTCTCGGTGTCTACTGCGACCCCGGTCGCAGACTGCAATCCGCCGAAACTGCCTTGTGGATCAGCCAGAGGGCGGATTGAGCCGGGCAGTTGCTTGAGCGTCAGAACCTCGCCACCGTCTGCCAGGACAGTATTCTGGAGACTAGCAGCGCGCCATCCTGCCAGGCCGTCCAAAACGAAATGTAGTTTCGCGTCGATCATCAAATTTCTCAGGAAGAGCTAGTGTCATAAGACACGTCTATCTCATGGCCGTTTGGGTCGTTGTAAAGCAGCTCTGCTTTGTTGATGTTTACGTCGCGGCAAAACGTCTGCATCTGATCGTCAAGCAGGATCAGCAGCTGATTGTCTTGAATTCGTAGCACGCCCGGCGTCTGGATGATGACGCGGTAGACATTGGAGTAGTACACGGTGCCGCCGAAGGGCCAGCCGGTTCCATCTGTACCACCTGCTAGCGGATCGAAGAGCGTCTTCAAATTCGCCTGCACCGTGTTCTTTACAGTCGCAAGATCGAAGCTCGGATCTACCACAAGCTGGACCTGAACTTTGATTTTTCGATAGACCGGCCCCACTACATAAACCTCAGACGTAAGCAGACGATGAGAATCGAGGTAAGTGCAGACGGCCTTGAGCGTTGTCTGATTCGGAGTGGGGGCCGGGTCCGGAGAATTTGGCACGACGATAACAGTGACGACACCCGGAACGGGTCCGTCGGGGAAATTGGGATGATACAGAGCCAGCGCATACGCGCGTTTCACATTTGCGCCGGGCGCTTGCGTCGCAAGGTATTTGAAGTCGTCCGGCGTTACGGCGCGGTCCTTGCTCTGCAGAGCCAATGTCGCACGAAGCTTGGCGTCGGCAACGGATTCTTCGTCAGTTCCGCCTGTAGCGGGATCAAAGTTCGTGACAGTGTCTACCGACGGGACAGAAGTTTGCAGCTGGTTTATGGAATTTGCCGGCACGTTGCCCTGGTTACCGCCGCCCGCCCGGTAGGATCGCGCGATCACATTGGGTGCCGAGTTGAGCTGGTTGATTACCGGAATTCGACCGTGATCTCCGGTACCTGTGTTAATCATTCCGGTATTCCGATCCAGCGTGAAGACGCGGTCGTTGGGGCCCGATGAAAAGAAATCTTCCACCTCCTGCCAGACCATGAAGCCCTGTCCTTCATCAATCTCGAGACGAAGGCTGGTAACAGAGACCTTTACGCCATCAGTATTCGTAACCTGCACGGGAGTATCCAGCTCCATCACAGGCGTATTGGCTACTTGAAAGCTCTGATTCGGAAGCCCGTTGCTGGTGCCGAGAACTTCATCTGAAAACGTAATGGCTTGCGTGGCGCTGATTGTGTTCGTCCGGACGGCGGAGATTTGCGGCGGCATTTCGTAGCTGGCGGAATCAACGCGCGCACGTATCCAGAAGAGGGTGTCCGCTACATTGCCCACTTTGGCAGCGATTGCCGCGGTTCCAGGGCCGGGAAAAAAGACGTGGCCTGCCTGAGAAAAAGCGCGTGTGTCATCACTGTCGATGTTGATGGCTTGCCACTGCGCACCGCTCCAATATTCCCAAACCAAATTCGCAGGTGGCGGAATCGACGTGCCGCATTGCATGACAGGCGGTGTCAGCCCATCTTGAAATAGAGTGAACGCAAGATTGATCTGTTCCGTCGGGAAAGATATCGGCGACGAAAAACCCAAAAGTAAGGCATTGCCCGGCTGAGGTTTTGGCCCGAAAGGATAGAACCATTGGCCTTGCACTGCATTCTTTTTTGTTTGAATCGTGTAGCCGAACCCGTCGAAAGTTTGAACTGCGGCGAGCTTCGCACCAATGGCAATGAGGGCCAGGTCGGTTTCGAAAATGATTGGTTGTCCGGAACTACTTGCTGCGGCAACTTGCGTGCCAAGAGGAACACTGACTGTGGACAGATCATCTCTCGAAAGAGAAAACGTAAGCTCTGCCTTCGCCGGGCTAGCGGGTTCAAGTTCGATTCCGATAAGCTGCAGGAACTTGATGTAATTGAGGTCTGGAACCTGATTCAAACGATAAACCAGGATCTCTGTCATCCAGGCGAACAGTTCAACGAGCGTGATACCAGGATCTGATTCGTTGAAGTTTGTCCATTCCGGAGTATAGCGAGGGATCAGCGTTTTCGCTTCTGCAACGATATCCGCGAACTGACGATCATCCAGATTTGGGGCGGTTAGCGGCATTCTACTCTCCAGGGCCTTCTGTGAGATAGAACGGATAGACGAGATTGCCGAATGTGTTATTGGAGCGGATGCGGTAGTCGATTCGGATGAGCATGGTGTTTTCCTCGTTGGAAGGCGAAGTGACACTTACGTCGAGTACATCAATGCGTGGCTCCCATTCGGTAAGTGCATCTTTCACAAGGTGCTGAATGTTCCCCCGGGTTGCCGGATTGTTAGGGGCAAAGACCAAATCTTGAATGCCGCAACCAAAACGCGGGAGCATTTGGCGCTCACCCTTGGCTGTGCCCAGCAAAATCCAAATGGCTTCTTCCACGTTCTGCTCGCCGGAAGAAAAATCTAAGCCACCCCCACGAGTAATGCGGAGAGGAAACTTCCAGCCAACGCCGAGGAAGCGCCTGGCGAGGTCGGATGTGCTGGAGGTGGTTGACGTTGGCATTGCGCTCTTTTCCCCTTATGGAACTGAAACCTGGACCCCGCCGACAAAGATCCGGCTTGAAACCGCTAGGTCTCCATTCACCTGAACGGGGCGACCATTGGAAGGAGACAATACGATGTCGCCCGAGTTGGAGAGAACCACTGTGGTCCCTCCGGCGACGAGTTGAACGTGAAATCCGGAGATGTCCTGAAAAATGGTTACCTGGCCTTGTTCAACCAGAGCGGAGTTCTTGAGAAAAATCCGAATCTCTTGTGCGGTCGTTGGATCTGGAGGCTGGGGATCCATCGTGAGGCCCGCAAGGTTATTCTGCCCCGCTGCGAAAATCTGAATTGGCGAGCTCATGGGGCTTTGACCAAATTGCCGGACACCAGCTACATCCATGCCGGTGAAAGCACATTGCGCTGCATACTTCGGAAACGTAGTAATGGGATCCGTGGCAAACAAGTCGTTACCGGCGGCGTCTTTGTTTCCTATTGCAACAATGACGGCTTGCCATGACTTGGCTTTGTCGTTCCAGAACAAGTTCTGAGGCGTCACGGATGAGCTGGGGGATACCCACGTCTTGCCTGAAGAATCCAGGACTTGTTGCAGTCCTCCTGAAAGCAATCGGTAAATAAGAAACGTTGCCTTTGGTTGATTGAGGACGGTCAAAGGGGTCCCGTCGGCGAAAGTCGTCGGGCTGCAAGAAAGGTTGATCGGCTTTTCCGAAACCAGGAGCGGCGTGGGGTTGCCCTCTTGTTGCAGCTGCGGAGTGGGAACGAGCAATGCCATCTAATCCTCTCTCAGAGTCCAAACGTGTCGCCGGGTGCGGGCGTATAGGCGGAACCGACGACAGCCGTCGCGATGACGGTCTGGGCCTGGACAACACCGTCGAAGATCGTGATAGGAGCAGAAATGTTCAGCGCAGAATTCGCCGTCACGTTTGCCATCATGCAGGAAACACTGAGAATTCCCGTTGGGGCATTGATGGTGATACCGGGGGGCGCGTCGCTAACGACAATCTGATTTTGTGCGCTGGTCTGGATCGTGACGCTTGGAGGTAAGTCCTGAAGTTTGATCTCCTGGCTCCCCGTCGTATTGATCGACACACTTGTCGATCCGGGTGAGTCATCCATTTTGATTTTGTGACCACCGTTGGTGGATACCGTTACGTTTGCGGAGCCCGGGGTATCGTCCATCAGAATCTTGTGGCCGCCCTGGGTCGTGATCGTGATTTTTTCTTTGCCATCCGAGTCAACGAAATCAATCTGATGTCCGCTGACAGTGCGAAGCCTCCGCACGTGGGTGTCGATGTCCTTCGAAGGAGGTTTGTCTATTCCATTCCAGAGAAACCCGATGATGAAGGGATGTTGAACGTCTTCCTGGTTGAAGGCCACCAGGACTTCGTCGCCCACTTCCGGCATGAACCAGGATCCACGACTCCCACCGGTCATGAGTGTTGCCACGGGAGCCCAAGTGCTGTCGTTCTGCCCGCCCAAGTAGGGAAGGCTGACCTGGACGCGTCCCTGTTGGTCCGGATCGTCGACATTCTTTACGACACCTGTTACTACTCCGGGAATCTTGCTCATGGTTGTTTCTTCCGTTCCACGGGTCCGTCCCGGCGCGCCGTAAATTCCGTCCGGTATCCGTTGCCGCCAATCGTGTGAGTCGAATCGGTTACGAAGTACTCGCCATCGAAATCGCTGCTTGCTCCCTTGGGATTGCCGGACGCATCGGTTTGCACGCCAAACCCTAAAATTTCGACCGCACAACCCGACCGCAGATCAGGCAATCCGACCGTGGACGCTGTAGCCACGATCAGTTTGTTGTTCTTTTTCGTCAGGGCCGCTTTGGCGAGTTTCTTAGCCTCATCTTTGGTATGCGCCGGCTGATCGGTGATTACCTGGGTGCGGTTGCCGTAGGCTTCGGAAATCTTGGAAAGGCGGGCAATTTCAGCCTGAGACTTTTTTTCGTCCTTCCATAAATCCTGTAGCGTATAGGAAACATTAATAGCCGCGTTCGCTTTGCGGTCCCAGCCGCGGACGGTGACTGTACCTACCTGGTCCGAAGTTGTCAAAGTTGGACGGAAGCTGATGAGCGACTTGCCCCATTCAAGCTGGTATGTTGGCGCATCGGCGGTGTTTGTCGAGCGGCCAAAGAAAAGCGTAGTAGCGTTTTCATCCTCCAGGTAAATGTCATATCCGTGACGCCGCGCGCGCTCCAGCAGGAACACGATGTCGTACTCGTTGTTCATGAAAACAAGCTGGTCCGCAGTTTCGGTTGAATCAGGTTTTGCATCAATTGAAAGGCCCAGCCCCGGCTGACCTTTTTTCACTGGGCGGCCACACAATTCCTTGGCAATGTCTGTGTCTGTCTTGCCGGTATTTTCCCAGGAGTAGGTATGCTGCTCCGTACGAAGGACATGCAACTCGTTCAGACCATGTACGGTCAGGGTGGATGCGCCGGATTCTGGAAAATTCGGTTCTAACCCGGTAATAACGCCTCGCATCATTCGGCGCGTGTTCTTGTAGTAGCCCATCCAGATTTCGATCTTTTTCCCGGGGTCGAAAATGCCTTCAAGGCCCTTTTGTGGGGGGGCGAATTTGAAGATCCGCTTTTCCGCATCCCAGTTATTAATCTCCAAAGTAAATTGATCGATGTCATTGATGCTGTCTTTGTAGGTCACTTGCAAAACATCATTGATGATGTTGTTGGCAAGTTTCTGGCCATCGATATAGACCTCGAAGTGCGGGACGTAAAACGTCTCGTTCTGGCTGAAGATCGGAATCGGTTTCGTACTGGCCATATCACCTCATGGAGTTAACGTGGGAATTTCCAGAACCGCACCCGGTGTGAGTTCCAATGGATCGAGAATCGTATTCTGATCAGCAATGGCGCGCCACTGGGTCGGATCCTGGTACAGGGCGTAGGCAATCTGGCTCAGCGTCTCTCCAAGCTGCACGACATGTGTATGGGTGTGATCGGGAGAGGTCTTGTTGATTTCGTTTATTTGCTCGGCAAGCGTCTTGTATTCCTTGAGGGACACAGTGAGCGTTGCCCGGAGCGGAACGCCCTGTGGGCTGAACAGAGTAAAGCGCTGACGCACGCTCTCTACGAGGCATTTGAAGCCATTGCGAAGCTGACTACCCGTAGATTGGTACAGCCGCTGTCCCGGAAACTCAGAACCCCAGGAAAAGAAACAGACAGGCGGTGCGTGCGTAGCGCCCACGATTTTCACGAGCTTATAGAACTTATCAGTTAGTTCGGTCACGGACGTGGCATTGTCATCCATGCCGAACTCAGTGGAATCAAAAAACAAATCGAGTGAAAGAGTTTCGGTTTGGCCGCGAACGAACTGAAGAATCGGCGAATCCAGACCCGGAATTGTGACTTCGGCAATCTGAGCGCCCTTGTTGAGGGTGTATTCGGTGGGGTTGAAGCGGACATCAACACCAGGGCTGACGAGGTTTCCACTCGAATCCACTTCTTGAAATGTAGCTTTCAGAGGATTTGCCATTCGTGCGCTCCAAGCCCCGGCTCAGTAAGAATCCTTTGGAGTGAGGCGGCTCTCTTCTGCGAACCGCTTATCCCGTTCCAGTTCTTCCTTGACCGCCTTGACACAGATGCGTATCAGTTCTCGCATAACGCGAGGATCTGTCAGTGGTTGAGAGTCCGTCGCGTGCACACTGCTGCTGACATTGTTAATGCGGAAATCCATGGCCTCTCCCATTGGGCATTAGTCAAAACAACTTCAATCCTTCGTGAGCTATTTCCAGCTCTTCGATCGCAATCTGATTTTGGGTAGCGTTGAGGCTCGGCCCAGTCCACTTCACGGGAAGACCCCTCGTGAACGACCATGTCTTCACCGGATTTTGTTGCTCGTCCTGCAGGGTAATGACTCCATCTCTCCGAACCACCTGTCCGCTAACGAACCCAAAATGCCATTGCCACAACTCGTCGGAGGTGGCGATCCCTCGCTTGAGCCTAAGGTTCGACCACTTGACGCGCGTTGGGAATCGTAGGGTCAAACCATTGTTTCCGCCTTCTTTGTATTCCTCGACGTCAAGACTCATCTCGAGCCCGGTACATTCGCTGAAACCACCAGAAGCCTGGCTCTGCTGTGGTGTTCCCGATCCGGTGCCCGAGTCGACCAGAGTGACCAGAAAATTGAACGCCCGGTAGGGATCTACGCGGATGGCTTGAGGTGCGCTGCCCATTTTTCCTCCGCTACTCCGTAATTTCCAGCGTGTCGCTGACTCGCCCGATTCGAAACACCACGAACTCCGCGGGGACCGCGGGAGCAATGCCGATTTCTACGAACAATTGCCCCGACGCAGTGGTCGCTTGCGAATTGTTCGTTGCATCACACTTCACATAAAAAGCTTCCTCTGCGGTATTTCCCGCGAAGGCACCTTTTCTCCATTGCACTTCCAAGAAACTCGAGATGACCGTGCGCACAAGATGCTGGAGGTGCACGTTATTGGGCTCGAAGACCGCCCATTGCAGTGAAATCAGCAAGGCGTGTTCGATCATGAAGAAAAGCCGCCGGACGTTAACGAAACGCCAATCGGCAAGGTCGCTGAGAGTTCGGGCGCCGTATACGCGCAGGCCGCGTCCGGAAAATGAACGAATGCAATCGACGGCAATGGGATTTAAGAATCCCTGCATCTCAGCGGTAACGTCTGTGGTCAGATCCTGCGCCCACGCCAAAACCGCGTTCGCCGGGGCTTTGTGCACGCCAACTGTCAGATCAGTGTTTGCGTAGACGCCGGCGATGTGTCCGCTTGGCGGCACACGCCGCACCAGGGAATTTCCGAGTTGCAACGGGTCGCGCACCAGAATCCACGGGTAATACAAAGCCGCATACATGGTGGTGAACCGCTGGCGCCAGCTCTGCACTTCACCGAGATCGATGTGGAGATTGGGATATCCGAAATCCGGCGGGTCAAGAATGGCAAAGCGAAACTGCATGAGCTGGCAATGCTGGATCAACGACTGTTGAACTTGATAGACCTGATCAAGGCTAAAGCTAGGGGCCGCTTCTGAGGGAGGTGGAGGAGGAGGCGGCGCAATCTGCGGAGCCGCGGCACTCGGCAAACAGGGGTTCGGCTGAGGCTTCGGTAAAAATGAATATGTGATCGGCGGTGCAGGTTCGATCAAAACATCAGGTACCGCGACAATCGAAATTTCGTCGACATCTTCCATCGACCGAATGCCCCATTTTTTGTCGCTTGCCGAGTCACCGGTGAAGTCGACTATTCGCAAAGCGGCAATCCCATCACGACCGCCCCACAGGTCCAGGACGCCTTCATCGAGCTGTGGCGCGTTTGGATCCGGAAGATTGGCTGGTGGCAATGAGCTCGAAAGCAGATCTTTGACCCGGATGAATTCGGAAGGAAGCTGCACCTGCTTCCGCTGATCGTCGATTGACTTCTGCGGATTCACAACCTTCCCGAAGTACCGGAGATGGCCTTTATTCATAGACAGGCCAGTAAACATCTCCTTGGCGGTCCCACTCGAATAAACAGTCAACGCGAATTCGACGGTTTCAAAGTTGATTGTCTTCGTAAGGTCAAGCGATGCAGGCAATGCCGAATCCCATTGCAGCATGTTTGTCGTGGGGTCGACGGAGATCACGGTACGGTAGTCGATGATCGGCGCCGGCGAATGAGTTTGATAGATCTTCACGAGAGAGTATTTCGGAAGACCCACAACGGATTGCACGTAAGAAGTACCGCCGCCGGCAGGCTGAACGACAGAGGATGTCGCAGTAGCCGCGAGGCTCGAATGCGAAATGAGAACCTGAATGCTGTCGCCCCAACTGCCGGGATTTACCGCTTCGACTTCAAGTGTGGGAAGGCCGTTCAAGTCGTAGCAGACTCCCCGAGAGCTGGATCGGCCAGTTTCGATTTGGATTGACTGAGTAAGGTCAAACGCCGGTGCGATACTGGCTGTCCAGGTTAGCGAATTGGTAGGCAGATCAACCGAATCCACCAATCTATATTCATGGTGAAGATTGGTGAAGGTAATAGGCGGATTAAGCAGGAAGGACGATTCGAGAGGAACTTCCCAGTAGATGCGGTGGGCAATCAAGTCGACTGATTTCACTTTATGCCAGGCTTGAAACGCTGGCAGAGATTGAGAAATCTGAACAACGGAACCAGGCAAGAATCCGGCGACACTGCTAATGATCGAACTCTGGCGATCGGCAGGTTGCGGGCCCACGGCGCTGGCTATTGCTGTTTGTTTTAGTGTTGCAAGCGCGCCTTTGGCAAACCCGGCAACGGAAAGAACGGCTGATCTCAAACCGTCGGCGGGTTGTGCACCGGCCGTCGCAGTGCTGATTCCGGGCGCAGCGACACGGACTATATAGAGCGTCTCTCCGCCATTGTCAAAAAATGCTTTCGCGGAATAGGCCAGATAGCCATTCGATATGAAATTTCCGAAGGTTGATTGGAATTGCTGCCAGGACTCCACGCGGGTCGCGTTGTGGACGGGCCCTTTTTGGGCAATGCCAACGAATCCGGCGATGTCCGTGCGCAACGGTTGGATCGCCTGGCTCGAGTTGTCCACGCTTTCAAAATAAACGCCCGGTGTGGCGTAAGTCGGCATATCGTGCAAAAACTCCTGATCTCTAAGAAGCGAGTTCAATCCGCTCGTGGCAAATCTCGATGCTCTCAATGGCAACGTCGTTACTGGTAGCGTTCATGGCTGGCCCTTCCCATTTGCAGATCCAGCCGTTCTCAAAATTCCAGCGAAGGACGTCGTTGTGTTCTTCGTCTTGGAGGACAATGGCCCCATTGCGACGGTCGGTGACGCCATTCAGGACATTCTTGTACCACTTCCAGAGATCCTGATTGGTCGTGTAGCCTCGCTTCAAAGTGATGTTTGTGAATTTGCGGAGCCCGGTCAGTTTGCGAACCGAGAGGGGCGTATCCTTGCCCTCGCGATAGTCGACGGAATCAGTGGTGGCAGTTAAGCCACCGCATTCGCGGAAAGAGGCAACACTAGTGTTGTCAATTTCTACCCGAAAGTTGAAGCCACGAAACGGATCCACGCGCGTTGTTGCCATTTGCTCCTCCTAGACTCAAAGTTCCTGAACGGAAGAACCGCCGGACCACTGGCCGATGCGAATAATCACGAACTCGGCGGGGAATACAGGCGCGACACCGATGACCATGATCAACCGGCCGTTATCGATATCGTCCTGGGACATGGTGTCGCGGCCACACTTTACGAAGAATGCCTCCTCGGCCTTTGTGCCCATCAGGCCGCCTTCCCTCCAGATCGTGGTCAGGAAAGCAGAGACGCTTTGAATCAAGCGATTCCAGAGCGTCTGGTCGTTCGGTTCAAAAACCGCCCATTGCGTGCCCTCGTCCAACGACGCTTCGATAAAAATGAACAGACGACGCACGTTGATGTATTTCCATTCGGTCAGGCTCGTGATGCAGCGGGCGCCGTAGACTCGTAGCCCTCGGCCCTGCGCCTGGAAATCCCGCAAGCAGCAAATGTTGTTCGGTTCAGGATTGAGAATGTCCTGGTCGCCTTTACTCAACTTGACTTCCAACTTGTCGATGCTGCCTATGACGATGTTCGCCGGCGCTTTCCATACTCCGCGTGCGTCGTCCGTCTGTGCGTAGATACCCGCCATGTGTCCGCTCGGCGGTATCGTCAATGGCATATTAGTGAGGGGATCAGTTACGATGACGCGCGGATAGTAGATTGCTGCATATTTGGTGTCATAAAGATCGCGCTGATTCTGTATATCTTGAATGCTCGGTGTACCACCGCTCGCAGATGGTGCGGGATCCAAGATGGCAAAGCGGTACTTGAGCAACTCGCACTGGGCAATCAGGGCGTTTTGAGTATCCTGATCGGTAATTCCAGGTGCAGCGATGATGCTGATGTTGGCAGCGTCGATAAGAGCCGCAATTCCCGTTCGGTTTCCCGGTCCGCCATCGTTCCCAACAAAGTCGCTTGGTACTGGTGCGCTGCCGTCCGTTCCTCCCGCTAAAACAACGCTTAACCCGTCAGGAGCCATAGGCATCGTACTTGGGTCTGTCGTTGACTGATCTGAAGGCGAAGGAGTAGGGACGACTAGAAGCGAAGATCCGTTGATGATGGCCGTCCCGTAGAAATAAGGAGTCGTGTTATCGAGAGTCAGGCCGCGAAAGGTCTCGTTCACATTGCCGGACGATGCAGCGATATCGAACTCACAGGTGCGCGCCCAGGTTGGTCGAGGAGGAGTGAAAGCGGCGTTCGCGTTGACCGCGTTCAACTGTGCCGCTGTAAGCCCGTTAATGAGTTGAATTCCCTTGGTCCCCTGAAGGCTCTGCACTTTGCCGTAGAATTTCCCGCCGGGATTAGCTACAGGCGCAGCCGTTGGAGTAAAGACGGCGGCGCTGGTTTGCCCGACCCAGGTATCTGCGGCATTCGGTGAACCCGTGATCCCGGTAATGACCATCGGGCCAGCAGCGGGAACAGTTCCAACCACAGTGGCAGTGGCACCTGTGGTGGTTTGAATTACCTGCTCACCGGCAACAAACGTACCGGGAGTAGAACCCGCCACCGTGGAGGTTCCGCCCGGATCGAATTCCACAATTGCTCCGGCGTAAAAATTCTGTGCGGAATTCAGCGTTATGAGATTGTTTGTTCCCCCGGCAATGTTGCTGACTCCCTGGATCTGAGATTGAGCTCGGGAACTGGGCGCAATTTGTATCCGCAATCCCGTTGCAGTGGGGTCAGATGGGGTGTTACCCCAAATCCCAGGATTGGCGGCGCGCAATGCAAAATGCGCGGTGTTCGGAACTGGCGCCAGTGGAGCCCCCGCAGAGTTAAGCGGCGCTCCCTGAGCGGTCACCGCAGTAGCGCCGGTGAGGGCAACGATGGTGTACTGCGCGTCGAAGGAACTTGCAAGAGGCGGGGTAAACCAAACCATGCTGTTTTGGCTGTTGTAACTGGACACCGTTAAGGTGGCAGAGACTGTAGTAATGCCATTCTTAATTTGGGTCAGCGTGAAGGTTGTGCCGTTCTCAAGTCCGAGAAGACTCCTGAACTTCGCCGATATTGCATTCGCCTGGACTGAGTCAACCAGGCGCGTCATCAACGTCGGCGTCCCAACACTGTTCTCAAGGCCATTGGCGGCGGTTGCAGCGACGGCCGGACTGGTCTTGCTTCCAACTCTCTTGATGTAGAGACGCTGACCGCCATTGTTGAAGAAACCAGCCACCGCGTGCGGCAAGAAATTGAAGCCACTCCCACTAAATCCTGGAGTGAAATAGCCGCCGAACGTCCGCTGGAACTCGGGAAAACTTGTGACCAGTATCGGTCCCAGGCCATCGAGCGGCCCCATTTGCGTGACGCCCACAAAGCCGGTAGTGCTGGTGCTCACACCTTCTATAGGCTGCGCTCCGGTGATTTCCTCGACATACACTCCAGGGGATAGATACTCTGGCATAAGCGTTCCCTCCGCACAAAGACGCTACGAAAGCCTCAGGTCCACGACGTTTACGTCGTGGTCGTACTCGATAAACCACGGCACGGTCTGCTGCAAGCCACCCAGGGTCGCATGGAGGAAGATTTCGCGAACCCGCCCCATGCCATCAAGACCGTAATACCCGTCGGCGTCCGTCATCGCTCCCACTTCGTGATATTCGGCCGCAGGCGAACCCGAATCGACGCTCAAAGTCGCCGATCCATTGAGAAGTTGATTGGCAAGCAAAACTCCATCGCCCGCGTTCGCATCGGCGGAGAGCGTCGCCGGACCTCCGGCAACAACAGGAGTAAAGAACGTCACAGACGACGACTGTGGATAACTACGGTTAAGAGCATTACGCAGGAACACCTGCCCTGCTGCAGGTGCGCCCGGCCCTAGATGATCGACGACTGCGTACTCGACAAGCGTCTGCGAAACGTTCCGCAGCTGAATGACGGAGTTTCCAGCCAAGCCCGAACGATCGGATAAGTTAATCGCTTGATCGCCCGAAGTTACATCTGCCGTCAGGTGTAGCGTCACAGGCGCGTTCATTGTGACGTTCTGGACCTGCGCTCCCGATGGATGATCGAAATACAAAGGAGAGCGAACCGCGGTGACATGGACCGTCGGCGGCGTCAGCGGATCATCCACGCTAATCACTTGCACTCCGGGAATCGGTGCGCGAGTCAAATTGTTCACCACACGTCCCTGGACCCTCACTGGCAGTCGACGCAGTGCTCTCGTGACAATGACGATAGGAAAGGGTTGCGCGGCTGGGACGGACTGAACCCAGCTCTGACCGCGAAACCCAGACGCTTTAATTTGCAAATTCAGGTTGTAGCTAATGCTGTCATGGTACGGGAATGACATGTCCGGATAGCCCGTCAGCGCATAAATTCCATTGGCGGTCTTCTTCAATTGCAGGTCGTCGCGGCCAGTGACGACGGAGAAATCCGGCGCATACAACTCTCCGAAGATCTCGTCTGTCACTAAGCCTGTCAGGAGTGCCCAGTACGTCGTCGTGGCATCATCCACAACGGTGTAGAGCAAGTCTCCAACAGAAACCTGATACGAAGTCGCCAAAGTTCAGCTCCTTTACGCCGTCGCAAGAATTTGCGAGTATGTCGCTTCCTTCTCTAAAACCGGGCTAGACTTCACAAGCTCGAGGTCTGAGTCAATCTTTGCGACCTGCACGAGATAGCTGACCGACAGCTGATACGGTTCGCCCAGAGCCTCCCAAGCCAGGCTCAATTCTTCTAGCGTCAGTGCCTCGAGGCTTACGCGAAGACTCTCCGTGGAGTTCTGCAGCACTCCCCGGAGGTCAGCGCCCCGCAAGATGGAGTGATCGTTGAATACCTGCAGAACACGCCCAAGCAAGGTCTGACAGGTAAGCGGCTGCGAGGCCATTGGCGTAACAAGGTAGTGCAACAACACTGGGAGAGGCGTCCGAGCCAATTGCGTTGATGACTTTCGTTCAGGAGGCTCGTTCAACATTTCGGCCATGCGAGACACTTTGTACAACCAGAGAGAAATTCCCGGGATGGTCCCCTGAGTGCTCATATCCGGTGGCGAATAGAGCTGGACGGGAACATTCAGCGGGCCCGGGAGAGAGTTGGTGATATTGTTCGTGAGCATGGTTTGCAGCGAGCTGCTGACCGCGCTCAGCACCGAGAAATCACTCATTGCGACCTTCCAGATGCCATTGCTCCATAAACGCTTTCGAATTGATCCAGTGAATCCTTTAGAACATCCAGGAACTTCCTGGCATATGCAGGGGTCGTGATAATTCGTGTATGCACCCGGGGCTGTTCATCATCTTCGTAAAACTGTGCAAATTCCAAGACCACCTCAAAAGCGTTATGCCCAGCCTTGAGATAGTTCGCATACCGCCCCTCACGCTCCGCGCTGAGATTGCCCATTGCTGGTTGCTCTGGCATTTAGGCCTCGCCAAGGTTCTGGCATTTGCGAGGCCATTTGCACTTTTTCTTTGTGGAAATCAGCAAGCTATTGAATTTCTAGGTGGATAGAAAACCTGGATTTAATCAGATGGTTTTCCCTTGATTGCATGCGTAACAAGACAAGTGCAACCCGCGATTGCAATCGAATTAGGGAAGGATTCGCGTTAGGTTGATGTAGAAATTGAGTTTTGCCTTATGGAAATGCGGGGACTCCGCTGCGATGAGGTGTCACGTCCGAATGTTACGTTGTAACACTCATCCCTGCGGGCAATTGTCCGGTATGTGATATTTGGCGATTTTTCTGTACAGAGTCATACGGGACCAGTTGAGCATCTCCGCCGCCTTGGTCTTGTTCCACTTTGTGGAGAAGAGAGCGGAAATGAGCAGTTCGCGTTCGCCTTTTGAAAAACTGGTGCTGCTCCCCAAAAATTGCCTGACACGGGCGGGTAAATGCTCAATATCAAAGGGTCCCGATAATTCCAGGAGAAATAGACATTCGATCACGTTCTTAAGTTCGCGAACATTGCCCGGCCAGTCGTATTCCAGCAGGACATCCAGAAACTCTTTCGTAAACTCCACGGCTTGCGTGGACTTCTGCCGCGAGAACTGGCGGCCAAACTCCTGGACGAGCAGGAGAATGTCCTCTTTGCGTTCGCGCAAGGGAGGAAGGTGAACATGAGCAACATCAAGACGAAACAGTAGATCCTGGCGGAAGGTTTTCTGAGCGGTCATGGCATAAAGATCCTGATTGGTTGCGGCCACAAACCGCAAGTCGAGACGCATCTGTTTGGTGCCGCCAAGCCGGCAAATCTGCCTTGTTTCCAAAACGCGAAGAATCTTTGCCTGCCCCACTGGACTTAGATCCCCGATTTCGTCCAGGAAGACGGTCCCGCCGTGTGCCGTGGATAACAAGCCCTCAGTCAATTCCTGGGCCCCGGTGAAGGCTCCTTTGGTATGACCAAACAGTTCGCTCTCGAGCAAGCTCTCGGGAATGGCTGCGCAATTGATGCAGATAAAAGGTTTGTCCCTCCGCGGGCTATTTTCATGAATGAACTCGGCAACCAGTTCTTTTCCAGTTCCTGTCTCACCCGTGACGAGTACAGTGCAGTCCGAGTTGGCGGCCCTTCTCAGATACCGGCGAATTTCTGTCATGGAATCGCTGGCTGTGATCATTCCACCGGAGAGTTCCCTGCGAGAACATGCGTCCGACGACTCGATTGTTTCGCTTCGGCGACGTAGCTGCTTTTGAATGCGATCCCAGAACTCTGGCGGGGAGGAAGGAAGCTTGATGTAATCCTGAAGACCAGAGCGAAGGGTGGCAATCGCAAGCTCCTCGCTGCCCTCGCTTGTCGCAATGACGACCGAAGTGTTGGAATTGATCCTTTTGACCTCGCTTGCAAGGAACAGAGCGCTGATCTGAGATTCTGCTGAATGCTCAATAATTACAACATTCGGCGTAGGTTCGATTCGCGGAGAAGGAGTACGAGAACTACCAAGTAGTTGGGATTCGACATTTAATCCCTTTGCGGACAAAAAGGGGATGATCTCCGCAAATGTTGCGGGACAAGCGACAAAGAAAGTAAGCGTCGGCCTGCTCAGTACGTTCATGACCTTTAGACATTGGGGAACTGTTGAACTTTTGCCGAATGGACAGACAGCTGGGGTAGGTAATCTGCGATCGAAAACACACGCACCTAAAGCAAATCTCTCGTCACATGTACGTTCGGGAAGACGCTACTTGGACGCCATCTGTATCGATGTCGGGGTCGCGCTGGCTCCCGAGACAAAGATGAGAGTAGAGCGAAACATAGTCGACTTTGCGGGCCAGGTCAAGATTTCTTTTCCCAGGCCGGGTCACTTCGGGCGATTAACAGCCGGGTGACTTTTATCGATAGGGCTGGGGCACAACCCTATAGTGCGAGAACGTCATCCAGCGTTTCGGAAAAAATGATGAGCTCGAATGCGGATTTTGCACGGAGTGGGCTCCATGGATACCCACTCGAACGAATGGCCATTGAGCCGGCAGTTTGGTTCGTGGAAAATCAGGCGGCATCACGCACCAGCTCCCGATACAAACAGTGGAAGCTTCAATGGCGAGCTCGAGGAAGTTGTGCAATCGAGCGAAACCTTGCCCTCCCTTGCTACGACTTCATCGGATACATACACAATCAACCTTGTTCCGGCGCCATAGGCGAGAAAAGGTTGCTCGATAGGAGCGGGGTTCGGAGCTGATGTTGGATCACTGCTTGCCGAGGGTGTAAATGCGATCGTCTTGATTGTGTCGAGCCCAGTCCCTTGCCATTCCACCGATGTGCGCTTGCCCCTATTGACCTTCGCCGGAGCGAGGCTTGGATCGATTACAGCCTTAACTGGTGGCCTCTCCTCTTGCGGAATTGCAATTACGTAAGGCTCACTCTTGCCGACGCGGATCACCATGTTCTGGTATCGAGAAACCAGTTCAGTTGGTACCGTAAACCTGTACTCGTTCACAGTTGATTGGTTCGGGTTGACGATAGACACTAATTCCCCCGATCCCGGCACTGGGACTGGGGCGGGGAACGCGACGGGAAGATACGTCTTATCGAGCTCGACATTGATGATTTGACTGGAGAATACCTGCGGGAAGTACAGGCGAAAGACTGTATTCGTAGTGTCGCTTCCCATTCGAGTCACAGTGGGCTCAGAGAAGGCCATCGGCTGGTTCACGTAGTAATCGAGTCCGCAAAATGGTAGTTGGAAGCTCACTTCGCGGCTTTTCGCGAGTGAACTAGGGGAGATCGATACCACAACCCGAAGCACATTCGGTGGAATGTCCGTCCCGGTGCTCTCTACGGTCTGAATGGACATATCGTACGGTCCAGGTACCGGCTCATCGCCCACGCATAGAATAGGATCCGGTAAGTCGGATAGTTTGTTGACGTCCAGAGCCTGGAAAACGAAGTTTTCATCGCGCCCGTAGATATCTACAGTCAGAAGTAAGAGCTTAGTATTACGTATGGGCCGGATCGAGGCGCTCCAGATCCCAAGCGAT
>Ga0126381_100003284_pt1 | contig 17608 bp, 15 predicted proteins | sample PanSoiMetPlot_28_FD_96465 | JGI IMG/M metagenome (GOLD analysis project Ga0126381, IMG submission 96465) | Tropical forest soil microbial communities from Panama - MetaG Plot_28 | ecosystem: Environmental > Terrestrial > Soil > Tropical forest > Bulk soil | place: Panama | collected 2016-02-17 | reverse complement strand
TTCTCGTCATAGAAACGCTCGATGTTCGTCGCGATTTGCTCAAGACAGTCCTCCACCGCAAAGTGACCGGAGTCGAGACGGTGCATCTCCGCTTGCGGTAAGTCTCGCAGATAAGCTTCTCCTCCTTCGCGGGTGAAGAATATGTCATCCTGTCCCCAAAAGATGAGTGTCATTGGCTGGCGATCGCGCAGAAACCTCTGCCACTCCGGATAGAGCGCGACGTTCGTTCTGTAATCGTAGAAAAGATCCATCTGGACGCGGCGCGCATTGGGTCGCTCCATGAAGCGGAAGTCCATGTTCCAGTTGTCGGGACTGATCAGATCCGGATGCTTGTGGCCGTGGAGGTATACCGCCTTTATCGTGTCAAACTCAAGCAGGCCCGCCACACCTTGCTCGCTCTCTGGACTGCGGTTTTTCCAGAGTGCGTTGCGCAGCCCCGCCCATGCTTCCGTGAAGCCTTCCTCGTACGCATTGGTGTTCTGAATGATGAGCCACTCCAACGCATCGGGATTGCGTGTAACAATTCTGAAGCCTACCGGTCCACCGTAATCTTGAACGAAAAGTCCGTAACGATCGAATCCCTTTTGCTTCAGGAATTTCGCCGTCACTTCAGCGAGCCGGTCAAACGTGTAGGCAAACTTCAGAGGATCAGGCATGTCGCTGTTGCCGAACCCGGGATAATCAGGCGCGACGACGTGAAAGCTGCCGGCGAGCGCGGGAATCAGGTTCCGATACTGATGGGATGAAGCCGGAAATCCGTGCAACAGAACTAGCTTGGGATTCTGCGAATTCCCAGCTTCACGATAAGCGATGTTTAGCCCGTCAACGACTGCAGCCTGGTACCTTACAGTGATTAATGACGCGATGTGCGAATCTTGTTTCTTCATAAGCTCTCCTTTATGTCCTTCGGTGTTGATGTCATTTTCAAGCAATTCCAAGTTAGAATCCGAGTTCACTCAATCCTCGGTGGTCATCAGGACGCCGCCCGAGGGGCCAGTGATATTTCCGATCTGATTCCGAAATGGGAAGATCGTTGATGGACGCAAACCGTGAGGCCAACAGCCCGTCATCGTTGAATTCCCAGTTCTCATTGCCATAGGAGCGATACCAATGACCCGGGGCATCGTGCCACTCGTAAGCGAAGCGTACCGCGATACGATTCCCGGTGAACGCCCACATTTCCTTTACGAGCCTGTAATCCAATTCCTTGACCCACTTGCGAGATAGGAAAGCTATGATTTCGTTTCGTCCATTGATGGACTCCGAGCGGTTCCTCCATCGCGAATCCATCGCATAGGCAAGGGCTATTTTTTGAGGATCACGACTATTCCATGAGTCTTCAGCCAGGAGTACCTTTTGAATTGCACTCTCGCGCCTGAAGGGAGGCAGCGGAGGACGGGTTGTAACAGTTGCGGTTGCCATGATTTGTTCCCTGAGCCACTTCGACACGGTTAAAAGTTGGAACCTGAGGCGTGGTGTGACACTTGAATTCTCTCTATTTAAAGTTTTATCGGCCGACTTGGCCGACGTGATATCCCAAACGGTTTTCCACATCACCCGGTTTGTGAAAACCTCGCTCCATCAACTTATTGATCCTCTCCTGCGCGGCCGGTCGCATGATCGACGCAAGGCACACATCCCACTCTGGTGCGATTTCATAGTCAGGCGGCAAACTGGCCACGTCAGCGAAGCGCTTGGTCTCGCTGATCGCCCGCTTGTCGAACGATGAGATTCGGCAAGCGAGGGACTCGACGAACGAGTCGAGCTCCGAGTCCGGCAATGACCGGTTGACGTATCCGTACAACTCGGCTAAATCGCCAGTGATGTCGTCGGCCCCCAGAAGCACTTCCAGAGCGCGTCCTCGTCCTATCAAACGTGGTAGCCGTGCCATTGGGTCACCTCCAGGCACCACACCAGCCCCGACTTCCCACTGCGACAGAATGGCCTTTTCGCGGCTTGCGAACCGCATGTCGCAGGCCAGGGCAAGCTCACTTCCGACGCCAGTCGCGCGGCCCCGTATTGATGCAATCGACACAACCGGGGCTCGGCTGAGGCGCACCAACATATCCGGCAGGGGCTGCAATCCTGTTGGTCCCGGTGGCATGCCGATCGTGTCTTCAATTCTTGCAAGGAAATCGTAGTGAGTCAGAAAGAACCCTTGAACCGCACTGTCAAACACCACCACTTTGACGTGCTGGTCAGTTTCGAGCGCCGTAATGATCTCGTCTAATTGCGGAATGCTTGCCGGACCAAAGATGTTGAGTGGGGGATGATCAAACGTTACCCGCCAATAATGGTTAGTGCGCCGCGTAAGATGTAGCTGCTTCGTGATTGTCGCTGCGGCATTGGTTTGTTCCGACACTTTCAATCTCCTCTTCATCCCGCACCTTTTACTCCCCGCAGTCCTCCCGCTTTGCTGTCGCTTCTCATCTGGCTCACCCTTGGTTCTGGCCGACATTCACAAGATATCCGTCGGTCTGTTTTCGAGAAACCTCAAAAACCACAGAATTCGACCTGGATTTTTCTGCAGGATTGAAACAGGAGGAAGTAGTGATTGTAAGTAACTGTAATACGAGTGGATCAATCAGCGTGGAATGTTCGCCCCATCCGACCAAAAACGTTCTTCATCTTGTTGAGAAGGGTCACATGTGATTTTTTGAAGACAATGCCTCCCGGAACAAGGATTCTGACCGCGGTTCCAGAGTCAGGCGAGCTGACAATAAAGAGTTTGCCGCCGATGCGAGCAGCTCGCTCGCGCATTCCCTGGAGACCGAAGTGACCGTTTTTGCCATGATCTGCAACTGTGGGATCGATGCCAACGCCATTGTCGCTCACGCACACCTCCAGGTCCTTTCCATAGCGCAAGCTGACTGCCAGTTGATTGCCGTTCGAGTGCGTATAGGCGTTGCGGATGGCCTCATAGCCGATTCGATAGATCTCGTCGCGCACGACCGGATGCATCTCCTTCGGGTGGCCGGTCACAGAGAAAGAGACCTGCATGCGACTTTGCATGCGACTCTCGTCGGTCGCCCTTTTGAACGCTTCGGCAAGATCGTTCGTCTGCGTGGTTGGCGTACGCAAAGAGTTCAGAGCGGCTCGCCCTTCGTGAATTGCCCGCTCCAACCAAGCTGAAAGCTGTTCCATCGCTCTTTGCATGTGGATAGGATCGGATGACTTTTCCAGAGCATCATCGGCAACCAACTTGCTGCCTTGAAGAGTCTGCAGGAAGGTGTCGTGGAGCTCTCGTGCCATGCGTGTCCTTTCCGCCAATCGCTCATTGAAGCGAGCGCTGAGCGACCTCTGCATTTGCTGCATCCGCAGCCTGAAGAAAGCCCATATGAGAAGCAGGCCGCTCAACACGCAGATCACCAGGAACCACTTGGTTTGAAACCATGCCGGTGAGATGCTGAAGTCCAGGGCGGCACCAGTCTCGTTCCACAGCCCATCGTTATTGCACGCGATCACGCGAAACCGATATTGTCCAGGACGCAGATCGTTATAGAAGGCCTGGCGCCGAGTTCCAGGGTCCTGCCAGTCTCGATCGTGACCTTCCAGTTTGTAACGAAACCGCACTTTTTGCGGCATCACAAAACTCAGTGCCGTATAGTCGATCTCAAGATCCCGCATTAGAGCAGGCAACTTCATGTCCTGGTGAGGCGAGTAGGTCCGGCGATCGGCCACAATGTCCTCGATACGAAGCATTGGCGGCAGTGCATTTTGCGCAATATGGTGCGGGTCGACCATTTGAACGATGTGACTGTTAACGAACCAAACGCGTCCATCGGGGGAAACCGATGATGCTGGTCGATAGGGTGCGGCACCTGGCTGCGCTCCATCGAGAACGTCGAACAGCTTGAGTTTGAGGACCGTTTCTGGTCGCTGCCACCACTTCTGCAATTCGTCCTTGGCGATCGCGAGGAGCCCACATGGCGCGTAGAGCCAAAGCGTTCCTTCCTTGTCTTCCACAAATGTGAAGACACGATTGCACGGAAGTCCATTCCTCGTGGTAAGAGAAAGCAATTGTGACTCGCCGTGCCATCCGATCAGACCCGATTGCGTGGCACCCAAAATTGAGCCGTCGGACTGCGCGTAAAGTTGAAAAATGCCCGGTTGTGTTGTACCAGGGTCGAAGTGGTAACGCTGCACTTGGCCACGACGCCATCGCAGAAGGTCATTGCTCAGGAGGCCGACCCATATTCCATCCGTTGGATCGGAAGCTAGCGAAAGAGGTACATCGATCTGAGGCGGACCTAGCTCGTCGACTACTCTCCTGTTCTTGATGCAGAAAAGTCTTCCAGAGTGTTTTTGCACAGTCGTGATGACAATAGCCCAGATGTTCTGGTCAGTGTCTTCAGTCAAGGCTGTTACAATTCCCAAATCGCCGCCGTCACTTCTCCGAATCTCACTGAATGTCCCGTTTTCATAGACGGCTAGGCTATTGTCGATGCCCACCCACATCCGCCCGGCATGATCCTGGAACAGAGCAGAGACAGCCTCTCCTGGCAAGCCGTGGTGCGTGCGAATTGTCGAAAATTCACCATTGTGCAGAGAGTCCAAGCCACCGTCGTTTCCAATCCAGATTGTGCCGTTGCGCCCCGACAATACGCTGACCGCACCGTCGGAGCTCAATCCCTCCCGGATCGAAAACGAGGCCACTGGAAGATCACGAAAGCTGTCGAGGCCCTTACTCGTCGTGACCCAGATGTTGCCTTCGTGATCCTGATAAATCTGCTCTATTGAGTTGCTCGTGAGGCCGTCTTCAGCTCGAAAATGATCTGATGTTCCATTGCTCACACGGTAGATTCCCTGGCTTCTCGTTCCAACCCAAAGTGAGTTGTTGCGGTCGACGAAGAGTTCAGACGCGTCGAGTTCGGGCCCGTTCATACCGGGCACGACGTACCCTCGCCAGTTTCCCTGGAAGAATCGTTGCAGACCTAATTTGGGGGAGCCCCAGAGACCTGCATACACGGCACCATCGCGCCCGGCAGCAAGAGCGAGAACACTTGGCAATCCCACAGATCTGCTCAATTCTCGAGAAAAATAGACCGTGGTTGAACCTGGCTTCCAACGGTAAAGTGCGTCTGTGCCAACCCAGAAGTTCTTGGCACTGTCCTGCGCTAGCACTGTGGCATAGTTGGTCGCGATTCCATCCGATTTCCCGTAGCATTCCAGATCGCTATCCGAGGCGCGACATAGGGGGCCCTTGCCATCATCGATTGCATAGCGCGCTACCCAAACTCTCCCGTCAGAGTCTTCGATAATCTCATTAATCCCTGCATGGCTGTGCGAATAACTCTGTAGACGTGCGTTGTTTTTAAGATGAGCCAACCCTTCGGTCGTTCCAATCCATAGGCTACCGTCGCTTGCGGCCATGAGCGCGACGATATACTGACTGGGGAGGTGACTACTACCTTCCGGGAATATCCATGGAACAAAACGCACGCCGTCGAAACGGAGCAGCCCAGATTGGGTCCCAATCCAGATGTAACCATCGCCAGTTTGCGCGATCACTGTTGGAGCAGAGGCAAAAACGCCATCCTGCGTTCGCCAAGAAGAATGTGCGTACTGGGAAATACGCCTGCTCGGATCGATGGCCCAAGCCGATGTCCCCAAGCCGCAGAACATCAACACACTAACCGTGATGGCGCGAAGAATATACAACCCACCTGCCTATCGAAGTGGCGGCTGTTAACCGAGTTAGGGATTCCGCACCACCCGACTCTACAGTTTTCCTAACCGGTTCCGACACATTAGCACCTGCAGGGAGCGGCCTGTATTTTTCTACAGGTCAATCAGATCGGCAGCAAGCCGCGCCGCACGGCAATCGTTACCGCGTGCGTCCGGTCATTCGCTCCGAGCTTGTCAACAAGGTTCTTGATATGGAAGTTGACGGTCGTTTCGGCGATGGCCAGCTCATCGGCGATCTGCTTGTTGCGATAGCCGTCCCGGATTAACCGAAGAACCTCCAACTCTCGATCGGTAAGGTCTTCTTCCCCCAGGTGCTCAGCAAGACGGGCTGCCACTGCTGGAGGCACATGCCGATTTCCAGCGTGAACCGCGCGAATCACACCCAGCAATTCGTTCTTGGGCATACTTTTAAGCATGTAGGCGGAAGCGCCTGATCGCATCGCCCGCTGAATCTCGCCGTCTGTGTCTGAAGTAGTCAAAACAATGACCCTTGCGTTGGGGAACTCACCACGAATGGCGATGAGCGCGTCAGTGCCACTGGTTCCCGGAAGCCGGAGATCCATCAGAGTGATGTCTGGCCGGTGACGGCGGAATTCTTCCAGAGCCACTGCACCATTGCCCGCCTGCGCGACCAGCACCATGTCGGGCTGGGAAGCAATAATCGTGTTCAAGCCTTCGCGGAAAACCGGATGGTCCTCAACGCTCAGGATGCGAATTGGCCTAGGGGTAGCCATCCCCATTCCTCCGCTCCGCCGAGGTCAATTGTACTGGACTGGTCCTGTCAACGATGTGGGTGTTTCTTTCCGGACGACAAACTCACTATTGCAGCTCGCTTAGTCTGGGACCAAGGTTACTGTCGCCAGGGCATCATGCCTCCGGAAGCCAAGTGCGACTTGTCGACAGGATAAGCGCGTTCTGCCGTAGAAGAAATTGAGCGTTCCACTCTGGTCGATCCCTCTTACGCTCCGTTGACTGCTACCACCGTCCGCACCGCACTTCGACCTGCAGAACAATCCAGGTTCAATACTATGGTTTCTGGGGTTTTCCGAAACTCGCGATGCCCATATCTTTGTGTGACTGGCAGGGGTTCGGTGAATTCGATGACGCAAAGAACGAAAGAAGACTCACCCACCGCATTGCGGACCTTGTGCCTTTGTGCTGAGAGAGAACTTTCCGCATTTGCTGGTGCGGTAGAGGAACTCTTTGGTCCGGAACAAGCCCAGCAGTCCATCGAAGATTGGATGCAAGAGCTGGAATCAATGGACTGGCGGAGTCAAGAGATGGTTCGCGATTGGCGTCGCCTAACTATTGCGGCGGCCACCCGGTTGGTCAGGCGAAGTGCAGAAGTCGTTTCGAAGCAGCCGGCGAAGAAATGATCAATCGGCGCCAGTCGCACGAAGGAATTTACGATAATCGGCCAATGCACCAATCCGGAGTGCAAATGCAAGCTGCACTACTTGCGCGAAGGGAGCCAATCTGTCTGTCCTGTCCACCCCAACTCCAAGCAAGCGGGTCGAGCACTTCTGGCTATGCGGAAAGTGCTCGAAAAGTATGGTTCAATCCGGCGTTAGGGCGCTCGCTATTCGGGTTGGTGTCTCACAGGAATCGGAAGAAAACGATGTTTGCCAGAATGTTCAAAGAGTTCGGGACCATCGACATCCTGGTCAACAACGCCGGATTGCAGAAGGACGCTCCGCTTGAGGAGATGACACTGGCGCAATGGAACACTGTTATCGGAGTGAATCTTACCGGCCAATTTCTGTGCACGCGGGAAGGAGTGCGTGAGTTCAAGCGCCGTGGAGTGGTGAAGGAGGTATCGGTCGCGGCGGGCAAGATCATCTGCATGAGCTCCGTGCATGAAACCATTCCACGGGCGGGACATGCCAATTATGCGGCTTCCAAGGGTGGAATCATGATGATGATGAAGAGTATGGCCCAGGAGTTCGCTCCATACCGCATCCGTGTCAACAGCATCTGCCCGGGCGCCATCCGTACCCCGATCAATACCAACGCCTGGTCCACCCCCGAAGCCTACAAGTCGCTGATGACCCTCATTCCCTACCAACGCATCGGAGAACCTGACGACATCGGGCGAGTAGCTGTCCTGGCATCGGACCAGTCCGATTACATCAACGGAGCGAGCATCTTCGTGGATGGAGGCATGACCCTGTATCCAGGTTTCGCCACCGGCGGTTAGGAATGCAAATGACCAGCTGCTTACGCAATCATTGGCGGGAGTACCTGATTGAGGCCGCAGGCCTGGGCGGGTTCATGATCTCCGCATGCGTATTCACCACACTTCTCATGCATCCGGCATCACCCGTGGCGCTCTGGATCACGGACCCGCTTTGGAAGCGGGTAGCAATGGGAATCGCCATGGGATTGACTGCCATTACACTGATTTATTCTCCCTGGGGACAACGCTCCGGGGCGCAATCGAGAGTACCTTAGCAGGCGACTGGCGATACCAGGCCTGTTCTCGACAGTTGGTGCGAGCTACGATGTGGATGGCGCTGATCCACAGAAAATTCCGCTCGGGGTGCTCAGACGATACTGGCAACCAAAGATCAAACCAGAAGGTGTGCTTATGAATCGGTCTCGCAGGGCGATTGTCCTTATCATGCTGATTGTGCTGGCCGGTACCCTGGTCGGTGCGTATATGACCCGCGGGGTGATGGCGTATCTTCCGTTCTTGCAAGCCAGGAGGGGGAGTTGGACGGGAGCCTACGTGCCTCTTGGAGTTGTGGATCAACGGCCGTGGCAGACCGCGGCAGCTCTGGCCGCCTTGGCTCAGTCGGCCGAGGAGAAGAAGTTCGCCAGAGAAGCCGAGCGTCTCGCTGATCACGAAGTAGACCAAGCGTTCTCGCAGTCGCTAAGGCAGGCAGCCCTTGCAAAACCAAATCTCAGCGGTAAGGCAGTGGCATTGCAGCAAAGGGTCAACGAGCTTCAGGATACCGTCAAGAACGACGAAGCCCGGATCGCGTCGCTCAATGCAGGTGCGGGCGCAAAATCAGAGAGTTCAGTTTCCAATGCCAGCGAGCTGGAGATCGCGAAGGCGCAACTAAGTCTCGACCAATCCGAGTTGGCTGATTCCATCGAGGACTTGGCTCGTGAAAGCGGAGATCAGAGAGTCAAGCTTCAGCAGGAACTCGCGGCCCGGCAAGCGACCATGAAACAGTACAGGGATCGCGCCTCGGAGGACGACGGGCAGACTGCTGTTGCCTCAGCCGAACAGTACCGGACGCTATCCCAGCAGCTATCAACATGGCGCTCTCTCCGCAGCAGGAGGAAATTGATTGCCCAGGCTGAGCAGTTGGCGAAGGACGACGTGGCCGCGCTCAGAGGCGATGAGGAAGAGCTGAAGAAAGAAGCCGCTGGCCTTGCGAGCAAGCCCGCTGGAGAGTCGAGTTCAGAACGCTTGGATCGGCTGAGACAGCTGAGCACTCAGCAAAACATCCTGAGCACCCTAGACAATCGACTGGGAGCGCAGCAGGAGCTTGTAGCTCTCTATGAGCGCTGGGGTGAGCAAGTCGAGTTACAGCAAAGGATCGTAATTCACCTGATCTTGCAGTCGTTGGCGTTGCTTGCAGGAATCTGCATTTTGGTGATTCTCGCGGGCTGGGGGGTCCAGCTTGCATTGGAAAGGGTTGTTCACGATCCTCGCCAGAAGCAGACTTTGAAAACAGTTCTGAATCTGGGAACACAACTGGTCGGGCTCTTACTCATTCTGCTGGTGATTTTCGGTGTACCACGGCAGATGCCAACGATCCTGGGTCTGCTGACCGCGGGGCTCACTGTGGTCTTCCAAGATTTCATCCTGGCATTCTGCGGCTGGTTTGTTTTGATGGGACCCAACGGAGTGAGGGTTAGAGACTGGGTAGAAATAGATGGTGTCGGCGGCGAAGTGGTAGAGCTGGGGCTGTTCCGCACCTGGCTGCTGGAGACGGGAAACTGGACCGCCTACGGACATCCCACGGGAAGAAGAGTTTCGTTCTTGAACGGCTACGCCATACGCGGCAAGTACTTCAACTTCTCCACTGTGGGACAGTGGATGTGGGATGAGATCAAGGTAAGCGTTCCTCCGGGGACGAGCATTCATCCGCTTCTTAACGGGATTTACGAAGCAACGGTGAAGATCACCGAAGCGGATGCCAAAATGGCGGAAGCGGAATGGAAGAGAGTGACTCACGAGGAAGGCTCACCCCAGTTTAGCGCCATGCCCTCGGTCAACCTTAGGCCGGCTGGAGCCGGTGTCGACATCCTCATTCGCTACATCACTCGTGCAGGGGTTAGAGTCGAGACCCGGAATCATCTGTTTGCGATGATTGTTGATCTGATGCAAGGTGGATCGAAAGACGATAGGAATCTTGCCCCACTTTCGCCGCGAGCGTAAGTGGAAGGATGGCGTAACTGTTGAAATATCTCCATTACACTTATCGAGGCAGCCGGGGCAAAGGACTCTGAGGGCGGGTGGTGCCTCACTATGCAAACTGAGGCGCTACCTGAGGGTGTGAGAGCCCTGTCGACTAGAATCGGCAGCCGTAAGTCGATATTGAAATTCTCAAGTGGCGCCGGTCCGCTCGCTTTGCCCGCTGTCACGCGGACGTGAGTTCCTTCGCTCGCCAGGCCTTTCCTTCGCAAATAGTGCGTGGCGTAATAACCTGCGCAGGTGCCTAATGATGGCAGCAGAAGAGGACGCGGAAGATGTTCTGATCGAGGCGCTAAACACACGCTTCGCGGCGATGGCACTGCGCCAGTGCATCCAGCTGTGAGCCAGGGAGGTTCAGAGAAAAACATAAGTAGCGAGCGGGTCGGCACGGGCACAACTCGTGTTCGGGAGAACAGCGCGGTCTTTGCGCGGTCGAGTGTGTGGGAGTGTTTTCATATGCGGGCCTCCTTCCGGTCGAATATCAGCGGTCTTCAATTGCTGTCTCGGTCTTGCTCCGAGAATCTCTCCAGCGATCCGTATAGAAATAGAGAACCGGAATGGCCAGACGGGAGAGGAGCGTAGATGCAATCTCACCAGCCATCAGCGAGATCGCCAGTCCCTGAAAGATGGGATCGGAGAGGATGACCGAGGCGCCCACGATCACAGCACCTGCCGTCAGAAGCATAGGGCGGAAACGTACAGCGCCGGCGTCGATGACGGCGTCTCGCAGTGAAAGACCTTGCCCCCGTCGTACCTCGATAAAGTCTACAAGGATGATGGAATTGCGAACGATGATGCCGGCGCCTGCAATAAATCCGATCATCGATGTGGCAGTAAAAAAGGCTCCAAGCAGAGCGTGAGCGGGGAGAATGCCAACCAGCGTTAGGGGAATCGGCGCCATAATCACCAGCGGCGTTAGGAACGACCGGAACCATCCCACGACCAGGACATAAATCAGCACCAGCACAACGGCGAAGGCGAGGCCGAGGTCACGGAATACCTCATAGGTAATCTGCCATTCGCCGTCCCATTTCAGAGAGTAGTGCTGCGTGTCCGCAGGGAGCTCCGCCGAGTACTGGGTGATGGACATGCCATCCGGAGCTTTGAGTTTTGCAATCTCTTCCCTGATCCTCAAGATGGCGTAAACCGGACTCTCCGCGGCACCGGAAACATCACCGATGACATACGCCACCGGCAGCAGGTTCTTGTGTTGAATCTGCTGTTCGATGGTTCCGCTCGTAATCGTTCCCAAGCTGCTCACCGAAACAGGATTGCCATTCGCAGCCACCAATTGAATATGACGGATCGCATCAAGGTCCGCCCGAAGCGGTCGTTCTAACTGCATATGAAGAGGAACGGCCTCACGCGAGCGCGGATCGTGAAGAAGCGCAATGTCGCGGCCTTCCACGCCAGTGGAGACGTTGGCAGCGATTTGTTGTGTGGTAAGACCGGCGCGCGCTGCCGCAACAGTGTCCACATTGAGTGCGTACTGCTTCTCGGGTGCCGCGACAAACCAGTCTGTGTCGACTACCCCATCGGTATGTTCGAAGATGCTCTTTACCTCGGCAGCCAGCTGGATCTGCTTCTCATAGTCTGGGCCATAGATTTCGGCTACCAGCGTCTGCTGTACGGGCGGACCGGGCGGAACCTCGGCAACCGCGATCCGCGCATTGGCAGCGTCGGCGATCTGCGTAAGGGCCGGTCGCAGCCTTTTGGCGATATCGTGACTCTGGGCTTTACGTTGGTCTCGTGGCTTGAGATTCACCTGGATGTCCGCCTGATTCGGTGCGCCGCGCAGGTAGTAATGGCGAACTAGGCCGTTGAAGTTGAATGGAGCGGCAGTGCCGGCGTAGATCTGAAAGTCAGTCACATCCGGGTCAGCGGCGATACGCCGCCCCATCCGCTGCGCGACCGCCGTGGTCTGCTCCAATGTTGTACCTTCTGGCATATTGAGGATCACCTGGAATTCGCTCTTGTTATCGAAAGGCAACATCTTGACCTTAACCGCCTTGAGCGGCACCAGCGCGACGGCAAGGAGCAGGAGGGCTGCAACAGCGAAGAAGAACAGCAATGCATTGCGCCTGCTATCCAGCAGGCCGCTCATGAAGCGGCGATATCGCTGGGTCAGCTTTCCCTCCTTCTCCTCGTGATGGGTGCCCGCTCGACTACGCAGAAATTTGAGCGCTGCCCAGGGAGTCACGGTGAAAGCGACGAGCAGCGAGAAGATCATCGCCGACGATGCTCCGATGGGAATAGGGCGCATGTACGGACCCATAAGACCGCGAACGAACGCCATGGGCAAAATGGCGGCGATGACAGCAAAGGTCGCCAGGATCGTCGGGTTGCCTACCTCGTCAACGGCGTCGATCGCGACTTCACGTAAGCTGCGATGGGTGTTCTCGCCCATACGGAAGTGCCTGACGATGTTCTCCACGATAACAATGGCATCGTCGACGAGAATGCCGATGGAGAAGATAAGCGCAAAGAGCGTAATGCGGTTGACCGTATAACCGTAGAAGTAAAACAGCGCGATGGTTAGAGCGAGCGTGACAGGAATCGCGACGAGAACAACGCCGCCTTCCCGCCATCCCAAGGCAAAGGCGATCAGTAAGGTTACGGAGAGCGTTGCTATGAACAAATGAAGAAGCAGTTCATTCGCCTTGTCTTTCGCTGTCTCTCCGTAATCGCGTGTAATGGTGATCTTGAGATCCGACGGCAGTAACGTGCCGCGAAGTTCGGCGAGACGCTCTTTAATGTGATCGGAGATCGTGGTTGCATTGGTTCCGGCGCGCTTCGAGATAGCGATGGTTACGGCAGGGACTTCGGTCGTATCCATATGCTCCAGGCCTGTGCCATACAAGACATAGCTCGTAACATCCGATCCACCGTCCTGCACTCGGGCCACATCGCGGAGATACAGCGGATGGTCGTTGCTGATCCCAATCGCTGTATTGCTCAGATCGTCGAGGGAGCCGAAAAAGCTACCCACCTGAAAGACCGCATTTCCTCCTGATGTGGTGATCGCCGCCGGAGAGCTTTGAACGTTGCTAGCCAGCAAACGGGCGGCCAGCGCTTCCGGCGTAAAGCCATAAGCTGCGAGCTTGGAAGAATCGAACCAGATGTTGATGCGCCGCGGTTGACCTCCGATTACGGTCGTCTGAGCCACATTATCGACGCGCTTGATCTGCTGGTTGAGTTCCTCGGCGATCTGCCGCAATTGAACGACACTATAGTGCGGGTCGGTCAGTGTCAGCGTCATCATGGGGACGTCGTTGATCGAGCGGACCTTGATCAGCGGACGCGCAGCGCCCGGCGGCAGAGCGTCGGCATTGCCCTCGATCTGCTTATAGGTCTGGACAATCGCTTCGCCCTCCTTCTGGCCCACACGGAAGCGAACCGTGACCAGACTCATGCCAGGTTGGCTTGTCGAATAGGTATATTCCACACCCGTGTTATTTCGCAGAATGTGCTCCAGCGGTGTGCTGATTCGTTCCTCGATCTCCTTGGCAGACGCCCCGGGCATTGCCGTGAAGATATCGATCATCGGGACAGTAATCTGGGGCTCTTCCTCGCGGGGAATGTTTGTCAGACTCAGTCCGCCGAGTGCGACAGCGGCGATAATGAGCAGAAGCGTAAGCTTGGACTCAATGAAGAACGCTGCGATGCGGCCTGCTATGTTTCTCTGTGTCATGGGTGCACCTCGATGGTCCGTCCAGCCAGAGTGAGATCACCATGCGTAAGAATGCGATCCCCTGTTTGAAGCCCGGTAAGCACCTGCACAGAGTCTGCAGTCTTGCGGCCCAGAGTTACGTAGCGTACCTCGGTACGGTTGTCAGAGCGGAGCACAAGGACGCCATCAAGACCACCCTGCTGGATGAGGGCGGTTGAAGGCACCCACAGGGTCAACCCGGACTGCGTCGATGGCAGCAACACACTGACCACGGTTCCCGTGTTCCACTTCTCATTCGCTGGTAACGTTGCTTTCACGAGAAACGAATGCGACGCAACGTCACCAGCGGGGGAGATGTTGGATACGAGGGCTTTCACGGAAGATCCACTATCCCCTGCGAAAACCTCAATCGAAGAACCGGGACGGAGCGAACCCAAGGAGTCCTCAGGAAGCGAGAACTGCACCTCCGCACGATCTGACGCCTGGACATGTAATAGAGGGGAACCGGGAACGGCGAGCGCTCCGGGATCGGCGAACCGTCGCGTGACCACCCCATCAAAGGAAGCCACCAGCACGGCATCTGCCGCATTGGCTCGCTGAACGGCCAGGGCGGCTTCGGCGACGGCAACCTGTGCTGCCGCGGTTTCCTGCTGGGCTTGTGCAGCTACGTGCTCGGCCTGGATCTGGTCCAGTTCATGAGGTGTGACCGAATGCCGCGACCGAAGTTGCTGATAGCGAGCGAGAGTATCGGCGGCCAATTTCGACTGCGTCTCGGCGGCTATTCGCTGCTGCTGTGCCGAAGTCAGGGCAGCCTTTGCCTGAGCCACGCCAGCCTGGAGAGCCGGGGCATGAAGGCGAACCAGAACCTCACCGCGACGGACATGGTCACCCTCGCGCTTCGTGATTGCAGCAATGGGTGCTGTCAGCTGTGCGGCAATGTCAGCCTCGACACTTGGCTTTATAACCCCGCTGACCCTTGTGCCGCCTTGCGAGCTTTGGGGAAAAACCACGAAGACTTGTGCAGGGATGGACGGCTGTTGTTGTTCTGTGGGCACTGTCGATTTACATCCTGACAACAGTAGAAGCAGCAAGGGCACAGCAATCACATTAGGTTTCGTCATGGTTGTTCCGCTTTCGAAATAGAGAATGTTCCAGTCGCGAGCTGGAGATCCGAGTTCGCAATGCCCAGCTGGTAGTAGGTGCGCAACCGGGCAAACTCGGAGGCGGAAAGATCGGCTTCTCCATTGAGCACCTCGGAGACCGGTACAAGTCCCGCGGCGTAACGATCACGGGAGGTCTGAAGCGCCTCTACGTTCGCTTTGATGGCCTGATCAGCGGTCGCATACCTGCGCTCGAGATCTTCGATTTGCGCTTGAAGGGTGCGAACTGTATTGTGGGCCTCGCGTAGAGTCTGTTCCTTCTCCGCGGTCACCTTTGCCAACTGGGCGGTGGCCTCCTGTTCGCGCGCTCTACGCATCCCGCCATCAAATACCGAAATCTCGAGTTTGGCGCCAATCGTCCAGTTGCCGCTTCCACCACTAACGAAGTGAGGGTTGTTCGACTCCACCTGAGCGAATGTGGAGAGTTGTGGGCCGGCCGTCCGACGAATCGACGCAAGTTTTTGTTGGGCACTCGCCTTCTCGACGTCGAGAGCCTGAAGATCGAGTCGGGTCGACAATTGAGCATCAGTTTGTGGCTGCTGAGTCCGATCGACAGCCGGAGTTGCAGGAGCCACGAGCGCGACATCTTGCAGTAGTGGCTGACCGATGACTTCGGAAAGCTCGTTGCGCGCGACGCTCACATTGGACTGAGCCGAGGCCAGATCATCCTTGGCGTTTTGGACGGCAAGATCTGCGCGCATGCCATCCGCTTCGAGGGCGACGCCGGAATGAACACGATCGCGGATGTCACTGGCGATCTCTTGGGCTCGTTTGAGGTTGGCCTGGGCTGTGCTCACCTGGGACTCTGCCAGCAGGGCCCTGTAATAGAGGCCAATGACGCTGTTCGCTACTTCCTGGTCGGTAAAACCGCCCCTCAGATCGGCTGCCTGGGCGGCATTGCGCGCACTTCGGATGCGTTTCTGGGTAGCACCGGAATCAAATGCAACCCAGTTTGCCGTAGCTGACGCCGCGAAATTGCCAATCGGAGAAGGATGGTTGAGGCTCGCAAGATCAAAGTCCGAGGAGCGAAACCGTGCCTGCCGGAGCTTTGTGCCAAAGGCAAAGACAGGATCATCGGAGAGAGTTACGTCCTGGGAGGCTGAGATGGAAGGAAGCGCACCCGCCTTCGCCTCCGCCACAGATGCCCTCGCCCGAAGGGCATCAGCCTGGGCTCCTTGAACCAGAGGGTGGTGAGCCAGGCCGAGCTGAATCGCCTCCTGAAGCTTCAACGGTGGCGCTTGCGGAGTCTGTCCGCGTGTCTCAGAAAGCAAGCCACCGGCAAGGGTGACAGCGAAAAGGAGTTTGGGAACGATGCGGCGATCGACGCGCATAAAGCTTGACCTCCATTTAGACTATATCACCATATAGTGATATAGTAAAGAACAGGAGATTGATCGTGAATCGCTGTTGCGAAAACGTACCTGGGAAAGTCAGCCGCGGCGACGTTTGCCCGGAGTCTCCTCGAGACCGGCGAGATCCTGCTTCGCCTTGGCCGTTACACTGCGGCAGACGAGGTCGCACAGAGTATAGATCTGAGGATCGGCGATCGAGTAAATATTGCTCGTTCCCATTTTGCGGCGTGCAACAAGCCCACCCTCGAGAAGCAATTGGAGGTGTTTGGAGACATTGGGTTGATTGCCGTCAAGATCAGCAACCAGTTCCGTCACCGTCTTCTCTGACTGCGAAAGGGACTGCAGGATTCGTAACCGGAAGGGCTCACTCAGACTGCGGAAACGACGCGCGACAAGGTCCAGAGTCTTGCCGGAAAAGGCTATCTCGCTCATTTCGAGACTATATCACTATATATCGATACAGTCAATCAACTACCCTCTCAGATTGCATGGAGAGGTGCGGTTTTGAAGGAGAAAACAACCATGACCGTTCAGAAAAGTATCTACCTACTAGCCGGAGTAATGATCCTTGGATCCCTTGCCCTTGCGCATTGGGTTTCGATCTACTGGCTGTTTCTCACGGCCTTTGTCGGGCTCAATTTATTTCAATCTGCCTTTACAAATTGGTGCCCCGCAATGAGCATCTTCCGTTGGCTTGGGCTACCAGATGAAAAGTCAACCTGCGCCAGGCGCTAGGTAGTGCTCATCATCCGATGGGCGCCGCGGCGGTTATTGGTGGCTTGTTGCTTGTGCTTTGATCGTTAGGGAAATTCTCGACCAGCACACTCAATCCCTGCGTCGCGAGCGAAAAACAAAAAGATGACCACTGAGAGGATCCTGGCCGATCACCGCTCGCACTCGCTCCGCCAGCCGATCAAATCTGCAGCGCATATCGGTGGCTTCGGCCGCTAACCAGATGCGCGCCGCTTGCCCCTGAGGCAGGCGCCAACCCCAAAGACGTTCAGGGTCAGATGCGGCACTCGCGCATCTCGACCACGATGGATATCTACGCACAGTTCGTACCGGAGTCACAACGGCGTGCCCTGGCGAAGATGTCGGCGATGGTCGAGACCCGCACGTCCAGGCCGGTTGCCCCGGAGAATTCAAGCGGTATTTCGCTGCCGCCGCAATCGCGGATGGTGAATTAAGTTGTTGGCAATAGTTTTGGAGCCAATTGGAGCCAAAGCCAGGTGGGACGGCGAGCTAAGTTGTTGAAACGATGGTGGCCAGGGACGGAGTTGAACCGCCGACGCCAGCCTTTTCAGGGCTG
>Ga0126381_100003283_pt1 | contig 17615 bp, 15 predicted proteins | sample PanSoiMetPlot_28_FD_96465 | JGI IMG/M metagenome (GOLD analysis project Ga0126381, IMG submission 96465) | Tropical forest soil microbial communities from Panama - MetaG Plot_28 | ecosystem: Environmental > Terrestrial > Soil > Tropical forest > Bulk soil | place: Panama | collected 2016-02-17 | reverse complement strand
GCCCCGATGCAGCCAGGCAGGGCCACAAGCGCGTCACTCATCTCGTTCGTCGACTGGGCGAGCGCGTCGCAATGACCGGCCTCGGGCCGGTGAATCACCATGAAGACGAAGCTCATGGCCAGGTTTAGAGCGCAACCCCAAGAAGGGCGTCGAGGGCCGCGCGCACCAGGTCACCAGTCCCGGCAGCCCGGCCGGCCAGGGCGTCGGACGCCCACTCGTCGGCTATCGCGATGGCGCCAGGCGCGCCGAGGTCGTCAGCGAGCCGCTCCCGGATCGCCGCGAGCACCTGCGGGCCCTGGCCGCTAGCCGGCGCGCCCTGCCCGCTATGGGAATCACTCGCGCGGCCGGCCGCCGCGGCAGCCGCGCGCCAGGTGGCCAGCCGCTCCTCAGCCGTGGTCAGTTCCTCCGGCGTCCAGTCCCAGTCCGTCCGGTAGGGGTGCGAGATGATCGCCAGCCGCAGCGCCATCGGGTCGTGACCTGCTTCGAGCAGCCGGGACACGAACACCAGGTTGCCGCGTGACTTGGACATCTTCTCGCCGTCGAACCGGACCATGCCCGCGTGCACGTACTGGCGCGCGAAGGGCGGCTCATCGTCCCCATCTAGCGCTACCCGGGCGTGGGCCGCGCTCATCTCGTGGTGCGGGAAGATCAGGTCACGGCCGCCGGCCTGCACATCGAACGTCCGCCCCAGGTAGTGGGTCGCGATCGCGGCACACTCCACGTGCCAGCCCGGCCTGCCCGCGCCGAAATCCGACGGCCAGCTAGGCTCCCCCGGCCTGCGGGCCAGCCACACGCGCGGGTCGACCGGGTCCTTCTTCCCCGGCCGCGCCGGATCGCCGCCGTTCTCGGCCGACAGGCGGACCATAGTGTCGCTGTCCAGCCCTGACACCGACCCAAAGGCCGCGTCGGCCGACCGGGAGAAGTACACGTCGCTCTCGATCTCATACAGCGAGCCGCGCTGGGCGAGCAGACGAGTGAAGTCTCGGATCAGCGGGAGCGCCTCGACCGCGCCGACATAGTGCGCCGGCGGCAGCACCCGCAGCGCCGTCATGTCCGATCGGAACAGTTCGATCTCCCGATCGGCCAGCGAACGCCAGTCCTCGCCATCCCGCTCCGCCCGCTCGAGGAGCGGGTCGTCGATGTCGGTGACGTTCTGCACGTAGCTGACCTGCTTACCGGCGTCACGCCAGGCGCGAATGAGCAGGTCCCAGGCGAGATACGTGGCCGCATGCCCGATGTGCGTCGCGTCATAGGGCGTGATCCCGCAGGCATACAGCGAGGCTGTACTGCCCGGGGCCGTAACTGTCAGCGATCCGCTCGGCGTATCAAAGATGACTGGCTGGGGGCCCGATCCGGGCAATTCTGGGACGTCAGGTGCGGGCCACGAATCCATGCGCGCCAGATTATCGCTGCCAGAAGACCTGGTCCTGCCCGCGGGCAGGGGCACGCGCCAGCTCGAACGCGTGGGCCAAGGCGATGAGCTGCGGCTCGCTCCAGCGTGGACCGGTCATCGAGATGCCAACCGGCAACCCGCGCACCAGGCCAGCAGGCAAAGCGACAGATGGATAACCGGAGACCGCAGCAGGGCCCGAGGTGCCCCAGCCGTGATAGTCGCCGAGTACGTGGTCGGTCAGCCAGGCGGGGTGCCCCGTCAGCGCGAGCACGGCGTCCAGCCGGTGCTCCGCCAGCACGACGTCCAGGCCTCCGCGGGCAATCCGGGTCGCCGCCGACCGCGCCTCGGCGTAGTCGGGGTCGGCGAGCGAGCCACTGGTCGCCTGCGCCGCCTCGAACAGCTCGTGGCCAAAGTGCGCGAGCACCTCGGCTGCGTTCCGGTTGTTGAAGTCAATCAGCCCGGCGAGATCGTCTGGGTGCTCGCCGCCGAGACCGGACAGGTAGGCATTGATGTCGTGCTTGAACTCGTGCGTCAGCGCGGCGAACTCCGGGTCGGCGAGCTTGTCCACATCCGCGAGCTCGACCGGATCGACGACCACCGCGCCCTGTTTGCGCAGCACCGCCAGCGCTGCATCGAGGATGGCGACGGTGGATCCGTCGGCGAGCGCGGAGCCCGCCCGCCACACACCGATGCGCGCACCTGCCAGTGCGCCGGGATCAAGGAACGCCGTGTAATCGGCCGCATGGCCGGCCGCTCCGTCGGTCGCGGCGTCGGCGGCGTCCGGACCCGCGATCGCGGTCAGCAGCACCGCGGCGTCCGCGACCGTCCGCGCCATCGGTCCGGCTGTGTCCTGCGCCGCAGAAATCGGCACGATCCCGGTCCGGCTCACCAGTCCGAGCGTCGGCTTGATGCCGACGACACCGCACACCCCGGCGGGAGACACGATCGATCCGTCGGTCTCCGTGCCGACCGCCAGCGGTGCGAGGCCGGCCGCTACCGCGACCGCCGATCCCGAACTCGAGCCGGACGGGCTTCGGCCGGCGCCGTGCGGGTTCGCTGTCTGACCGCCGAGTGTGCTCAGGCCGCTGCTGGACGGACGCGACCGGAAGTTGGCCCACTCGGAAAGGTTGGACTTGCCCAGGATGACCGCCCCCGCGGCGCGCAGCCGACCGACGAGGAACGCGTCGGATCCCTCGGCCTGCAGCAGCGCCGGCGAGCCAGCGGTCGCGGGCAGTCCCAGGGCCGATACGTTGTCCTTGATCAGCACCGGGATGCCATCGAGAGTGCCGCGCGCCGTGCCCGCCGCACGCCGCGCATCACTGGCGAGCGCCTCGCCGGTGGCTTCCGGGCTCACCGCAATCACGGCGCGCAGCGCCGGGTTGAGCCGCTCGATTCGCGCCAGGTAGAAGTCGGTTAGCTCGGCTGCGGTCAGCGCGCCCGCCGATAGCGCCCTCGCGAGGTTATGCACGGTGGCGTCACCTGCGCTGATGCCGCTAGCGCCGGCCGTTTGGGCCAGGGATTCGGTCAGCGACATGGTGGACAGAATAAAGGCCGTTGGCGTTTCGTCATCGGGGGAACAACTATGAGTTCGTCAAGATCGCGCCTGCCCGTGCCGCTGCCGCCCCGGCTGGCGCTGTTCGCCGCGCTTGTACTAGCGCTTGTCGCCGGCGTCGCGGCATGCTCCGGCGGCGGCACCACGGGGTTGGCAGGCATCAGCCCCACCGGATCACCATCCCAGCTGCAGAACCAGTATGTCGCGACCGTGCAGCACGTAATGCAGTCGGTCGTGCAGATATCGACGAGCAACTCCACTGGATCAGGCGTCGTCTACGACAGCAAGGGGGACATCGTCACGAATGCGCACGTGGTCGGCAACGCGACGACCGTCAAGGTCCGCGAGCCCGTCGGCACCAAACAGCTGAACGCGACCGTCATCGGCGCCTTCGCGCCTGACGACCTCGCGGTCATCCGCGTGCAGAACAATGCTGGAACCCTGAAGCCAGCAGACTTCGGCAATTCGAACAACGTCCAGGTCGGCCAGATCGTGCTCGACATGGGCAACCCGCTCGGCCTTGTCGACAGCGTCACTCAGGGAATCGTGTCGGCTACTGGCCGCACCGTCGGCGAAGGCACTGGCAGCAGCGCCCTGATCACCGCCGCGATCCAGACCAGCGCCGCCATCAACCCAGGGAATAGTGGCGGCGCCCTGGTCAACCTGAATAACCAGGTCATCGGCATCCCGACCCTGGCGGCTCGGTTGCCCAACGAAGGTGGCGCGGCACCCGGCATCGGCTTCGCCATCCCGAGTGACACGGTCAAGAACATCGCCGACCAGCTGATCAAGGACGGCAAGGTCACCAAGTCCGACCGCGCGTCACTGGGCATTACGGCCCAGGATGCCGCGAGCTCCTCCGGCCAGGCTGACGGCGTCGCCATCATCTCGGTCGCGAGCGGCGGCGCAGCCGCCACGGCAGGCATCCAACCTGGTGACGTCATCGTCGGTCTCAACCAGACCCGGACTACCAGCCTGGCAGAGCTCCAGACGACGCTGGCGCAGTACCCGCCAGGCACCAGGGTCACCATCCACTACGTCCGCGACGGCGAGAGCACCACGCGCACCGCCACCGTCACGCTCGGCAGCCTGTCCAGCTAGCCAGCGCCTGTCCAGCTAGCCAGCGCTTGTCCAGCTAGCCAGCGCCTGTCCGGCTAGCCGGACCCTGGCCGACCGGCGAGCACCTAGACTGCCGAGCGTGACCATGACCATCGGCACTCAGCTAGCCGTGCCCGCCCTCGACCGACCGGACCTGCTCGCGCCTCCAGTCGCCGCCGCCCTCGAACAGCTGGCCGGCACGCTCACGATCGGTGAGATCGGCGTCGCCGAGATCGACCCGGCACTCGCGGACACGGCCGCATTCTGCGAGCAGTACGGCGTGGCACCCGGTGCGTCAGCCAACTGCGTGGTCGTTGCCGGGCGGCGGGACGGCCAGACCCGGATGGCTGCCTGCATGGTCTTCGCGACTACCCGCGCCGACGTAAATGGCCTGGTCAAGCGCGAGCTGGACGTGCGGAAGGCCTCGTTCGCCCCGATGGACACCGCAGTGGCGCTCACCGGAATGGAGTACGGCGGCATCACCCCGATCGGGCTGCCAGCCGACTGGCCGGTCTTCGTGGACGAAGCGGTCGCGCGCTCCGGCCGCGTCGTCATCGGCAGCGGCGTGCGGCGGTCCAAGCTAACTCTGTCCGGCGCTGCGCTCGCCAGCCTGCCTGGCGCGGTGGTGCTGCCAGGGCTCGGCCGGCCGGCCGATGGCTAAGACAGCCACGACTAAGGCAGCGACTGGCTAAGGCAGCCACGACACCTTGTGCACCAGCGCTACGTAGCCCACGAAGGTCACCGCGTCGATCAGCGAGTGCGCCACAATCAGCGGCATCACCCGGCCCCAGCGGCGGTACAGCAGGCAGAAGATGACCCCCATCACCGCGTTCCCGATGAACGCGCCAAAGCCCTGATACAGGTGGTACGAGCCGCGGAGCACGGCGGACGCCAGGATCGCCTGCCACGGCCTCCAGCCGAGCTGGTCGAGCCGCCGCAGCAGGTAGCCGATGACCAGGATCTCTTCCAGGATGCCGTTGTGCGCGGCGCTCAGCAGCAGCACCGGAATCCGCCACCACACCGCGGGCAGCGACTCCGGCACGATGTGCAGCGAGATGCCAGCCTGGAACGCGCCGATGTAGAGGCCAAGCCCAGCGCCGCCGATTATGGCCGCGACCACTATGCCTCGCACCACGTCGCGGACCGGCTCGCGCCCGTCTAGCCCCATGACTGACGGCGGCTCCCCCGACCGGGCCATGAGGTAGAGCACCAGGACCACGGGCATCAGCGCCTCGGCGATGGCCACGAGCTGCAGGACCAGGTCGAACGAGTGGTTTGCCGACAGCGGCCCGACTAGCAGCGCCTGCTGGCTGGCGAGCGACTGCCGGGCGAGTAGCGAGCCGATGAGGCTGAGCAGCGCGTTCACCCCGCTGGCGCCCAGCGAGACGCCGAGCACAGCAACGAGTTCCCAGCCCAGGTACCGCCGCGGCGGCAGGCTCAGGGTGGCGTCGGCGTCCCGCATCCTCGGGACTTTACCGTGGCCGACGGTGAGCGCTCCGACGACCGGGAACGGGGTCGCAGCGGTACGCGGTCGCCGGACCCCGGCGGTCACAGCTGTGCGATAAGCCGCTGCCAGGCGAGCTCGGCGCCGGCCGCGAGACAGCCGTCCACGACGGCCTGGGTGCCGAGGGCACTGACCCTAACGGCCGGCATAACCGGCGCCAGCCTGCGAAGTTCGGCGGCGACCGTCGCCGCGAACCCTGGTGCCTGGCCAATGCCGCCGCCGAGCACGATCAGCTCGGGGTCGATGACGGTGACGATCGCGCAGATCGCCCTCGCCACCAGCTCCCCCTCGTCGGCGACGACCGCCTCGGCGCGCGGGTCACCGGCCGCTGCGGCCTGGAAAACCTTCCGGGCCGTAACTGGCCCGCGCATCCCAGCCCGCCGGGCGGCTCTCACCACGCCGGCCGCCGATCCGGCCGCCTCCAGCATGCCCCGCCGGCGTGCGTCCCCTGGATCGGCACCCCGGCCTGCTGAGATTGGCATAAAGGCGATCTCGCCCGCCACGCCGTGCGCGCCGCGGTACAGGTTGCCGTTGATCACCATGCCCATGCCCACGCCGGTACCGATCCAGACGAAGGCGAACGTGCCGACCTCCCGACCGTGCCCGTGCACCTGCTCGGCCAGCGTCGCGGCATCGACGTCGTTCTCCACCACGAGCTGCTCGCCGAATGCCGCCCGCAGCTCGGCCAGAACCGCGGGCTTGCCCCACGCGGCCAGCTCACCGGCCAGGATGATGGCGTCGCGCTCCGGGTCGTAGACGCCCGGGCTGCCGATCACGGTCTGCGAGATCGCCGACCTGGCCAGGCCAGCGTCAGCACACAGACCCTCCGCGAGACCGATCAGCTCGGTGATCCGCCCACTCGTGCTCGTGGCCTTGGTGCGCTGATCCAGCGTGGCCAGGACCGAGCCTGCCAGGTCGGCCACGGCGCCCCGCAGGTACTGCCGGCCAATATCGAGGCCGAGGACGTATCCGGCCTCCGGCCGGACCTCATACAGGACGGCGGATCGGCCCGGTACGCCCGTTCGCTGGCCGGCCTCGCGCACAAGCCCGGAGCGCTCCGCGTTGGCCAGGGCGAGCGACACGGTCGGCTTTGACAGACCTGACCGCCGGGCCAGCTCCGCCCGCGAGCATGAACCTAGCTGGCGGATCTGCTGCAGTAGAAGCTGCTCGTTGAGCGCACGGAGCAGCTGCGGCCGTGCGGCCTGTCCGGTCCGTGCCTGCGCCGTCGTGAGCACTGCTTCCGGCAGTGGGTCGAGCGTCGTGGCCACCCGTTCATCCCTCCGGCAGTCCCCAGGGCGAGGTGATTTTCGGCCTTGTCTGGCGGCCGAACGCCCCCCTTGTGGCGTAGCAATAGTTAGGATACTGTCCTAACAATCTTAGCGGAATACTGATTAATTCCCTGGACGGGCAGGCCGACGTGAATCACCCCCCGGTCGTGCTTGGACTCGACTTCGGCGGCACGAAGATCGCTGCTGCCGTATGCGACCTCGCGGGCAACAGGCTCGGCTCAACCGTCGTGGACAGCCTGGCCACCGATGGCGCGCGGGCCAGCTTCGATCATGGCGTCAAGACCGCACGTGGCCTGTTCGCCGACACCGCTCCCGGTGCCGCGCTGGCTGCGGTCGGCGTCTCAACCTTCGGCATTCCGTTCGACGACCGCGTCGACCTGGCGCCCGCGATTAGCGGCTGGGAGTCATTCCCGCTCGGCCGGGAACTGCGGGCCGCCTTTCCCGGCGCGATCATTCAAGTGGCCACCGACGCTAAGGCAGCTGCGCTGGCCGAGGCGCGCTGGGGATCGCTGGCCGGATGCAATCCGGCCGTGTACCTGAACCTCGGCACCGGCCTCGCGGCGGCGATCGTCGTTGCGGGGCAGGTCGTATCGGGCAGCCACGGCGCGGCCGGCGAGATCGGCTACAACCTCCGCACGCCGCTCGACGTCGGCCTCGGTCCGGGTCACCGCGTGACCCTGGAAGACGTGGTCAGCGGTCAGGCGCTGCCGAAGAGAGCGGCTGCCCTGGGCCTGGTCAGCATAGGCGGAGGCCAGCTGACCGCGGCCGATGTCTTCCAGGCCGGCCAGGGTGACCCCGCGCTCGACGACCTGATCAGCGCCTTCGTGACCGAGCTTGCCTTCCACCTGACGAACATCGCGATCCTGGTTGATCCGGTCAGGATCGCCGTGGGCGGCGGAATGGCGCGGTCAGCGGACCGGATCATGCCCACGCTCACACAGGCGCTTCGGGCAGCCGTCCCGTTCCCGCCCGAACTCGTCATCGCGGATTTCCCCGATGACGCGCCCTTGCTGGGGGCCATCGCCATCGCCGTCGATGCCGCCAGCCGCGCGCCCTCACTACGCACACCAGAACCGGCATGAAGATGTTGAAGCTGACATCTCCATGCCACCCACGGCCGGCAGGAAGGACTGGCGGCCGAGCCGCAGAACCCATCTCCGAAGGGCAAGAAGATGAGACGCCATAAGGCATCCGCAATCGGCGCCCTCATGGCGGCCGGTCTCCTCGCGGCCGCATGCGGGACCAGTTCCTCACCATCCTCATCCGGACCATCCGGCGTGCTGACCATCGATAACGAGAGCGGTGGCACGTGGACGTGTAACTTCAATCCGTTCAACCTCACCTACATCTCGTACTCGCTCGGCCCGGTCTATGAGCCGCTGGCATTCGTTAACACGCTGCAGAGCGGCAAGGTGACGCCGTGGCTGGCAACAGCCTGGACCTGGAACAGCGACAACACCCAGCTCACCTTCACGATCCGAAACGGCGTGAAGTTCACCAACGGCGACCCGCTGACGCCGGGTGACGTGGTGTACACCTTCAACCTGCTGAAGAGCAATGCGACCCTGGACATCAACGCTGTGTGGTCGGTGCTGTCCGGCGTCGCGACCTCGGGGTCGAACCAGGTGGTCTTCACCTTTAAGGCCCCGGCGGTGACGTACTTCTACTACATCGCCGACCAGGTCGGCATCGTCGACCAGAAGGTCTGGTCCGCGGCCGGCAACCCGGTGAATTACGCGGACAAGAACCCGGTCGGAACCGGCGCGTACACGACGGGAAGCAAGGACTGCACGCCGCAGAACATCAAGTACGTGGCCAACCCGCATTACTGGCAGCCCGGAAAGCCGAAGGTCGGCACCGTCAACTACCCAGCGTTCCTGACCAACGACACGGCCAACACCTACCTGGCCAACGGGCAGGCGCAGTGGGGCAGCCAGTTCATCCCCAGCATCCAGAGTTTCTACGTGGCCAAGAACCCGGGCAACCACTACTGGTTCCCGCCGGTCGCCAATGTCAGCATGTTCATCAACCTGACCAATCCGATTCTGAAGAACGTCGCGGTCCGACAGGCCATGGCCTACGCGATCGACCGGCAGAAGGCGTCGACGATCGGCGAGTACGGTTACGAGCCGCCTGCCAACCAGACCGGGATCGTCACCCCGACGTTCTCGAGCTGGGAGGACACCGGGGCGCTGCAGCAGGCCGGCTATAGCTACGACACGCAGAAGGCGATCACGATCCTGCAGAACGCCGGCTTCCATCGCGGCTCCAACGGCATCTTCACCACGCCGGCCGGTCAGCCGCTGTCGTTCAACCTGGTCAACAACGGCGGGTTCTCTGACTGGGTGGCCGCAGCCAACGTCGTCGTGAGCGACCTCCAGGCGATCGGCATCCAGGTCACGCCGAAGAACGAGGCGAATACCACCTGGTCCACTGATATCCAGGACGGCAACTTCGACCTCGGCTACTACGCCGAGACCGGCGGCCCCACGCCGTACTTCGAGCTGCGGCAGTGGCTGTACGGGCCCAACTCGGCGGCAATCGGCACCGCCGCCGGATCCAACTTCGAGCGCTACAGCAACTCGGCAACCGACGCGCTGATCGACCACTACGCGACCACAAACAGCATCGCTGAGCAGCACCAGATCGTGAACCAGCTGCAGCAAGTGATGCTGCAGGACGTGCCGGTCATCCCGATCACCGAGCAGGTCGACTGGTTCCAGTACTCCACCAGCACCTTCTCCGGCTGGCCGACGCCGTCCAACCCCTATGCGCAGCCCGCTGCGTACAACTACCCGGACTGGGGCCAGGTCATGATGAGCCTGGCGCCGAGCAAGTAGCACAGAGCCGCGGCGGCCGCCGGTACTTCACGGCGGCCGCCCGGCACTAGCGGTCCTTGGGCCCTTGCGCCGTTTCGGCGAACGCGCCAGCGTAAGGAGAAAATAGTGAGCGGCTTCGGGAGACGAGCATGAGGTTCATCCTGCGCCGGGTCGGCTTCTTCCTGCTGACCCTCTGGGTGGCGCTCACGCTGAACTTCCTGCTGCCGCGGATGATGCCGGGCAATCCGGCCCAGGCGATGATCGCTAACCACAAGGGCGTCGTCAGCCCGACCGCGCTCAAGGCGCTGGAAGCGCAGTTCGGCCTCAACACCCATCAGAGCCTCATCGGGCAGTACTTCCGCTACCTCGGTGACGTGGCGACCGGCAAGTTCGGCGTCTCACTGACCACGCAGCCCGGAAACTCCGTCGGCCGCATCGTGCTGGACGCCATCCCGTGGACCCTGGGCCTGGTCGGCGTGGCCACCGTGCTGGCCTTCATCCTCGGTACCGGGATCGGAATCCTGGCCGCCTGGCGGCGTGGCGGGCGTCTGGACAGCGTCATGCCGCCGGTCTTCGTGATCATGACGGTCGTCCCGTACTTCTGGCTTGGCTTGGTGCTGATCCTGGTCTTCGGTGTCAAGCTGCACTGGTTCCCGTACTTCTTTACCTACGACTTCACTATGACCCCCGGCTTCAGCGCGACCTTCATCGCCAACGTGCTGCACCACGCGATCCTGCCGGCGTTCACGCTGCTTATTACGACCATCGGTACCTGGATCCTCACCATGCGCAACACCATGATCACGACTCTGGCCGAGGACTACATCCGGATGGCCAGGGCGAAGGGCTTGCCTGGCCGCCGCATCATGCTCGACTACGCCGCGCGCAACGCGATCCTGCCGAACCTGACCGGCTTTGCCATGTCGCTCGGCTTTGTGGTCGGCGGCGCCATCTTGATCGAGTACGTCTTCAACTATCAGGGCGTCGGCTACCTGCTGCTCAACGCGGTGAACAACGACGACTACCCGCTGATGCAGGCACTCTTCATGTTGATCACGGTCGCGGTCCTGGTCGCGATCCTGCTGTCGGATATCGCGACCGCGGTGCTCGACCCGCGGACCAGGGAAGCGAAGTAGCCATGGCGTTGCCAAGAGTCGGCCTAGGCCGCGGACCAGGCGCCCCCGCCGAGGCGGCGCCGACGACCGCAACGGCGAATCCTGTTCTCGGCGGGATGCCAGCGTCCGCCGGCGGCATCACGGGAGCGCACGCACTGCGCCGGATGGCCCGCGCGATCACCTCCAATCGCAAGGCAACGGCCGGCGCGATACTGCTCCTCATCTTCATCGTGATCGCGCTCATCCCAGGCCTCATAGCCCACGACAACCCGAACACCATCTACGCCACGAAGCTCGGCCCGTCGGGGCAGCACCTGCTCGGCACGACCGCCCTGGGCCAGGACATGTTCGCGCAGGTGATCTACGGCACCCGTCCGGTCCTCGAGATAGCCTTCGGCGTCGGGCTCGGTGCCACGATCATCGCGATGCTGATCGGGGTTGCCGCCGCGTATCTGGGCGGCGCCTGGGACAGCGTCCTCAACCTGATCACGGACGTGCTGCTCGTGATCCCGCTGTTCCCGCTGCTGATCGTGCTCGCCCGGTACCTGAACGGGGCTGGCACACTCGTGATGATCGTGGTCATTACCGCGACCGGATGGTCCTATACCGCGAGGCAGTTGCGGTCTCAGGCGCTGTCGCTCCGCAACAGGGACTTCCTCGAGGCGGCCAGGGTCCGCGGCGAGCGCCCGCTGTACATCATCGTGGTCGAGATCATCCCGACCATGACCTCGCTGCTCATAGCTAGCTTCCTGACAAACGCGCTCTACGCGGTGCTGTTTTCCTCCGGCCTGCAGTTCATCGGACTCGGCAATCCAAGCGTCTGGAGCTGGGGAACGATGCTCTACTGGGCCGAGAACAACGAGGCGTTCCAGACGGGCCAGACCCTCTGGATCATCGTTCCCGGCCTCTGTATCGTCGCGCTCGGCGCCGCGTTCGCGCTGCTGAACTACGCCTTCGACGAGATCGGAAACCCGGCCCTGCGGCCGATCCGGAGCATGCGGAGGTCCCGTGTCAAGCCTGCTCAGTGACGACCAGCCCCAGAGCTCGCCAGCCCGACGGCGCCCTGGCGCGATCCTCAAGGTCCGGGAGTTGTCGGTGGACTACGTCATGGAGCGCGGCATCGTTCGCGCCGTCCAGGACGTCAGCTTCGAGGTCGGGCCTGGAGAGTTCATCGGGATCGTCGGCGAGTCGGGCTGCGGCAAGTCGACTCTGCTGTTCGCTATCGCTCAGCTGCTCGCTCCGCCGGCCAGCATCAGCAGCGGCAGCGTGACCTTCAATGGCGATAACCTCGTCGGCCTCACCGACCGCATGCTGTCCGCGGTCCGCTGGCTGGACATGTCGGTGGTCATGCAGAGCGCCATGAACGCGCTCAACCCGGTGCTGTCGATCAGCGCCCAGTTCAAAGACGCGATGCGCGCACACGGGGTGACCTCGAAGTCAGAGATCGCGGACCGCTCGGCCGAGGTGCTGAAAATGGTCGGCATCGACCCGGTGCACCTGAAGAGCTACCCGCATCAGCTCTCTGGTGGCATGCGACAGCGCTCGATGATCGCGATGGCCATGCTGTTCACGCCCGACCTGGTGATCATGGACGAGCCCACATCCGCGCTGGACGTGGTCGCGCAGCGCTCGCTGATGGTGCAGATCAAGGAGCTGCAGGACAAGCTCGGCTTCGCCGTCATCTTCGTGACGCACGACATGTCCCTGGTCCGGCATTTCAGCGACCGGCTGATGGTGATGTACGCAGGCCAGATCGCCGAGCTAGGCGTCACTAGGAAGATCTTCAAGCGTCCGTTGCATCCCTACACGATCGGCCTCATGGATGCCTTCCCGTCGATCAAGGGCCCGCGGGTACCGCTGACGGGGATTCCCGGCAGCCCGCCCAACCTCGCGAGCCCGCCGGAAGGCTGCCGGTTCGCCCCCCGCTGCCCGCAGGTGATGGACCGGTGCCTGACCACCGCCGTCCCGATCTACCTCGTGAACTCCGAGCAGGTCCGTTGCCTACTGCTGGAGAACGGGGAGGCGGTGTCGTGACGGACCAGGAGACCGCGCCGCGGCCTGACACAGTCACCAGTGCCCCGCTGCTGCGCACCGAGAGGCTCACCAGGCATTTCCGGATCGGCGGTGGCGTGCGACGGCAGATGCTGCACGCCGTCGACGACGTCACGCTCGAGATCGGCCGGCGGGAGATCGTAGCGCTGGCCGGCGAGAGCGGCAGCGGCAAGTCGACGATCGCCAGGCTGCTCGCGAGGATCTACAAGCCCACGTCGGGCGAAATCTACTTCCAGGGCAAGCCGATTTCGCGACTGCGCTCGCGCCGGGAAGTGCTTGGCTATCGCAGCGACGTGCCGATGGTCTTCCAGGACCCGTTTGCTTCGATCAACCCGGTTTTCCGCGTCTCGCACGGCGTGATGCGCAGCCTCAAGCTGCATCGCCCGGAGCTGTCCGCGGCGGAGCGGCAGGTCGAGGCCGAGCGTGTCCTCGCGGCTGTCGGCCTGACTCCGCCTGCCGAGGTGCTGCAGCGGTTCCCGCACGAGCTCAGCGGGGGGCAGCGCCAGCGCGTCGGCTTCGCCCAGGCGCTGGCCATGCGCCCGAAGCTGATCCTTGCCGACGAGCCGGTGTCGATGCTCGATGTGTCGATCCGTATCGGACTGCTCAACCTGATGACTCAGCTGCGCGATGAGCAGGGCGTTTCCATCCTGTACATCACCCACGACATCGCGAGCGCACGGTATGTGGCCGACCGGCTGATCGTCATGTATGCGGGCCAGGTGGCCGAGCAGGGGCCGGTCGAGGACGTGCTGGCCGACCCGAAGCATCCGTACACCCAGCTGCTGCTGTCGGCAGTGCCAGACCCGAGGGCCGACCTGAACGTGGGTGCGGAGACCGACCACGGCGAGCCGCCCAGGGTGATCGACCCGACGCCAGGCTGCCGGTTCCGCTGGCGCTGCCCGCTGGCCATCGATGTATGCCACTCGGTTACCCCGGAACTGGCCGAGCTCGCCCCTGGCCACGCGGCTGCCTGCCATGTCGCGCAGTCGGGCGCGGAAGTGAGAGCCTTCTGATGAAGATCGCGGTTGTCGGCGGCGGCTCTACCTACACCCCGGAGCTGGTCGACGGCATCGCCCGGCTGTCCGGCGACATCAAGATCACCGAGCTGGTGCTCGTCGATCCCGACGCCGACCGGCTGTCGGTCGTCGGTCCGTTCTCCGCCCGGATCATGGCCCGTTACGGCCACCCGGCGAAGGTGAGCTGGACCGAGGATCTGGACGCGGCTGCTGAGGGCGCAGGCGCGGCAGTGCTGCAGCTGCGGGTCGGCGGGCAGGCGACCCGGCACCTGGACGAGACGTGGCCGCTCGAGTGCGGCTGCATCGGGCAGGAGACGACGGGGGCCGGCGGATTCGCCAAGGCGCTGCGCACCGTCCCGGTGGTACTGGAGGTGGCCGAGCGCATCCGGCAGCGCGCCGCGAGCGATGCCTGGATCATCGACTTCACCAACCCGGTCGGGATCGTCACCAGGGCGCTGCTGGACGCCGGGCACCGCGCCATCGGCCTGTGCAACGTCGCGATCGGCTACCAGCGGCTGTTCGCGTCGCTGCTGGATGTCGCACCAGACCGAGTCGACCTGGACCATGTCGGGCTCAACCACCTGACCTGGGAACGGGCCGCGCTAGTCGACGGCACCGACCGGCTGCCGGAGCTGATCGCACAGCACGGTGAACAGATCACCATGCACACCGGGCTGCCGCTGGCCGCGACCACCGATTTTGGCGCCGTTCCCTCCTATTACCTGCGGTACTACTGGGCGCACGATGCGGTGGTCGAGGAGGAGCGGGGACAGCAGACACGGGCGGAAGCGGTCGCCGAGATCGAGCGCCAGCTGCTGCAGATGTATGCCGACCCGGCTCTCGACACCAAGCCAGAGCTGCTGACCCACCGCGGCGGGGCCTTCTACTCAGAGGCGGCCGTCGCGCTGCTGGCCTCGCTGCTGACCGACGCGCGCGACCGCCAGGTGGTCAACGTCCGGAACAACGGGACGCTGCCGTTCCTTGCCGACGACGCGGTCATAGAGGTGTCCGCGATCGTCGGCGCCGACGGCGCCAGGCCGGTCGACGTCACGCCGGTCGGCCCGCTGATGCGGGGCCTCATCGCGCACGTCTCGGCGTACGAAGAACTCGCGGTGGACGCCGCGCGGCGCGGCGGGCGGGACCGGGTGGCCAAGGCGCTGCTGGCGCACCCGCTTGTCGGGCAGTACGACCTGGCGCAGCAGCTGACCGATCGACTGCTGGCCGAGAACGTCCGGTTCCTGCCCTGGGCGCGGGGCCAGTGACCGCTGCAGTCCTGGCCATCGACGGCGGCGGCAGCAAGACCGAAATGGCGCTCGTCGCCGCCGATGGCAGGCTGCTCGCCTCCGCCCGCGGCGGCGGATCCAGCCACCAGCTCGTCGGCTGGGCTGGGGCTCTGGAAGTGCAGGCCTCGCTGGTGCGCGAGGTCGCCATGAGGGCAGGGCTGGCCGTTGGCGCGACCGTCGCGGCGCATACCTCGGCGTGCCTGGCCGGCGCCGACCTGCCGGACGAGGAGGCCGAGCTGGCCGCCGTGATTCACGCGCAGGACTGGTCGCGCACCGTCACGGTGGTCAACGACACGTTCGCCGTGCTGCGCGCCGGCCTTGACGATGACGTGCCAGGCCGGCACTGGGGCGTCAGCGTCGAGTGCGGCCAGGGGACGAACTGCGTCGGGGTGGCGCCGGATGGCCGGTCATTCCGATTCGTGGCGCTCGGCGACATCAGCGGTGACTGGGGCGGCGGCGGGGATCTCGGCCGGGACGCGCTGTGGTGGGCGGCGCGGGCCGAGGACGGCCGCGGCCCGGACACCGAGCTGCGGCGCGCTGTGCCAGCGCATTTCGGCGTGAGCCGGGTCTCGGACGTCACCATCGGTGTCTACCGTGGCACGATCGGCGACGCGGAGCTGCCCGGCCTGGCGCCAGTGCTCCTTGCCGCCGCCAACGCAGGCGACGAGGTAGCCCGCGCCGTCGTGCTCCGCCAGGCCGACGAGGTTTGCGCCATGGCCACCGTCGCGGCGCAGAACCTCGGCCTCGTCGACGGGGCCCCGGACGGTGCCCCGGTGCCGGTGGTGCTCGGCGGCAGCGTGCTGGCAGCCCGCGATCCGCTGCTGACGAATGCGATCACCGAGCGGCTGGCGAAGCACCTTCCGGGTGCCGAGGTTCGCATTATCGACGCGCCACCGGTCCTCGGCGCCGCACTGCTGGGCCTGGACTACCTCGGCGCTCCGCCCAGCGCCGCCGCGCGGCTGCGCGAGTGCGCGCGGGTCACCTGGTAGGGCGCGATGGATGTGATTTCCTTTGGATCCGTCTTCCTGGAGCTGGTGTTCGGCCACATCAGCCGGCTGCCGGCGCCGGGCCAGGAGATCTTCACCGACGAATTCGCCATCTCCTGCGGCGGAGCGGTCAGCTGCGCCACGGCCGCGCGCAGGGCGGGTGCCACCGCCGGGCTGTGCACGCTGCTCGGCCACGACCTGGGCTCGCAGGTGGTCGTGGAGCACTGTCAACGCGAAGACATCGACCTGTCGCCTACCGCCTGGGTGCACCGCCGGGTCACGGGCATCACCACAGTGTTCAACTTCGAGGATGATCGGTCGTTCGTGACGCACGTTCCGCACCCGCCGGCCAGCGAGCCGCCCGAGCGGGCCCGCTGGCACGAGGTGCTGCGCAGATACCGGCCTGCCTGGTGCTACCTGCACGCCGGGCCGGGCATTCAGGATTTCCTCCGCGAGGCGCGGCAGCTTGGCTCCAGGACCTTCCTCGACGTCTCGCTGGCCGAAGCCGAGCGGTGGGCTCGCGATGTGATCGAATGCGTTCAGCTGGCCGATGTATTCGTGCCGAATCAGGCTGAGCTGGGCGTGCTGACCGGAGCGGACAGGCTCGAATCCGCGGTCGCGACCGCGGCGCAATGGGGCACGCCGGTCGTCGTCAAGCGTGGCGCCGATGGGGCCATGATCGTCGGGCCCGACGGAATCCTGCTGGTGACCGACGGAATCGCCACCGTCGAGGTCGCCGACCGAACCGGCGCAGGCGACGCGTTCGCCGGCGCCATGATCGCAGCGCTAGCCCGTGGCGCCCCGCTGCCGGACGCGGTTGCCGCCGGGAACGCGGCCGGCTCGCAGGCTGTCGCCCGCCTTGGTGCCGTCGGGCCGGTGGAGGTCGAGGGACTGAGCACCAGCCTCGCGCAGTGTCCGACCCCGCACGAGAAGGAGGCGGACCAGTGAAACTGACGATCCTCGGTGGCGGCGGCGTGCGCATGCCGGGATTCGTCCGGGCTGTGCTGAGCACGCGGCCGGGCTCGTTCGACCAGATCTGCCTGCTCGAGCCGGATCAGCTGCGGCGCGACACGATCGGCAGGCTCGCCGCGGAGCTTGCGAGCGCCCTCGGTCAGCCGGGCTCAGTTGCCGTCACGCCCGATCCGGCCGAGGCGCTGACCGGGGCTGAGTTCGTGTTCTCTGCGATCCGGGTGGGTGGCGACCAAGCCAGGGTCATCGACGAGCAGGTCGCGTTGCGGCGCGGGCTGGTCGGCCAGGAGACCACCGGGCCCGGCGGTTTCGCGATGGCGCTGCGGACCATCCCCGTGGTGCTGTCCTACTGCGAGCTGATCCGCAGGTACGCGCCGGGCGCCACGTTGATCAACTTCACCAACCCAGTCGGGCTAATCACGCAGGCGATCGCCGACCACGGCGGCGTCAGGGTGGTCGGCGTCTGCGACACGCCGGGCGGCACCATCGAGCACCTCCGCAACTTCCTTGACGCCGGCCACCAGCAGGTGGAGGCGGGT
>Ga0126381_100003282_pt1 | contig 17615 bp, 16 predicted proteins | sample PanSoiMetPlot_28_FD_96465 | JGI IMG/M metagenome (GOLD analysis project Ga0126381, IMG submission 96465) | Tropical forest soil microbial communities from Panama - MetaG Plot_28 | ecosystem: Environmental > Terrestrial > Soil > Tropical forest > Bulk soil | place: Panama | collected 2016-02-17 | reverse complement strand
CCTTGCTGTCGCTGGTCTCGCCGAACAGGCGCTCGCCTGCCCCGAGCACGACCGGGTGCACCGTCAGCCGCACCTCGTCGACTAGGTCGTGCTCCATGAGCGTGTGCACGAGCGGGGTGCTCGCGTAGACGACAATGTCACCGGCTAGCTCCTGCTTCAGCTTCGAGACCTCGCTCACCACGTCGCCCTTGAGCACCGTTCCTGTGCCCCACCTGGGGTGCTCGACGGTGGCCGACACGACGTACTTGGGCAGGCTATTCAGCCTGTCCGCCCACACGCCGGTCCTGGACAGCCACCGTGTGGCGAACCACTCGTCGGTACGCCGCCCCAGCAGCAGCGCCTCGGTGGCCAGCGCCTCGTCGGTCTCGACCTTGGCCCACTCGTCGAAGTCCGTTGCGGTCATCGTGCCGAACCAGCCGCCCTGCTTGAAGCCCTCCTCACCGGTCGGGTCCTGAACGACTCCGTCGAGCGAGACGTTTACGCTGACGATGATCTTTCCCATCTCGGTTTCTCCCTCTGGTTGGCGTTGTCAGCTGCCAGTGAGGTAGACACCGCCTCGCCGGAAACTGGGCGCCCGCCGGCCGCCCAGTTCGCCCCCGCGCTGGTGTCTACCACGGTGTACGTGGGACAAGGAGCCGGAGGAAGGTGAGGTTAGGGTGGAGCTGGTGACAGCCGACCTGATCGCAAGGGCGCGGGCCGGGGATGGCGACGCGTTCCGGGAGCTGACCGAGCCGTACCGCCGGGAGTTGCAGGTGCACTGCTACCGGATGCTCGGGTCCTTCCAGGACGCCGAGGACGCCCTCCAGGACACGCTGCTGGCCGCCTGGCAAGGCCTCGGCGGGTTCGAGGAGCGTGCCTCGCTCCGGACCTGGCTGTACCGGATCGCAACCAACCGGTGCCTCAACGCGCTTCGCTCGGCGAGCCGGCGGCCCGCCAGGGAGTGGAACATCCCCGGCGTCGAACCGCCGGAACCGACCCGGCTCGGCGAGGTCGTCTGGCTCGAGCCGTTTCCCGACGCCCTCCTCGAGGGTGTGCCCGGGGTGCCGCCTGGCCCGGAGGCCCGGTACGAGCAGACCGAATCCATCTCCCTGGCTTTCATCACCGCGTTGCAGGTGCTGCCGCCCCGCCAGCTCGCCGTGCTCATCTTGCGCGACGTCCTCGGGTTCCATGCCAGCGAGGTGGCCGGCCTGCTCGACTCGACCGTCGAATCGGTCACCAGCGCACTCAAACGGGCGCGTGCCAGCCTTGAGCGAAGGCGGCCCCCAGCCGCTGGCGAGCCGCCGCCCGCCTCCGGCTCACCGGCCGAGGACGCGATCGTCGCGAAGTTCGTCAGCGCGTATGAGTCCGCCGACCTGGACGCGCTGGTGGCCCTGCTGACCGATGACGTCTTCGTGTCGATGCCGCCGATGCCGCTCGAATACGAGGGCCGGGATGTCGCGGCCCGCTTCTGCGCCACCCTGTTCGGCGCGGGCCGCAGGTACCACCTCGTGCCGACGCGAGCCAATGGCCAGCCGGCGTTCGGCGTCTACGTGCGCGCAGCGGACGGTATCCGCCACGGTACCGGCATGTTCGTCCTCACGCTTGCGGGCGACCGGATCTGCGCCATGACCCGCTTTGAGAACAGCGTGCTCCCATGGTTCGGGCTGCCCCGGTCGCTCCCGAGCCGTTAGACAGGGTGTTAAACCTGACCGGGCTTGGCCGGAAGTCGCCGGGCAAGCCCGGCGTGCACGGCTCGCGGCCACAGCGGCCCCGCGTAGATGAACGCGGTGTACGCCTGTAGCAAGGTCGCGCCGGCGGCGAGCCGCTCCCACGCGTCATCAGCGTTCTCGATGCCGCCGGCCGCGATGAGCACGAGGCGGTCCCCGGTCCGCGCGTGCAGCCGGCGCAGCACCTCAAGGGCGCGCGCTTTCAACGGCGCCCCGGACATCCCGCCCTGTCCGGCGTCGGCCACCGCGGCACTGTCGCGCAGACCCTCGCGGGAGATCGTGGTGTTGGTCGCGATGATCCCGTCCAGGCCCAGGTCAAGTGCCATGAACGCCACCGCGTCGATGTCTTCGTCGGCGAGGTCAGGTGCGATCTTCACGAGCAGCGGCACCCGCCGCTGCGGCGACGCCTCATCGAGCGCCGAACGCACCGCCGCAAGCAGCGGCCGGAGCTTCTCGACCGCCTGCAGGTCGCGCAGGCCGGGGGTATTCGGCGAACTCACGTTGACGGCCACGTAGTCCGCGACGTCGGCGACCAGCCGGGCGCTCGCCACGTAGTCGGCGATCGCCTCCGCTTCAGGCACCGCCTTGGTCTTGCCGATGTTGACGCCGATGACCGGCCGCGGTCCGCGCAGCGACCGCAGTCGCGCCGACAGCGCCGCGGCGCCGGCGTTGTTGAACCCCATCCGGTTGACAAGGGCCCGCTCGGCCGGGAACCGGAACATCCGCGGCTTCGGGTTCCCGGGCTGCGGCCGCGATGTCACGGTCCCGACCTCGATGAACCCGAACCCGAGCGCCGCCAGCGCCACCGCGCCGTGCCCGTCCTTGTCGAAGCCAGCCGCCAGGCCGAGCGGTCCGGGGAAGTCCAGGCCGAGCGCGTGCACCCGCAGCACAGGATCGCGCGGCCTGAGGAACCGGCGCAGCAGCCTGGCGCCGCCGGGAACCCCGGCCGCCGCCCGTATCAGCCAGAACCCCATCGCGTGCGCCGTCTCCGGCGGCAAGTGCCGCAGCACGGCGGCGTAAATCGCCCGGTACAACCCTCGCCCCCAGTCAAGAAGCGGCACTCAAGAAACGGCCTGATACCGGCCGGTGATAAGGATCTCTGTCCAGTCTGCCATCCTGTAATCCAGGCATGAGGTTACGAGAGGACAGCGTGCAGACCCAGGACATCGAGCAGGGCTTGCCGGAGACCGTCAGCTTGCTGGACAGGCTGCGGATCGCCATCTACCGCGGGGAGCTGGCCCCGGGGCAGCGGTTGGTGGAAAGCGAGCTGGCGCAGAAGTACGACACGTCGCGGGGCGCCGTCCGGGAGGCCCTCGCGCTGCTGCAGAACGAGGGGCTAGTCACCCGCCAGCGCAACCGCAGCGCGTGGGTGCGGCCGATCACCGTCGAGGAGGCGATCGAGATCCTCGAGGTCCGCGCGGTGGTCGAAGGACTGTGCGCGGCCAAGGCGGCAGCCAACGCCACCAAGGATGACCACAGAGAACTCCGCGCGCTGGCCGACGAGATGACCGACGCGGTCAAGCACGGGGATGTGCTCAACGACAGCAGGATCAGCGACCTCGTGCACGCCAAGATCCGCGAGGTTGCCAGCCAGCAGACCGCCGCGGGCATCATCAACCGGCTCAGGCATCAGGGCGTGCGGTACCAGTTCCATGTGTCACTGCTGCCCGGCCGGCTCGCGCAGGGGCTAAGCGAGCACCTGGGCATCATCGACGCGGTGATCGCGGGCGACCCGGCGAAGGCCGAGCAGCTCACCCGTGATCACTTCGCCGCCGTCATGGACGCCGTCCGCCTGTTCGAGAGCACGAACCTGCCCTCGATCCTGCTGGCCCGCTAGCGCGCAAGGTTGTCAGCCCGCGTTGAGGGCGCCGTCGATCAGGTGCAGCGAGCCTGAGACGTACTCCGACTCATCAGAAAGCAGCCACACCACCAGGTTCGCCACCTCGGTCGCGGTGCCGTAGCGCCTGTGGAGCGGCACCGACTCCCCCACCGCCCGGAACACGCCCTCGGGATCGTCCGGGTTGATCTGCTTAGTCAGGTCGCGTCCCATCCGGGTGTCGATGTGCCCGGGCGCCACGCAGTTCACCCGGATCCCGTACGGCGCGCCCTCCAGGGCTGCCGACTTCGTCAGCCCGAGCACCGCGTGCTTGGAGGCGATGTAGGGGGAGAACGTGGCGGCGCCCTTGATCGCCGCCATCGACGCGGTGTTCACGATCACGCCCGACCGCTGCGGCTTCATGACCTTCAGCACGGCACGCAGCCCCATGAACACGCCGCGGCCGTTGACCGCCCACACCCGGTCGAAGTCCGCGACGGAAAGTTCCGTCATCGGGGCCATCCGGCCCTCGATGCCGGCGTTGTTGAAGAACAGGTCGATCCGCCCGTGTGCCTCGACGGCCGCGGCCACGTACTTGTCGACCTCTGCCTCCTGCGAGACGTCAGCGACCACGGCCAGCGCGCCGAGCTTCTCGGCCGCCGCGTGCAGGGCGTCCGCAACGACGTCCACAAGGACAAGGGAGGCGCCCGCCTCGGCCAGCCGGGTGGCGACCGCGAGCCCGAACCCGGCCGCCCCGCCGGTAATGACCGCTACCTGCCCGTCGAACCGGTAACTCGCGCTCATCGCACACCCTCCGCGTCTAGCATCCCAGTTGCCGCCGGGCCGACCGTCCCGGCCATGATCGCCTCGTGCCTACCGACTATCCGGCTGTCCCACTCATGGTCGGTGAGCAGGTACAGCGCGTTCTCCCGCACCGCCGTCACGAGCTTGTCCGCGACCTCGGACGGCGGCATGCCCTTCGAAAGCGTCGCGTGCATCGACTCCCGCAGCGCCGCTCCAGACGAAGACATCCCGCCTTCGTTAGCCAAGGCGGAGGGCCGGTTCCGCGACCCGTGAAACAGGTTCGTGGCGATGATGCCCGGGCAAAGCCCGGTCGCCCCGATGTTCGCTCCCGCCGCCTTCAGGTCGGCCGCGAGCACCTCGGTCAGCGCCAAGATCGCGTGCTTGCAGATCCCGTACATGTTCGCCGCCGTGATCACCGACGTCATTGAGCAGGTGTTCACGACATGCCCCGACTCGCCGTGGGCGAGCATCCGCGGCACGAACGTCTGCACGCCGTAAATCACCGACATGAGGTTGACGGAAAGCGTCCATTCCCAGTCCTTGGAGGTGGCCGCCCAGATGGGCCCGTCCAGGTATCCCTCCACCCCGGCGTTGTTGTTGACCAGGTGGACCTTCCCGAACCGGTCCTCCGCCGCGTCCGCCAGGGCTTCGATGTCGGACAGCTTCGACACATCGGTCCGCAACCCGAGCACTGGCACGTCCGCGGCGGACAGCTCCGCGACGGTCGCGTCGAGCGCGTCCTGCTGGATGTCGCCGATGACGACGTTCATCCCCTCAGCACCCCAGCGCAGCGCGAACGCCTTGCCCATGCCGCTGCCCGCCCCGGTGACAACGGCGGTCTTACCGGCGAACTGTTCCATGAAGTAGCTCCTTACCTATTGCCAGGGACGGGAGATGATGCGGACGAGCGAGCCGGGCGTCTGCAGCCGACGCAGCGCGTTGGGGGTGTCAGACAGCGACACCCGCTCGCTGACCAGCCGCTCCACGGGCACCCGCCCGGCGGCCAGGTGCGCGACCGACTCCCGGTACGTCTCGTCGGAGAACGCGCAGGCGCCGACCAGGTGGTGTCCCTCGCTCAGCATTCCGAACAGCGGCACCGACGCCACCTCCGGTGTCAGCGCGACCTCGACACACGTCCCGCCCGGCTCGAGCACCGACATCGCCTCGCTGAACGCCCCCGGCGCCGCCGAACACTCGATCACCGCCGCGAACCGCGTCCCCGACTGCTCGGTGTAGGCCGGCACCGAGATCTCGCGCGTGTCGATCACCACGTCCGCGCCCACATCGGCGGCCGCTTCGCGGCGCCCCGCCGACCGCCCCGCCGCGACGATCGGCCCGGCACCTGCCAGCCGCAGCGCCATGATCGCGTAAAGCCCGATCGGCCCCACCCCGTATACCAGCACCGGGTCGCCCGGCCCTACCCGCGCCAGCTTGACCGCCTGCGAGCCTACGGACAGCGGCTCCGCGTGCGACCCGATCTCGACGGGCAGTTCGGCCGGCAGCGCCACTAGCTGCCTGGCCGGCACCGCGGCGTACTCCGCGTACGCGCCCTGGCAGGACACCCCGATGTTCGGCGCCGCCGGGCAGCGGAACGGCATGCCGCGCATGCAGATCCGGCACTTCCCGCACGACCCGAGCGGCGACGCGGCCACCGCCTGGCCCTCCGACCAGCCGGTCACCTCGGCGCCGAGCGCGACGATCCGCCCGCTGAACTCGTGCCCGAGGATCGCTCCGGGTGCGCACTGCCCGTTCTGCACGGCGTGCACGTCCGACCCGCACAGCCCGCAGGCATCAACCTCGACAACCACTTCGCCCGGTGCCGGGCTGGGGTCGGGGACATCGGCAACCGCCGTCCCCGTTTCCTGATCTATGTACTGAACGGCGCGCACTGGCTGCCTCGCTTCACTGTCTCGTCGTTGAGTGGGGGGCGCCCGAGGCGGGCGCTGCGCTGAGGGTGGCGCCGCGGCCGAGCGGTGCGACTGTGCGTGCGTAGATCGACAGCCAGCCGCAGCCCGCTGGCGCCGCCAGCGGCGGCAGCTCCGCCCGGCGCCGGTCAAGCTCCGCGGCGTCAACCTCTAGCTCGATCGCCCGCGCGTGCACGTCGATGCTGATCAAGTCGCCGTCGCGGACCAGGCCGAGCGGCCCGCCCGCGGCGCCTTCCGGCGACACCTCGGCTACCACGAGCCCGCCGTTGACCAGCCCGGACATCTGCCCGTCGGTGATCACCGCGACCTGCGTGGACAGGCCAGCGCCGTCGATCGCGAACATCAGGGCCGACGTCAGGCCCATGCCGGGGGAGCCGCGCAACCCGAGCCCGGTGAGCACCACCACGTCGCCCGCCTGCACCTGGCCGGCCTTGACCGCGGCTACCCCCTCTTCCCGGGAGTGCACGACCGTCGCGGGCCCGCGGAATTCGAGCGGCGCGTCGTCGGCGACCGTTCGCTTGAGCACGGCGCCGTCTGGCGCGAGCGAGCCGCGCATCACGACGATGCCGGGATGGGTGGCCAGCGGCCGGTGCACCGGGCGGATCACGGTCTCGTCCACGGTCGCCGCCGCGACCGCCGCGCCGAGCGTCGTGCCGCCGACGGTCGGCTGCGACAGGTCAAGCAGCGGGGCGAGCTGCTTCAGCAGGCCGAGCGTGCCGCCCGCGGCGTCGAACGCGGTGATCTGCGTGTCGCCGTTCGGCTTGACGTCGGTGAGCAGCGGAACCTTCGGTGCCAGTTCCTCGAAAAGCCGGTACACGTCCACGTCGCAGCCCGCCTCGACAGCCACGGCCTGCAGGTGCTTGAGACAGTTGACGGACCCGCTGACCGACAAGATCGCGGTGACGGCATTCGAGAAGGCCCGCTCCGTTAGGAGTGACCTCGGGCGTACCTCCTCGCCGACCAGCTCGACGATGCGACGGCCAGCCCGTGCGACCGCGTCCCACATCTTGTCGCCCCGGGCGAGAGCGGGGGTCGTGCCCGGCAGTGCCATGCCGAGCGCCTCCGCGGCCAGGTGCATCGAGTTCGCGGTACCCATCCCGGCGCACACGCCGGGGCCGGTGACCGCGCAGCTGCTCATCTCGGCGAGCTCGTCCACCGTCATGCGGCCCGCGGCCACGTGGCCGGCGAACCGGAAGATGTCCTCGAAGTCGACCGACTCGCCTTTATATGTGCCGGACGGCTGGTAGCCGCAGGCGACGATGATCGTCGGGATGTTGAGCCGCCCGGCCGCCATCAGCTGGCCGGGCGTGGTCTTGTCGCAGGATGCCAGGCACACCATGCCGTCGAGCAGCGCGCCCTCGACGGCGACCTCGATGTCGCTCGCGATCAGGTCCCGGCTCGGCAGGATGTACTGGCCGGCGGCGCCGGCGCTGGTGATCGCGTCGCTCGGGGCGGCGGTGCGCACCTCGAACGCGACGCCACCCGCCGCCGTGATCGCTTCCTTGAGCGGTCCGACGATCTCGTCGAGGTGGCTGAAGCAGGAGGCGAGCTGAGAGGAGGAGTTGACGATCGCGATCTTCGGCTTTTCCAGGTCCTCGTCGGTCAGGCCGAGCGCGGTCCACTGCGCGCGGCGCATCGCCCACGGCGTGGTGCCAGGCGTGAAGTTGGAGCGCAGTTTCATCTAAAGCACCTGCTCTGGATCAGAGCGGCCGAGGAAGACGCCCTGGTTCTCCAGCCGCCGCTGCAGCTCAGGGACGTCGATGTCGCCGCCGCCGGTGTTCGCGCCGACCGCCATGCCCGCCGCCGTGCCGGCCGCCTCACCCATCGCGAAGCAAGGCCCGGTCACCCGGGCGGCGGACTGCGCGCCGTGCGTCATCGACGCACACCGGCCGGTGACGTACAAGTTCGCGGTGGCGGGCGGCACGATGATGCGGAACGGAAGCTGGTTGAACCCCCGCGGGTCGCGCTGCCAGCGGAACTCCACGGTGCCTGCCACGTGTGACTCGACCGGCCAGCCGTTCACCCCGATCGTGTCATCGAAGTCGGCGCAGCCGAGCACATCGTCCTCGGTGAGCTGATACCGGCCGATGATCCGGCGGGTCTCCCTGATGCCGATCTGCGGCGCGATGTCCACGATGTAGGAGTTTTCGAAGCCCGGCGTGCGGTCCTTGATGAACGTGAACGCGTCGAGGGCCTGCTGGCGGCCGGTCAGCTCGCCGCGGGTGAGCTCGTCCACGTTCGTCCCGTCGATCGCGCCGCCGTCCTCCCGGCGCAGCTGAGTCAAATTGGCCCGCCACTCCAGCGGGTTGCGCTGCGGCCGGACGATCGGCTTCTTGCGCGGGAACGTGTGGGTACCCGCCTTCTCGGCCTCGTCCATCAGCCGTTCCACGGTGCGCCATGGCGCCGGGCCGGCCTTGGCGACGTCCACGCCGTTGATGCGGAACATCAGCGACGGGTACAGCAGCCCGTCGACCGGCGGCGCCTTCTCGTACGGGACCCCTGCCCAGGCGGCTAGGTCGCCGTCGCCGGAGGCGTCGATGAAGAACCTTCCCCTGACGGCGTGGCGGCCGGACTTGGACTCGATGAGGACGGCGTCGATGGTCTGCTCGTCCTTCATGACGGCGCCGACGGCCATCGCGTGGAACAGGATCCGCACTCCCGACCCGGTGACCAGCTCGTCGGCGGCGATCTTGTAAGCGGATATATCGAATGCCTGCGCCGCGATGCCGTCGGCGATCGTCAGATGCGGCGCGTTGAGGCCGTCCAGTTTGGCCAGCCGGTCGAGCAGCTCGTCGGCGAGCCCGCGGATCACCCGCACGTCCTCGCCGCGGGTCCTGGCGTGCAAGCCGCAGAACGTGGACAGCCCGCCGGCGGTGCCAGCGCCGCCGAGGAATCCGTACCGCTCGATAAGCAGCGTCCGCTGGCCGGCCCGGCCGGCCGCGGTGGCCGCCATGATCCCGGCCGGGCCGCCGCCGACAACGACGACGTCGAACTCGCCGTATACCGGTGTATGGCGGCCCGGCTCGCGGATCGTGTCCGTCAAGGTTTCTCTTCCACCTTTGTCATCGCGGGCGGGCGGTCGAAGGGGCCGAAGGTCTCGACGATCGACGACACGCCGGCGTTTGGCGCGCCGGCCACCACGATATGGACCGCGTCGATGGAGTTGATCAGCTGGACCGGGGTGTCCAGGTCCTCAGGCGGCTGCTGGCCAACCGCGTCCGGGTGGTCGGCGGGCAGCCGCCAGCCGGTGCCGCCGGCGATTGCCTCCTTGCCGGCGGCGGCGAGCTGGCGGTAGCTGCGGAAGCCGTGCTCGACGATGGACTGGCGCAGGTCCTGCTTGGTCCAGCCGGCCTTGTCGAGCAGCCGGGCGTGTTCGGGGTTCAGCACCACGTACCCGCTGGCCCGTGCCCGCACCAGCGCGCCTGTTCGGCAGAACGAGTCGGCGAAGTCCGCGGCGAGCTGCTCAGGCGCGGTGGTGTGCCGGGCCTCGATGTGCAGCACCGAGCGGATGACCGTGGCGGAGACGGCGCTGTCGTCCGCGCTGAACCCGTTGTCGGTGTGCAGTGCCGGCCAGGGGGAGTCCTCCTCGTTCTCCGCTATGCAGCACGAGTACTTGGCCGGCGTGCCCTGGGTGGCCTGGTCGAACACGTGCGGGCGCAGGCCCAGCCCGTTGATCGCGCCGAGCCTGATGGCGCGGCCGATCGACGCGTTGGCGCGGAACCCGGAGCCCCACACGTTGCCCCGGCAGTTAAGCCCGATTCGCTGCCGGACCGGGCCGTTGACCACGACGAACCCGGCGGTCCCCGTGGTGGACTGCCAGATCGCCCTTGTCACCATGCCGTCGTTGCGGAATGAATCCCACGCTGCGAGCACGACAGGAAAGTACTCGGGCAGGCAGCCGGCCAGTGCCGCGTTGATCGCGGCCAGCCGCACGGTGAGGTTCTTGTTCAGGTGCGGCATCGGGATGAGCACCTCCTGCGGGTCCCGGCCGGTGGTGGCCAGGAAGTCCGCGAGGTAGCTCTCGGTGACCGGGACGACCGGAAGGCCGTCGGTCCAGCCGCGTTCGGCGTAGTACTCCATCGCGCGACGGACCTCGGCCGGGTCGGCTAGAGGGGCGTCGTCGATGACGGGTGGCTCCTCAGCAGAGGTCATGCGGCCTCCTTTCTCGGCTTAGTCCACCGGCCGGATGGTGAGCCCGCCGCCGAGAACCCGGACGATCTCCGGCAGCGCGTCGCGCGTCATCTCGTCGATCTCCTTCTCGGTGCGGCTGGCGATCGGGTGCGGCAGGGCCACGTACTGGTAGCCGGGGAACCCGAGCTGATTCGCCATCGCTTCGGCGGTAATACGGAAGGCATCTGTGCAAAGGCTGACCGCGGGGATGCCCGCCCGCTCCAGCACTATCCCATCGGCCAAACTGGCCGCGCTGCACGAGCCTCAATCACCGATCGCGGCGACGGCGAAGTCGCAGTTGTGCAGCATCTGGTTGACAACGCTCTCCTCGACCGGCGTGCCGAAGTAGCCCTTCTGGAACATCCGGATCTCGCGGACACCGTACTTGTCCTGGAGCTCGCGGCCGACCGCGCGCAGGATCACCGCGCCGTTCGGCTTGGTGTTGTCGAGCAGGCCGACGGTCAGCCCCTGCAGGGACTGCGGCCGCGGGGCCAGGCTCGTGTTCGTATCCCGCCCGCTGTCGCCCGTGGGGTCTAGCAGTGGTTCCCTGGTCATGGCTGTGTTTGTCACCCCTTTACTAGCTCGAGGGCCTTGGCGACCACACCGTTGACGGTGAGGCCGTAGTGCTCGTAAAGCTCGGCGGGCACGCCCACCTCGAGGTCCGTGTCCGGCAGCGCGACCTGCTTGAGGTCCACGACGAGCTTGTGCCTGGCGACCGTCTCGGCGACGATGCTGCCGAGCCCGCCGATTTCGAGGTGGTCCTCGATCGTGAGCACCTTGCCGGTGCGGCGCGCGCTCGCCACGATCGCCGTCTCGTCATGCGGCTTGAGGTAGGCGGCGTCGTACACGTCGGCGCTGATGCCGTGCTCCTCGGCGAGCACCTTCGCCGCGCCCACCGCGAGCCCGACGCCCATGCCGTGGCCGGCCAGCGTGACGTCCGTGCCCTCCCGCAGCCGCGGCCACTGGCCGTGCGCGAACTCGGGCACCGCGTTGTACACCGGCTCGGTCGCCTCGGCGATGCGGATGTACACCGGGCCCTGGAGGCCGGCGGTGGACCGCATCAGGGCCAGGACTGCGTTGGGGTCAGCGGGCGCCACCACGGTCGTGTTGGCCATTGTGCGCGCGATCGAGATGTCCTCGACCGCGTAGTGGCTGGTCCCGAAGTAGCCCATGGCCAGGCCGGACAGCCGGCCGACCAGCCGGACCGGCAGGTGGTTGTAATCGGCGTCGGTGCGCAACTGCTCGGCGGTCTTAAGCACGCCGAACGGTGCCATCGAGAAGATGTACGGCACGAACCCGCAGGACGCGAGCCCCGCAGCGAGTGAGACGGAGTTGGTCTCCGCGATGCCCAGCTCGATGTAACGCTCGGGGAACGCCTTGCGGAACTCCGCCAGCACGTTGGACAGGTCCGCCGTCAGGGTGATGATTCGCTCGTCCTCGGCGGCGAGCTCGGTGATGGCGTATCCGGACGGGTTAGCCTTGAGCGCGCTGTCGCGGTCGATGTCGCTGAAGACGTCAACCATTTTGCGAGTGGCCACTAGATCCTCCCGGCGTTCAGATCGCGGTTCCGGCGGCGAGCTCCATCCGCGCGGTGATCTCCGCGACGACGTCCGCCTGCTGCTCGGAGGTGAGTAGGCCCAGGTGCCAGGCCTGCGGCTGCTTCTCCATCATGTCCACGCCGTGCCCCTTGCGGGTCCGCGCCACGATGCACACTGGCTGCTCGCTGCTCGTGTCCGGCAGGGTGTCGAATGTCTGGCGCAGCGCGGTGACATCGTGCCCGTCGATCTCACGGGTCAGCCAGCCGAACGCGGCGAACCGCTCCGGGAGCGGCTCAATGTTCATTGCCTGCGACGTGGGGCCGCTGCCTGAGAACCCGTTGGCGTCAACGATCGCGACCAGGTTGCCGAGCTTGTAGTGGCTGGCGGCCATCGCCGCCTCCCAGACCTGGCCCTCCTGCAGCTCACCGTCCCCGGTGAGCACGAACGTCCGGTAGTCGCGGCCCGCCAGCCTGGCGCCGAGCGCCATGCCAGTGCCGACCGACAGGTTGTGGCCGAGCGACCCCGAGCTGAAGTCGATGCCGCGCGCCAGCCGCATGTTCGGGTGGTCGTTGAGCGGAGAGCCGACCTTGCCGAACTGCTTGAGCCAGTCCGCCGGGTAGTAGCCAAGATCCGCGAGTACCGGCCAAAGCCCGGTGGCGACGTGCCCCTTGCCGAGCAGGAACCGGTCCCGGTCCGGCCAGTCCGGCTCACCGGGTCGCAGCCGCAAAGCGTGGTAATACAGCGTCGCGACAATCTCCGCGCAGGAGAACGTGCTCGAGTAGTGGCCGAGGCCCGCCTGTGCGATCAGCTCGACTGTTTGCAGCCGGATCCAGTCAGCTCGCCTGAGCAGCTCCGTATCCGTGACCGGCCGTCCCCGTTCGAGCGTCACCGCCGGGTTTTGCGTCTCATCGACCATGCGCACCTGCTCCCTCGCAGCCTGTCGGACATCGCCAGCGTAAGTGCGCCTCCAAGTGTTGACAATATGGCCCGATGATCAGCGGAGCGCGCATTTGGCTGTGCCCGCGCACAGCTATCGGAGCGGGACTCTTGCGTGCGCGCGGCCTATCTGCTGACCGGATCGAGTGTGCTTATGGCCGGTATAAGAGCCGTGGATATTGACGTTCTTTGAAGACGCGTTCGGGTGGCTTCTGTTGCTGAGCCGCTGCGGAGTGCTTATCACAGCACAATAAATGCCGGATACCGGATGCGGGCCGGAGTCTGCGTCCGTCGCCCCGGACTGTGGTGAAGCACAGCTTTGTGTGGTGCTGAATCTTGGCGTCACGATAGTGACCAGAATGAGACTCGATCATGTTGACGGGGATGTTGACAATCTTGTGCACCGAGATCAAGTCTTTTCACCAAGCGCTGGCGGGCGGGTCAGGCATGCACAGGTGTGCCGTGACATGAGGCCCCGACGGCGCGGCTCCGGAACATCAGCGTCAAGGTCTTGTCAGACCCTGGGTGGGATATGCGAGGGCGCATGAGAAGTTTCAGTCTAGGCAGACATAACCCCCGCGCGTCGCGCGTCGCCTTCGGGCTGACGGCGATCTGCGCCGCGATGCTGCTGGCGGCGTGCTCGTCGTCGAGCAACTCCAGCTCCAGCTCTACCCCGCAGAGTTCGACGTCGTCTTCAAGCAGCCCGTCGGCGTCCCCGTCCGCCAGCGTGGACCTGTCCGCACTGACCGCCGACATCACCAAGGCGGCGGCGATTCCGAGCTTCAGCGATTACGGGCCGCAGTACGGCGGCAAGATCCCCAGCATCGCGAACCTGGCCGGGAAGAAGATCATGATCATCCCGGGCGTCAGCGCGCTTGCCGCGTGTGAGGAGATCGCGCAGGCCGCCTCGGACTTCGCCAAGGCCGCGGGCATGGTACCGACGATCTTCGACAACCAGGGCTCGCCGGCCGAGCACAACACGGCGATCGAGAATGCGATCCACCAAGGCTACGCGGCGGTCATCATGGGATGCGCGATGGACCCGTCGCAGGACACGCCGGCGATCGCCGCGGCCCAGAAGGCCGGCCTCGTGGTAGGCGTCTACGGCGGGACCCCGGACATGGACCAGCGGGCCGGGACCACGTACAACACCGATGACCCCTACGCGCTCGACGCCACGCTGGCGACCGAGCAGGCGATCGAGCAGCACAACGGGCAGCCCTTCCACGCGATCGCGATCACGTCGTTCGCGACGGGGCCGGCCACAGTGATCGAGCAGGACGCGATCAAGGCCGAGCTGGCGAAGGACTGCCCGGCGTGCACGCTGAGTGGGGTGAACGTCGAGGTGCCGCAATGGCAGACGCAGATCGCCAGCACCGTGACCGCCCAGCTGCTGCAGCACCCCGAAACGACCGTGCTGTTCCCCGACTACGCGGGCGAGCTGACCTACGTGCTCGCGGGCATCCAGGCCGCGCACCGCACCGACGTCAAGACATACCTCGCATTCGGCGGCGGCACCCCGTTCGTCCAGCTGCAGACCGCCAGCCCGGGCAAGGACATCATCCAGAGCGACGTCAGCGAGTCACCGCCGTGGACGGGCTACCTGCTGTTCCTGCAGGCCGTCCGCGGTCTTGAGAAGCTGCCCCCCATCCCCTACGACAAGGCGATCGGCCCGGACCGGATCATCACGCCGGATAACGCGGTCGAGGTTCTCGCCACCGGCGGGTTTGGAGACGACTGGGTCAACGGCTTCCGTGAGCTGGTCGGGCTGCCCGACCTGACGGGCAGCGCGCTGCACGCCGCGTCAACGCTGAACGGCGCGATGGTCGGCAAGGCCTGAGAATCACATACCGGTCCTGAGCACGGGCAGCAGCCCGGAGCGGAAACACTCCGCCCGGGCTGCTGCCCCGTCCCGAGAGCAGAAAAGGAGGCGTGCGTTGCCGGTCACGGACAGCGGAACGCCGGACGACTCAGACAAACGCGTCAGTTTGCACGAACACTCCGCACCCGGCGAGCAGGCTGTAGCTCCCCAGCCAGAGGCTGCGCCCGCGGTTGAGGTGCGGGGCATCTCCAAGGACTTCGGCAGTAACCGGGCGCTGGACGCGGTGGACCTGCGCATCGGTCACGGCGAGGTACTCGGGCTGCTCGGGCAGAACGGCTCGGGCAAGTCGACGCTGGTGAAGGTGCTCGCCGGGGTCTACGACCCGGAACCGGGCGGACGCCTGTTCGTGGGCGGTGAAGAGGTCCCGCTGCCGCTCGCTCCCGGCCAGGCGAGCGAGATCGGGCTCAGCTTCGTGTACCAGAACCTGGCGCTCGCGCCGGGGCTGAGCGTGCTTGAGAACCTGACGCTCGGCCAGCGCGTCGGCGGCGGCGTGCGCTCGTGGTCGCCGATCAACTGGATCGCGGAGCACCGGAGCGGGGCGGCCGTTCTCGACCGCTACGACGTCAAGCTCGATCTGGACCGGCTGACGGGCGAACTGGCACCAGTCGACCAGGCGCGGCTGGCGATCGTCCGGGCCGCCGAAGACCTTCGCAGGTACCGCACGCGAAGCGGCTACAAGCACTCGGTGCTCGTCCTCGACGAGCCCACCGTGTTCCTCCCCGAGGAGGATGTGGAGCGGCTATTCGAACTCATCAGGACTGTCGTGGCTGAGGGGGCGGCGGTGCTGTTCATCTCGCACGACCTGGCAGCGGTCCGCGCGATCACCGACCGTGTCGTCGTGCTCAGGGACGGCAGGGTCGTCGGCGAGGAGGTCACGGCCGACATCCATGAGCAGGAGCTGGTCGATCTCATCGTCGGGGCGCCGGCGCGCCTAGCCGAGAGCGCCCCGGCGGTAGCAGTCCCGGTCGAGGACCAGCGTGCGGTCGCGCTCACGCTGGCGGCGATGGAGTCCGCGGGACATTCGATCGCGGTGGCGGAGGGTGAGGACGTGACCGTCGGGCACCTGATCGCCGAGCGGGTGCGCGACGTGTCGTTCGAGATCGGCGCCGGGGAGATCCTCGGCGTGGCCGGTCTCATCGGCTCAGGTGCCGAGGAACTGCCCTACCTGCTGTTCGGCGCGCGTCCGGCTGACAGCGGCACGCTGCGCCTGGGCGCCGAGACTTGGGACGTTGTCGCGCTCAGCCCGCAGCGTAGCGTGCGAGGGCGCATCGCCCTGGTCCCTGCGGACCGCGGGGCGCAGGGGCTGAGCCAGTCGCTGACGCTGTGGGAGAACATCGTCATGCTCGTCGAAGACGAGCATTACCGGGGTGGCATCTTCCATCGGGGCGAGCTCGTTGACCTGGCGCGCGAGGCCGTTGACCGGTTCCTGATCCGGCCGCCGCGGGCGCACAACACCATGTCGACCTTCTCTGGCGGCAATCAGCAGAAGGCGCTGCTTGCGAAGTGGCTGCTCGCCAGGCCGAGGCTGCTGCTGCTGCATGAGCCGACGCAGGGGGTCGACGTGGGCGCCAGGCGTGACATCTACCGTTTCGTGAAATCCGCCGCCGCGCTGCATCACATGGCGGTGCTGTGGGTGACGACGGACTTCGGTGAGCTTGCGGAGGTCTGCGACCGGGTGATCGTCATCACCCAGGGGCGGCACTCCGCGACGCTCGCCGGCGAAGAGCTGACCGAGGAAACAATCAGTGCCGCGGCGTTGCGGCAGACCAGGGAGGACAGATGAGCGCGCCAGCTCCAGTCGACGAGGCCAGTCAGGAGGAGCACCGGGCGGAGCGGTCCGCGCCCTCGCTCTGGCGCGTGGGACTCCAGCGTTACGCGATCCTCATCGTGTTCGCCGCCCTGGTCGTCGGGTTCGGGGTGGCGACTCCGAGCACCTTCATGTCGCTGGGCAACCTCTCCAACATCCTCGGCTCACAGGCGGTGCTGTTCATCCTGGTGATGGCCGTGATCCTGCCGACGGTCATGGGCGACTTCGTCGACCTGTCGCTCGGCTCGTCGCTCGGCCTGTCCGCGATGACCCTGGCCGTGCTCAACGTCCAGCACGGATGGCCGGTGCTGCTCGCCTGCCTGGCGGCGATCGGCGCGGCGATCGTGGTCGGCCTGGTCAACGTGTTCTTCGTGGTGTACTTCGACAATGACCCGTTTATCGTGACGCTCGGCACGATGACGATCGTCCAGGGCGTCATCTACATCGTCTCCGGCAACAACAGCGTGGTGATCGTCTCGGTCCACCTGTCGAACTGGATCTTCTCGAACGAGTTCCTGTCCGTCCCGCTGGAGTTCTACTACGGCCTGGCACTCTTCCTCGTCGTCTGGTACGTGCTCAGCTTCACGCCGACCGGGCAGAAGGCCCTGGTGATCGGGCAGTCGCGTGAGGTGGCACGGCTGACCGGCGTACGGGTGAACCGCATGCGTGCCTGGGCCTACATCCTCGGGGCGGCCATCGCCGCCATCGCGGGCATCGCTTACGCGGGCACCAACGGGACGGTGGACCCGGGGGCAGGCAGCGCCCTGATCCTCCCGGCCTACGCGGCGGTCTTCCTCGGGGCGACCGCGATCAAGCCGGGACGCATCAACCCGCTCGGCGCCCTGATCGCGGTCTACTTCCTGGCGACGGGCACGGCCGGACTTGAGCTGCTCGGTGCGCAGAGCTACTACCAGCAGATCTTCTACGGCGCTGCCCTGGTCGCGGCCGTCACCATCCCGAAGGTCACCCGCGACCGCATCTTCAAGAGGAGACGGTCAGCCTGATGAGCGAGCCGGCCAGGGGCGGCGCGG
>Ga0126381_100003281_pt1 | contig 17620 bp, 14 predicted proteins | sample PanSoiMetPlot_28_FD_96465 | JGI IMG/M metagenome (GOLD analysis project Ga0126381, IMG submission 96465) | Tropical forest soil microbial communities from Panama - MetaG Plot_28 | ecosystem: Environmental > Terrestrial > Soil > Tropical forest > Bulk soil | place: Panama | collected 2016-02-17 | reverse complement strand
ATTTCGCGGTCGATCGCGTCGGAAGCCGTGGGCGGTTCTTGTGGCGCGGCAGGGTGAGCCTGCTCCGCTTCTTTCTGGTCCTTTGCGGAAGAACTCGGGATCGCCGCCTTTGGCGACTCAACTTCTTCGGGCAACTCAGACCGCAGCTCCCCATCCGAAGTAAACAACCGCCGGTCAGTTATCGTGAAAGCAGACTCGTTTCTCTTATCAGCCATAAGTCGTTCCCCATTCGAAAGTCGAAAATAATAACCTAGATCATGCGGAATGCCGAGCGGGTGGATTCTGGTCCTGAGCCAACACGTCGTCAGCCGCAGGGAGCTGAATCACTTGAGCCCTTACTCCGCCGATCAGTACTTCTCGTCCGGGCGTGATTTCGCGACGGATGTACCCCAGCGCCACTGTCTTGTCACCGCGGGCAGGCCAAAGTCTTGCTACGCTGGTGACTTCTCCAACTTCCTTCTCGCCAGCGACGATCTTGCTGCCTTCGGCAATGGTTTCGGCGCCCTCTGCCAGAAATCCAGAGAACTTCCGATGAACGGCACCACGCGAACGAATCCGCTCCACGATCTCCTGCCCGATGTAGCATCCCTTGCTGAAGTTCAACGCACGAGCCTGCTCAGTCTCCTGGGGCAAATCCCGCTCGCGGATGTCGACTCCATATTGCGGAATGCCAGACAAAATCCGATGTAGCTCCAGCGCCTCAAACCCCATTGGCGAAGCTCCCGCTGCCACGAGCGTATTCCACAGCAGCCTTACTTGTCCGGACGAGAGCCAGATTTCGTAAGACTCGATTGCCTCGTCCCTGCGAAGAACCGTGCAATTCACGGACCCACATTCACCGTAGCACTCGCCTTCGTGAAGCTGCAGTGGCCGCAAATCCGGAATTTCCATTCCGGCCTTCTGCATCAGCTCGCGCGCTTTCGGCCCACCGATGCCAAGCGCCGTTATCTCCCGGGCAAATGAGGAGTTCGCCGCTTTACGATCTGTGGGTTCGATCAGATTCATGGAGTCTCCGAAACTCGTCGAGCTCCGGCCGCCCTCCTCCGGAGAGCCCAACCTTGTCAACTCGACATCATCCATGATGATGTAGTGCTCAAATGTGGCCATGATCTTCGCCAACTGCGCAGAGTCTGTATCAATGGTGATCGACTCGCCCTGATTGTAAGCGTACAGATCCCCCAGAATGTGCCCCTGCGGATTCAGGAGAAACGCATAAACTCCATACCCCGCAGGCAGGTCGCGAATATTATTGGTGACCATCCCATTCAGCCAGCGGACGCGGTCTTTGCCCGTGACCGAGACCTTGGCGCGATACCCCAGGTCGTATACAGCGCATCCAGTCCTTAAGGCCTCAAATTCGGATTGGGGATCGCCAAACCTCGCAACCGTGGCTGCGCCCCGGTATTCCGCGACCGAAGCCGCACCCAGTTCCTCGCCGTGTTGTTGAAGCGCTGTCGGTTTCATAGCGTAAGTTCGATTATATCGATTGTGTTAACGTTGCTGCCGTGAACTCAAAAAACACAACGCGCAGCCAGATTGCCGTTATCCCCGGCGATGGCATCGGCAAAGAAGTCATCCCCCGGGCCGTAGACGTCATCCAGGCGACCGGTGCCGCTGTCGATCTAACCGAATTCGACTGGGGCGCGGACCGATACTTGCGCGATGGCACCACAGTTCCGCCGGACGGATTCGCGATGCTCGCCCGTGACTTCGACACGATCCTCGTCGGCGCTTTCGGCGATCCGCGTGTCAAAACTAACCTCCACGCCAAAGAAATTCTCCTCGGCATGCGCTTTAAGATGGACCTGTACGCGAACGTGCGCCCCGTGCGCTTGCTCGACACCTCGCTTTGCCCCCTGAAAGGCGTGGAGCCCAAAGATGTCGATTTCGTCGTTCTCCGGGAGAACACCGAGGGTGTTTACACCGATGCTGGCGGCGTCTTCAAGCAGGGAACCGTCGACGAAATCGCCACGCAAGAAGACATCAACACACGCAAAGGTGTTGAGCGCATCATCCGCTACGCGTTCGAGTATTGCGGGCAGCACCGGAAACTAGATGGCTCCCCGCGAAGTCGAGTCCTGATGTGCGACAAGTCCAACGCTATGACCCACGCCGGAGGCCTTTGGCAGCGCGTTTTCAAGGAAATTAGCGCGGAATATCCAAAGATCACCGCGCAGCACATGTACGTCGACGCCCTCTGCCTGCAGATGGTGCGCGACCCGCGCCAATTCGACATCATCGTTACTAACAACATGTTCGGCGACATCATCACCGACCTCGCCGCCGGGCTCCAGGGAGGCCTCGGCATGGCGGCCAGCGGGAACATCCATCCCGGCCGCACGAGCATGTTCGAGCCGGTTCATGGCTCTGCCCCGCCGATCGCAGGCAAGAATGAGGCGAACCCGTTGGGCGCGATTTTGACTGCAGCCATGATGCTGCGGTATTTGGGATTGGAGAAGCAAGCGGACAAGATTGAGGCCGCTGTGCTGGAAGCCGTCCGTCAAAAGAAGACGACGCAGGATATCGGCGGTCAGCTAGGAACTAAAGAAGTGGGTGCGTGGATCATCAAGCAAGTGTCCTGATCATCATCAAGAACTGTCACCCTGGGCGAAGAATCGAGGAGCAAAGCGAATCGCTCGCGCAGGCGAAAGATCCCTACACTCTTCGAGGAGCCAGCAGTCAGCAGGGAATTCTCTCACCGGGTGGCGTATGAACTCCCGGAAAAGCTCTCGGACTCCTAAATCTGAAAGAGATCCTTCGACCTCGCAACGAGAGTGCTGCGCGCGCTTCTTGCTCCCCTCAGGATGACAAGGGAACTAGGCCCGTCTTCCCACCAGCAGCGCCAACTCCCGCCACTTCCAGCAGCAATCCACATCTACGAATCCAATTTCCCGCAGCCATCTAAGCTGCGTCTCGACATCGAGCAGCTTGTTCGAGGGGTCCTCCGTCTCCACGGTAAATCCAATCCGCAGCAAAAATTCCTCATGCAATCGATCGCTCGGCGATGACACGTGCTCGAGATTGCAAAACACGCCGCCAGAATTGAGAGTGCGGAAAATCTCCGCGTAAAGAGCCCGCTTCCGCTCATGCGCGAGATGATGAATCGCAAAGCTCGAAATCACCGCCTCAAACTTGCCCAGTTCAGGTAACGCCAAATCCAGGTTGTGTTCAACAATCGTCATACGGGAATCCCCCGCAAACCGCTCCCGCACCGCTTCCAGCATGGCGGCAGAAAAATCCACTCCGACAGCTTCGGTCTCGGGATGTTCCCCGCGGACAAGCGCCAGCAGCCTCCCATCTCCCGTGCCTAAATCCAGAAGGCGTTGCGTCCCAGGGGGAATGAACTCCAGCAGCGCCGCCTCGCCTTCCGTGCGATGCGAAATCTGATCGTCACGCCTCAGATAGTCGCGCACATGTTCCGTCGAAGTCCACAAATTGACAGCCTTGGATGCAGTCATGACCGAAGTATAAGGAAACGTATACACTCAAATTCAATGAATACCCGTGAAACGCCCCCCTCGCGATCTCTATGGTTGCTTTTGCTGGTCGTGCTGCTGTCAGCCTTCTGGCCGCTGATACTGACCGCGCAGCAGGACTCTCAACCCGCCGACAAGGTGGGCCAGTCTGGCCAAGACCAATCTGGGCAAGAGCCGACTAAGCCCGTTCCTCCGCCGGCGGAGCCGCAAGGCGACGTCAAAATCACTCCCCGCCAGGCCGAGGAACTCTTTCACTCGGTCGACGAGATCCTGCAGTTCGACAGCAAGGAAACGGGCCTGGCCGTCAAGCACGAGGTGAAGCGCAAGCTCACGAGCCGCGATGAAGTTGTCGCCTACCTGACCAAGCACGTGAATGACGAAGACACGAAACGACTTCGCCGCTCGGAACTCGTTCTCAAGAAGTTCGGGCTGTTGCCACGCGACTTTGATCTGGAACCCTTTCTGGTCGCGCTTCTTAAGGAGCAAGTCGCAGGCTATTACGACCCCAAAACAAAGACGGTCAATTTGCTCGACTGGGTACCGATCGAAGAGCAAGAGCCGGTCATGGCACACGAACTTACGCACGCCCTGCAGGACCAGGACGTCAACCTTCAGAAATGGATGAAGCGTGGCGACAAAGATCTCGGCGAGATCAAGCACGACCCAACACCCGATGAGATCGAAAATGACGAGATGGATAATGCGCGCGAAGCCGTCGTGGAAGGTCAGGCGCAAGCCATCATGTTCCAATATGCGATCGCGCCCACGGGTCACTCAATCGTAAACTCACCATCGTTGGTCGACGCCATGGAAGAAGAAAGCATGACGGGTACGCCGAACACCAAGGTTTTCAATGACGCCCCGATTTTCCTGAAGGAGTCGCTGACGTTTCCTTACAGCTACGGCATGGATTTCGTAATCAAACTTTTGCAGCAGGGAGGCAAGCACAGAGCATTCGGCGCTGTCCTTCAAAACCCGCCGCATACGACTCGCCAGATCATGCAGCCCGAAACCTATCTGTCGGGTGAGAAGCTCGAACCCATGCGCGTTCCGGACTTCAAGCGTGACTTTAAGGATTATCAGAAGTTTGATGTGGGAGCGATGGGTGAATTCGACGTCGCCGTCCTGATCGAACAATACTCCGGCAAGCCGCTCTCGAAGAAGTTGTACCCAGACTGGCGCGGCGGATATTACTATGCGGCCAAGGTCAAGAGCGACGCGAAAGCCCCGCTTGGACTGCTCTACGTCTCGCGCTGGTCGAGTCCCGACAGCGCCGCAGAATTCGCGGGGATCTACGCACAATCGCTGAAACAGCGCTACAAGAATGCGTCCGCGCAGAACGACTCTGAACCAAAACAACCGGCTGCGCAGGGTGAAAAGTCAAGCACCACCGCTCCTTCGCCGTTGCACGGTCGTCACACCTGGTCAACCGAAGAAGGCACCGTCGTAGTCGAAGAGAAGGGCGACATGGTATTTGTCAGCGAAAGTCTGGACACCACTACGACGGCGACTCTGGAAAAAGAAGTGTTCCCCACGCCGCCGATTCCGCAGAACCTATCTACGGCCTCGCAATAGATTTGAACGACAAGCCTGCCATCCTGCGCGGAACACACCGGCGTGCCATGCGCGGGGGGCCACGTAGTCGAAGGATCCCTAGTGTCTTCGGTGCTGCCAGCGGTCACCCGCGGAAATCGGATCGCCAGCGGATGAATCCCTCGACATCTACATTTAGGAAATCTTCGAGGGATCCTTCGACCCCGCAAAAGCTCGCATTGAGGTACATTCGGCTCCGTTCGGGGTGACAATCGAGGAGCACACAGCGGCAATTCATTTCCTCTTTTTCTCCGGCTCGTCGGGAACTTCCGGCAGGAAATGCCGCGCCGTCGCCAACACGACAAACTGCTTTCCCCCGCGCTCGACTGTCAATTTCCGTTCCTGTCCTGGCGTCCCACCCAGCATCGACCAAACCTGACCAAGCGTCGATCCGTGAATTGGAATTTCACCTACGGCCACCAGGTGATCGCCGGTCTGTAAGCCCTCCAGCGAGGGCTTGCCCTCAAAATCCGCAATGCCGATGATCGTGTACTCCCCGTCGTTCTCTGGCCGCAAAATCAGTCCCACCACGTCGAAATCAGGAAAGTTGTAGGTCCTCCCCAAGTCAAAATAGACGGTCGAATGCGCGTAGTCCAAGCCGACGCGATAGTTCTGGAGCATATTCGCCCCAAGTATCCCGACAGTCGGTATCCCAGCACGCTTCCCGAAAAAGTCCACCGTGCTCTTGGGCAACGCCACCACGGCTACGTTCGAGAGAAATAGCGGCCCGAACTGTACCCGATCCAAGCGCATCAACTTCCACTTCGACTCCGCATCCGCACCCCACATATTCGCCGGCCCGACGGCTCCCCTCATCTGTGGCCAATCCGCATGCGCACCCGCCAACTTGTCGAACAATTCCTCTGCCAAAAAGCTGATGCTCGACCCCACATCAAGGGCCAGATTGTATTTCTTCCCCTCAATCTGGCTCGGGACCTGAATCAGCCCGTTGTCGGCATTGACCAGCAACTTCCCCGAGACTCCATTGAAATGAATACTGCCGGGTTGGCCAATCGAGAACATATGGTCCGGAAAATTAATCAGCACGTCATAGTGCCGGAGCACACTCGACGGAAGGTTCATCTCCACATCCATTCCGGGATCCAGAACCGCCGCCGCGCTCACTGGCTTCAACGGAATCTTCGCTTCTTTCAGGCCGGCAAGCGGGATTGCTATCGTCCCAACGTAAATCTGCTGCGGTGGGAGCGCCGAGCATTCCGTGTCCGTACAACTCACTGCGAGACCCAGGCTCGTCGCGAGGCGCCGCGACAACTCAAACTCTGGATTTCCGTTGTCAACCCAAGCGTGAACTTTCTGGGTCGATCCATTTGCCATAGGGATCTCCACGGTGATGACGACGCGATTGTGATCGATGGCCGCGGGAACGGTAACAGCCGGCACGGGGGGCGGCGACGCCTTCTTCTGCGCCAGACAAAAGCCGCACAGCAAGGTCGCTAGGCAACCCGCAAGAAGTAATCTCATTGGCAAAATTGTAGCTGGTGTAGGCCGCACGCATTTCGTCCTCTACGCGACTCAAAGGGTGCCATGAACGACGACATCGACGCCGCTCCGAAAAGCTAAAACCTCGTCCTGTATAATCGCAAGTTTGACTCCCACAAGTTGAGGCCCTCTGGAGGACGTTTGCCCCAAGCAGAAATTGGCATCATCGGCGGCAGTGGATTGTATTCCATGCCAGGCCTGACCAAAGTCAGAGAAGTGCGCCTGAAGACGCCGTTCGGCGCCCCGTCCGACGCTTATGTATGCGGCACGCTCGCAGGCCACAAAGTCGCGTTCCTCGCCCGACACGGACGCGGCCACCGCATCCTTCCGAGCGAACTGAACTTCCGCGCTAACATCCACGGATTCAAGCAACTAGGCGTTCACCGGATCGTCTCCATCGCGGCCGTCGGATCACTCAAGGAAGAGCACAAGCCTCTGGACTTCGTCATTCCCGATCAGTTTTTTGACCGCACCCGTCATCGCGTCGACACCTTCTTCGGCAATGGCATCGTCGCGCACATCGCCTTTGCCGACCCCGTCTGCGCGGAACTCGCCTCAGTAGTAGAAGGGGCGTGCAAACAGGTCGGGGTCACCGGTAAACGCGGAGGTACGTACCTTTGCATGGAGGGCCCCCAGTTCTCGACTAAAGCCGAATCCAACGTCTACCGCAGCCTTGGCATGGACGTGATCGGCATGACCAATCTACAGGAAGCCAAATTGGCCCGCGAAGCCGGGATCTGCTATGTGACCGTCGCGATGGTGACTGACTACGACTGCTGGCATCCGCATCATGATTCGGTCACCGTCGATCAAATCGTCGCGGTTCTGCTCAAGAACGCAGAGAACGCCACCAAAGTTGTCCGCCAAACAGTAGCTGCCATGCCGAACGATCGTTCCTGCAAATGCGGATCGGCCTTGGCTCACGCGATCCTCACCGATCGGAAGAAGATCCCCCCGGCAACGAAAAAGAAGTTGAAGCTAATTGTAGGCCAATACCTATAGCGATTGAACGATGTTTTTCCTCCGTGCCCCTTAGTAGTGTCCTAAGTGGTGGAAGATCTTATTCGGAAACGCCAATAGGAGATCGAAAGTTCAATGAGCATCCTCGTAGTCGGGTCGGTCGCATTCGATGACGTTACCTCGCCCTCCGGCAGCGTGAAAAACGTATTAGCCGGCGCCGCCACCTATTTCTCATTAGCCGCAAGCTATTTCACCGATGTGCGGGTCGTTGCGGTCGTTGGCGACGACTTTGGCCCCGACCAGGAAAAAGTCTTCCGCGATCATCGCATCGACATCCGCGGAGTGGAACGGGCTAACGGCAAGACCTTTCGCTGGGGAGGCACTTACACCGACAATCTCAACGAAGCCCAGACCGACTTTACCGAACTCAACGTTTTCGAATCCTTTCAGCCGCGCATCCCCAAAGAGTACGAAGATTCCGACTTCCTTTTTCTCGCCAACATCCAGCCCGCGCTTCAGGCTGCTGTCCGCCGCAAAATGTCACGAGCCCGCCTCACCGGTTGCGACACCATGAATTACTGGATCAACCGAACTCCCACGGAACTTGCTGAAACGTTGAAGTTAGTCGATGTGCTGTTGATCAATGACACCGAAGCGAAAATGCTGGCGCACGAAACCAATCTGCCGCGCGCCGCGCAAAAAGTCATGGCGATGGGACCCAAGGCCTTGGTCATCAAGCATGGAGAATACGGCGCGACAATCTTCTTTCGCGAAGGTGCTTTCGGTTTCGGCACCCATCCCTTCCGCGCCCCGGCGCTCCCGATCGAAGAGGTGAAAGATCCCACCGGCGCCGGCGACTCTTTCGCCGGAGGCTTCATGGGCTACATCGCGTCACAACAAGAGCTCAATCGCGAAGTCCTGAAGCGCGCGATGTTCTACGGGGGTGTCATGGGATCGTTCGTCGTCGAGCGCTTCGGCCCCGAACGCCTCCGCTCCCTGACCCGCGACGAAATCGAAGCCCGCTTCCAACTCTTCCGGGAACTCACGCACCTGGAGTAGTCCTCTCCTCTCCCAGGAATTCGCACCTTTGAAGCACTGCAAACGTTCAGAATCGCCGAAACGTTTGACGTAGCGTGGAAGAGCGGCCCTTCAAGGGCCGCGTTAAGTTGTGTTTTATTCCAGGGCCTTAGCCCCCGCCTGCTGCTAGCGGCTTTCCGAAATCGCAGGCTCAACGCTTAAAATCCCAACATCCGAATACTCATGCCCAAAGCTCCCAAACCCAACACCCCATCCCCAACCTGGGACACCAGCCTCCAACTCCTCTCCTTCCTCGCCACGACCGTCTCGGTAATCTCGTTCCTGTTCTACTACAAATCCGGCGACTTCTTCCTCTATGGAGATGCCGTCGCCCACATCAACATCGCCCGCCGCGTCTTCGATTCCAAAACCCCCGGCCTGCTGCAACTGGGAACTGTATGGCTCCCACTCCCGCACCTGCTGATGATTCCGTTCCTGCTCTCGAAACAACTATGGCAACAAGGCGTCGGCGGTTCGATCCCGTCGATGGCGGCATACGTCTTCGCAGTTCTTGGAATCTTTCGTTTAACGCGCAGCGCTCTCTCGAGATCCACCGAACCCGACAGCCCAGCGCAAGTTGCCGCCTGGACCGCCGCCCTCATCTTCGCCGCCAATCCAAATCTGATTTACTTGCAATCTACGGCGATGGGGGAAACCGTATACCTCGCGTTCTTCCTCTGGTCGGTCGTCTACTTCGTCGACCACATCCGCGGCGACGCCAAGGCCCTGCTCAAATGCGGCCTTTGTCTCGCCGCTGCGTGCCTAACACGCTACGACGGATGGCTCCTCGCCGCCGTGATGTCCACAACCGTGGTGCTCCGATTCCTGATTCGGAGGCGAGAAACCACGCCGACGCGTGCCACTGTCACCAAATTTGTTCTGATCGCGACCGCCGGTCCCGCGCTCTGGCTCGCCTACAACGGCATCGTTTATCGCAATCCCCTCGAATTCGCCAACGGCCCCTATTCTGCAAAGGCCATCGAGCGGAGAACGCAATCCGACGGCAATCCCGGACACCCTGGCAGCGGCAATCCCATCGTCGCCGGAATGTATTTCCTGAAGTCCGCCGAGGACAACGTTGCCCAAAACGTTTGGATGCAACGAGCGTGGGTTCTCATTCTGACGGCCGTTATCCTCGCGGCTTTCTTCTCTCGTCGGCAGCCCGCCGACGCGTGTTCCCGAACACCTGCTGCTTCGCCATGGTCTCCACTCCTGTTCCTGCTGATTCCGCTTCCGTTCTACGCGCTCTCAGTCGCCTACGGTGGCGTTCCCATCTTCGTACCCAGTTGGTGGCCCTACTCCCATTACAACCTCCGCTACGGATTGCAAATGCTTCCCGCCTTCTCCGTTGCCATGGCGAGCTTGGTATACATTGCGATTCTCGCCGAGTCCTGGCACCGCTATCTACGTCTGACTTGCGCCGTTGTGCCCTTCGTTCTAGCTTCGGCCAGCTACGTTTCCGTCTGGGAGGCCACGCCGGTGTCCCTTAGGGAGGCTCAAATCAACATGCGCACGCGGACCGAACTCCAGCGGGAACTCGCCCTCTGGCTCGCTAAACTCCCCCCCGGTGCCACGCTGCTTATGTACGTCGGCGATCACGTAGGGGCCCTGGAACGCGCCGGAATCCCGCTCCGCCAGACCATCAACGAAGGCAACCACCGCGTGTGGCAGCGGCCCACCGATCCTGCAGGCCTCTGGGAACGCGCTCTCGCCAACCCCAAGCAGTACGCCGATTATGTCCTGGCCTTCGAGGGCGATCCTGTCTGGCAAGCTGTAAGCAATCTGCATCTGCCCGAACTTGTCGAAATCCACGTCACCGGACAAGCTCGCGCCGCCCTTTACCGTGCGCGGTAATCTTCGCGGTTAACGAGATAGCCGCGGATCGAGTGATAAAATCCGGCCATCCGAGCCATGTTTGAGGCCGGCAAGCCTTCATGAACTGGCAACACCTTGTCGACTTAATGCACCGCGAGCTGCAGAGCGGCATCGTCGGCAGTTCGATCACCCGTCTATTCCTAGCAGCCGTGCTTGGAGGCCTCATCGGCGTCGAGCGTGAATTCAAACATCGCGCGGCCGGCTTGCGCACCAACATGTTCATCTGCTTCGGCGCTGCTATGTTCACGGTCCTTTCCCAGAGGCTCGCCGGAGTTCCCTCCGACGCCGCCCGCATCGCCGCGCAGATCATCCCTGGCATCGGTTTCATCGGTGCTGGCTCCATTCTTCACACGCGCGGACTCACCAGTGGTCTGACCACGGCGGCCACTATCTTTGTAGTAGCGTCGGTCGGTATGGCCGCGGGAGGCGGACTCTATGTCACCGCCATATTCGCCACCGGTCTGGTTCTGCTCGCGCTCTTTCTACTCGGACACCTCGAGGAGACTTTCAACGTTAAGCTCCTGATTATGAGCTATGAGGTTACTGGCAACACCGTCGAGCAAATCTCAAACGAAGTGACCCGTATTCTCGAAAGCCACCACCGCCTCATGCAGAACGTCAACAACGGCAATACCGGTTCCCACATTCGACTGCAATTCGACGTCGAAGGCTGCAACCGCGAACAAGCAGAGTTGCTGCGGCAATTGAAGGCGTCGAACGTCCTCGAAAGTGCGGTTTCTCTCGGGCGAGTGGAGCGCGAGTGAACTCATTTCCGCGCACCATCCCCTTCATCAAGGCCAGCGCCTGCGGCAACGATTTTCTCCTTATTGACGCTGCTTTTCTACCCAACGATATCGCGGACTTTACGCGCCGCATCTGCGATCGCCACGATGGCGTCGGCGCCGACGGTGTGGAGTGGATGTCGGCCCACGCTTCCGTCGATGCCGAAATCCGCCTGATCAATTCCGACGGATCACCCGCCGAAATCTCCGGGAACGGCACCCGCTGTGTGGCCGCTTACGTCTGTGCGACGCAGGGAAAAGAGCTTGTCTCCATTCTTACTGGCGCGGGAACAAAGGTTTGTATGCTCACCGGACGCCGCGATGCGGAAGACGAATTCGAATCCGAGATGGGCAAGGCCGAAGCCTTACCTGAACTGGTGTTGAAAGTATCAGCCGGGGAGGTTAGTGGAATTCCAGTTTCGATGGGCAATCCGCACTATGTCATCCTGGTGCCGGAGTTCGCGCGCAACTGGCAGTTGCAAGCAGCGGAAATCCAGGCGATGCCGCAGTTCCCGGAAGGCGTTAACGTCGAATATGTCGTTGTCGACAGCAAATATGATCTGCGCGTGCGTCTTTATGAGCGTGGTGCTGGAGAAACCCGGTCGTCGGGCACCGGCTCGTGCGCCTCGGCGACCGCGGCAATGAGCGTTGGACGTGTCGATTCTACCGTCAAAGTTCATGCCCCCGGAGGCACGCAAATCGTCCGCTGCGTTGGCGAAAATGTTTTCCTGCGCGGTCCGGCACGGCTGGTGTGCCGTGGAGAATTCTTCTGGAGTTGAAATTCGGCGCAGAGCGCGCCGCGGCTTTTATGCCTGCATCCAAAGCCCAACCCGTCAAGCCTGCGGCGCTCCGTCGCGGAGATACAGTCGGCATCGTTGCGCCCGCCAGCAACGTCAAGCGCGCAGAGCTCGACACCGGATGTGAAGCTCTCCGCCGCGCCGGATACAACCCGATTTATAGCCATTCCATCCTCGACCGCGACCTTTACTTCGCCGGCTCCATCGACCGCCGGCTGCGTGAGCTGGAAGAAATGTTCGAGCGCGACGATGTCCGTGCCATCCTTTGCGCCCGTGGCGGATACGGCGCCAACTACCTGCTCCCGGAACTCGATCTTGACAAGATCAATTCGAATCCCAAGATTTTCGTTGGCTACAGCGACTTGACTTGTCTTCTTACATACATCAACGACGCCACAGGTCTTTCGACATTCCACGGCCCGATGGCTGCCAAAGACTGGTCGCACGAAGACGGAGTGGATCTCGCATCCTGGCAGTCCGCGCTGACGCAGGCGAATCCGTGGGAGGTATCGCTCAACCGGGAAGTCACCCCGCTCGTGGAAGGCGACGCCGAGGGCCTACTCTACGGCGGCTGTCTCTCCATCCTGGTGGCGTCGCTCGATACCCCATATGAGATCAACACCTCAGACACCATCCTTTTCATAGAAGATTTAGCCGCCAAGCCGTACCAGGTCGACCGTATGCTGATGCAATTGAAACTCGGCGGTCACTTCGACGAAGTGCGCGGAATCGTGTTCGGCCAAATGCTAGACTGCATCCAGGCTCCCAGTCAGGATTACAGTTTGCAGGAAGTGATCACGCGCATCGTCGGCGACTTGAACGTGCCGGTCGCCTACGGTGTGAAATCAGGTCATGTCACGTCCGGAAACATCACGCTGCCGTTCGGCGCACGAGCCAGACTGATCGCAAAAAGAAGCCAAGTCACCCTGAGAATTCAAGAGTCTGCGGTAAGTCCTTAGAGTTTTTCCTTCGCGCACCTTAGTGTCCTTTGTTGTGAATTGATTTTGCAGATATGACCAATCCCAAGCACATCCACCTGATCGGCATCTGCGGTACCGCCATGGCCTCGCTCGCTGGCATGCTTAAACAGCGCGGACACCGCGTCACCGGCTCCGATGCCGCCGCCTATCCGCCGATGTCCGACTTCCTCCGTGGCCTCGCTATCCCGCTAGCCCAGCCGTTCGCGGCGAAGAACCTGAATCCGCTGCCGGATCTAGTTGTAGTGGGCAACGCCATATCACGTGGCAACGTCGAACTCGAGCACGTCCTCGACCAGCGCATCCCGTTCTGCTCGCTTCCGCAGCTGCTTCACGAAGAATTCCTTCGCGGAAAAGAAGTGCTCGTGGTAGCAGGCACGCACGGCAAGACAACGACCACGTCGATGCTCTCTTGGATCTTCCACTCCGCCGGTCTAAATCCCTCTTTCCTCATTGGAGGCATTGCCGAAAACTTCAGTTCCAGCTTCCATCTTGGCGAAGGAAAGCACTTCATTCTCGAAGGCGACGAATACGATACCGCCTTCTTCGACAAGGGACCAAAATTTCTCCATTACTTTCCGGACTCCATCATCCTCACGTCGGTCGAATTTGATCACGCGGATATCTACAAAGATCTCGATGCCGTCGAAACCGCATTCAAGCGCCTGGTGAATCTCATCCCGCGTCGCGGCAGAATCATGGCCTTCGATGGTGTTGTCGGAGAAATAGCCGAAAGCCCAAGCCTGGAGCGGTGTTTAACCAAGGCCTTTTGCCCGGTTCATCGCTATGGTGCTGGACCACGCGGCAATTGGAGAGTCACCAACCTCCGTCTCGATCCCGGCAGCACAACTTGGACCGTTCTGCACAACGGCGAACCCTGGATCGACTTCGAGTTTCCTCTGGCCGGCGAATACAACGTGTGGAACGCTACCGCCGCCGCAGCTCTTGCTTTCACTTGTGGGGTGAACAAGGACGACATCTCCGCAGCGCTGAAGACTTTTAAGAGCGTCAAAAGGCGCCTCGAAGTAAAAGCTCAAGTCAACGGCATCACCATCATCGACGACTTCGCGCATCACCCCACGGCAATCGCGGAAACTCTGAAAGCTCTCCGGGCCCGCTACCATGGCGCGCGCCTCTGGGCGATCCTCGAGCCGCGCTCGAACACGCTTCGCCGCCGCGTCTTGCAAACCGATCTAGCCCGCAGCCTCGCGCAAGCCGACCAAGTGATCGTGGCCAACGTCTTCCGCTCCGAAGCCGTACCCGAGAACGAGCGTCTCGAACTTCCCGCATTGGCGGCCGAAATCAGGCAAAACGGCTGCCCCGTGCGACTTCTCGCTGATGCCGATGCCATCGTAGAAACCATCGCCCCTGAACTCCGCAGCGGAGACGTTGTCGCCATTCTGTCCAACGGCGGGTTCGGCGACATCTACGAGAAACTCCCCACCCGCCTCCAGCGGCTATCGGAGGCAAAGTGAATTTCTTACGAATATCAAACCAGAAGCGCCAACCGGACGGGCGCCAGTTTACTCGTGGCGAGAGCGCGCGGAGCGTCGGGAGCGCTTCAGCCAGGAAAGCACTTTGCTGCCGGCAGCCGACGCTCTTTCTCCTTGTCGTCTCGATCTTCGCAGTGTTACCTGCCGGTGCTCAGTCTCTATCGACGGTGTACACGGTTGCGCTCGCGTCGCCCGACCAGCACATCGTCGAAGTTCAGGTCTCTTTGTCCCCGGGCCCCGCGCAACGCGAGCTGCAACTCCCTGCGTGGAACGCGCTTTACCAGATCCGCGACTTCGCCCAATACGTCAACTGGATTCGCGGGCACGACAAATCCGGCAAGCCGTTAACTCTGAGAGAGATCGGTAAAGGCCACTGGCAGCTCGACGGAGCTCAAGACGGCGCTACCATCGAATATCAAATCTATGTGGACTCGCCCGGACCTTTCGGTGCGCAGCTCAACTCGCATCACGCCTTCCTCAATCTCGCACAGATCTTGATCTATCCGGTCGACGCGCGCAATGCCCCGATGAGCCTGCGTTTTACCCAGCTCCCCCAGGACTGGCGCATCGCGACTCCGCTTAACTCTTCTGACGAAACGTTCGAAGCCGACAACTACGACCGCCTCGTCGATTCCCCGATGGAAATCGGCGACTTCCACGAATCCGACTTCGACGAATCCCGAGCTCATTTCCGCGTCATCGTTGATGCCGACCCCGCCGACTACGATGTGAACAAAATCGTTGCCGACCTCCATAAGATCACTGCCTCCGCCATTTCCTGGATGAACGACCGCCCCTTCGATTCCTACATGTTCATCTACCACTTCCCGCACGGCCCCGCCGGCGGAGGCATGGAGCACGCCTACTCCACCGCCATCGAAATCAACGCAGATACCATCAAACAAAGTCTTTTCCCACTGACCGCTGTCACGGCCCATGAGTTCTTTCATCTGTGGAACGTGAAGCGCATCCGCCCCCAAACCCTCGAGCCGATCGACTATACGAAAGAAAATTTCACTCGTGCGCTCTGGTTCAGTGAGGGCGTGACCAGCACGGCCGAAGATTTCATTCAGCTCCGCGCAGGCCTGATCGATGAAAAACAGTTTCTGGCGAATCTCGGCGAGCAAATCTCCGAACTCGAGCGGCGCCCCGCACATCTGACGCAGTCGGCCGAGCAGTCCAGCCTCGATGCCTGGCTTGAAGGCTACAGCTACTATCGACGTCCCGAGCGCAGCATCTCCTACTACAACAAAGGAGAACTTCTCGGCCTCATGCTCGACCTCACGCTTCGCGAGCAGAGCCACGGTCAGGCGTCCTTGCGCGAACTCCTCCAATGGATGAACGCCAACTATGCCAAGCAAGGCCGCTTCTTCGACGACTCCAACGGAGTCCGCGCTGCGTCCGAAGCCGTCACCCACTCTGACTTGAGCCCTTTCTTCGCCAAGTACGTTGCGGGAACGGACGAACTGCCGTGGAACGATTTCCTGCGTGAAGTCGGCTTGCAGACTGAATCGCATATCAGCACCGTGCCCGATCCCGGATTCCTCGCATCGCGCAATTTCGACAGCCCCATGACGGTGGTTGCGGTCTCGCCCGGAGGAGAAGCCGATCGTGCCGGCCTGCGCGAAGGTGACATCATCACAGAATTACAAGGGAAAATCGTCGGGCAGGAATCACGGCAAGATCTCGCTCGTCTCCAACCGGGCGACACTATCAGCGCGAAAGTTCGCTCCCGCCGTGGCGGTGAGCGCGAACTAAAGTGGACAGTCGCCGGCCGTCAGGAAGTAAGGTACGAAGTGAAAGATCTCGACCACTTCACGTCAGAGCAACGTGCTCGCCGTGTCGCCTGGCTGAAGGGCGAAGCTCAACCCGTAGCCGCTGCAACTTGGCCGCCTTCATCGTCAGCCGGCTCTCCGGTGACCGGTACAAGCGAGGCTCACTAAGGATGCTTCGCACGCTCTTTATGCTGACGTTCTGGGCGCTGGCCATGCCCTTCGCAGCGATCGTCGGCTTCGCCTGGGCCTTCATCGCCAGGGACGTCAGACTTCTCTACAACAGCTTTACATGGGGCGCCTCCGCTGGAGTTTGGCTCACCGGCGTCCGCGTCGAGATCATCGGTCTCGACCGCTTCGATCACTCCCGCAGCTACGTCTTCATGACGAACCACTGTTCCAATCTCGACCCGCCAATCCAAATCCCGTTGATTCCGAACCGCACCTCGGTGATGGTCAAGAAAGAACTCTTCAAGACCCCGATCCTGGGGCCAGCCATGCGTCTCGCGTCGCTGGTCCCGGTCGATCGCGGCAATCGCGAGGCAGGCATTGAAGCCGTCGTCGAAGCTAAGAAAGTAATCCAGCAGGGAATCAACATGACGATCTACGTCGAGGGCAAGCGCTCCTTCGACGGCAAGCTGCTCCCTTTCAAGAAAGGCCCGTTCTACTTGGCGATGGAATGCGGAGTCCCGATTGTACCGATGACGATCGTCGGTACCCACTACGCGATGCCGAAAGGAAGATTCGCCATCAAGCCGGGAAACGTGAAGGTGATATTCCACCCGCCCATCGAGCCGAAAGATTTCATCGACCGCGATCACCTGATGCAAACAGTGAGAGCGGTGATCGAAAGCGGTCTGCCAACGGAATATAGACAGGAGAACCCAATCAGCGCAACGGACACAGAGTGAGATGGAAGAATCCCAAAACCCAAACCTCCATGACCCTCCGTGGTTAATGTTTTTTCCGCATCGCCCGAACCAACTCCGGCAGCTTGGGCAAAATAGCCGAATACTTTAACCACAATTTGTGATCCACCGCCGGAGCTCCGCTCACGAAGGCGCCCGCCTCAATGTCGTGCGCCACGCCGCTCTGCGGAGTCACAATCGCATTCTCTCCAATCTTGCAATGCCCGACCACGCCGACCTGCCCGGTCAGAATGGCGCGCTTCCCAATCTCGGTCGAGCCTGCCAAACCCACTTGCGCGCACAACAAAGCGTCCTCGCCGACGTGCGTCCCATGCCCCACTTGCACGAGATTGTCGACCTTCACACCGCGCCCAATCCGCGTTTCGCCCACGCTGGCGCGATCAATGCAT
>Ga0126381_100003280_pt1 | contig 17624 bp, 17 predicted proteins | sample PanSoiMetPlot_28_FD_96465 | JGI IMG/M metagenome (GOLD analysis project Ga0126381, IMG submission 96465) | Tropical forest soil microbial communities from Panama - MetaG Plot_28 | ecosystem: Environmental > Terrestrial > Soil > Tropical forest > Bulk soil | place: Panama | collected 2016-02-17 | reverse complement strand
GTTCTTACGGACTGCAAGATCGGTCTGGCTGGAAATCAAGTCCGACAACGCGGAGGAGATGAGCCGAAAAATCGTCGAGTCCGGTCTTGTCAGGAAGCTTGAGGTACCGGACCATCACCTTTACTTCCAGGCTCCGGGAGGTCAATGCCTCAGGTTAGTCGGAATCGACGAGGACCTCTCATTTTATGAGGGAGCCGGAGAAGGCCCGGACGTGGCCAAGGCAAAAGAGGCCCTCAAGAAGGAGGCAGCGACCAAATGAGTTACGGGATAAATCGTCAAGTGGGCATTAAAGGCGTCAGCGGAAGACATCCTAGCCCCTTAAAATTCTGACAAGCAGAGCGTTACCCGATCGACCGGGAGTAATCTCATCTCGTGAAGAAAAAGGCGAACGGGTTGCGTCGCCGGTCCTGGGCTCTATTGCTCAGTGGGAATTCGAATCTCAACCCTTTACGCTGACGGTCACGGATCTTAACAGATAAAACTTCAGACGCGTCTCGGCAGGTAGCCATATGTCTTTTTTCCCTGTCGCCGCGGCCCCCGCAGTGCCTGCCCCTGCGCCGATCGCGCTGCCGATCAAAGCTCCCCCGCCTCCGCCAGCCAGTCCGCCAATCAGTGCACCTCCCGCGGCGCCGCCGCCGATGAAAGCAAGGTTGCGCTTGTTGTGATTCTGCCCGGTTCTCCTGATCGTGGTTGTGTCGATGTCATACGATTTGCCATCGACTTCCACCGAGCTGAGTGCCACACTCAAGCGTGCCGGGACATGCAGGCGGCCCGAATCCTTCGCGTCAACTACACGGCCTGCCACGTGTGCACCTGCCGGGATGACCGTCTTTCCATTCTCGACAACAGCTTCCGCAAGGCTTGCCGCAAAGCTATCCCCCGCATGATTGCGGTTGCTGGCAAGTGTTTCGTCTAATGTCACCTCGAATTGGGAGCCTTCTGGAATCGTGATGTCTTTCTTCGACTCAAGTAAACTAGCCAGCAGCCCCTTCTTGGAACCGTTCTGGTCAGCGTTTGAGTGTGAAGCCGCGTTCGACGCTCGGCCCTCATTGCATCCCATCACGAACACTACCGATAAAAGCGCGCTACCAAGAAGACTCAAAGATCGGTTCATTTTCTCTCCCCCTGACACTCTGGGTAGTAAGCAGGAGAGATGCCGATCGCCAAACTATAATTGACTGAAAACAAATGGATTATTCATTAGGGCAAGCCTTGAGCTGTGTAATTATTTCAACATTGTGACGGATGTCCTGGTACTGGAACCAAGCTTACCGAGTCATCCGTCAAATCAGACCTGGGCGCCACCTTCACCGATTACCTGGGACGCGACTCACTAAACTTCGCTTGGGCCACAAGGCACTTGCCCTGGTCGGCGTCTACTTGGCCGATGGCGCCCTCCAATCTCATTGAGGTCTGGTCCGTTTCAGGATTATGAGCGAGTAACTGATTGTCTGCTTCGGCGAAGCAAAGCAAGCGTGAGATACCATGCCTCCGTGCGGAGGTTTACGGTCTTGCGGCGTGGCTCAGAGGACCGAAGCTAATCAGGGCCTGGGTCTCGTCCACGAAGGAAGGGATAGTTTCCAGGAGCCGAAGCATCGTCAATACCTCCAGCACGCGGCCACAAGGACAGAGCAATTTCAGGGCTCCTCCCTGGTCTTTAAGAGAAACGAACGTTTTGACGATGATGCTGACGCCAGTACTGTCAACCTGGGTCAGATTTGTCAGGTTCAACAGCAACTTGCGCACACCGCTGGCGATCAATGTTTGTAGATGGCTGTCCAGCAACTCGCTCTCACCCCCATTGATGGTTGACCTTCCCTGAAGGTCCAATATGGTGATATCGCGGAATTTCCGAGTTGAAATTTGAAGGCCCACAACGCTCCTTGTTTAGAGTTCATCGCATTCCTCAACCACTCATTCACACGGAGTGATGGTACGGGCCGGATTCACTTCATTTGAAATGCGCAACGATGTTTTGAGGCTTTGAGGCTGAGGCTAAGCATTCTCATAGAAGTCGCGGCCTGAGATAACTGTCAATAATTACAGTTCAGAGCCAGCTTCGAGCCGATCCCGTGGATTTTTCCGTGAGTTACGTCTGCCTTGCTCGGAAGCGATGATGGACACGGGAGTAGCAAGGCTGTGCGTCCGCGGGGGCCGGAGGTGGAGGGCGGCAGACTAAACAAGAAATACTTTGATGTTCTGTCTCCTATTTTGCCTTGGGCACAAGCTCCACATTGACATTGATATGCCCGCCGGAGAGCTTAAACTTTTTGCGCCACACAATAAATCCACTCTTCTTGATGGTGATCTCGTGACTCCTTGGGCTTAGGATAATCGTTGAAGGCGTCCTGCCGAAAAGCCTTCCATCGACGTCGACGTCTGCTCCGGTTGGAGTTGAGGAAACGTCGACCAAAGCGGCCTCTATCGCATCCCTGGAGGACGCAGAATCATCCGTCTTCAGTGGCGCTGCTGGAGTACTGGAAATCGTGGCCTGTGCTTGTATAGCTGACGCTTGTCCGCTTGATGCTTTCGTCTGAGCCTGATTTGGCGTTTTGCCTGCTTCGCCCCGGCAGTCCGCTCGGGCTTCTTTCAAATCCTCGGATGTGTAATGGGACTCCAGGATAATCACCTCGGCGCCATGGGTCTGCAAATTGCCGACGTCATGATCGGTCATTTTGCCATGGAAAGAGAATCCTTCAGGCAGCTTGCCTTCGATATATCGAAACTGCTTTCCGCGGATGCCGAAGGAGTACAACTCGCTCGTAACTCGGCCGACGCGTCCGATTCGCTTCAAGATGACGCAACTGACTTGCGAGCCGCGACCAGCATCGCCCTGCGGAATTGCCGCTCCGGATTGTGCGTAGGACTTCGTGGCCAGCAAAAATACAATACCCGCAGTCCCGACCATAAGGCGCTTCATAAAGCCTCCCTTTTGGGGTATAGCTTTTTCGCCGGATTCCTAGAGCTGGACTCGCGGATTGGGAATCCTAGATGAGGCCCGCAGGCTGAGTCGAAGAGCCGAAGAAGTTCACTCGAACACCTTAGCCGCCAAACCTGGAAGTGTCAACGCCGATAATGCCAGCATGTCGATAATGCCAGCAATGCCGCAGCGCGCGGTCCAACCTCGGTCCAGCTCAAGAGGGTGTCGCCCCGCAGCACAATTTGGTCATCCCCGACCGGACCGCTGGTTAGTCTCCTGATGTAGTCGAGCTCAAGCGCAATGAAGATCACTCGCCACGTTCCGGTCCCGCTCTATCGATTCCCACGGTCACTGCCGATCCATTGGGCTCCCTATCGAACTAGCGACAAAGGATGTGTCGGTTCATCGGCAGCCGGCATTCTCTTCAGTTCAAGCCCTCCATTTTTTGTTCAGCAAGAATGAATGATCGCGTGGCATAGTCTTGAAGTGAATTGACTGTCCTGTTGTGCTGCGTTCGAAAAGGTCAAATGCGTTCAAGACAAAAGACCGGGTGAACGTAATATGTTAATTGGATCATTCCGGTTGGGTTCTCATGGCGCGGCTCCTCAATTCACTCACGCGAAGATTCCTACAGACCGCCCAGAGCGGCAACCCGGACTATCTTTCAGCTTTCAGCGCGTGAAGCATGAACTACGAAAAGGGAATTCATGAGTGAAATCGCCACAAGACTCGCAATGCATCAACATCCGGCCCTGCGCGCCATACTGCGCGGAGGCACTCTGTGCGGAGTGCTGGACATTACCGCCGCATTCGTTGTGTATGGTGGCTACTTCAATGTCAACCCTGTCCTGATTCTGCAGGGGATCGCTAGCGGTGTACTCGGCTCGAGCGCGTTCCAGGGCGGGTACCCGGTCGCACTGCTCGGTCTCCTCTTACACTTTTTCATCGCCTTTACGGCGACTTTCGTTTATGTACAGCTCAGTCGCTGGGTTAGCTTCCTGGTTCGATACGTGTACGTTTCTGGTCCCCTTTATGGGGTGGCAGTCTACTTCTTCATGCAGTACATCGTGATACCGCTTTCCGCTGCCAGAAAGGGGCCTTTCTCTTTCAAGATGATGGTGATCGGGGTGGTCATACACATCTTGTGCGTGGGCCTGCCGATATCCGTTACAACGCGAAGATACTATTTAAAGGCTTAGTCCTTGTTTGTCCGAGCGCGTTTGCCGAAGTATTCGAGAGCGCGACTTTGGCGAGTTGTGACCCGTGAGCGAGGCGTCGATGTCGGCCTTCGCGAACTGTGCTAGGAGAATTCAGCCGTGGCAAGATTGTGGGTGGGACGCCTCGTGAGTACTCTTCCCGTACTGTTGCTGCTTTTCGCTGGCGCCAGAAAGTCGTGATGACTGCTCCTGTCATCCGAGGACTTGCACAGTTTGGATATCCTGGGAGTGTCGTCAGAGGTGGTTCAGTCTGTGCGATTCTCAACCTCATCCCGCGCACTCCCGAACGTCAACGCGCTCAGTATGGCGCAAGCCTGGCAGCCGGCCAGATCTAAGGAGCCGTATAGTATTCACTGCGCTGACGAACGCGGTCGTTTGCGGACGATCTATGAGTAGTAGACACGTGGACGGCGCCGTTTCCGAATATCGCGAATTTCGGCGCACTCAGGCGTTCGCAAAATACCTGCTTTGCATCTGGACGCAGACGATCCGCTCACGCGTTGAGTTCGAACAGCGGGTTGGGTTCAAGACGTACTCAGTGGGAGATGTTGAAATCGTCTGGTGGAGCGTCCAAGGGATAAATGACTAGAAAAATCGCGTTTCTCCTTGCGGCATTAGCTGTTTGTTATTTGTTGTTTATGGTGGTGCGTGCCAACGAGCGCACGCAGAAAATCAATCTTCCGACGAGCAAGACCCTTATTGTTCCAGTCCCTGGCTTCATCGCTCGCACCAACAGCTATCCCGCTACAATCGTGTTGAGTCCCGATGGGCGGTACGCAGCGCTGCTCAACCAGGGCTACGGCATAGAACAAAGCAGCGTGCGGCAGTCGATTGCGATTCTCGACCTGAGCAACAACCAGTTGCTGGATTTTCCTGACGATCGTCTGCGAGGAGACGAAAAATCGACCCTGCAAAGCTACTTTGTTGGGCTTGCGTTTTCGAGCGATGGCAAGCATCTCTACGCATCGATGGGATCGGCCACGAAGAACGGGATCGCCGTCTACAAATTCGCAGATGGGGAGGTTAGTCCGGAACGTTTCATTACCATACCTCCACAGCGAATCGCACGATCAAAAACCGCTATTCTCGATATTGGCAACAAGCCGCCGGGGACTGCCCCAGCGTATCCCGCGGGGTTTGCTGTTTTGAGTCGGAATAACGGCGACCGGCTGGTCATAGCGAACAATCTCTCTGACAATGTCATTTTGCTCGATGTTGCTTCCGGCCGGATTGTGAAGTCGTTTGACGTAAGCACGAGTAAATACATTCCTGCAGCATATCCCTATACCGTCATCGTCAACAGGGAGGGCAGCAAGGCGTGGGTCAGCTTGTGGAATGGTTCGGCTGTGGCTGAGTTGGATCTCAACAAGGGAAAAGTTAAGCGCCGTCTTCAACTCTGGCAGCCCTCTGATCCCCTGGAACCCGGTACTCATCCGACCGCCATGTTGCTGAATCAAGACGAACATACCCTCTATGTCGCCATGGCTAATGCAGCTACCGCCAAAGCCGATGGTGTGGCAGCCGTCGACCTGGAACGCGGTGTACCGCAACGATGTTACCGTGCGGCACTGGACAGCAAGGATGCGCCCGGTGCAGCATCAATCGCCATCGCCCTCTCGGCTGATGAAAAGCACCTTTATGCCGCGGCTGCATCGCTCAACGCCGTAGCGGTATTCAAAACAAAACCTAACGACCGGACCTCCGATGGACCTGCCGTCGAATCCCCCGTCGGCTTTGTCCCGACCGAGTGGTATCCGAGCGCCATGGCTCTGGCGGGGAAGGACCTGCTAATCGCGAGCGCGAAAGGGGAGAGCAGTGGTCCAAATAATATGAAAGCTGCTGCGCAGACCGAACTGCATCCCAACCCGCATCCGTATATTGCCACACTGATCGGAGGCGCGATCCAGCGGCTAAGCCTTAACGAGATTGATGCGAATTTGGGTGCTTATACGCGTCAGGTGGAAGACAACAATCTTATCCACGCTGATCCTGAAAAGATTGACTTTGTGACCGGCCAAAATCCTATCCGCCACGTGATCTATATTCTCAAGGAAAATCGGACTTACGACCAGATCTTCGGCGATCTAGCAGCAGGTGATAGCGACCCGTCGCTGACCATGTACGGCGCCGAGATTACACCAAACGAGCACAAACTTGCTTTGCAGTTCGGTGTGCTTGACAACTTCTATGATAGTGGAGATGTCTCTGCAAACGGTCATCTCTGGTCGGATGCTTCTGCCACGTCCGACTACATCGAAAAAATTTGGCCAATTATTTATCGCGGCAGCGAGCGTCCGCTGAACCAGGGGAACACTCTCGATCAGGGCATTCCCCTACCGGACGATCCTGGAACGGGCTTTCTCTGGGACAATCTTGGCAGGCACAACTTCACTTATCGCATTTATGGAGAAATGCTAGATGTCGCTTGGTGCCGAGACGAAAAAGTGACCTCGCCAAGAGAAAGAACGCCATCGCCCATTTCAACCGTTTGTCCTTCTGCTGAAATCAAGCCCGGAGAACCCTTGCCTGCGAGCCTCGGCAACTCCAATGGCGGCCCGAGTCCGTGGCCTTGGCCAATTCCCAGGTTAAAAAGCGTTCGTCCGACAAAGGCAGCGCAGCGAGGTCACGTTGATCCGCTTTATGCGGACTTTTCCATCGACTACCCGGATCAGCTTCGTGTGGACGAATTTCTTCGAGAGTTTGAAGAATTTGTGAAAGATCGCGGTACTTCAAGAGAACTGCCACAGTTCGTTCAGTTGTGGCTACCGAACGATCACACTGGTGGAATACGCGTGGGCAAGCCTCGACCGCGAGCCTCGGTCGCCGATAACGATCTCGCAGTCGGGCGCGTAGTTGATGCGGTGTCGCATAGCCCATACTGGGATGACACCGCCATTTTCGTGGTTGAGGACGATGCTCAAAATGGAGCGGACCACGTCGATGCACATCGGTCGATCGCATTGGTCATTAGCAAGTATTCGCCTCGTTCGGAGGCGCCGTTTGTTGACCATCATTTTTACACCACCGTAAGCATGATTCACACGATGGAGGAACTGATTGGGCTTCCTCCGATGAACCTGTTCGATGCGCATGCGCCGGTGATGGCGCCGCTATTCGGCGGACCCGGAACCCAGCCGCCCTTTGTAGCTGACTACAACAACCTGCGCTCTGGGCTTCTCTACGAAGTGAATGACAAGAACGCTCCGGGCGTGAACGAATCGGCCAAGATGGACTTCTCTCGACCCGATGCAGTCAACGCGCAAGAGCTCAACGCAATTCTCTGGCAAGACGCCAAGAGCAAGGAGAGCATGGCTAGGACGAACTGAGGAGTTCCTGGGTTTCGCGGATTTGGCATGACCGGGGCTACCGTTTCTGCTGTTGCGCAGACTGCCTCAGGTTCTGGCAATGCTGAAGCAGGGTTCGAACGCGGTTGCGCTGTCTGTGGCGTAGAGTCCCCGCTATAAGGACGTGCATTTGACTGTGGAAGATTAGTGAAGCAGCTTTGTCGGGTGTCCGTCGTACCCCGCCTTCTTGACAAAGAGGGCTCCTGGGTTCTTGTTTGCTTGGTTGCGGCAAGGTAGCACCGGAGAGACCACAGCATGGGAACAAGTTGATTGTTGATGACCTTCCAGAGAAACGCAGATGACCGGTGAGGACAAACGACAGCAGAAAGCATCTTTTGAAGTCAAGAAAGGGCTTCGAGAGGTCATGACGCTTAGTGAAACCGAAGTCGAGAAGTATCTCAACCCAAGGGAGCTTCTGACCGGACTCGAAGATGGTTTTCGCGGAATCGAGTTAGGAGAAGTTCAGGCTCCGCCGCGCCCCCGATTAACCGTTCCTGGCAAGGGTTTCACTCTGGCAATGGCAGCTTGGCGACCCGGAATGCAGTTGACCGTCAAGATTGTCAACGTATTTGACGGCAATCTGAGGAGGGATTTGCCAAACCATTTGGCGGTGATCAATCTATTCGACCCCGACACGGGAGCTACTTCCTGCGTGATGGATGGCACATACATTACCGGCATCCGCACTGCCGCGTCGGCGGTTCTTTCCGCCCGTCTGCTGAGTCGCAAAGCGTCTCGCATTGCAACAGTGATCGGCGCCGGTGTCCAGGGGCGTGAACACGTTCGGCTGCTTCCCTTGGTTCGCGATTTAGAGCAGATCAACGTCTGCTCGCTGCACTTCAACGATGCTCAGAGGCTCGCCGCTCAAAGCGAAATCGGACGTGCGACCGCTGACGTAGAAGCTGCCGTACGGGAGTCGGACATCGTGTGTCTCGCAACTCACTCAGCAACGCCAGTTGTTAAGACGGAGTGGGTAAGGTCAGGGACGCATGTGTCTTCGGTCGGTTTTCACCCTCCAGATGGTGAACTCCCAAAGAACCTGGCAAGCACCCGCCGTCTGTTCGTTGAAACGCTGGATGCCTTTCAGCCGACGCCTGTTGGCTGCGGCGAGCTCGCAGGCCTGGACGCCTCGATTGGAACTACTCTCGGAGCCGTGGCGCTCGGTCAGATGCCAGGGCGCATTAGCGATGACGAGATTACGGTCTATAAGGCCATGGGCATCGCAATGGAGGACATGATTGCCGCCAATCTCGTTTACGAGGCGGCCAAGCGACAAGGCGGCGGCCGAGTAATGACCTGGTGATAGCTACATTCGCTTTCAGAGAGATTACCGGCGAATTGCAACGCGATCCGTTCTAGCGCGGCGCCAAGCCGCGGGCGGCGCGCCGGTAAGGCGATGAATCCACCTCGTCATGTGTGCTTGGTCAGCAAAACCCGTTTCAGCTGCGATTCTGCACAAGCAGTCCGACCCTCGCGTGATGCGCAGCCATGCCGACCGCGCCCGAAGTTCAGCACGCAAAATCGACGGTGCGATCCCGTATGCGACGGCGAATCCCCGAGACACCGTTTCCCGCGCCAGACCGTTCACTTCCGCCCACAGACCAATCTCGGTCGAAGAATTCTTGGCCATGTCGGACAGCAACAGGTCCGGCCAATCATTTTTTTTCCCGGGGGAAGGCAGGCCCCTTTCTCCGAGAGTGCCCTTCAATAGGTGCATCGCTGCCACGACATCTTTTTCGGCAGCCCTCGCAAGTTCGTCCACGTCATCCAAATGATAGAGGCCGCCACTACCGCTGGTATCCGGCCAGTTAAGCCTTATCAGCTTGACTCCGGCGGAGACCATCTGATTCCCGTGGCAGTCTAGAGCAGGATGGATGAGCACATCGCCCGCCGTTGCGCGTATGCGGCCGTTATATCCCGATTCGTCGAAGCTGCCAGCCAACACAACCGTCGCATAAGGGCGCAAATGTCGATGCCGCGGCAAGCTGAAGCTGCAAGGTAACGTTTCTATGCCCGGAGTGACCTGGCGAAAGCGCGCGTTGTCGATTGTTGGCGGCACGTTAACCGTTAGACGGCCACACGGTGGGCAAGGATAGCCTGTTGTGTCCGCCTTCGGTCAAGTCAAATGGATTCAAGACAACTCGAGCAGAGACATTCATCCTTTCTTCTTAAAGGCCTTTCGGGCTTTCGAGTTGCCGCATTGAAGAAACGAAACAAGACGTTTCTCCCTATTTCATTTCACCAGTTGATTAAAATCTGCTTCTCCGCGTTATTGCGTACGGCACAGACTGCCACGCGGCTGGAGGCGAAAAGTGAAAAAACCATGCTCATGCTGCTTGCCACCGCGGTCTTCGCCTGGAGTTTCTCTCTGTGGGGGCAGCTCGACGATTCAGTTCTATTTCCTAAGGCATTCCGCAAGTGGGCCCACGTCAAGAGTGTCCTGGTCGGGCCCCAAAGCGCCGCCTTTGCTACTGAAGGCGGAATCCACCACATTTATGCGAACGAAAAAGCCCTTGAGGGCTACGACACTGGCAAATTTCCCGACGGCTCAGTGATTGTCTATGACTTGCTCGAAACGAAGGAGATTGCCGGCAACACCCTAGAAGGGCCAACGCGCCGCGTTGATGTCATGGTGAAACAGAGCGAGCGCTATGGCACGACCGGGGGCTGGGAATTTATGAGTTTTCCGGGTGACAACCAGACTGATGGCAAGATAACGGCTGAGCGAAAAACAAGCTGTTTTGGCTGCCACGCCCACCGAAAAGACCATGATTTCGTTTTCAGCGAATTCCGCAAATGAAAAAGACTCGCTGATTTTCAGGGGCGGAGAAACGCGCAAAAATGTGAATGACCGTCACCCGAATGCACCGCGCTGTCAGCGCTTTCGCGCTATGCTCACTTACCGCCCATCTTTCTTAGAGGGTGAGTGGTGAATTCGTCCGCCAGTTTGTCTGTGCTGCGAAGCTTTTCTTTCAGTTGCTCCAGCAAGCCAGGCAGGACATCTCCTGGAGCGCATTCGGGCTTTGGCGGTATCGGTGGGCCGCCCAATTCCAGGGACATCAGGTACAGATAGCTGGACATAATGTGCCAGCACACGGGGTTTGGCTGAAGCCGGATGCGCGGGGGAATCAACGTGAACGAATCCATTTTGATGGCCTCACCAACGTGCTTGTAAGGCGGATCGCTCGGCAGTTGCGGCACGAGGTCCGCGTTGTCCACAAGACGGTTCGTCGTCGCCACCAATTGGTTGTACTTCGCGATGAACTGCTCGTCTCCCGTCCGCGGGCTCGCGTAGGTGTACACAATCGGATTCTGAAACGCAGCTTCCGCGTTTGCCGCAAGGTCCAGCGCAAGCAGCGTCGCAAGGGCACCGCCCAGGCTGTGTCCGCAAATCGTCAGCGAAGTCGTGGGTCGCCTCCACTGGTGCTCGCCCAGCCATTTCACGACTGTGGCCGCTCCCGCGCCTTCTCCAACTTTCATTGAGTGGTACACATCGGTGAAGCCGTCTTCTGTCTCTCCCGCTCCAGCGACCGGAGTGAATTGCCTCATGAGAAATTTCGCGTCCTGCACCCATTCCTTGATGCCTTCGGTCCCCCGGATGGCGATCACCACGTCGCCACTCGCTTGCGCCTGCTGGATCAAGCCAATGGCGACGATTGCAACTGGTTGGCCGCGCTGGCGGCTGGCATCCGTTGCCAAGTCGTTCGCATAAATCGTCGCCACCACTTCGTAGCCCGCCGTGGCCGGTGCTTCCCCCGCCACGACGTCATACGCCGCGTTCACCAGTTGTCCATACGCGATCGCTTTGTTCCAGTCCATGATTTGCTTCCTTGGCGGCAAATCTCGGCATCTCGCCAAGGCAGGGGCTGCCGTGCACTTTGTCCTGGGCAACCTCGGGAGCGCGTAATCTCGCGGGCGATCTTAGGCACGGCCGCCATGCAAGTCAACGAAAACTGCCACGCCACCGGCCAACGCTTTGCTTTTCCGTTTTCGTCCACCACGAGGAACTTAGTTAGCGCTCGGAGGTAAGATTTGCCGCGATTTCAAGAATTCGAGAAACGACCGCGTCGAAAGTGTTCCTCTCGAGAAAGCGCTCCGCCGTTGCGTGCTTTGACCGCTTTTCTGGCCGCGGTGAATTTGCCAGGGTGCATGAAAGCACCTCCTGCGGTTGTAAAGCCCCAGACCTTGGTCGTCCGGTCGAGTTGGGAAAACGCATCCGACTGGAGGAAAAAAACATCCAGTGGACACGGCAGTATTTGGAAGGGATAGGGTCTCACTCGGTGGCTGGCTCGTACGTCAACTACCTCCCGAACGAGGAGACGCCTTCGCCCGGGCTCGCTACGCCCGAACCATGGTCGGCTTGGGTTTTGCTTGGAAAACAATACCAGCCCACAGACTTTTGTCCGCATGAACCACAACATCAAGCTACCCAAACTGCAAAAGCGGTGAGTTGGTGACTCCCATGTTCGCGGATCATTGCAAGTTTATTGTGTCGAGCTAATACAAGTGTATTATGCAGAGTCGTCGCAAGTCAATTGAGCTGTGTTAATACAAGTATATCATGCTGATTAAATGCAAGTTTATCGTGCTGACTGAATACAAGTGTATTGTGCTGTACGTTGGCTAAGTATCTTAGTTTCTTTACGATAATAGGGAAACTTCGCGACTGTTGTGGCGGCCGAGTTCTTCAAGGCCAGCTGGTCAAATCCACCCGCACGCCAAAAAGTTCAAAGGAGTACGGACGCTTACGATACCCATCGGACACTATCCGGGTCGCGGCTAGCCGAGCTTCTCATCGCGGCTGGGGCCGTTTGCAAGAAATCTGCCCCGCTGGCCTTGCTGGCGCTGCAAATCGCTTGGGATTCGTCAACGGGGGCCACATGTATTCGGCCGCCGAGCTAACCGCTGCGAAGGTTCTGGATCCGGTAGTCATGCCGTGTTTCAAGGGCACACTTTCGGGACGAGCGGTCGGCGCCGGCCGGCTTCAACCGTTGACGGATCTCCGGCGCGGAGCCTAGCATGAGGTGCGAAACTGAGGGGAGTCAACGGTGATTGGTCAGGTTCTAGGGCATTGTCGTGTCCAGGCGAAGATTGGCGAGGGTGGCATGGGCGTCGTTTATCGCGCCTACGACGAAGTATTGCAGCGCGATGTGGCCGTAAAAGTTGTCAAGAAGGATCCTCAGCTGGATTCCCCAGCAAGCCAGAATCTACTCCAAGAAGCGCGGGCTTCTTCCTCTCTCGCTCATCCCAACATTTGCACGATCCACGATGTTGGCGAAACCGAAGGCGAACTCTACATTGTTATGGAGCTCGTGGACGGCAAGTCCCTCAACCAGATGTGCCGGGATGGCGGATTGCCCCCGGAATTAGTCATCCGCTACGGCGCGCAGATCGCGAGCGCCCTTGTCCGCGCTCATGACCGAGGCATCGTCCACCGAGATCTGAAGACCGCTAACATCGTGGTCACCTCAGACGGGCTGGTAAAAGTGCTCGATTTCGGTTTGGCAAAACGAGTGGGAGAGAGTCTATTCGAGGGTCCTACTCGCACTCTGGAAACGATCGAGGACGGCTCGGCGCTCAGCGGGACTTTGGCTTATATGTCGCCGGAAGTCCTCCGGGGAGAAGGCTCCGACTATCGTTCGGATCTGTGGGCGTTGGGAGTTGTGCTCTATGAAGCTGCTTCCGGCCACCGGCCGTTTGAGGGGCGCACTGGCTTTGAATTGAGCGCTGCGATAATGCGCGAACTGCCCAAACCGCTCGGTCCTCCTGTCCCGCCGGGCCTTTGGGCCATTGTCCAGCGCTGCCTGTCCAAAGAACCGATGCAACGTTACCAGCGCGCCGGAGAAGTTCTGGCGGCGCTCGAGGCCATCCAATCCGCGGCCGTCTTCGCACCGGCGCCCAGCGGCGATCGCAGCGAACCTCGAACAACAGTCTTGCACAGTGTGCGCCACGCGCGCGTCCGCAAAGGAGATTTTCTTTTGCTGGTGGGAACAACGAAAGGAGCTTTTATCCTTCGCTCCAACACCAATCGCATCCGCTGGGAAGTGGGTGGTCCTTATTTCCACGGTCACGCGGTTTACACAATGGTTTATGACGGCCGGGGCGGGCAGCACCGCATCTGGGCATCGACGCAGAGTTTTTGGGGCACTCTGCTGCGCTCGAGCGAGGACTTTGGCAAGAGCTGGACGAATCCGCAGGAGGCCAGCATCCGATTTCCTTCCGACACCGGTGTTTCCTTGAAGAACATCTGGCAGATCTCGCTGGGCCGGACGGGTGAGCCGAACGTCCTTTATTGCGGCGTGGATCCGGCGGCGCTTTTCGAAACCCGTGACGGTGGGGAGACATGGTCGTTGGTGCGCGGCCTGTTCGATCATCCGCATCGGCCACGTTGGGTGCCTGGCAACGGCGGATTGGCGCTACACACGATCGTGCTCGACCCGGTCGACACCCAGCGCATGTACGTGGCGATCTCCGCCGGCGGCGTTTATCGCACCAACGATGCTGGACGTACATGGACGGCCCAGAACAGGGGAATCCGGGTCACGTTCATGCCTGGCAAGTACCCCGAGTTCGGGCAGTGTGTTCACAAAATCGTGATGCACCCGGCGCGTCCGGAACGGTTGTTCCTGCAAAACCATTGGGGCTTGTATCGCTCGGACGATTCCTGCGAAAACTGGACGGACATCGCCAACGGAGTGCCGTCAGATTTTGGCTTTGCCATGGCCATGCACCCCAGGAACCCGGATTGCGTCTATATCGTGCCCGTCGAGTCCGACCAGTTTCGCTGCGCGTGCGATGGCCGGTTGCGGGTTTATCGCACACGTAATGGTGGTGCCTCGTGGGAACCTCTCGCAAGAGGTTTGCCGCAAAAACAGGCCTACGAAACGGTCTTGCGCGACGCCATGACGGTGGATTCGCTCGATCCGGCCGGAATTTTCTTCGGCACAAGAAGCGGGCAACTTTTCGGCTCGTGCGACGAGGGAAGAACTTGGAACAAAATCCTCGATGGACTGCCGGCAATTGTCTGTGTGCGGAGCGCATTGATCGAGGATGGGGCGGCGGCCGCTGGCCCGACCCAGCCCGTTACACCGCCTTCCTCTCGAAAAAACGCTCAAACGTCAAGCCACTCGCGGAGAAAAAGAAAATAATCGTGCCTGTGACCTTTCATATTCCCGGGCCATTGCGCGAATTCAGCGGAGGGTGCAGCAGAGTCACGGTTGAGCAATCGCCGGCCACTTTGGCACAGGCCTTGGCTGCACTGTGGAGGCGATACCCCGGTCTCCGGGATCGCCTCACAACCGAACAAGGAGAAATGCGCGAGCACATAAGCATTTTCGTGGGAGACGAAGATGTTCGCTATACCGGAGGCCTCCGGAGTCCGGTTCCCCCCGGATCGGATATCTTGATTGTGCCCGCCATCAGTGGCGGCTGCGGGCTTCCACCAGCGATCTTCTACAGCACTGTAAAATCCGCCCGCATCTTGCAATCCGTGCCAAATTAGGCACACGGCCATTTGCCTTGCCTTGACTTCACTGTGGACCCGGTCTACACTACGGAGTTTTTAGGTGGCCCCAAATAGGACGCAGGGGGCGGGACTTATATGGACAAGAAACGACTCGATTATTACAAGAAGAAATTGCTGGCGCGGCGCGAAGAACTGATGAAGACCATCGCCCGCACCCAGGAAGAAGGACGGACAGCGGACGAAGATCCCACCGTCGATCTGGCAGACAAAGCGGCCAACTCCTACACCAAGGAATTTCTCTTCGGTATGACCAGTACCGACCGCTCGCTCTTGAACCTGATTGATGCCGCTCTAAAGCGCATCCAGCAAGATGCATACGGCGTTTGCGCCAACTGCCAAGAGGAGATGCAGCAAAAGCGGTTGGAGGCGGTGCCGTGGGCCAAGCACTGTATCGCCTGCCAGGAAAAATTGGAGCAAGGCCTGCTGTAGGCGTAGCCAATCAAAACGACAAGCCCGCCTACCGGCGCGTGGCGCTCTTGGCGCACCTCCAGGACCTCCCCGGGCAGCCAAGTTGACAATCTTCGCGTCCTACTGCTAGAGGATGTATTGACGCGACCTTGGAGGCCTGCGCACAAAACGTTGCGCGAGGCCGCTTTCCAAGTCCGTAGTCGGGCTTGCCGTGGCCAGGGCCGGCCACGGCCGCAAGAAATCCACTCCCTAGCCCCGTAGAATGGTAGAATAGGCGAGGCAAGCTCAATGGGACCCAACCGGCTCATCGCGGCCGATTCCCGGGGGGCTCATACCCCCGAAGCGGCTCGCGATACTGCGCCCGGTTCCGAAGGCCCTGCTGGTAGTAGAATCCACAACTCGATTTCCCGTCGCGCATCCTTGATGCAGGAACCTGTGCTCGTTTTGAATGCTACCTACGAGCCCATCAACGTTACCGCAGTACGGCGCGCCATGGTTTTGATGCTGAAGGGGGTAGCGCAGGCTGAGGAGCTGCACAATGCCGAGGTGCATTCCGCGGCCCATTCGCACCAGGTCCCATCGGTCATCCGCCTGCTGGCTTACCGGCACATTCCGCAGCAGAGCCGCGCGCTTTCGCGCAAGAACATTCTGCTGCGCGACCGGAATACGTGTCAGTTCTGCGGGCGCGTGTTCCCCAGCTCGGAACTGACGCTCGACCACGTCCTGCCTCGTTCCCGCGGCGGCCGTTCCTCCTGGGAAAACCTGGTGGCCTGCTGCTACCAGTGCAATAACACCAAAGGCGACCGCACCCCGGAAGAAGCCGGGCTGAAGCTGGCCCGTAAGCCCCGGCCCTTCACATTGCACACTTCCCGTCAACTGATGAGGCTGATCGGACACCGCGACGACCGTTGGCGTAAGTACCTGTTTTATTGAGATTTGCCCTTACTAAATCGATTTTGCCGAAAATTATTTTCAAACCCAAGGAAACCTTTTTCATTCCCGTACATCTAATTATTCAAAACCACTTCGAGGACACACCCCGGGAAGCGGTTAGGGCTTGCCCCTAACCGCTTCTCTCCTTTTACGGGTAAATTCTTCCCGCGACACTGGCTTCTGGGATCTTCCCCATACGGATTGAAGCGAACCTGACCGCCGAGCCAAATGGGGCCACTCGCAGCCCACGCCTCCAGCCCTCCGCCAAGCCCGTATACGCGACTTCGCGCTCGAGGGCCAGATCTTTACAGAAGATCAGGATCAAAGCACAATGCCGCGAGATACACCAGGGGAGGAAGATGCTGTAGTTCGACACCCGGGAAAACCCTAATCTAATCGGTCCGCGTTCCGAATGTTTTTGCGCGGCGCCTGAAGGGGCAGGTCAACGTGCTCGCTTTACGAAGTGCGGCTGCCGGCGTCAATCACTCCACGAGGCAAGAGGCTAGGAACTTTTTCTGACTGATGGCGTGGTTGGGCGGTCATCACAAGGCCTATCGTCCAACGACCAATCGCTGGATCAAAGCCTCCGGCAGGTGGCCGAAGCGCATGCGCTTCTGCACCGCCGTAATGTCGTACGGAACGCGCCAAAATTCCACCACGTTGTGCGCCAAATCTGCAATTGCAAAAGCCGCTCGCGGATCCCCATCGCGCGGCTGTCCGATGGAACCGGGATTCAATAAATAGCGGCGCGTCGGCTCGATCTGCAGCGCGGCAAAAGATTCCGACAGCCGCGGCCGGATCTGCAACACTTCCAGGCGCGCCTCCTGATAGGAAAAGCCGCCCTGGTGATGCGTGTGGCCGAAAAAAGTAACTATGGCATTGGAATCGAGTAGTCCATCGAGAGCCTGTTCCGGCGTGAACACATATTCATCCTCATCCTGAAGAGCCCCGTGAACCAGCACGATGCCGTCGGTCTCGAGCGGCCCCTTTGGCAAAGCCGAGAGCCACGCCATGTTTTCCGGCTTCAATTCCGCCCGTGTCCAGTCGACGGCAGCTTTCGCGATGGGATTGAAGTCTTCCGTGGCCATCAGACCCGTCACTGCTTTGTCGTGATTTCCTCGAATCGTCTTCGTGCCGAGTTCTCGCAACTGAGCGGTTACATAATTGGGATCCGGGCCGTAGCCAACCACATCGCCCAGGCAAACGGACAAATCCCAGCGACCCTTGGCGGCATCGAGGACGGCGTCCAGGGCACTCCCATTGGAGTGCAAATCGCT
>Ga0126381_100003279_pt1 | contig 17629 bp, 15 predicted proteins | sample PanSoiMetPlot_28_FD_96465 | JGI IMG/M metagenome (GOLD analysis project Ga0126381, IMG submission 96465) | Tropical forest soil microbial communities from Panama - MetaG Plot_28 | ecosystem: Environmental > Terrestrial > Soil > Tropical forest > Bulk soil | place: Panama | collected 2016-02-17 | reverse complement strand
TCGCGACCGCCGCGGTCCTGCTGCTGTCCCCGCCGCCGGCCGGAGACCGGCTCCGCGCCGCCGCGGCGGCCACCGCCCGGGCGTACGGTGACCTGCTTGACGCGCTCGTGCGCGGCGACGCCACCCCGGCCCGGCGGGAGGCGGCGATGGCGGCCAAGCGGCAGCTCATGGTCGCGTTCGCCAGCACGCCGTACCGGCCGACCGGACTGGCCACCGCGGACCAGGGGCTGGGCAGCGCGGTCCAGGAGCTCGAATGGTGCGGGGCGCTGATCACCGACGCGATCAGCGAAGATCCTGACTTCCCGGAGGACCGTGAGCTGCTCGCGGCGACCGCCGCCGTGCTGGCCGACATCGCCGCGCTGCTCAGCGGGGCCGACGTGGTGCCGCGAGTCGGAGAGATGGAACGGCTGCGGGTCGCGGGCTGCGCCCGGCAGCGTTCGGCCGACGGCCAGGCGCCCGCCGACGCGCTCGCCGTCGCCCGGCGGGCGTTCCACGAACAGGCCATCGCCGTCGCGGTGCGCGCGGTGGTCGCCGACACGCTGATCGCGACCAGGCGCGCCGACCCGGAGACCGTCGCGGCGCGCCGCCGCGGCTGGTACGGGGCGCCGCCCGAGGGCGATACCGCGGAGCGCCGGGTGGCCGCGCTGTCCGGGGCGATCGGGGTGCTGGCCAGGCACGCCAGCTTGCGTTCTGTCTGGATGCTGAACAGCCTGCGCGGCTCGCTCGCGCTGGCGGCCGCCGTCCTGGTCGCCGACCTGTCCGGGGTGCAGCACGGCTTCTGGGTGGTGCTCGGCACGATGTCGGTGCTGCGCACCAACGCGGCGACCACCGAGTCCACCGCGCTGCGGGCGCTCGGCGGGACCATGATCGGATTCGTCGTGGGGGCGCTGCTGCTGGCCGGCATCGGCACCAGCCAGGCGGCGCTGTGGGCGGCACTGCCGATCGCGGTGGCGATCGCGTCCTACGCGCCGGGCGCGCTGCCGTTCATGTTCGGGCAGGCCTCGTTCACCGTGGTGGTCGTGGTGCTGTTCAACCTGCTGGTGCCGGCCGGATGGCAGGTCGGCGTGCTCCGCATCGAGGACGTGGCGATCGGCTGCGCGGTGAGCCTGGCCGTCGGGCTGCTGTTCTGGCCGCGCGGGGCGGGCGCCGTCGTCGGCGACGACCTCGCCGACGCGTACCGGCGCGGCGCCGCTTACCTCACCGAGGCGGTCAACTGGGCGCTCGGGCTGCGCCCGACGCCGCCCACTGCTTCGGCGGCCGCCGCCGTCACCGCCGGGATCCGGCTGGACGAGGCGCTCCGCGGCTACCTGGCCGAACAGGGCAGCAAGCGCGCGTCCAAGGACGACCTGTGGCGGCTGGTGATGGCCAGCACGCGGCTGCGGCTCACCGCGTACTCGCTGGCCAGCCTGCGCCCCGAGCACGCGTGCGCGCCGGCGCCAGAGATCGCCGAGCCGCCGGGGATGGCGGAGACCCGGGTGGTGCTGGCCCGGACGGCCGGCAGCCTGGCCCAGTTCTACGACGAGGTGGCGGTGCTGGTCGGCCGGCCGCTGGCGAACCAGGTGCTCGCGCCGCTGCGCCCGCCGTCGCTCGACGAGCTGAACCGCGCGCATCACCACGCGCAGCTGCTGTGGATCCGCGAGCACCTGCACCATCTCGGCTCGCACGCGCCGATCGTCACCGAGCCCGCCGCTCGCGTCGCCGAGCAGCGCCGTGTGCCCTGGTGGCGGTAACGGCAGCGCCAGGGAGGCCGCCGCGCCCGCGGCGCTGATCGCGGCGATGACCAGGCCCGCCTGATGCAGCGCCGGTACCGGGCCGTGGGTGCGGCACGCGCGTGGTCGTGCTGGGCGGCTGGAGCGCGGTCATTACTCGTCCCTGGCGGCCAGCTCGGCCAACTCGCCCAGCCAGGCCAGCTCTCGCTCGCACCGGCGGGCCAGCTCCTCGCTGACCGTCGCACCCCAGCGCTCGCCGCGCGCTGGCCCGGTCGTGCATCTTCCGCAGGTGCGCCAGCCGCTCGTGCAGGGCGTTGGTGCGGGTAGCGAGCACCACTGCCCGTTCTGCTGGAGAAATGAGAGAGAACTGGCCGAGGCGGGCCGCGAATTCCGTGTCATCAGCCGCCTGATCAGCGGGGAAATCCGCGATCATGTCGTGCAGCAGTTCGCGGCCGGTGTCGGTGATCGTATAGACCAGGCGCGGCGGCCGGCCTTCTTGCGGTACGGCGGTCCTGGTGACGGCGCCGGCCTCCTCGAACCGCTTGAGCGCCGGGTACAGCGAGTTGTTGTGCAGGACGAAACCGGTGGTCTCCTCGACTCGCTTGCGCAGTTCATACCCGTGCGCCGGGCGGCTCCGCAGGTGGCGGAGGATCACGATCTCTATGTACGACACATGGTCCATGTGTGACATAGGTAAGGCTGGACCATCAACTGGATCCGCGCATGCGCTACCTTTCCTGGTGCTGTGCTTCGCAGACGTGACGTGCGTAGTGGTCGATCTTGTAGTTGAGCAGCTTGAGACACTCCCGCTGGGCGGCCAGGGCGCGGCGGACCTCGGCGCGGTGGCGCTTGAGGAGGTCCAGGCGTTCTGCTTCACCCGCGCCAGACCTGACCAGTTCCGCGTAGCGCCGCATGTCCTTGACCGGCATGCCGGTCTCGCGGAGCTTGGTGATCAGGGCCAGCCAGTCGAGGTCGCTGTCGTCGAACCTGCGGCGCCCGTCGGCGGTCCGCTCGATGGGGCCCACTAGGCCGATGCGCTCGTACCAGCGCAGCGTGTGCTGTGACAGGCCGCACTTGGCGGCCGCCTCGCTGATGCTCCAGATCGTCACGAAACGAGCCTAGGAGCTAGAGTGCGCTCTAACGCAAACAGGCTAGCTGAACGTCACGGTGACGTGCTGGAAGCCTAGCGAGGTCAGCATGCTGTTCAGCATGGAGCGGGTGTTGTTCTGCGCGTCGGTGCGCAGGGCGCTCGCCGCGGCGGCGGTCTGGATCTTCTGCTCGGCCAGGATGTAGACCTGCTGCTGGGAGTTCGGGTTGCCGCTGAAGAAGTTGCCGATGCGGTTGAACAAACCCTGCTGCTGGGCGTACACGTACGACTGGCTCACGTTGAGCACCGCCGGCTCGAGCTGGGCCTTGGGCAGCTTGACCGCGACCGTCTTGCGGTCCGCGCTGACCTTGATCGCCGGGCTCTTCAGGCGGGAGAAGTCGACGAAGGCGATGACCGATCCCTGCCCGACGAACAGCGTCTCGCTGCCGGCCAGGAAACCGGGCAGTATGCCCTCGTGCTTGGTCAGGTCGACGACCACCTGGAACTCGCCGTTCGCCGCCTCGTAACGGCTGAGCTGCGTGATCGACTTGAGGATGGCCGGCTGGGTGCTGACCGTCGTGGTTTCCGCGAAGGGGTTCCGCAGTTGCGGGAGGAGGTGAACCGCGGACAGGACGAGCGCGATGACCACGATCGCCGCTACGACGCTCGCGAGGGTGCCCAGCATGCCGAAGTTCGGCAGCAGCCGGGGGCGGCGTCGCGTTCTGATCGGCCTGGTTTCGGTTGAGCTTGGCATACGGGCCACGGGGTCTGTCGCTACCCGGATTCGGCGGGATAAATCGAGATTTGTTGGCATGTTTTGCTGTGACTGGGCATAGAGCGGTCTATGTACAGGTACCTGCGTCGCGACGGGCGTACGCAACGCGTCGACCGCTACTCGCGCGGCCGCTGGCGGCGGCGCTGGCCGCAATCACGTGCCGGACGGTGGCTGCTGTGGCTGCTGATCCTCGTCGTGCTGCTGATCATCCTGGACCAGCTGTTCGGTGGCTTCCAGAAGGGCACCAAGGTGGGCGGCCTCCCCGATGGCTCACGGATGGTTGTGGCAACCACCCGCATATAACCGGGTGGTTGCCACAACCATCGGGCACTACTCGCTGGCGAAGCGTGGCATAGTTCGGGGATGACGGTGTTCGATGATCTCATCGCGGAGCAGGACCGGCTGGAGGGAGTCCTGCTGGGCTTCGGGGACCCGGAGTGGCTGACTGAGTCGGGCGCGGCGGGGTGGACGGTGGCCGACGTGGTGCTGCACCTCGCGCAGTCCGAGGAGGGCGTGGTCGCCAGTGCGGCGGGTGCGGACCTGCGGACGACCATCGCGGGCGGAGGCGCTGGCGGAGGCGCGGAGTTGGTCAGCGATCGCGCCGACGAGATGGTCCGGGCCGAGCGCGCGGCGCCCGCGCTCGTCTTCGCCCGCTGGCAGCAGGCGCGGCGTGACGCGATGGAGGCGCTGCGCGCGGCCGACCCAGGGCGGCCGCTGATCTGGGTGGGAGGTCCGGTGAAGCCGGCCACGCTCGCGACGACCCGGCTCGCCGAGCACTGGGCCCACGGGCTCGACATCATCGCGCCGTTCGGCATCAGCTACCCCGACACCGGCCGGCTGCGGCACATCGCGTGGCTGGCTCACCGCACGCTGCCCTACGCGCTGACCATGGCGGGCGAGCAGCCGGCCGAGGTCCGCTGCGAGCTGGCCGCCCCCGACGGCGCGGACACATGGAGCTTCGGCCCGGACGGCGCGGAATCCAGGATCGAAGGCCCGGCCGGCGAATTCTGCCGCGTCGCGGCGCGCCGCACCGACGCCGCCGCGGCGACCGGGCTGCGAGCCAGCGGCCCGCACGGCGCCACGGCCTTGCGCCTCCTCCGTACCTACGCTGTCTAATTCGGTCACAGGCGGGGGTCGACGGGTTCGGACTCCAGGGCCAGGACGGCGAAGACGCATTCGTGGACGCGCCATAGCGGTTCGCCGCGGGCTACCCGGTCGAGGGCTTCCAGGCCCAGGGCGTACTCGCGCAGCGCGAGCGAGCGCTTGTGGCCGAGGCCGCGGGCGCGCAGGCGGGCGAGGTGGGCGAGGTAATCGGGACCGTAGATGATGCGCAGGTACTCGCGGCCGCGGACCTTCAGGCCGGGCTGGACGAGGCCGTCCCGGCCACGGATCAGCCCGGCAGCGGGCTTGACCACCATGCCCTCTCCCCCGGCCGCGGTCAGCTCCTCCCACCAGGTGACCCCGGCGGCGACCGACGCCTCGTCGCCGACCGAGACGACGCACCGCCGCGTCGAGATGAACAGCGACGGATCCGCGGCGGCCAGGCGGTCCGCGAGGTCCAGGTGCCACAGCTGCGGGCGCTCGTGATACACCGCGCCTTCGGTGGCCAGCAGCTGGAACGGCGCGATGCGCACGCCGTCGAGCCCCGCCACCGGCCAGCAGTACCGGCGGTAGGCGGCGGTGAACGCCGACCCGTTAGCCGACCGCTCCCTAGTACGGTCGAGCATGGACTGCAGGTCGAGGCCGCGGGCCACGGCGTCCTCCAGCGCCGACACCGCGACCGGCAGCGCCGTCCCGGCCGCGGCACCCACCGCGGCGTACTGGTCCCGCAGCAGCCGCGCGGCCTTGACGTTCCACGGCAGGAGTTCGGCGTCGAACAGCAGCCATGGGGTGCCGAGCTCGTCGAACAGTCCCGCCTTCTCGGCACAAGCACGTATCCGCGACGCCAGGGCCTGGGTCAGCGAAGGATCGAAGAACGACCGGCCGGTCCGCGTCCAGAGCGCGTCACGGAAACGGGTATCAGGACGGCAGACCAGCAGCACCGCCCGCGATCCCATGTGCTTCTCCTCGCACACCACGGAATCGACGCCATCCGACCGGTAGGCCGAGAACGCGGAGGCAGGGTGCTCGAGCAGGTCACCCTCGGGAGTCGCGGCCACCGGGGCCATGGTCGGCGGCAGGTAGATGAGCCAGCGCGGGTCGATGGCGAACCGGCTCATCACCTCGAGCGCGGCCGCCGCGTGCCCTTCCCGCACGCCGACCCGGGACAGGTACGCGGTCTCGATGATCCGCGAGCCGGTCACGTCGCCGATGTCGAGCACGCCGGGGTCACGGGCGGGCGCGGCGACAGGAAACGGCTTCGCCGGGGCATAGTGAACCGCGGAAGCCGGGACTGACACCACCGTACGTTCTGGATATTTCAGTGCGGTGAGACAGCCGCCGAAGACACAGCCGGTATCCAGGCACAGCGTGTTGTTGAGCCATTCGGCGGCCGGTACCGGGGTGTGGCCGTACAGCACCATGGCTTTGCCCCGGTATTCCTCCGCCCACGGGTAGCGCACCGGCAGGCCGTATTCGTCGGTCTCTCCTGTCGTCTGCCCGTACAGGCAGAACTCCCTGACCCGCCCCGACGCGCGGCCCTGGTACCGCTCGATCAGGCCGGCGTGCGACACCACCAGGCGGCCGCCGTCGAGGACGTAGTGGCTGACCAGGCCGTCGAGGAACGCGACGGCCGACGCGGTGAACGACTCGGGCTGGACGGCGAGCTGGTCGAGCGACTCGGCCAGCCCGTGATTCACCTTCACGTTGCGTCCGCGCAGCGCACGCAGCAGCTTGGCCTCGTGATTGCCCATCACGCACAGCGCCTGGCCGGCCGCGACCATGCCCATGACCAGCCGTAGCACGCCGGGCGTGTCCGGGCCGCGGTCGACCAGGTCGCCGAGGAAGACCACGCGCCGGCCCTCCGGGTGTGCCGCGCCGACGGCCTGCCCGGAAGCGTCGCGCTCCAGCACGTAGCCCAGCTCACCGGCCAGGAGCAGTTCCAGTTCGGCGCGGCAGCCGTGCACGTCGCCGATGACGTCGAACGGCCCGGTCTCGTGCCGCAGGTCGTTGAACAGCCGGGTCCGGGTGACGACGGCACCGGAAACCTCGGACTCGCCGCGCAGCACGTGCACGTAGCGGAATCCCTCGCGCTGCAGGCCCCGCAGCCCCTGCCGCAGCTGGGAACGCTGCCGCCTGATCACCGGCGCGCCGAAGTCACGGTCCGGCCGCGACTCGTTGCGCGCGAGGCACACGCTCTCCGGCACGTCGAGCACGATCGCCACCGGCAGCACGTCGTGCTCGCGGGCCAGCGCCACCAGGGAGCGGCGGGCGTCCGGCTGCACGTTCGTCGCGTCGACCACGGTCAGCCGCCCCGCGGCCAGCCGCTGGCCCGCGATGTAGTGCAGCACGTCGAAGGCGGCGGGGGTGGCCGACTGGTCGTTCTCGTCGTCCGCGACCAGGCCGCGGCAGAAGTCCGACGAGATCACCTCGGTCGGCTTGAAATGCGCCCGGGCGAACGTCGACTTGCCCGATCCGGACACGCCGACCAGCACCACCAGGCTGAGCTCGGGGAGGGTGACGGCGGTCATCTGGCCTCCCGAAGGGTGCGGGGGGTGCGGGGGGTCGTCCCCCCGCGAGCCAGCAGAGCCCTAGAGAAGATGGCGAGCTGGGTGGGCGGGCCGTCGTCGGGGTGTTCCTCGCCGACCGGCCGGAAGTCCGCGGTGTATCCGTAGTCGTCCGCCACCCGCCGCGCCCAGCCGGCGAACTCGGCGCGGGTCCACTCGAACCGGTGATCCGCGTGCCGCATCGCACCGGAAGGCAGCGTCTCGAAGTGCGTGTTGTACTCGGCGTTCGGCGTCGTGACCAGGACGGTTCCCGGCGCGGCGAAGCCGAACACGGCGCGTTCGAGCGCGGCCAGCCGCGGCGGGTCGATGTGCTCGATCACCTCCATCAGCACGGCCGCGTCGAGCCCGGCCAGCCGGTCGTCGCGGTAGGTCAGCGAGGACTGGAGCATCGTCAGCCGCCCCGGCGGCAGGCGGTCCGCGTGCAGCCGCAGCGAGGCCATCCGCAGCGCGCGGACCGACACGTCGGTCGCGACGACGCGGTCGATGCCCTTGGCCGCCAGCAGGCCGGCGGTGAGCGCGCCGGATCCGCAGCCGAAGTCGCCCACCGTCCGCGCGCCGGCCTGGGCCAGGACGGCGAGTATCGCCTCCCTGCGCTGCACCGACAGCGGCTTGACCTCGTCGGTCTCGCTGACCGCGTTGTCGAGCTGCTCGGGCTCGGCGTCGTCGCTCTCGGCCAGCCGGGCCAGCGCCGACCGGGTGAGCTCGCGCCTGTGGGTCAGGTACCGCCGGGTGATCAGGGCTTTCTCCGGATGGGCGGCCAGCCAGTCGCCGCCGGCCCTGATCAGCTTGTCCACCTCGTCGGTCGAGGTCCAGTAGTGCTTGGCGTCATCCAGCGCGGGCAGCAGCACGTACAGGTGGTTCAGAGCGTCCGCCAGCCGCAGCTCCCCGGTCAGCAGCAGGTCCAGGTACGGCGAGTCGCCCCACTCCGCTGGCTCCAGCGGCACCTGGGCCGCCGACACCGCCCAGCCCAGCGGCTCGAACACGCGGCGGGCCAGCTCCGCCCCGCCCCGGCAGCGCAGGGCGGGGACCCGGATCCGCAGCGGGATCCGCGCCGCGGCCAGCTCCGGCCGCGCGTCGCACCGCCCGGTCAGCGCGGTGCGGAACGCCTCCTTCAGCGCGACCGCGAGCATGCTCGACGCCGCATAAGGCCGGTCGTTCACGTACTGGGTCAGCTCCGGGTGCTTGTGCCCGCGGACCAGCGCGATCGGGTCGACCTCCAGCAGCAGCGCGGCCGTGCAGCTGGCCGGCGTCGCCTCGGGATAGAACACGTGCGCCGTCCCGGCCGACACGTTGAACGACCGCGGCCGGTCCGGGTGCTTGTGCAGCAGGTATCCCAGGTCGGTGGCCGGCTCGCAGGTGGCCGTGATCAGCAGCAGCACGCAAGCTATCTAATAACGACATCGGTGCTTCTCCCACTGAATATCTCCCGACGCGCCGGGTAGAGCCCAACCGCATGGCTCGTCCCGGCGTCACAACGCATGTGACCATTGCTTTCCGCATCGCGGCCGTCGTCGCCGCGGCTGGCCTGCTGGCCGGCTGCGCGGCCAGCGCGGCGGCACCCGCGCCGGGGTCTTCCGGGCCTTCTAGGTCTGCTGGGCCGAGCGCGGTCGCGTGGGCGGGCCATCCCGCCGCCCAGGCGGGGCCGGCCATGCGGTCGCCGCGGTACTCGACCGGCGCACGGCCCTGCCGGCCGTCTGACCTGGCGGTCTCGGCCGGACCGGCGGGCGCCGCGACCGGGCATGTCAACGTGCCGGTCAGCTTCACTGACCGGTCGGGCACGGCGTGCTGGCTGGACGGGTTCCCGGCGCTGACCGGGGTTTCTTCCGGCGGCGCGACGACCGTACTGCACGCCGGGCACGGTGGCTTCTTCGGCTCGCCGGGCCCGTCGGCCGACATCGAGCCCGGCCAGTCCGCGGCGCTGAACCTCTCGGGCGGCGACGCCTGCCTCATGGCGCAGAACGGCGAGCACCGCGTCTATCGCGACCTGCTGATCGGGCTCCCGCACGGCACCGGGAGCGTGCGGATCTCCGGCACGGGATTCGACACGATCTGCGGGGTCTGGGTGAGCGCGTTCGGCGTACCCGCCGACCAGCCGCAACCGCCCGCCCCCTCGCCGCTCACCGCGCGGATCAGCCTCGACGGCACCGCGCACGCCGGTGCGGCGCTTGACTACCTGGTCACGCTGGCCAACCCCACCGCGAAGCCGGTCGCGCTGCGGCCCTGTCCCAGCTACGCGGAGTACCTCGGCGGGAACAGCAGAGCGCCGAAGGCTTACGTGGCCCGCTACTACTACCTGAATTGCGCCGGCGCTCCCGCGGTTCCCGCGCACGGCTCGGTGACGTTCCAGATCCGCCTGCCGCTCCCGGCGAGCCTGCCGGCCGGCGTCTACAGCAAGCTCGACTGGCAGATCCAGGGCGGTTCCGGTCCGGCGACGGCCGTTCCCGTCACTGTGACGGGGAGCGGGTAGCGGGCCGGGAAACCACAGGTCGTTATGGAAATATGGGGTCTATGCACTGGGTGCTGCACGTAGACCTCGATCAGTTCATCGCGGCGGTCGAGATACTACGGCGGCCGGAGCTGCGCGGGCAGCCGGTAGTAGTGGGCGGGGACGGGGACCCGACCAAGCGGGGCGTAGTGGCCACCGCGTCGTATGAGGCGCGCGAGCACGGGGTGCATTCCGGGCTGCCGCTGCGGACGGCGGCTAAGCGGCTGCCTTCGGCGGTGTTCTTGCCGGTGGACTTCGAAGCCTACGAGGAGGCGTCGGCCTCGGTGATGGATGTGCTGCGGGACTCGGGCGCGGTGGTCGAGGTGATGGGCTGGGACGAGGCGTTCCTCGGCGTGGAGACCCCCGAGCCGCCCGAGGAGTTCGCGCGTGCGCTTCAGGCCCGGGTGCTTTCCGCGACGCGGTTGTCGTGCTCGGTGGGGATCGGGGAGAACAAGCTGCAGGCCAAGCTGGCCACCGGGTTCGGCAAGCCGGCCGGGGTGTTCCGGCTGACGTCGGAGAACTGGTTCCCTGTGCTCGGGGCGCGGCCCACCTCGGCGCTGTGGGGCATCGGAGCCAAAACGGAGAAGAAGCTGGCCGGGCTCGGGATCATGACCGTCGCCGGCCTGGCGGCAGCGGATCCGGACGCGCTGGCCGCGTCGTTCGGGCCGATGACCGGACCGTGGCTGGTGATACTCGGGCGCGGGATCGGTGACTCAGAGGTGGACGATTCGCCTTATGTCGCCCGTGGGCATGGGCGTGAGGAGACGTTCCAGCAGAACATCTCGTCCTGGCCCCTGGTGCAATCGGAGATCGCGCGGATCGCCGGGCGGCTGGCGGCGGACCTGGTCGCCGACCCGCGGCCGGTGCTGCGGGTGGTGGTGAAGGTGCGGTACGCGCCGTTCATCACCGAGACACACGGCGTGCCGTTCAAGGAGATGACGCTCGAAGAGGCGGCGCTGGCGGCGCTGGACCGGTTCACCGGACGGCGGCCGGTGCGCCTGCTGGGCGTGCGCGCCGAGTTCGGGTTATCGCTTCGCCGTCATAGCTTTGCGTCATAGCGGGCGTGACATCGCGATCTCTTCGAGTGTGGGGTTGGAGGGCAGCGGCTGGCGCTCGCCGGTCGGGCTGAAGCCGGTGCGCTCGTAGAGCCGGCAGGCCGGCTTGTTGCTCTCGGTGACCCACAGGTGCAGGATTTTCGCCGTGCTGTCGGCCTTGGCCCAGTCGGCCACCGCGCCGATGAGTGCCTCGCCCACCCCGCGGCCGCGGGCCAGCGGGCTGACCCACATCGAGACGAGTTCCGCGACGTCCGGCTCCTCCTGATAGCCGCCGGCCAGGCCGACGGGTCGTTCGTGCTCAGGGAGGTAGGCGAGGAACGTGCTGTTGCCCGCGATCCGGCGGAGCCAATCCTGCTTGGTGAACTTCACCTGCTCGGCACGGGTAGAGCCGAACGCGTCCGGCGCGTCCGTGAGCGCTGCCAGCCGGATGTCACGCAGCGTCTCCCAGTCGTCTGGGACTGCCTTTCGCACCAGGACCATTGGGACATCGTTCCGTGCGGCCGGCAGGGCGGGCAAATCCTTATCCTCTTTGCTTGTGGGACACGGACCTTCGCGAGTCGCGGCCCTGGTCGCGGCTATCTCGCCCTGGGATGCGACCGAACGCGAGCACCAGGCCGCCGCGCTGGCCTGGCTGGCCGGCACGCGAGACATCTACCGGCGGGTGAAGCCTGGTATCCCTTCCCCGCACCTGGTTTCGTATGTGCTGCTCGCCGACCCTGTGTCTTCGGGCGTATTCCTGGTCGACCACCGGCTCTCCGGACTCTGGCTGCCGGCCGGCGGGCACGTGGAGCGTTTCGAGGATCCGCTGGAGACGGCGCGCCGCGAGGCGATGGAGGAGCTGGGAATCTCGGCCGACCTGTCGATCACCGGCCCGCGCCCTCTGTTCGTCACGGTCACGCCGACCAGGGGCGCCGACCCGCACACCGACGTCAGCTTGTGGTATGTGCTGGCTGGTGTGCGTGACATGCCGATCACCCTCGACCAGCGGGAGTTCGCGGGCGGCCGCTGGTGGACCCGCGAGGAAATCGAGGCGGCGGACCCGACGCGGTTCGACCCCCACCTCCCCCGCTTCCTCACCAAACTCCGAGCGTTGACCAGGCCGTGAAGGGCGCGGTGCCAGGGGCGCGCGAACCGCCCGCGCCACGCCGACCCGCGCCGCGCCGACCCGCACCGCGCCGCGCCGGACCCGTGCCCCCGTTCACACGGCAGGTATCGGGACAAAGCGGGCGTCGGCTCGCCTTGGCTCCGCCTCCATTCAGCCACGTTGCCGTCGCTCCGCCACGTTGCCGCCGAAGTGGTTCCGCCGATCGTGACAAACCCGGGCAAGCTGAAACCACTTGGGCGGCAACGTGGGAGTTGGGCGGCAAAGAGGTCCGTCGACAGTCGTCGACTACACACACTAATGGGCCGACGGACGGGACTGGCGCGGCGCGGGGGGTGGGGCGTCAGGCGGGGCGCACGGGACTGGCGGGGGTTGGGTAGGCGGAGAGCGCGCCGGGTGGAGCGGGGAACAGGGCCGACGGGCAGGCGCGGGTGCGGGGGTGGCGCGGGGAGCGGGGACTGTGGGCGGGTGGGGTCAGGTGGGGGGTGGGAGCTGGTTGCGTTCGGCGGCTTTGGCTAGGCGGCGGGCTTCTCTCAGGGAGACGCCGCGGGCCTGGGGCGGGAGGCGGTAGACGGTGGCGCCGCCCATCAGGTTGAAGCCGCGGATGCGGACCAAGGGAGCACCGGGCCGGGGGCTGCGCTGGTTGCCGCGGACGTCGTTGCCGCCCATCAGGGAGAAGCCGCCCATTTCGACTTCTATCGTGTCCGGGACGTAGACGTTGGAGCCGCCCATCAGCGAGAACAGGTTGAGGGTCAGCTCGCCGCCCTCCATCTCGGCCTCGCGCAGGTCGATCTCGTCGCCGCCCATGACCGCGAGGGCGTTGATGCTGCCGACGGTACGGAACCGGCCGCGGCGGTGCGAGCCGCCCATGACCGCGATCATCCAGCGGACCGGTTTCCGCGCCCGGGCCGGCGACGCGCCTGCCGGTGACGCGGCGGCTGGTGACGCGCCGGCCGCCGGGATACTCTCCTGCGGGAGATCGCTGGTCAGCGCGGCCAGGTCGCCGCGGGTCTTGGCGGCCAGCGCCTGGCCTGCGCGCTCCTCGAGCTCGTCCAGCGTGAGACGGCCGACGGCCGCGTGCTCGTTGAGTGCCCTCAGCGTGACGTCGCGCTCGGCGTCGGAAACCCGCAGGTAATCTCCGGGTTCGCTCACCATTTCCCCCTCATCGGCAAGAACGACATATCGCGACGCCAGGGTAGCCCGATACGCGGCATGATGGGAAGCATGGCCAAGCGAGGGTGGACGACCGCGGACGTGCCGGCGCAGTCAGGGCGGACGGTGGTCGTCACGGGCGGCAACACGGGTCTCGGGTTTGAGGTCGCGCGGGTGCTCGCCCGGGCCGGCGCCCGGGTGGTGATCGCCGCGCGGGACACCGACAAGGCGCGGCACGCGATCGCCGAGATCGCGACCGGCGTGCGCCGTGCCCGGCAGGCGGCGGGATTCCGTAACGGCCCGGCGGCGGCGGTCGAGTCCGTCCGGCTCGACCTGACCTCGCTCGCGTCGGTCAAGGAAGCCGCCGAAGAATGCCGGTCCCGCTACGACCGGGTGGATCTGCTGGTCAACAACGCGGGCGTGATGATGACACCGTACGCGCGGACCGAGGACGGCTTCGAGCTGCAGTTCGGGACGAATCACCTAGGGCCTTTCGCGTTCACCGGACTGCTGCTCGACCACATGGCGAACGTGCCGGGCGCGCGCATCGTCACGGTGAGCAGCGTGATGCACCGGCGGGGGCAGCTCGACATCGACACCCTGGCCGCCCAGCAAGGCCACGACGGGTACAACCGCACGGCGGCCTACGCCCGGTCCAAGCTGGCCAACCTGCTGTTCACCTACGAGCTCCAGCGCCGTCTCCAGGCCGCGGACGGGCAGGCGGTCGCGCTGGCCGCGCACCCCGGCTACGCGATCACCGGGCTGACCCGCAACCTGCCGCCGCTGCAACGCGCCGGGGAGCGTGTCATCGCCCCGCTGCTGGCGCAGAACGCAGAGATGGGCGCCCTGCCGATCATCCGCGCGGCCACCGATCCTGACGCACACGGCGGCGAGTACTACGGTCCGGGTAACGCGATGCAGACCAAGGGCCGTCCCCGGCTGGTCGGCTCCAGCCACCGGTCGCACGACGCCGAACTCGCCCGCCGCCTGTGGGCCGAATCCGAACGCATGACCGGGGTCAGATACCCCCTATGACCTTGGAGACCTCGCGGACGTTCGCGGTCAGCCAGGAACAAAGCGGCGACGTCGTTCTGAGAAAATCGACGATGCGGTCCTTGGCCGCGGCAGTTTCCAGCCAAGGCTCCACCGGCCATTGCTGCCACGCGGTCAGCCCTTTGTAGCGGAGCAGCGCGATGCGCGGGTGGTCGGCGGGGTAGCCGCGCGGCGCGGACTTGAGCACGCCGTGGCCGTGGATGTCCAGGCCGGCCTTCTCGATCCTGGCGGTGATCCGCTCCAGTTCGGCGCCGGTGCGGTCGGCGGCCACCGCCTCACGGTAGCGGGCGAGCTGATCCGGGCTCATCTCCCACATGCCGGCGCCCGCGCCGAGGCCTTCGGCGGAGAGCTGGACGTAGCCGGTGCCGCCGATCACCGCGCCGATGTGGGTCTTATATGGGGATTTATCGTGACTGAACCGGACGTCGCGGTACGGCCGGAACAGCTTCGGTTCCCCGAACTCCCCGGCCAGTTCCTCGGTCAGCTCGGTCATCGGCCGCAGGATCTTCTCCTCGTAGACGGCCTTATGCGCGGTCCAGTAGGTCTTGCTGTTGTCGGCCGCGAGCCCGTCGTAGAAGTCCAGCGCCTCTTCCGGCCATCCGTTGAACGCCATAACGCCAACCTTAGGGGCAGCGAGGAGAACCCGCAGAGGGTGTTGTTCAGACGCGGCACCGGGTCGCCTGCCAGCCGCAACGTGCCGGCCGCGCGGGCCAGCGCGGCGAGCAGGGCCTCCCCCTCCAGGCGGGCGAAGGCGGCGCCGACGCACAGGTGGATGCCGGCGCCGAAGCCCACGTGACCAGCCGTCTTGCGCTGGAAGTCGAACCGGTCGGGGTCGTCCCAGTGGCGCGGGTCGCGGTTGGCCGCGGCGAGGAACAACAGGACCTTCTGGTCGGCGCCGATCGTCGTGCCCGCCACCGTGACCTCCCGCGCCGCGGTGCGGAAGAACGTCTGTACCGGCGATCCCCAGCGCAGGCTCTCCTCGAACACCGCGCCCGCGTGGCCGGGATCGTCGCGGAGCAGCTTCCACTGATCGGGATGCGTGGCCAGCCCCAGCAGGGTCTGCTCGACCGCGACGACCGTGGTGTCCACCCCGGCGGTGAGCAGGGACCGGACCAGCAGGCCGGCCTCTTCCACCGTGACCAGGCCCTCGTCCGCGCACTCGTAGATGCGGGCCGCGAGCCCGCCGGGTACCAGCGCGGACCGCTCGCAGGCCGACGCGATCCACGTGACGGACGCCTCCGATCCCTCCGTCGCCTCGCGCATCAGCCAGTTCCGCGGACCGAACGCGTTGAACGCCAGGTTGCTGTACGCCAGCAGGGCCCGGCCGGTCTCGCCCGTCTCGTCGGGGGGCAGCCCGATGACGGCCGGGAACACCTCCAGCGGGAACGCTTCGGCGATGTCCCGCACCCCGTCCACCTCGCCCCGGCGCACCAGGCCAGCGACGAACTCGGCGGCGGACTCCTCGAACCGTGACCGCAGCTCCCGGACGGTCCGAGGCGACAAAGCACGATTTATCGCCTTTCGTGCCCGATCGTGCTCCGGCGGGTCCGCCTCCAGCACCAGGCTCGGCCGCCGCCATGGCTTCTCGGTGCGGAAGTTGCTGAGCCCGACGCCGGCGCTGGAGCAGAACGTCTCCCAGTCGAGCAGCGCGGCGTGCACCTCGTCGTAGCGGGCCATCGCCCAGATCCCGTACCGCTCCAGCCACACGACCGGACCGGCATCACGCAGCTCGCGGTGCCGGGGCCAGGGATCACTGAGGAATTCGGCTGAGAACGGATCGAGCGTCGAGATGGCGGCCATACCCCCATTTTCATAACGGCCTGTGGTGCATGACCAGGGGATCGGGTACACGTTATGCATGTCAACGCCCGATATCGCACTCACCCACCTGGACGAGCCGCTGTTCGACGGGGCCGACGCCACCAAACGTGATCTCGTGGACTACCTGGACGCGGCGGCCGATCGCATCCTGCCCGGGCTGCGGGACCGGCCGCTGTCGGTGATCCGGGTGCGGGCCGGGCAGGCCCCGTTCATGCAGAAGAACGTGCCCACGTACGCGCCCGACTGGATCCGGACGGTCCCGATGTGGGCCGAGACCTCGCGCCGCGAGGTCAGGTACGCGCTGTGCGAGGACAAGCCGACGCTGATCTGGTTCGCGAATCAGCGAGCGGTCGAATACCACGTGACGCTCGGCACAGCCGGGCACATGGACCGGCCGTCGTACGTGGTGCTCGACATCGACCCGCCGTCTGGCGACGATTTCGGCGCGGCGGTCGCCGCGGCCAAGCTGGTGCGGCAGGCGCTGGCCGACACCGGGCTGGCCGGGGCGGTCAAGACCAGCGGGGCGAAAGGCCTGCACATCTACGTGCCGGCCGACGCCTCCGCCGACGACGCGGCGGCGGCCACCCGTGCGCTGGCCGTGCGGGCCGAGAAGCTCGACCCGGCGCTGGCCACGACCGCGTTCGTGCGGTCGGAGCGGGGCGGCAAGGTGTTCATCGACTCGACCAGGTCCCACGGCGCGACCGTGGTGGCGGCGTACAGCCCCCGGGCCCGGCCGGGCGTCCCCGTTTCGTTCCCCGTCGCCTGGGACTCACTTGACGACGTGTCGCCGCGGGACTTCACGGTGCGGAACGCGGCGGCCCTGGTGGCGGCCTCGGACCCGTGGACCTCGGCCCTGCCGCCGGCCCAGGAACTGCCCGCGGACCTGGTGGCGGAGGGCCACTCGATCCCGGTCGCGCGCGTGCAGGCCATGCACGAAGGCAAGCGCCGCGCCCGTGCCGCGCGTGGCTCCTGAGAGCTTTGCTCATCGGCCCGATGGCGCCTTGGCTGGGGGACATGCCGCGGCGCCATCGAGCACGATGGAGGGGAGGGAAATGGCTCAGCACCTGCGTTCTCCCCGCAATTACATGACGCATTGGCGCGCGGCCGGGTTTACCCGACGGACGCGACAATTCTTGCCGGGCACAATCTGGGCATTTACGAATTTTCCCTAGGAAATACCACAGTTCGTTCCTTAAAGCTCGCGTGGAAAGGCGGCTCGGGTGTGCGCGCCCTGCTAGATGATCGCGGACGGCCGGATGATTGGGGCATTCACCCGGTTGTCGTAAGCATTGCAAAATGGGCGGGTTTACGGCGCGTCGTGGCTCCGCGATCTGGTTTAAATCCGCCATCGCAGCGGGAGCCCGGCCGCCCGTACACGGCCTTGTCCGGAACATCATGGTTTGCTGCGTTTTCCGCGACGATCGGGTGCGGGCGGCACCACGGACGCACCGGGGGCGGTGGCCCACCGCCCCCGCAAGAACGTGGGCTGTGGCCCACCGCCCCCGGCCACGCCGGACGGCAGCCACGGACCGGAGATCCTGCTGCCCGATTCCTCCCAGGTTCTGTGTCCAGAGCCGGCGGCTGGCACGGTCGAAAGCCACGATGCGGGCAAACCAGGCGTCCGCCGGGTCCGCGCAGCTCGGCCGGAATGGCGGCCGGAAATGATCGTGGATCGAAAGGCTCGGATTTCCGAGCCTTTCGATCCACAATCATCGCGGCATCCAG
>Ga0126381_100003278_pt1 | contig 17629 bp, 13 predicted proteins | sample PanSoiMetPlot_28_FD_96465 | JGI IMG/M metagenome (GOLD analysis project Ga0126381, IMG submission 96465) | Tropical forest soil microbial communities from Panama - MetaG Plot_28 | ecosystem: Environmental > Terrestrial > Soil > Tropical forest > Bulk soil | place: Panama | collected 2016-02-17 | reverse complement strand
AGTCAGAAAGGTAGAGACCGATGTTGGACCGCGACTCGCTGGATGTCGTCTGGACCAGGAAGTCGGCGACAAAAGGAAAGGTCTCGCCGCCAGTACAAGTAAACCTGGCACTGCCGTCGGGGTTCCGGATATTGATGACCTTGGCTACACGGACGTCATTGGCCGTACAGTTCAATTTTTGCTTTTGCACCACATTGTATTCATCTTGCAAGCAAGTCTGTGCGGATGAAGTTGCGGCCAAAACGCCCATCGCGAGCAGCGCGACGGCGCATAGGCCTAGCCGCTTCGACGTGATACATCGAGTCAAAGTTGAGAATCTAGTTCCCATGATGGTCTTTCTCCTTTTTGTTTGTCACACGAGTTGTCGGAAGGGGGCCTGGGACTTGCGGAACTGCAACTGCAGTTGGAGTGAACGCCGCCAAGTGGCAACACAAGGCGACGTGATCGAGCGTGGACAATCCTCTAGCGCGGGCAAACTACCGGTTTGCCTGCCCGCGGCTGGGTGCTTAGGCAGACTCATAAGTTCAGTAAAAAGGGAACCGTGGTCTCTGGGATCAAGCGTACCGCCAGCGACGAAAACAAAGTTGTACCGTCGGCTGACAAAAGCTTTGGGGACGTATGACCCGAAGACGTGTGGGGGAGACAAGCACATTTGTGTCCAATTAGTACCGATGATTAGTACTTTCGTTTCAGATACTTGGAAAAGAGGGTTCTCCACAACCCCGCCAGGATTGAGTAGGAATACTCCAGGGTTGTGCAAAACTCTGGAGTACTGTAAGTTTTAGTTCTGCCTCGCGGATGGCAATAAGACCTGTGTTGTCATACGGTTGAGACCACCTCGTATACGGCCCGTAACCATCCGCTCACAGATTTCGGATCAAGGCATGGCGCCGCTAAAGGGCCTCGAGGGAACAACAAAAAACGTCCCAGATTTGCACAGGTTAACTTTTTCGAAAAAGTACCATTGACCGAACTTCTAGACAGGATTACTTTTGTAAGTGCCCAAAGCCCCCGGACGAAATCCATACCCGCAGTGAGGTTCTCCGTGGCGATAAATGTTCTAAAAAAGCCAATTGACACTTTGGAAGACCGCTGGGCGCGCATGCGCACCCACAAGCGTGTGATCTCGCGCGTAAAATTCCAGGTCGAATGGGAAGAGGATACTCAGAAAGTGAGCGCCAACGCGGTGACCGTGGATGTCAGCCATTCCGGCTGCATGGCCATCGTTGGAGCGCCGTTGCCGTTGCACAAACAGGTTCGCTTGATCCATCCGCAGACCGGCCGCAAGGCGGAAGCGCTGGTTGTCTGGCGCGATCACGAAGCTTGGGACACCGGCTTCGAACTGGCCAAGCCCGACGCATCCTTCTGGGGTGTGAAGTTCTAGGTTTGTTTTTCAAATTGCTTTCTTGCAGGTCTCAATCGCCCGAGATCGCTGAGCTGTTGTCTCTCTTGACCTGTTCTTCGTCAAACCACTTTGCCTGGCAAAAAAGCGGAATTATATCGGATCGAACTCGTGGTGGGTGATCATGGCTTCTGCGATCTGCCGCGCTGCGCGTAACGTTTCCGGCGTTCCCCGTTCACCGTGCGGAGGTTTTTCAAGAAGTTTTTCCAGCTCCTCATCAAACAGGCGAGCCATCAACTCGGGCGTATGAGGTAGCGATTCGCTCCCCGCGCCGCCATCGGAGTCGCCCGAGGCGATTGGCGAATCCTTCCAATGCTTTATCCTCTGGGCAATCATTAAGCGGTAGATGCGATCGGTGGCCAAATCTTCCATATATCCGTCGAGCAAGCTGGCGCCTTTTCCGTTCAAAACGCCGTTCCGGTAGCGAATCACGGTGCGAATTGCCGCGCGAGTTCCTTCCGCGGTGCGCTTGCCCACTCCGGTGGGTGCGGGACGAAGATCAGGGTACCGTTCCGCGCTCACAGGCCGCTGGCTCAACTGATTTGGAGCGGGGAATTGATCGATAGCAATCGTGTTCTGGTCCGGATGGCCGGTCCAGGCTCCGTCCATAAAGCATTCCGATTCATTCTTCTTGTCTTTCGCGAGCACGGCCAGCGCGCGAGCATTGAGTTCTGTATCCTCACGGCTGGGATAGAGCGCCGTCATACCGCCAATCGCGAGAGCGCCACGCTGGTGGCAAATTTCCGGGAGCAGCGTGCGCAGATTCTGAAAAAAGGGAACATCGTACGGAATGGTATTGCGGTCTGGGAGCACCCAGCGCGGATCGTCCAGATTAAAATGAATCAGGCTGGCCATGTAATCCCAGCGGCCCAGGTTCAAGCCGAGGATGTGATCGCGGAGATGATAAAGAAATTCTTCCATCTGATACGCGAGCGGGTGGGATTCGACCAGGGCCATGCATTTGATGTAGTGCTTCGGCCAGCCGCGTCGCTCGGCTAGCGACTGAAACAAATCGCGCCAGAACAGCGCTTCATGCGCCGATTCCGACTTCGGAATGTAGAAGGCCAGCGGGTGCTTCAACGCGTTCTCGTCGACAGCGAATACGATTCGCGCCACATCGAAAATCGACGCGGAACAAATTTCGTTCTCTAGGACGCCCGCCTGATGAAGGTGCAACCCGCGAGGGCGAATCCAGATGACCGTTTTGCTTGGCTGGATCGATTGACGGGCGTTGCGCTTCTTATCAAAGTAAGTAAGCCTGCCACCTAACGCCTGCAGAATATTCTTTACAGCCAGCTTCTGGTGTTCCCATTCATTTACCGTGGAATCTTCGAGATCCAACATGACGCCGGGCGCGCCGGAATTGAGCATTTTCACGACCAGTTCGGCATCATCCGCGGGACCGGTCATCTGATTGCGCTGATCCTGGCACCAGGCGGGAAGTTCAATGCGCCACGCGTCGCGATTCATCATGCTGGCGGGAAGATGCGTTGGCTTCTGTCCTTGCAGCGAAGCCTGCAGCGCATTACGACGAGCTTCGACGAGCGCAGCGTGCCGCTCCTTGAAAGCGCGGTGAATGGGGGCCAAGAATTCCACAAAGCCCGACGGAAGATCGCCTTGCGCTGCCCCCGGTGGCGCAGTGTTGATCCGAAATCCGCGGCCTTGCGTTGGCATGCTTGAAGCCATTGCGTTCTACCAGCGATTCATTTTACGCCGGAATGTTTGCCGGTTGTTTGTGAAACTGCTCGGCTTCGGTGGACCCCGCCAGCGCGGTGGTGGATGCAGTGCCGCTCGAGATCACATTCTGCACGTCATCGAAATAGCCGGTGCCCACGAAGCGCTGATGTTTCACCGCTCCATATCGCTCGTGCTGTTCCAAGCGGAATTCTTCTTCCTGCAAGCGGGAATAGGCTGCCATGCCGCTCGTGCGGTAGCCCTGTGCCAACTGATACATGGACAAATTCAGCGAGTGAAATCCGGCCAAGGTAATGAATTGAAACTTATATCCCATGGCCGCGAGTTCTTTTTGAAAGTTGGCGATCGTTGACTGAGACAGGTGTTGGCGCCAGTTGAAGGAAGGAGAGCAGTTGTACGCTAGCATTTTGCCCGGGAATTTCGCGTGCACACCTTCAGCAAAGGCGCGAGCCTCCCTCAGATCGGGCTTCGATGTTTCGCACCACAGCAGATCGGCATACGGCGCGTAGGATATGGCGCGCGCGATCGCCGATTTGAGTCCGCACTCCGTGCGGAAAAAACCCTCCGGTGTTCTTTCGCCGGTGAGGAATTCCTGGTCGCGTGGATCAATGTCGCTGGTGATCAGCCCGGCACTGTCGGCATCAGTACGAGCCATGAGCAGGGTCGGAACGCGCATCACGTCGGCGGCCAGGCGCGCAGCCACCAATTTCTGAATCGCCTCGCCGGTGGAAACTAGAACCTTGCCGCCAAGATGGCCGCATTTCTTGGCGGACGACAATTGATCCTCGAAATGCACGCAGGCAGCCCCGGCTTCGATCATGCCCTTCATCAGCTCAAAGGCATTGAGATTGCCTCCAAAACCTGCTTCCGCATCGGCGACCATGGGGGCAAACCAGTGCATGCCGTTTTTGCCCTCCGCGTGGTGGATCTGGTCGGCCCGCTGCAGGGCGCGATTGATGCGGCGTACCAGGTTCGGAACGCTATCGGCCGGGTACAGGCTTTGGTCGGGGTACATTTCGCCACTGACGTTGGCATCCGCAGCCACTTGCCAGCCGCTGACATAAACCGCCTGCAATCCCGCTTGCACTTGCTGGATGGCCTGGTTGCCGGTCATGGCGCCGAGGGCGGCGACATAATTCTCCGAGTGCAGGAGGTTCCAAAGCCGCTCCGCGCCCATGCGCGCCAAAGTGTGTTCAATATGCACCGAACCGCGAAGCCGCTCGACATCCTCGGCGCGATATGGCCGAGTGATTCCCGTCCAGCGCGGATTGCTGTCCCAGTCGGGCGTTCTAACAGTGAATTCGAAATTGATCGACATTTGCGCCTCCGTATTCAGCCGGCCGGGTCAAAATTTGCAGAGCAGGCCACGAATCTGCTAGCAGTGTGGCCTGCGAATAAGTGGTCAGTCAAACGGATTATCAGAATCAGCATGATAAAAAATCTTTATCAGGTAGAATGCTGTAGGCGTGACCGATTTAAGGGGAAAATGGCATGGAAATCGATCAGCTCGAGACATTCATCGCGGTTGCCAGTTATGGCGGCTTCCACCGAGCCGCCGAAGCTCTGCGCATCAGCCAGCCGGCAGTCAGCGCGCGCATACGCATGCTGGAAGAGTCGCTGCAGGCGACACTGTTTCTCCGGACCAGAGCAGGGATTTCTCTGTCGCCGGCAGGCAAGGCGTTGCGCCCGCATGCCGAACAGCTGCTCCGTGATTTGGCGGCCGCGCGACAGGTGGTGCACGAGCTGTGCCCTCTCGCTTTAGGCGTATTATCCATCTCGGCTGGTTTGTCGATCAGTACGTACTTGCTGCCGGATATCCTCAAGAAATACCAATCGGCGCATCCTAGAGTGATGGTAAGCGTGCGCTCCGGCAACTCGGCGCAAGTGTTGAAGATGGTTCTGGACGGCGAAGTCGACTTGGGATTGGCGCGGTCGCTGCATCACCCCGAGGTAGAGACTACCAGCCTGCGTGATGATCCGCTGGTTCTGGTCGGCCATCCAAAGCATCCCGCGGTCTGTAAATCCAAGGCGCGGCTGGGCGAAGTGGAATCCTGGCCGCTGATTTTTTACGACCGCGGTTCCAGTGACTGGACTTTGACCAATGGCATGTTCCGCCGCGCCGGTTTGCTGCCCAATGTGGTTCTGGAAGTGGAAACGATCGAGGCCTGCAAGCGCATGGTGTTGCGGCAGCTCGGGCTTGGCTTCTTGCCGATGCTTGCAGTCACCCACGAACTCCGCAGCGGGAAACTACGATCGGTCGAAATCAGCGACGCCGAACCACTGCATCGGAGCCTGGACGTCATCCGCTCGCGGCACCGCCCCCTGAATCAGTGCGCGCAAGACTTTCTGAGCTTGCTACGGGCGGCGACGACGAGACACAGAAAATCAACTAAACGGGAATAATGCAGATTACGCGATCGACTAAAAATTGCAGGCGTAGAAACTGGTCAGGCCGCCGGTCCGGTTTGACGCCGTGGAATCTCGCGGATACTCTTTTCTTTAGTGAAAATCTCAACCCTACCAGCAGGAATTTTGTGGCCACCCCAATAGGAAATCCATTGGCGGCCCGAAGCACCTCCGGCCGGGAATTGATCGCGCGCCTTCCGAAAGTGTGGATTGGGTATCTGTTGGCCCTGGCTACGCTCTTGGGCGAAATGATTGCCGTGGCCCAACATCCCGAACTGGCCAAGAGCGCTGAATTCGGTGTTCCGCCGCTGGTGCTATTTCTCCCTTCATTTGTTGCGCTGGTATACTGGCAGACCTGCATTCACCGCTATCATGTTGTTCTCGCGAACGTAGCTGGGTGGAAGCATCCGATTACTCCGGCTCGAGCGGTGTGGTTTCACTTCATTCCGTTTTTCAATTTGTATTGGATCTTCCGCTGGCCGTACGCCATCGCGGTCTTCGTCAACCGCAGGATGAACGCCCCGGTGATGAGTTTGTGGGCCACCGGAGTCAGTTTGCTGGTGGGCCTGGTCTGCCGCGTTTTTGACCCGGCACTGGGGACCGCCATGCTCTTCTTCAGTTGCGGCTACATCTCCAGAAACTTGAAAAGAGCGCTTCAAACCCGCGAATCGACTGTGGAATGAGGCGGCAGCCGGTGAGTCCATTTTCGTTTCCAGGCCGCGCCAGTCGAAAAGGGGAATCCTAGTATGAAACGCACGGGGATGTTGATTGCCGCAACGCTGCTGGGTATCCATGGAGCAGCGGCGCAAGCGCCTACCGACTACCAGCAAATGGCGGAGGCCACACTGCGGCAGTTGATTGAAATCAATACCACGGACTCGGTGGGAAATGTGACCACCGCCGCGGAAGCCCTGGCCAAGCGCATGCGCGAAGCGGGATTTCCGGAGAACGACATTGAACTTGCCGGTCCGCGCGAGAATAAGAAAAATCTGGTGGTGCGTTATCACGGAAGCGGCGCGCGCAAGCCGATTTTATTCATCGGACATCTGGACGTAGTGGAAGCGCGGCGCGAGGACTGGACCACCGACCCATTCCAATTTGTCGAAAAGGACGGATATTTCTACGGCCGCGGCACCGAGGACATGAAGTTCGGCGATGCGTTGCTGGTCACGAATTTCATTCGCCTCAGAAAAGAAGGATTTGTGCCGGATCGCGACCTGATTCTCGCGCTGACGGCGGATGAAGAGGGCGGCACGGCAAACGGAGTGGACTGGCTGCTGACCAATCACCGCGACTGGATCGACGCGGAGTACGCCATCAATCTGGACGGCGGCGAATTCGAGAAGGACAAGGGCAAACGGCTGCTGGCCGGATTGCAGGCGTCGGAAAAAGTCTATGTCGACTATCAGTTTGAATCGCTGAATCCTGGCGGCCACAGTTCCGTACCGACTCCGGACAATGCGATTTACCACCTTTCGGGAGCGCTCAGCAGGTTGCAGAACTTTTCTTTTCCGGTGCACATGAGCGAAATCACGCGCAACTATTTTCTGAAGACTGCGGCGTTTTCCAGCGGCCAGAACGCCGTAGATATGCGCGCGGTGGCGAAGAATCCTCCAGATCCCGCGGCGATTGCCCGGTTGTCGCAGGTTCCCTACTTCAATTCCTTGCTGCACACCACCTGCGTGGCGACTATGCTTACCGGTGGCCACGCCCGGAACGCGCTGCCGCAGATGGCGCGCGCCAACGTGAACTGCCGCATCATTCCGGGCGAAGATCCCGAAACGGTGCGCAAGACGCTGGAAAACGTGGCTGCCGATCCCAGGGTCAGCGTGACCATGGTGCCGGTTCAGGCCGCCGACGGGTCACTGACGCCCCCGGTGGGCGTTCCGCCATCGCCGTTGCTGCCGGAAGTGGTCGAGGCAGAAGAAAAAACCGTGCGCAGTTTTTGGCCCGGGCTGCCGGTGGTTTCCTCCATGTCCACGGGGGCAACCGACGGCCGTTACCTGCGCATCGCGGGAATCCCGACCTATGGTATCGCCTGCATGTTTTTCGAATTGAATGATAACCGGGCCCACGGAAAGGATGAGCGCATCGGCGTGCAGGATTTCTATGAGGGGGTCGAAGTGAACTACCGGCTGATCAAAAACCTTTCTTCCCGGAATTAGAAGACCCGAGAAACAGATCGGCCCGTGGGCAGGCGCCTTGTGGTCCGATCTGTTTCTGGCGATGAACTTCAGGGTTTTGCGGGTGCAGGGTCGCCGGGTTTGCTGGCATCCGGCGCCGGTGTAGCGCTGGCGGCGACAGGCTTCGTCGCTTCGGAACCGAAGCGAGTGAGATACGGCATGAACGGTGTCACTTCGAAAGGCATCTTTTCCCGTTCTGCCACCGTGCCGACCGGCTTGCTCTTGATCATCTCCAGCTTGTCGGTCCAGGGATCAAGTTTTACGCGGCCGCCAATCGGCAGCGCGGCGATCTTCTGCGCATTCTGCTTCGGATCCGCGGGAGCGGCGGACGGCAGGTTGGCAAGATTGGGAACGCGATTTCCCAAGTGCGCGCTGATCAGATTGGGAATTTCCTTTTGCCGCGACTGCAAGGCCTGCAGGAACAGTTCCGCATTTCCAAGTTGATTCTTATAGGGCGAATTTGCCAGCAGCTGCACAGCCTTGTCATTCGCTTGTTTCTCTTCATCCGGGGTGCGGGCAAATCCGAAGTGGCGGAAGGCGTCTTTGTCTTGCACCAGAAGCTGGTCGAAGAACGCATATTGCGAGTCCATGCGGTGCGCCAGCACTACGTGACTGAGCTCATGCGCCAGCACGGTGGCCAGGCTGCCTTCGTCCGGAAGCACGTCAATCAGTCCGCGGCTCAGCACGATGGTATGGCCGAGGGTAAAGGATTCAAGAGTGGTGGTGGTCATGACCCGGCAGCGAACATCAGGCTGGATGTCCAGGTTGTTGGTCACTTCCAGATTGTTGACCACCGTCTCCAGAATCTTATCGACGTCGCCCTTCGGAGCGATCAGGCCAAGGCGCTGCAGCCGGTCCGCCACGTTGTCTTCGGCCTGGTGGTCCCACAGGCGCTGAGCTTGGACGGGACTAAGGTCGTTAGCCGTGGTGGTTTCATCGGTTACCGGAGTCTCCACCAGAACCTTGCTCAATTCCTGTTCCTGCGAGGCGTGACCCAGGTTATATCCCCACAAGCGGGTCTGCGCTTTGAATTCCAGTTTCTTGCTGAGTGCATAGTGCAGGTTCTTTTCTTCGCTATAAACGAACGTGGGCATCCACATGCCGGGCTGCACATTGGAGCGCCAGCTATCGAAGTGGAAATACCAGCTGGAATGGCCGTTGCCTCCGTAGCCGCCGTTGAAGCGCACCACATTGAAATCTTGATCTTCCACCCAGATGCGGCCCAGGAAGCGGCCCTTGCCGGACTTGGGAAGCGGGGTAACATCAAACACCAGGCAGCGCACTTCGCCCAGAAACTCCCGGCGGACGTAGTCAAACTTGTAGTGCGCGCTGTCGAAACCGCTGGTGTCGATGAAGATCATCTGCAGGAAGCCATCCGGCAGGTACTGCATGGCAAACGAAAAGAAATTGCCAATGCCGGAGAAAACCTTCTTGCCCTTGCTGCTGGTATCGGTGAGAGAAACCAGAGCGACGGTTTTGGAAAAATCGGCTTTGCCGAGGAAGTATCTGTCGCCGGCAGGGGTCTCGCCGAGTTCCTTGTCGGGTTTCAGGTTCTGGATGTAGGTCTCGACCAGCGGCGAATATTCCTTCATGCGGCCGTACATGTGGTTTTCGTTGTTCACCACACGCTTCACAACCTCTTCCATGGTGCGAGGCTGATCTGGAACCAATGCCGCCTTCTTCTGGCCCGCGGCGTCGTCGGCTAGCGCTGCGGCGCCGCCTACGGCCAAAAATAAAAGTGCAAAAACAAACTTACGCATCTTGCTTCTCCCCTCAGTAGGCCAAACGAAATTCAATGCGAACGCGAGCCGGGTAGTCCACAGGCTGGCCCTCGCGCAGAGCCGGCTTGAATTTGATTTGTTGCGCGGCCTTCGAAGCGGACTCATCGAGTCCGTGTCCCAGGCCGTTCACCACGCGGTTTACCTGCACGTGTCCGCTGGCCAGAAAGATCACGTCCAGCGTGACGTCGCCTTCCAACTTCAAGCTGCGCCCTTCCGCGGTGTACTCAGGTTTCGGTTTGTCCAAGATGGTAACCGCGGTGTCCGCGGGTCCGTCGTTGCCGGCTTTTTTCTTCGGAGCTTCCGCGGCAACCGTGGCATCGCCAAAGCCGCCGGACTGCACCGTACCGCCGCGCTTGCCGCCGCCGGGCGGTGGATTTGCCGTACCGTTTCCAAATCCGGTGCTGGCTACGGTACCGCGAATCCCTTTGTCGCCGCCGGTGCCGTTGCCATACCCCGGGCCGGTCGGAAGTGTATTCAATCCCTGCGCGTTTACGATCAAGTGGCCGTTAGGACTGCCTTTGCCGGGCAGTCCGGTCGGATCGCCGAAGCCGCCGGTCTGCACTTTTTCGACCGGAGCTTTCACGGTGGCCGGCGTGGCGTTGCCGCTGCTCATCGTACCGACCTTCACTTCCTCTTTGGGACGCTTTGGCTGGTTCGGTTGAGGAGTATCGATCTTGGCCGCTTCGAAGACCGGATTCAGCTCGGGAGCTTTGGCATCCACCTTATTGATCTTGGGCTGCAGCACCTTAGGCGTAATGAAGACGTGCGGCTGCACGGGATTGAGCTTCACCTCGACCGGGGGCGGCGTCGGCTCGGGAGCTTTTACCTTCACAATCTTCGGAGGAGGCGGGGGCGGCGCAATCGGAATTTCGGTAATGGGCATAGCGACATCGATCTTCATGAAAGTCAGCGCCGTTTTCATCTGCTGCGGGAAGATCAGCGGAATGAGAAGTACAAAAGTCACCAGGCCGATCTGCAGTACGGCGCTGATGCCGACCTTCTTCATGCGCGACTCGCCGTCCGGCAACAGCTCCAGACGCGCCGGAATCGGCTTGGTCCCGATATTGCGCTTCCATGCCTGGGTATCGGCAACGAGGCGGCGATTGGAATCGAATCCTACGCCTAGCCGGGTCTTGCTCGGTGGTGGTTCTGAAATCATTGTGGTCATCCGCTTGCCGCCTCAAATGTGAGTTTGCGTCCGCCGCGATTAGAAATCGGCCATTATCGGCCCCATTCTTTCGCCAAGAAGGAGCGGCGTTCGCTGTCACAGTACTAGCGTACTAATGAGGCTGGATTTGCTCGAATAGGACTTTCGTACCAACGACGCGAAGTCGCTAATGCTTTTTGTGAGCGCTCCGTCACGCACCCCTTTCGAGTCCACCCGTCGAGGCGCTGGCAGTTGCGGGCTGGGGGCTGATCTAAGGATACCGCAAACTGGCGTTCTGGGAACGCGGGAATTACGGTACGGTATGCAACTGGCACCGGCCGGGCTATGCTCTAGGATGCAGGTTGACAGCGGCACGGTGGCTCGGGCCGGACGCAATGGTTGACCCGTCGGCGGTTGCTGTTCGGCCGCCTATTTTGAAGGGTTTACCTTCTTAACCAAACCCATGGATAGAGCGGCTAAAAATCCTGCGGACGGCGAACAAGGCGATTGGCGCCTTCCAGACGGCTGCGGAGACTTGCTGCTGCGGCTCTTTGCGGAATCGGCAGCGAAAGGCTGGCATCTTTCATTTTCCTTTTTCCAGGCCGCGCTCACCCGCAGCGCCGCCAAGCGCTTTGCCGGATCATCCGCTCCGCCCGAACGAATCCGGGAATATTTCGGAACGCTCCATGCTGGCGATCTTGCTTTGGCCTGCGCCTGTGCCGAAGGGTCGGAAACCGCCTGGAACGAATTTGTCGCAGAGTATCGCGGCTATCTGCGGACAGCAGCCGCGGCGATTGTTCGCCGGCCGCCGTCCGACCCCGTGGCCAGCGAACTGGCCGATTCGTTGTTCGCCGATCTGTACGGGTTATCGGAAGGTAAGGCCGGTGGCCGTTCGCTGTTCCGTTATTTTCATGGCAGGAGTTCGCTGAAAACCTGGCTGCGCGCGGTGCTGGCGCAGCGGCACGTCGACTCCATCCGTGCCGGCAAGAAATTCGATTCGCTCGATGACGTTCGCGACAACCATGAAACGCGCCGCGTGCCGGCGTTAAGCCAGGTGGAACTGCCCGCGGACCCACATCGCCAAACCTATCTGCAGCGCTTCCGCGAAGCGCTTACGCTGGCGCTGGCGATGCTGGAGGCGCGCGACCGCTCGCGCTTACGGCTGTACTACGCCAAGGATCGCACCCTGGCGGAAATCGGTCGTGAACTCGGCGAACACGAATCCAGCGTATCGCGCAACCTGGAAAGGATTCGCAAAGAGCTTCGCACCACCGTCGAGGGCCTGCTGCGTGCCGGAAAAACCGCGGCCAACGGCGCAGCCGGCGTTTCCGGAATGGACGACGCGCAGATCGATCTCTGCCTGCAGTACGCCGCGGAAGACGCGGCGATTGATCTGGACAAGTTGTTTGAAACGCGCAAAGCAAAAAAGACCACCGGCCCGGATCGGAGTTTCGAGTCATGATGGCGTTTTTGGGTTGGCGCAAGATTGTAGTTGCCAAGCGTTCTAATCCGAGAGTGGCGTATGCCTGCTGAAGATCGCGACCGTCTCTTCGAGAAAGCACTGGCGCGGCATCTGCGTTCCGAGGCCGAGGCGGCGAGCCAGTCCCCGTGCCCGGATGCCCAGACATTGGCCGCCTATCACGAACGACTGCTTTCAGCAGAAGAGATGTCAGCGGCGAAAAGTCATCTGGTTTCCTGCGCGCGTTGCCAGGAAATTCTCGCGCAACTGGAAGTTGACCAGAACGTCGAGGGAACGCAAGACCGCGAACGAGAACTGCTTGCTCTCAGCGCGCCGACGAAACGGAAAGGTCCGGAAGTTTACGCCGAGACCGCTTCGGGCAAAGTCGCGCACTTTCCGGCGAGGAGAACTGCGCTGCTGCGTTGGGCTGCGCCTGCGGGAGCGATCGCGGCAGCCGTTTTGATTTGGATCGGCGTTCGTGATTTTCGTCGGCAACAATCGAAGGACACCGGGTCGCCCGCGGTCGAAATCGCCGAGAATCGCCGCGATGCCGCGCCTGCTCCTGAATTTTCGCCGGCCGTCCCGCAGCCTCTCGCCAAACAAAAAAACGAAACCGCACTGCAAGAAGAAACCCGACAGCAGCTAGCGTCAAAGCCATCCGATATCTTGCACGACGAAATGCGAAGCTCGCGAGCGGTCAGCAAGCCAGAGTCGAATCCGAGCGCCGCCAAGATCGCACCTCGCTCGCCGATGGTTGCGCCGCGAGAGGCCACCGGGTTCGGAGCTGCCGACGCCGCTGGAGTCGGTGGCAGAATTTCCGCGGAGAAAAAAGAAGATTTCGACGCCTCCCATACGGCGGCATCGGACGACGCGGAAACCAGTAGGGAACTGCAGCCAGGCGCAGCCAACTCACAAGCCATTACCGGGGGGATGCCAGCGTCGCCAGCACCACCACCGCCTCAGGCGCCCGCTCCGTCACGTACAAAAGCAAAAGGGCCCACGTCTGCGCCGGCCGCCGCAAACTTGGAAATTACCACGCAGTCCACATTGAGCAAGGACGAAAACCAGCGCGCGCAATCCTCCTACATCGTATCTAGTCTGAAGTCGCTTCCGTCAGTCGCGGTCGCGCCAGATGGAAAAAATATCTGGCGATTCGGTGAAAACGGCGCCATCGCACACTCCAGAAATGGCGGAAGTAGCTGGGAAACGCAGAAGGCGCCGCTGCCCGCCAGGCTGACTAGCGGCTCGGCGCCATCCAACAAGATCTGCTGGATTGCCGGCGGGTCCGGGACTCTGCTACGTACCAGCGACCGTGGCAAGCACTGGCAGATTGTGCTCACGCCGATAGCCGCAGACCTTGGCGGAGTCGAGGCCAGCGACGATAAACACGCCACGATCTGGGATGCCGGAAACCATGTTCGATATGAGACTTCCGACGGCGGAGACACCTGGAAGCAATCGGCGAACAATTGATGCTCAGGACCCATGCAAGAAATTCACGCGGCGCCGTTCCAACCCCAGATGGCTAAGCAGTTTTCAAGGAGACTGAAATGGAGCTCAGATCGAGATCCGGAGTGCAAAGGACCGTGTGGACACTCGGTGTTGCCACGATCTTATTGGTTGGAACCGTGGTCATGTACGGCTCGCCTCGCGCCGGACATGACGCGACCAAGCAGGAGAAAGAACCCGCGCACGATTCCTCCGCTGGTCCATCGACAAGCCTTAACGACCAGACCGACCTTTCTGTGACCGTCTATAACTCCAACATCGCGCTGGTGCGCGACGTACGCGGTCTTTTGCTGCCCAGCGGGCTCTTCCGCTTGAAACTGATGGATATTGCGGCCACCGTTAATCCTGCCACGGTGCACTTTCGCTCGCTGAACGAACCCGATAAACTCGCGGTCCTCGAACAAAACTACGAGTACGATTTGCTCGAACCGGCCAAGCTGCTTAACAAATATGTGGGTAAGGAAGTGACGCTGGTTCGTTCGGTAATGGAAAACGGAAGCACCAAGCACGAAGAAGTGCGGGCCACACTGCTTGCGAATAATAACGGACCGGTGTGGAAAATCGGCAACGACATTGTCACCGGCGGGTACGCTGAGTCTTACCGCTTCCCGGAAGTTCCGGCGAACCTTTTTGATCGTCCCACGCTGCTGATGAGTCTGGAAAATTCCGGCTCGCACAAACAGCAGATTGAAGCGTCATATTTAGCGGGAAATCTTTCCTGGAATTCCGACTACGTTTTGACCGTGGGCCGCGACGACCAGGCCGCGGACCTCGACGGCTGGGTCACGCTGGTCAATAACAGCGGCACAGCGTTCCACAATGCGCGGCTGCAGCTAGTCGCCGGCGATCTGAATCGCATTCAAACCGCTTCCGCAGGAATGGCTGCGCGCGATATGGTCATGGCGAAGGCTGCGCGTGCCGAACAGTTCGCGCAGGAAAATTTCAGTGAGTACCACCTTTACACACTGGGCCGCAAGACTTCCCTGGAAGATAAGGAAACCAAGCAGATCAGCCTGCTGCAGGGCAGCGGAATTCCCGTCGAAAAGCGCTTCGTGGTAAACGGGCAGAACTTTTACTATCACAATCAGTACAGCCCCGGCTCGCCGCTGAAGGACAACGTGATGGTGTTCTACAAGTTCAAAAACGAAGAAAAGTCCGGCCTAGGCATGCCCATGCCGGCGGGAAACGTGCGCGTGTATCAAAAAGACTCCAAGGGCAACATCTTATTTGTCGGCGAGGATCGCATCGACCACACGCCGAAAGGCGAAGCGCTGAATATCCACATCGGAACGGCATTCGACGTGATCAGTGAACGCAAGCAGACTGACTACAAACACATCGATACCCACACCTGGGAGATGGAATTTGAAATTACTATGCGCAATCACAAGGACATACCCGTCACTGTCGAAGTCAACGAACCCATCGGCGGCGATTGGGAAATGGTCAGCTCTTCGTATAAATACACGAAAACCGCCGCATGGGCCGCGCAGTTCAACGTGCCAGTCGCGGCCAACGGAACTTCTCTCCTGAAGTACCGCATTCGCGCCCATTGGTAGCATTGCTACGTCAAACCGCAAGCCAAAAAGGGCACTCCCTTCGAGTGCCCACCTTCGCTAGCACAACCATTCTTCGGGTGTACGGCGGTCGAAAGCCAAGCGCGGCATCGATCGGCAAGGGCTCGCTTGAACAAATAGCCGCAGTTTTCGCGGTCCGCCCCCCTACACCGCCCGGGCCACAAAAATCATTTCTGGCGAATGATCTTTTAACTCCGACCGGTCGAAATTCCCGAAGGTCTCTTCGACTCGAAACCCGCACCGCGCCAGCAGATGCTCGACTTCGTAGCGAAAAAAGTAGCGGAATGGAAAGGCCATCACTCGCCGCTCTTTCCGCCCATCCGCGTGCGTGACGTGGTAAATCATCTGTACGTCGTTGCGCTGCTCCGCCCGATGGAACGAGGTCGTCTGCTCGGTCAGCATAACTTTCCGCCCACCGGACATTTCGTACTCCGCCGCGACACGCTCCTTCAAAAATTCCGGATCGTGCATGCGCCGCGCGTCGGTCTGGAAAAAATCCAGCGCCAGTCGCCCTGCCGCTTGCAGATGCCGGTGTATGCATTTCAGGCAATCGAGCTGTTGCTGCACGTCCAACAGATGCTGAAAGGGCCGGAACGGAATGATGGCCAGCCGGAATCGCTCGCCCAAATCAAAATTGGTCATGTTGCCCTGGACAAGATTTATGCGGCTGCCAGTCTCCGGCGATAGTTGGGCAAGCTTCTCTTCCGCCCGCGCCAGCATTTTCTGAGAGAGATCCAGTCCGGTAATTTTGAACCCTGCTTGCGCCACCGCCATGGTCACGCGCCCGGAACCGCAACCAAGTTCCAATACTGGCTCGCCAAATTCCTTCGCCGAGTTCACGTAGAAATCCACGTCGCCTCGGTTCCGCACGATTGGCGATGCGTCGTAATACTCCGCAATAAAACTGTCATAAAGCGATTCACGTGCCATGGCGCAACTCCGGCTTCTGATTCCTACGCTCCTTCCACAATCGCATCGGCTTCAATTTCCACCAACATTTCCGGCAAAATCAGTTGGCTCACCTCGACCATACTGGTCGCCGGACGAATCGCGGCAAAGAACTCGCCATGCGCTCGGCCGACTTTCTCCCATTCTGCGATGTTGGTTACAAAAATCCGTGTCCGCACCACGTCCGCTAGTGTGGCTCCGGCTTGTTTCAACGCCGCCTCGATGTTTCGAATGGTCTGAACGGTTTGCGCGCCAGCGTCGCCCGTGCCAATGATTTTGCCGTCCGGACCAGTGGCCGTCGTACCGGATACGCTGATCACGCTTCCCACTCGCACCGCGCGCGAATACCCCACAATCGGCTCCCACGTTGTTCCACTTGCAATATTTTGCCGCGCCATTCGTTGGCTCCTTGAATACGTCGTCGGAGCGGCCATTGGCGGCCGCATGCTAAACTGAGTATGACATGGCGCTGCATCTTTCTGGCTGCGGCGCCGCTTGCGACGAACGCCGGGAAAACACACTTCATGCGCTGCAACAATATTCTGGAAGCGATCGGCCGCACACCGCTGGTGCGGCTCAACCGCATCAATCACGGCCTTAAGCCGCCGATATACGTCAAAGCCGACTACATCAATCCCGGCGGATCGGTGAAAGATCGCATTGGCGTCACCATGATTGACGATGCGGAGAAGCGCGGCCTGCTGAAGGCCGGCGGCACCATCATTGAAGGCACGTCCGGCAACACCGGTATGGGCCTGGCGCTGGTCGCTGCCGTTCGCGGCTACAAGATGGTTTTTACCATCACCGACAAACAATCCAAGGAAAAAGTGGACTTGCTGAAAGCCCTCGGTGCCGAAGTCATCGTTTGCCCCACCGCAGTCGAACCAGAAGACCCGCGCAGCTACTATTCGGTCGCCAAAAAACTCGCGCGCGAAATCCCTAATTCCTTTTACCCGAATCAGTACGACAACCCGATGAATCCCGCCGCGCATTATCAGACTACCGGCCCAGAGATCTGGGAAGACAGCGAAGGAAAAATCACGCACTTCGTCTGCGGCCTGGGCACCGGAGGTACCATCAGCGGCGCCGGAAAATATCTAAAAGAAAAAAATCCTGCTATCCAGATTGTCGGCGTCGATCCGCAAGGTTCGCTGTACTACGAATTTCACAAAACCGGAAAAGTCGGCAAAGCGCGCACTTACGTGGTCGAAGGCATCGGCGAAGATTTTTTCCCCAGCACCATGGACATGAAGATTCTCGATGACGTGATCCAGGTGAACGACGAAGAGTGCTTTGTCGTAGCGCGGCGCCTGGTGAAACAGGAAGGAATTTTCACCGGCGGTAGCGGCGGCGGATGCCTTTCCGCGGCGTTGCGCTTGGCGAAAAATCTTGATGAAAAATCCTATGTCGTCGCGTTCATGCCCGACACCGGCATGCGCTATCTTAGCAAGGTTTATAACGAGGAGTGGATGCGCGAGCGGGGCTACGTGGATTCAGCGGTGGCCATCACAGCGGGCGAAGT
>Ga0126381_100003277_pt1 | contig 17632 bp, 9 predicted proteins | sample PanSoiMetPlot_28_FD_96465 | JGI IMG/M metagenome (GOLD analysis project Ga0126381, IMG submission 96465) | Tropical forest soil microbial communities from Panama - MetaG Plot_28 | ecosystem: Environmental > Terrestrial > Soil > Tropical forest > Bulk soil | place: Panama | collected 2016-02-17 | reverse complement strand
CCATGTCTGATCGTCGCCGCTGCCTCAAAATGTGAGATGGCCTTATCCAGTTGACCGGAATCGATACATAGGTAGCCCAGGTTGTTATGCGCGAAGTCGTTGTCGGACGTGACGGCGAGTGCGCGGGTCCAAAGAGTTTCGCTATTGCGCCAATAGGACGTTTGGATGAAGGCCGTTGCCGCCAGAGCAAGAATGAGCGCCAACGCCGTGGCTGCGGCGGCTCGCCACGTGGAACGGCGAGCTTGTATAACATCGGCAACACCCCAGACAATAAGCAGAAACAGACCAACATGGGGGAGATACGTGTAACGGTCGGCGTGGCCTTGTTCTCCCACCTGGACAAGTCCAATCACGGGAACAAGCATTAACACATACCAAAGCCAGCCCGTGAACAGATAAGGCCATTTATTTCGGTAGAATATTGCTGTCACGGTAATTGCAACTAGCAATCCGGTCGCGAGAGTTACTTCCCAAAACGCGAGTGTGTCATTGGGGTGAGGGTAAAATGCTGCGAGGCGCGTGGGCCACAAGGTTTGCCAGACATAGATCCAGTAGCTGACGACCGCGTTTTCCACCCGCCAAGAAAGCGGCAACGGGGGAATGGCACCGACGGCGCGCTTTTGCACAACAAATGTGACGATGCCCGCGGCTGCTGAGAGTGCGAACAAAGGAAGCTTCTCGAGAGTCAAACGAGATACCGCTGAGGGTTGACCAGTACTTATCAGTGTCCGACCACAGACCTTTGACTCGCGGGATGCGGTTCTTCGCAGCGGCCAAAAGTCCAATAGGAGAAGTATCACAGGTGCAGTTACAAGCATCGGTTTGGACATGAGCCCGGCAGCTAACAAGCCAGCGACCAACAGGTAGCGACGCATAGATGGCGCTCGTGCGTAACAAACGTATGCACTGAGCATGAGAAAAAAGAACACCGCACTCAGGACGTCCTTTCGTTCGCTTACCCATGCTACCGATTCCACGTGGAGTGGATGAACCGCGAATAAGGCGGCGACGACTGAACTCTTCCAGATCGAACCGGTCATCTGCTGCAACACTCGAAACAACAGGAGCACCGCGAACGTATGTAAGAGCATGTTCGTGGCGTGGTGTCCTCTAGCTTTTAAGCCGTACAGCTGGCAGTCCACCATGTGTGAAATAGTGGTCAACGGATGCCAATTCCGCGCGTGCGGCCTCGTAAAAGCCGCGGCTATGCCTTCAATCGTTAGTCCTGCCTGAATCGCCCTCGCGTCATAGACGTATAGATCATCATCGAAGTTGACGAAATCGTAGCGGATTGTTTGGCCGAACACGAAGAGACTGATGAAGGCAAGAAAGAGGTATATGGCGATAGTTACGCTACAATTGGGACTCGGTTTGGCCGCTGTGACCGGGCGATTCCCAGGTTGCGTGTTGCCTTTATCTGTTATCGGGTGACGAACCGCCATTCGTTATGCTGGGATCACGCAGCGGCTTGCCGGATTGGTAAAAAGCGATATTGCTCTCCAGCTCACTGGCCAAAGCAGGGTTGTCCTGACTATTGGATAGTTCAGCACCGCGCTCCGCAGCCTCGATTGCATCATTAAACCGGCCATTTTCTGCGTACGCAGCGGCCAGCACTCGGTAGATCATCGGAATCTTGCCTCCTGCGATGCGCATCGCTTTCTGGGCTAAGTCGACTGCGCGTGGACCGTCGCGGATTGAATCTTCAGGACATGTTGCGAACACCCACGCGAGATTACTCGCGGCGTTGCCGTTGTCCGGTTGGATTGCCAGCGCCTGTTGCCACTGGTCGATTGCGTCTCTAACATAACCTTGCTGAATTAGCACCGTGCCGAGGATATTACGCGCTTCGACGTTCTGAGGTTCTATCTCCAAAAATTTGCGATAATGAACCATCGCTTCCGCCACTCGTCCTTTTTTTAGCAGGGCCTTTGCGAGATTGTCATGAGCTGGCCCGTTGTCGGGACGCACATTTATGGCTGCCTCCAGCTTGGAAATGGCATCGTCAAGCTGACCTTTTTCAAGGGAAAGAATGCCGAGATTGTTGAGGGCAACATCGTTGTTTTCTGTAACAGCAAGCGCATGGGTGAACAAGGCTTCGCTATTGCGCCAGTAAGATGTCTGCACCCGTGCGCGCCAACTAAAAGCACCAAGTATGAAAATTGCTCCAGCGCCCAGAAGTATCCGTTGAAAGCGCCACGAGCGGGTCAAATCGGCTACCGTCCAGGTCACCGCTATATAAAGGCCGACCTGCGGCAGATAAGTGTAGCGGTCTGCGTGTCCCTGCCATCCTACTTGCACGAGCCCAATCACCGGCACAAGCATGCCAAGATACCACAACCAGCCTACGATCAGGAAAGGTGCCTTCTTTCGCAGAACATACGCTGCCATTGTGATTCCAAGGAGGATGACAAAAGCCAGACTGATCTCCCATATTGACAGCCGGTTTTCCGGGTGGGGATAAAACACTGCAAGCCTTGCCGGCCAAAACATCTGGCGGATGTAAACAACATAGCTGACTATCGCGTTGCTAATTCGGGCCAAGACTGGCAACTGCTCAGTCCAGCCGATTGCTCCCCGCTGAGCGAGAAACGTGACCATGCTTGAAACTGCAGAGAGGACGATTAGAGGAATCTTTTCGACAATAAGCTTCAGTAACTGACCTCCGCCGCATGCTGGCTGGGCTTGAATCCGACCAAGTGGCCAGTAATCCAGAAGCAAAAGAACGAATGGCAATGTAACCAACATCGGCTTGGACATAAGGCCCAGAGCGACAACGATTACGACAAGCAAATACCGGGCGATCGCTGGCGCGCGTGTGTAATGGAAATACGCGAGCAGAGTTAGCATGAAGAAGACAGCACTTAACACATCCTTGCGTTCTGCTATCCAGGCGACCGACTCCACATGCAGCGGATGAACGGCGAAAATCGCAGCTACAAAAGCGCTCCGCCACAATGCGCCGGTCATGCATCGCAGCGCAAAGAAAAGGAGCACCACAGCGACAGTGTGGAGTAGGACATTCGTAAAGTGATGCCAGCCTGCATTCACCCCATATAGCTGGCAATCGAGCATGTGTGTAGTTGTCGTCAGCGGATGCCAGTTCTCAGAATGAATATGGGTGAATGCCCATGCAATCCCGCCGATGTTGAGACCACTGGTTATCCGTGGGTTTTGATATACGTAACGCGGATCATCGTAGTTAACGAAGTCGTATCGGAGCGTTTGACCAAAAACGACCCACACAAGCGCAAGAAGAGAAATGCAGATGCCAAGAGGCAACCAACACCGGTTCAACTTATTCGGGTATATCGATTGAACACCGAGTTGGTGCATGTGCAGCATTCAGAGCAATGATGAAGCACGAACGCAAATGACAAGAATTCGAATGACCGAACCGGAGATATGCAAAGGCCATTGGAGTTTCGTCATCGGCAGTGGCTACGACTTCCTTTTGTAGATCAAGATGTAGTTGGGGAGCTCCGGCACGAAGTTTGGAAGTTGTTCGAAATAGTAATCAGTTTGATTTGCGGAAATGATATCTACGAACCCTACGACGTTATACTGTTGACTGAGATAGTCGTTCGCCCAGGTAAAAATCAGTTGCTCGGATTCGTTGCGCCGGAACCAGGAGACATCCATCGCTACAGCAACGATGTACCCTGGGCGCGCAAGGTCGATCTCGTGGATCATCTCTTCCTGCATCTGTCGCGCATATTTTTGTGGTTCCATCAGGCCATAAGTATAAATGTATCCGGTCGCGGAACGTCTGTGTGAATAAAAATAGATCTGCGGCTCGGATCCCAACACTGCAATTGTATCGTCTGGGGTCGTGTGTTCGCGCACATAGTCCGCGATCCTGACAGACTCTGGAAATGGATTCGATCCGTAGCTTATGCGAGAGGCTTCAATTGGAGAAGCTTCGAAGTACAACTGTCTTCCGGAAAGAATAGGTTGGATTAATGCTGCGCAAAATAAAAGGAGCGGCGTGAATTGAACTAGGTTGCTGCCATTGGCTGCCCGATCCGAGATCGCGCTAATTGCAGCGCAAGCAAGCAGCGAAACGGCTGGAAGAATGAAGATGAAATAGTGTTCTCGAAAATAGAATCCCGCGGAAAGGGCCAGAATGGAGAACGCCAGAAAGCCGAGTAGAAAGGCCGTGCCGCGCCGTGTCGGCTTGTTCCAAAGTCCGGCAACCACGCCCAGTCCAGCCAACGTCCAAAGGGTCCAGCTGGAGCGACTGACTTCACCAGCCATCACGAGAAAAATCCGCGGAGCTGCACTAAGAGGAACCAAGGTTGCATATTTCTGGGCATAGTTGATCGTCCAAAACCAAAACTTTTCGAACACGCCCACGCGCCAAAGAATCAGACAGGTAAGCGCGAAGGGAATCATCGCGCCAGCGCCAAAGATCGATATACAGGAGGCGATTCTCGTTAGCGTGGAGTGGTGACGAATCTCATGGCAGAAGAGAAACACTACTCCGAAGAGAATGAAAAACAGTGCGGGTTGTTTCATCAAGAGGCCAGTGCCAAACAGCAGACCGCTGGCAAAAATTCTGCCGGCCGACACCCGATCTGATTGTTGGAGCAGTAGCAGCATTCCGCCGACGATCGGCAGCATTGCAAAGTGCGTAGCATGCGCGGCCAGACCCAACACCGATGCACTTAAGGAGAGAACCGCGTATGTGCTTGCAGCGGCGACGCCAGCCGCTAGGCTGCTGAACAGTCGCAGGCCAACGAGAAAGATCAGTATGATGGTGGCAGCATTGATCAGCAGCGAACCAATATGAATTCCGGCGATTGTTTGCCCGAACATTGACATAATCACTGCGTACGCGGCATACGTTCCTGGAAATTTCATATTGTACGCAAACTTGTACGGCGGGATGCCTTGCAACATGAGCTGGCCGGCATAAGCGTACTCGCCCTCGTCGCGTTCGAGCGGAATGCCCAACAGACGAATCCTGATTGCAACCACAAGAGTAAAAACGATTGTCGCCAGAGCCCACCATGCAAACTGCACGAGGTTTCCGCTGATGTCGGTCTTGCGCACCACGAAAGCTCCTATTTCGATGAGAAATGCAAGGTTGCAACTGAAGGTGGCGCTCGAAATTTCAGGTGAACCGCGGACTCGCGAATGCTTTCGCAGTTGGCGCGCAGCGACTCGACGGCACTTTGTCTCCTCGATAGCGATCGCCCGCAGCTAGCGTATGCACGAAATCGGCAGCCGCATTTTTTCTTCACGCGGTCGCGCGTTGATTTTCGCTGTCGTTCTGGTCGCTATGACGATCTTTGTATACCGACCTGCCTGGCATGGCGGGTTTTTGTGGGACGACGATGCCTATGTTATTAACAACGAATTGTTAACTGCGCCGGATGGTTGGCAGCGGATCTGGCTTTCGCTCGATTCGCCATCGCAGTATTTCCCGCTCACTTACAGCACATTTCGCATCGAACACGCCTTGTGGGGTCTGAACACGACTGGTTATCACTGGGCCAACCTTCTGCTTCATGTTGGCAATGCTCTGTTGGTTTGGGCGTTGCTGGCGCGGTTAAAAGTACCCGGCTCATGGTTAGCTGCGGCAATTTTTGCGCTACATCCGGTGCAGGTCGAGTCGGTGGCATGGATCACCGAACGCAAGAACGTGCTGATGGGATTTTTCTTTTTATTGACCTTGCTTGCATGGATTGCCTTCGTTGACGAACGAACCCGCCGTGCATGGACCTTCTATTGCCTTGGGTTGATTTGCTATGTGCTGGCGCTCTCGGCGAAAGCAACCGCCTGTACACTCCCGGCTGCATTGTTCCTGGTTCTTTGGTTGGAAAAAAAGCCGATCACAATGCGCCGTCTGATCCAAATTGTTCCTTTTGTCATTCTTGGTGTTGGCATGGGGTTACTCGTGGTTTGGTGGGAACACTACCATCAGGGGACGAACCGCGGCCTGTTTACCTTTCTCAGCCCGATCGGGCGAGTCCTCGTCGCAAGCCGGGCTGTTTGGTTCTATCTGAGCAAAATCTTTTGGCCGTCCAATCTCACCTTTATTTATCCGAGATGGAACATCTCACCGGCGGATTTAATCCACTACATCTGGTTGCTTGCGGGCATCGCTGCGTGCGTGGCGATTTACTTCACCAGGCGATATTTCGGACGCAGTGTCGAAGTCGCAGCCGCGTTTTTCGTTGCCACGCTCAGCCCGGTGCTGGGATTCATCATGTTGTTTACCTTTCGCTACACGTTCGTGGCTGACCATTATCAATATCTGGCCTGCATCGGACCAATCGCTCTCGCGAGCGCGGGCATAGTGAATTTGTCCGACAAATTTGTGCAGTACCGCCCTGTTATTGCAGGCGTTGCGTTGTTGGTCGTAGCAAGCTTGGGGACACTGACGTGGCGGCAAGCCGCGACGTACACCGATATTGAAACGCTTTGGCGAACCACGCTCGCAAAAAACCCTGAATGCTGGATGGCGGAGACGAATCTCGGCATGGCCCTCCTTCAACAAGGCAAGATCGACGACGCCATCGCTCATTACAGGTCGGCGTTAAAAATGCAGCCCGACTCATGGGATGCTGAGTACAATCTCGGTACGGCGCTTCTGGGAAAAGGTCAGGTGGACGAGGCGATCCTACATTGTGAAAAGGCTGTCCGGATGCGACCAACGGATCCGGATGCCGAGGTTTCTTTGGGCAATGCTCTCTTTCAAAAGGGCCGGATTGACGAAGCAATCGCTCACTACCAAAAGGCAATAACAGCACAGCCCGATCACTTTCTCGCTCATTACAGTCTTGGTCGTGCGTTGCTTGAGAAAGGCGAACTCGAGGGTGCGATCCAGGTTTGCCGAAGTGCACTTTTACTCCGCGATTCGGACGCGGATTGTCAGACGACGCTTGCAATCGCGTTGGAAGAAAAAGGTAACCCTGCAGAAGCCATCCAGCATTACAAAAAAGCGCTTGAGCTTGCACCCGAATCGATTTCCACACTGACCAACCTGGCCTGGCTATCGGCGACCTCTCAGGACGCGTCACTGCGAAATGGTCCGATGGCGGTTCAACTTGCCAAGAAAGCCGAGCGCTTGGTCGGAGGCGCGAACACTGTTGTGCTGCGTACGCTGGCAGCCGCGTACGCCGAGAATGGCGAATTTGCGAATGCAATTAGAACGGCCCGTTCAGCGATACAACTCGCGCGGATGCACGGCGAGGGCTCTCTTACGACGGATCTCGATCAACAGCTCGCGTTGTATCAACTCGGGATGCCGTACCGGGAATCGCCGAAATAGTTGCAAGGTGCGCAGAATCGTTACATCGGCTTAACGACTCGCGATTAACCATTCAGCGATTTAACGATCACGGCGGCGAGCCCGACGCCGTCACAACTCGTCACGCAGAATTTTGAAAATGGCTGTGCTCTCGACAACCCCTTGCAAGTCATCTGTTCCGGGGCCGCTGCCAAATGCAACGACATCCTCAACCGTGGCCAGCGCCGATTTTGTGTAGAACGCTGCCGGCTCGGGTTGTTCCTCCATAGGTTCTTTGGTTTCGGCGGGGTCTTGGTTCACCGGCAGTTTCGCCGCGCCGTACGACTTGGTTCCGCGAGGCCCCGTTGCCCAAGTAATCCATGGTTGACCAGCTGAGTTGAAACCCAGCAGCGCGATCCCACTGTCTTTCCGAAAAGGAAAACCATTTAAACTCATTCCGCCAATACCCACATCACCGCATACGATGATTGTAGATTTTGCCCCGCCGTAACTACGCGCAACGCCCACCGCGCGATCCAATTCGAGCGTTTGAGTCAGAGTTCGTTCCCCATTGTTTTCCTCAGCCGCCTTCCGCATCAAACCCGCATCTACCACGAGCAAATAGCCTCTGGAGTTATACTGCAACAATTGGATGGCTCGCCTCACCATGTCCGAAAGACTGGGCTGCTGCCCTCGCTCTTCCACCTGATTTGCGAACGCGAGATCATTGTTACTGAAGATGCCAAAAAGTTTCGGCCGGCGCCACGCTGGTACCGCTTCCAAATCTGTGCGGGTCCGGACGATGTCGAATCCATTGCCGCGAAGCTCGAGTAACAGATCGCGGGTATCTTGTCTCTCTCCTCCTTTTGCAGCAGGAATGAATTGCGCCGCGCCCCCGCCCATCGCGATGTCAATGTTTCCGCGATCCAAAAACTGCGCTGCAATCTTCTCCGAGTCGTTAGGATCCCCTGTGTGCGCGTAGAATGCTGCGTTTGTGGGGTTGGTGATCTCTGCGTCCGTCACCAAGCCTGTAGCCCGTCCGTATTCGCGTGCCAGCTCAATGATGCTCTTGATCGGTTTGCCCGCGCCGTTGATGGCGATTGCTCGGTTCGTCACACGCTCACCAGTGGCGATTGCCGTTGCCGCAGCCGCCTGATCGGGCGCAGCAAAATCTTTTGAGTAATTCATCACCAGCGCTGCGTACGGCATGGAATCCATATTTAAACGCGTCCCTGCTCCGGCGGCAAAAGTGCGAGTGGGCGCGAGTCTCGCAGGTGAAAGCCCTTCTCCGACAAACACGATAATGCCGAAGGGTTTTCGGATAACCCAATGTTGAAAATAAATGACGCCCACTCCTGCGAACGCGAGCAGACAGACGAACGCCAGCAACTGGTTGCGCCACTTCACTTTCCCTTCTGTAGCGGCGGTCTTTGACGGCTGCAAATGTTCTAAAATTCAACAGAAACAAAGAACTGCTTGTCCATCCGCTGGTTCATCGGCAAAGTGCGTACGCGACGTATGGCTGGCCCGGTTATGCTCATCATTCGGGATGGCTGGGGGATTAATCCGGGCGGCTGCGAGAAGTGCGAACAGAATGGTGATGCGACATTGCTCGCGTCCACCCCATTTCACGATCAGCTTTACCGGGACTATCCCAGCTCAACGTTGAGCGCCAGCGGCACGGACGTTGGCTTGCCAGAGGGACAGATGGGGAACTCGGAAGTCGGCCACCTTAATCTCGGCGCTGGCAGAATCGTTTATCAGGATCTCACCCGGATCAATCGGGCGATCGCTGATGGCGAACTGCAACGAAATCGTGTTTTGCAGGACGCCCTTGCCGTCACGCGTGGACATCGATTGCATTTGCTTGGTTTGGTGTCCGATGGGGGTGTTCATAGCCATTACTTGCATATGATCGCGTTGGCGAACGCCGCGCATGCGGCGGGTGTCACAGAAATTTTCGTGCACGCGTTCACGGATGGAAGAGACACGGCGCCCACTGGAGGCGCAGGTTTTTTACTAACGTGCGAAAAGGAACTCAAGAAGAGCGGCGCTAAAATCATCACAGTGGTTGGGCGCTATTATGCCATGGATCGCGACCGCCGCTGGGACCGCACAAAAAAAGCGTGGGACGCAATCGTCCTTGGTCGCGGTGAATTTTGCGAATCATCGCCCTCTGGTGCCGTGGAGCGACAATACTCCCTCGGCAAGACCGACGAATTCATGCCTCCGCTCGTTTTTGCGTTGCCTAACGAACAACGCGTTCGCGACGGCGACACGGTTTTGTTTTTCAATTTTCGCGCCGACCGTGCGCGCCAGCTCTCACAAGCGTTTTTGCTAAAAGACTTCGATGGCTTCGATCGCGAAGTCTGGCCACAAATTCATTTTGTCTCGCTCACTCAGTATGATGTTCGGTATTCTTCTCCCTTCATTTTTGCGCCAGAAGAACTCAAACACATTTTAGGTGAGATCGTCAGCGCTGCCGGTAAACGGCAATTGCGCATCGCTGAGACTGAGAAGTACGCGCATGTGACTTACTTCTTTAACGGCGGCGTCGAAGAGGCGTTTCCTGGCGAAGACCGCAAACTCATTCCTTCGCCCAAAGTTGCCACTTACGATTTGAAACCGGAGATGAGCGCGTTCGAAGTGACCGACGAACTGCTGACGCGCATGGCCGACTACGATTTAATCATTTTAAACTTCGCGAACCCCGACATGGTTGGTCACACTGGCGTTGTCGACGCAGGGATCAAGGCGGTGGAGACGGTGGACGCTTGTTGTTCCCGCATCGTTCCAAAACTTCTCGAACTCAACGGGAAGGCGCTAATTACTGCCGATCACGGCAATTGCGAGCAGATGCGCAATCCTGACGGCTCGCCCAACACTGCGCATACCAGCAACCTTGTGCATTTCATTTACGTAGCCAAAGACGCAGCAAAATTTCGCTGCGAAGACGGCATTCTGGCAGATGTTGCCCCGACTCTTTTATTTCTTCTCGGCTTGCCGCAACCGCCGGAAATGACGGGGCGAAATCTTCTTGTTTCCGCGTCTGGAAAATCGTTGAGAAGCTGAGCGATCATTCGGCGAAAGAAAATTGCTGATTATTGCGGGATACTATGCTGGCCCGTTGTGTGAAGAGCGCGAGCTTCTATTTCCCTAGTTAAACCCGACACATCGGTCGTGACAGCCTCGCGTTTCATGAATTCATCGAAATCACGGTCAGCTTGTTTTGCCAGCGGGCTGTGCTGGGCCAAATAGCATTCCTTACGTGCCTTGAGAAAATTTCGCTGCCACAAAACGTAGGGCTCAAAAGTCTGTAACACGGGGAGTGCATGTTCTCCCGGCTGGTCATTATCCAAGTAAATACTAATTCCCAGTCGCACGTCGAGGCGGTCCGATTCATTCGTGAAAACGCAGAATGGTGTGGCCAGAGCATCGTAAAAAAGACCCGCCGCGACCTTTGAGCGGTCTGACCTGGCAATCGCTTCAGCGCGCGCCATCGAGCGGCCAATTAGTTCGCGGCTTGGCCATGGATCTTCATGCAGTCCACGCAGAAAACTTTCCAGCGTTTCCGTTGCCTCCTGCGGCCTCCGGTTTCTCCACAAAAATTCCGCTCGTATTGCTTCTGCGTCTCGTGGAAGCGTCTCGGCTAACTTTTCTATTAACGGCACGGCCGCGCTGTCGCCTTGTGATGCCAAACATTCACTGACCAACTGCAGCTGCCCCAATGTCCTCGGTTCTTGCGATTGTTCGCGCCAGTGACCTAAAGCGGCAGGCAGATCACCCTCGCCGTAACTGGCAAAAGCGGCGGCGCGGCTCTTTTGATCAGGGCCCAACGTTTCCTGGAATCTAGCGGCCCGACTGAGCGATGGATACATTGAGAGCCTTTCTTCATCAACAAGCGCCCAGTCAACTTCTCCGTTGATAAACTCCGGCCGATCCGCCTGTGTACCGGATGCGCTTGCGCGAAGGTTTGCAATTTGGAACCCGTGAGCAAGCTTTACACTTCGCGCAAAGGCAAACTCGATTACTGTGCGATCATCGGTGTTAAGAGGATTCGAGCCCAGGTGGATCAAAGCATCAGCCAGTGCTCGATTGCCAACGTAGTGCGCGAGAAATGCCTCCAGGGTATCTCCTCGCCAAGCCGCGGACAAAGCACGCTTGAATGGTTCTGCCGCTAACCGTGTCCGCATCGCGTCCGCGTCATAACGCACGGGTTCATGAGAAGCCAAGAGAAGGAGATCGCTAGTCTCTGTTTGCCAGGATTCGATATTTTCGAATACCGAGCCGAGTGTGCTATAGAAGATTTGCATCGTGCGATCATCGATGTCGTAGGCTTGCACCCATTGCAAAAACAGTCCGCCGGGCAGCAAACACCTGTCGATTGAGTGGTAATACTCGCGCGTGAACAGTCCGGCTACACCTGCTCGATAAGGGTTGGAAGGCTCGGAGATGACGATGTCGTACTTTTCGCGTGTCGTGAGCAGCGTTTCACGCGCGTCACCAATTGTTACATGCAGTTTTGGGTTATGGAGCGCGTCGCGATTTATCGGAGCGCAGTTTTCCGCTACTTTTAGAACAGCCGGTTCGAGTTCGACCACATCGACGCGCTGTATGTTAGGTACGGCAGCGAGCCAACCAGCAGTGCTTCCTGTCCCCAGACCTACCACCATCGCTTTCGCGGCCTTGGGATGAAGCGCTGCACCGATGATACCAATCATAATCTGCGTGCCGGCATCCCACTTCGCGTTGCCGTCCGCGCGGCCGTTCACGATCAAGGCGAAGCTGTCTGCTTTCGCCAAGGCGACACTGCTTTCTCTCCCGTCAGCTTCCCATGCGATGGACCGTCGTATACCATTGGCCAAATCGCGCATTTCGTTCGGTGAGCCTTGATATTGCGCGACACGGCCAACCCCAATTTGGCCGTGTCGCCAAAACGCAGTCGGACCCGCTGCTCGTAACAGCAGCAGAGCGACGAGCACGGTGACTAGCGGAGGGATCGCCCGGAGCCAACGTTTTGATTCACGCGCGGCAAACACGACCGCGATGAGCGCGAGTGCGCCTAGCAGAACCGTTACCAATCTCCAGACACCTGGCGCCGAGAAGAGCGGGATAAATCCGAAGCCGCCCGCCAGCGACCCAATCAGCGCTCCGGCGGTATTCGATGCGTACGCAAATCCTGTCTGTGAGCCGACGTTCTTTCGTCCTCTGCCAAGTAAAGCGATAAGTAACGGAAACTGCACGCCCGCAACGAATGCTGCCGGAAAGACGACAATCACGCAGAGTGCTGTCCATGCGACGACATGCCCGTAAAATCCCAGAGTTCCCAATGGTCGCAGCAGCATCGCTGCCATCGCTATTCTGTCGCCGAGCGCATAAGGAATTGCGATGAACAACGCTTCAGCGGCGCAAGTGACGGCAAAAAAATGGACTGAAGCTGCGTGCCTCAAGCCAAGGAGTGCATAAGCGGCGCCACCCAGCCCGATTCCAAGCAACGCCACAGCGAGAATTAATCCAAATGAAAAAGTCGACCCGCCAAGAAGCGGACCAAGCATTCGATACCAGACCAGTTCCATGAGAAAGAAGCTGAAACCGACCAGACCGGCCGCGCTAAAGACAAAGGCAGCACGCACGCGCGTTTCCCGTTTTGTTTTGGATACTTCCCGCCGTAATTTTGGCAGCTCTTTGAACTCTGGCGTTGAGCTGGAGACATAAAACGCGCTTAGCGCGATCACAACATTCAAGGCTGCGGCCAGCCAAAGAGTCAGGCGATTGCCAAAATTTTCGAAGCAAAAAAAAGTGCCGATGGCAGCGCCAGTAACCGCTCCGACTGTATTTGTCGCGTAAAGAATACCAATTGCACGTCGCTGGGTGTCCTCGGGGCCGACCGCAGCGCGCGCCGCCGCCGGCAATGTTCCCCCCATTACGAAGGTTGGTGTGCCAAGAACGAGCGCCGCCAGAATCAAGCGCACGGTCGTGCCCAGCACCATTCCCATTGCTTCCGTCCCGCCAAGTACAATGTAAAGATGGCGTATCGCTAGAATAAGAAGAGGGGACAACGCTGCACTGCCTGCAATTAAGAGTTCGAGCTGGCCATAGAATGCGAGGGGTCGCCCTTTGGTTTCCGAAATTCGGCCCAAGACAACTCCACCCAGCCCGAGTCCAGCCATAAAAACGCCTACCACAGCAGCTGACGCCGCGGTCGATGCCCCAAAGACGAGACGAAATTCGCGGAGCCAAGTTGTTTGGTATAGTAAAGCGCAAAAACCAGACCAAAAAAGGAGCAGAGCAACAACACGCGTGCGAATAGGCATGGAAGATAAAGGCGTGAAGAGTGAGATGTTCGAGCGACTAGAGGTTTCGATCAACCCTTCTTCCTTCAGAAGAAGCATTCAGCAGATGTAATTGGCAGTCGCCGATTCGCGAATCGCGTCCCAGCAATCGCAATTCTTTGCAAAACGCGAATGCGATCTTTTTCTGAAGTGTCGTGCCAGGTTGGGCTGCGGACCAGTGTGAGGGTGCCGGTTGATTCCACGAGCGCGCCCCAGCCGACTGGGATTTCTGAATCACGAAACAATCGCTCAGGCAACACGATGAAAAACAAATTCGCGCAGTGGTAGCGAATTAGCTTCTCGAATTTTGAGCAATTGTAGAGCCGATTTTGTAAGCTCCGCAGCTCGCGAACGAGACGCGCGTATCCGCGGTGGCCGATCGCGCTGAAGTTCTCGGAATCAAACTCCGGGAAAAGCGAATCACCATTGTGCAGGGTTGGATAATGCGTTCGGAGACGCGCTTCGAGAACCTGGCGACGATTACAGATCGCTTCGAGCCGCTCACGCGCGGATTCACTGCGACAGTTGTCTCGCTGCAAATCGCACAGTACCCGTTTGCATTCAAACACAGCTGTTGATCCGATTTGCCTCGGGACAGACCGATAGCCGGCCACGTCGGCGCGATATCGGCACCGGGGCAAAGTCACTTCCATCGCGCATGCGGAAAATCCGTGTGTCTGTGCCCAAACAAACGCGAGCTGCTTGAGCTGAGCGTGTTGTGTTGTTTCGCTGCGGTGGCTTGTTAGTCCCGTAACCATTTTGCGAGTTCACGCGCCCAGTAGGTGACAATCATGTCTGCGCCGGCGCGCTTCACCCCTGTCATGATCTCGAGAACGGCGGCCCGCTCATCCAAGATTCCTTTCTCGATTGCAGCTTTGACCATGGCGTACTCGCCGCTGACGTGATAGACGGCGGTAGGTTTTTCGAAGCGTTCGCGTACACGCCACAAAATGTCGAGATACGGCAGGGCAGGTTTCACCATCACAATGTCCGCGCCTTCTTCGACATCCAGCGCCGCTTCGCGCAGCGCTTCGTTTGCGTTGGCAAAATCCATTTGATACGAACGGCGGTCGCCGAACTGCGGCGGGCTTTCAGCTGCCTCGCGAAAAGGTCCATAAAATGCCGACGCAAATTTCGCCGCGTAACTCATGATTCCTGTTTGATCGAATCCGCTCGCATCGAGGACTTCGCGAATCGCACCGATGCGGCCGTCCATCATGTCGCTCGGCGCCACGATATCGGCGCCTGCGGCAGCGTGAGAGAGCGCCGTCTTCACCAAAAGTTCGACGCTTTCATCGTTCAGAACATGAAAATGATCGCCGTCAATTCGGGTGACCCCGCAATGGCCGTGGCTCGTGTATTCGCAGAGGCAAACGTCGGTGATAGCGATCAATTCGGGGCATTTCAATTTGATCGCTCGGAGTGCTTCTTGAATCACTCCGTCTTCCGCGTAAGCGCCGCTTGCTTGCTCATCTTTATGCGCTGGAATTCCGAAAAGCAGCACTGCTTGTAGGCCGAGATCCTGAGCGCGGCGCGCTTCATCGACGACCTCCTTCACCGACAACTGAAAGACTCCCGGCATACTGGCGACTGGCCGGCGTTGGTCCAACTTTTCGCTCACGAACAGCGGCAAAACAAAGTCGTGAATGGTCAAATGAGTTTCACGAACGAGGTTCCGCAGGGCAGGGGAACGTCGCAGGCGACGCGGTCTATGAATCAATCTCCTCACGGGGCGAGGCTACCTGCGCGGCGCGATTGTCGCAAGCCGGCCGTTCTGACCGAGTGCATGACGATGCTTGACTGCGTGAGCGTTGGGTGTCTGCATCTTAGCCGTGGCGCATCGCTCGGGCTATTTTTTGATCGATATCAGTAACTCGTACGTAAAACTTGCGTTCGCATCGAGACAGCGAATCTACAATCCCGCGCGGATCCCGACCGCCGAGCTTTCAAGCAGTACAATTGCTGAACTTTTGAGGCGGCGACAGGTAAAGAAACTCGTTGTCTCATCAGTGGTGCCGGAAAAGAACTCTGCGATCTCAAAAGCCGCGCACAACAAAGCGCAAGTGCTCTGGTTGGACTGGAAAGTCAAGCTGGGTGTAGCGATCGATTATCCCAAACCGCAATCGTTAGGCGCGGATCGCCTCGCGAACGCCGCGGCTGTTGCCGAACTTTATGGATGGCCAGCAATCGTCGTGGATTTCGGTACAGCAGCGACTTTCGATGTGGTTTCCGAAGCGCGCAGCTATATCGGCGGCGTGATTGCGCCGGGACTAGAAGCGATGACAAATTATCTTTACCAACGGACAGCCCTGCTTCCGAGGCTGTCGTTGAAAGCGCCAAATCGCGCTGTCGGTAAATCGACCGTTGAGGCGATGCGTTCCGGCGCCGTCTTCGGCTTCCGAGGATTGGTTCGCGAGATTCTGGCGCAAATCAAGACAGAGCAGTTTTCGCACAAAAAGGTTACCATCGTCGCAACTGGCGGCTATGCGCGGCTGATTGCGAAGCAGCTGCCTGAGGTCGCGGTGATCCATCCCCACCTGACTCTCGAAGGCTTGCGGATCGTCGGGAACTTGAACTAATCAGCAAGACTCGCGAGTTCTCGGTCGCGCGCCGGATTGGGCTTTCAGTGCGTTTGCACGAGAAAACATTTTTCCGAACCGAACTGAAAATCTTCGTGCCGAACGCAATTTCGACTTGTCAGGGGTGCCAATCAGGGCTTGAATCGGTGGTTCATGAGAATCTGGAAGATCGCTGCGATCGCAGCGCTGGGCCTAACCTCATTCGCTGCGGACAATGTTGCCCCGACCAAAGCGGAGTTGGAGGACATGTACAACACTGCATACCGCGCATTCGACGCGGGCAAATTTCAGGAGGCGCTAAAACAACTCGATGCCATCGATGCGCGCCAACCCGATCTTGCAGCCTCGAAAAATCTGCGCGGCGTTATCCTCATGAGGCAGGGCAACTATGATCAGGCTGAGGCTGCACTGACCGAAGCGGCACGGATCGATCCCAAGTTTTGGAATGCGCGCTTTAACCTGGCGGAGATCCCATTTCTCAAAAAAGATTGGCCAGAGGCCAGAAAGCGCTTCGAGCAATTGCTCTCCACCGGTCAGTCCGATCTGGCAAAGGAAGCTTCGCAGCTAATCCAATACAAAATTCTGCTGACTTATTTGATGGAGGGCAAAAGCAACATGGTCGATTCCATTCTGGCAAAGCTTGAGCTTTCGCCCGATACGCCTGCCGTTGATTATGTGAAGGCAGCGGTCGCGCTCCAACAGAAGAACCAAACCGAAGCGAAGGATTGGCTTAGCGCAGCCGAGAAGAATTACTCACCTCAGTTGAACAAGCTTTTCGTCGAATCGCTGTACGAGATCGGTTGGATGGAAAAACCGCAAGGCCAACGGCGAGCTTCGCTTCCGCTCATGACAGCGGCCGAACGCACGGAAAAGACGAAGGCCCTTGCCCGTTCAAAATTCGAGCAATCACAGCAGGCATTTCGTCAGCGCGATTTCGCTGCCGCGCTGAAACTGGTGGATGAAGCGGATAAGGCGGATCCTAATCAGCCAGCTACCCTAAATTTGCGTGGGGAAATCCTCATGCAGCAGGGGCAATTCGACGATGCTGAGGCGGCATTCAAAAAAGCAGCAAAATTGGATCCGAAGCTTCGCGATGCGCAATACAACCTCGCGCAAATTCCATTCAAAAAGAAAGAATACGCAAAAGCACGGGACCGTTTCGACGCGTTGTATAAACGCATACCGGGCGGCGATAAGAATCAGGCGGCCGAGCTCATCAAGTTCAAAATTTACATGACCTACTTGATGGAGGGCAAAGAGAGCAAGGCGCATTCGATGATGGAGGAATTTCAATTCACAGGTGATACCCCAGCGCTCTATTACGCCCAGGCGGCATGGGAGTACAAGCACAGCAATGCGCAAAAGGCCGAGGATTGGACCAACTCGGCCAACAAAATTTACTCGCCCGCTCTCAACGGCGTTTTTGCCGATGCGTTCTACGATGTCGGGTGGTTGCAAAGACCAGAAGGCACAACTGCGCCTGCAGT
>Ga0126381_100003276_pt1 | contig 17636 bp, 9 predicted proteins | sample PanSoiMetPlot_28_FD_96465 | JGI IMG/M metagenome (GOLD analysis project Ga0126381, IMG submission 96465) | Tropical forest soil microbial communities from Panama - MetaG Plot_28 | ecosystem: Environmental > Terrestrial > Soil > Tropical forest > Bulk soil | place: Panama | collected 2016-02-17 | reverse complement strand
GTGCTCCAGGCGAGTGATCCGAATGGAGCCAAGTACATCCGCTGGGCCGAAATCTCGTACTGCTGCGACTCATTCGGAGCGTACCTCCTCACATACTACGATGCCAACTCGGGTATAGCCTACACCGAAGACAATCAGGGCGGCCCGATGTTCGGCGGCCCACAAAGCTTTGGGATCAGCCGGTCAGCAAAACACCCTGACGATCTCCGCTCTCAACATCAACTTTGCCGGATTTCTCGACTCACAAGGAGGAGTTGTCGCGTGCGGCACGCTGTGTCCGATGCAGAGTGCCGCCGGAGACCCAACCGGCGGAGTACTTGGCGGAAGCGGGAACTGGTGGGCTGGAAATGTCGAAATCACGTCGCCTTATCCTGGATCCATCAATACGACGAGCCTGGCCGGCTCCGGAACCATCGCGCTGGCAGCCAACGCCTCGACGCAGTGGACAGCAACGGTACAGAACCAGCAAACGTGGATTCACATTGTTTCCGGCACGTCCGGAACTGGAAACGGCTCCGTCAGCTATACATATGACGCCAACCAAACCGGGAGCCAACGCCAGGGCTGCATTTTTGTCGATGATATAAATGACATCGCAAACAACGGCGGCGCTCTTGGCGGGAACGTCTGTATTAACCAATCAGGCGGACCCGCGATCAGTGGCATCTCACCGCAGTCAGCGCCGATTGGGACAGCGGTTGCGATCACCGGCATAAACTTCGGCTCGAGCCAGGGCACGAGCACCGTCACGTTTAATGGTGTGGCGGCCGTTCCTAGTGCTTGGGGTCAAGCCAGTATCACGGTTCCGGTACCCGTTGGTGCGAGCACCGGCAACATAGTCGTAACAGTGGCAGGTATTGCCAGCAACGGGGTGCTCTTCACGGTCCCCGGCCCGCCCAGCATTAGCAGTCTGAATCCGGCCTCTGGGGCGGCCGGCCTCGCCGTGACAATCGCAGGAATCGGCTTCGGAGCGACTCAAGGCAGCAGTAAGGTAACCTTCAACGGCGCCACCGCGGGCACTGCGCTGAACTGGAGCGACACCAGCATCGTCGTGGTTATTCCAAGTACCGCCACGACGGGCAATGTCGTGGTAGCGGTGAATGGCGTCAACAGTAGCGGCGCGCCATTTACCCTTGTCACTTCGCCCAGCATAGGTACTCTTTCGCCAGCTTCGGGACAAATCGGAACGACGGTCAAAATTACAGGCAGCAACTTCGGCGCGAGTCAAGGAAGCAGCACGGTGACGTTCAACGGAATACCGGCGACTCCTACGAACTGGAGCACCGGCAGCATCACCGTGCCCGTGCCAACTGGGGCGACTACCGGCCCTGTAGTCGTCACGGTCGGCGGTGCGTCGAGTAGCGGCGCGTTCTTTGCGATTCCGCCTATCCTCACCAACGTGTCGCCCACGACCGCCGCGGCGGGCATGCAAGTCACGCTGTCCGGCTCCGGTTTCGGGCCTACGCAAGGAGGAGGCGCAGTGTGGCTGGGCACGACGTATGGCACGATAGTGAGTTGGAGCGATACGCAGATCGTGGCCACGGTGGCGTCCAATTCCAAATCGGGAACGGCACGCTTGCTGCAGGCGGGAGCATGGTCCGGTACCGTGCCGTTCACTATCAATACTGCTACGATTTCCAATGTGACACCGGCCAGCGGCGTGCCAGGCACCCAGGTGACGATCACAGGCACCAGCTTCGGGGCGCAACAAGGCGGAGGGCAGGTGTGGCTGGGTACTGCCGCGGGCATCGTGCAAAGCTGGAGCGACACGCAGGTGGTGGCTCAGGTGGCCGCCGGATCGGCCTCCGGGAACGCCCAGATCTTAGAGAACGGCGTCGCGAGCAATGCAGTTCCGTTCAGCGTGAACACGCCCCAAATAACGAGTATCAGCCCGACTTCGGGCAGTGCGGGGACCGCAGTTACGATTAGCGGCAGCGGTTTTGGCTCAACTCAAGGAGCCGGTACCGCCCTGGTGGGCAGCATTAATGGACAGGTCGTGAGTTGGAGCGATACGCAGGTGGTCGCCGCGGTAGCCACCGGTTCGCTCAGCGGTATCGTCCGCGTGACGCAGAACGGTATCCAGAGTAATTCCAAATCGTTCATGGTGCCGGGTCCGGGCGGCAGTATCCTGACACTGACGCCCGATACACTCCGGATGATGGTCGGCGACACTCACACCATTCAGGCACTGAACTCCTCCAGTCAGCCTGTAATCGGCCTCACCTGGACCTCCAGCGATCCCACTATCGTGAGCCTCTCCACAGACGATCCACCGTTGCTCACCGCCGTGGCCGCGGGGCACGTCACCATCACCGCGGGCAACGCGTCCGCCGATGTAACCGTTTCCTCGGTGGCCTTCGCGCCTGGCACCGTACTGTGGTCCAATCCGGTCGGCGGCGCGACGGTAGATTATATTGTGCCTGCCGTGCCGAGCCCAACGGGAGTTGCGGACGTGTTCGCGTTGTCCGGCAGCACTGTGTATGCCATCACGAGCGATGGAGCGACGGCGTGGACTGCGGACCTGAGCGACTTTAGCTGTCCATACCTGGCCTCGGACTTCCAGGGTGGCTTGGTCGTTGCGGAGTCATGTGCTCCTAGCGCGCCGTCCAAAATCGTGAAATTGGACGGCATTACCGGGCAGCGGTATCCAGCCTACACGCCTGATGACCCCTCTTGCATCGTCCCCGGCGACCCGGTTATACACCCTGACGGAACTATCTTCGCACTTCGATGGCAGTGCGTGGACGGCCCCGAAACCGTCATTGGCATCGATCCCACCAGCGGGACTGTCAAATTTCAGGTGCCGTTGCCGAAAGTGCCCGGCGGCTTTCCGTCAACTGATGACAATGACCTGATCATTGCCGGCGACGGCTTTGCCTATGTCACGTACGGCGCTGGCTGGTTCGGAATAGGAGACGGCGTCATAACTGACCCAACCTATAATTACGGCCGGTTTGGGGTTCTTCGCGTAAGCAGCAGTGGAGCGTCCCAAGATTTCCCCCTACGGGACTGGTACACGACGAACTATTTCGACCCGACCTGCTACTGCCACCCAACTGCACGCTACGGGTACACGGGGCCGTCCATGATTACAAATGCGGATACGGGGGTATTGATCTCCTGGTACGAATGGACAGGCGCGGACTGGGCCCCATTTGTTGCGAACGTGACAGGCACCGGTGTAAGCATAGCCAGCGGTCCGCAGGTGCCCCGTAATTCTACGTTCCCGTCCATCAGCTTACAACTTCAAGCTCAAGATGGGTCGTTCATTGGCTTGGCGAAAGACGACGCGTGGACTCCCTATGCGTTCTCGTTCGATGCAGGCGGAAACGTCCATTGGGTTGTGCCAAACGTATGGCCAGCAATAGCAACGGCGGATGGAGGGTTCATCGGCCAGGACACGACCTCTAATCAGTTTCTCGCATTTGATCAGAACGGAAACGCGACTGGGCACATGAGTGGCACGTTCGCGTACTCCTGGTTTGGAAACTCATACCAGATCGGATCCGTTGACCAAATCTTGCCCAGCCTCATTATCGACCTAGCGGACACCTTCTGGGTATTTTTCCAAGGAAACGCGGCTGGAACGCGCACGGCGAACAGACCTCTTGCCAAGACCGTGCAACAGCTCGTGTCTCAAGTCGCTCTGGGCTATGTTGGATCTCAGAATTGGGTTGGCCACGGCGTCGCGTGCAACCTGTTCGTGAAGCAAGTTCTCCAAGATACCGGGCAAAAGGTACCTTATTCAACAAATTGGGTCCGTCGCGTTGCGGACATCTTTGGGTTACTGAACAGCCCGTTGTACTATCCTGCTTTGGCGGGCGACTGGGCCAGCCGAACGAACGTCCTTGGCTGCTGGCACAACGTGACGGTCCCAAGCAACCGGGCTGGCGGATACCCGGCGGATCTTTCGCGTGCCGGTGATGTCATTGCCGAGGCAATCAACTACAGTGATGCAACTGGACATGTAGGTATAGTCGTGGGGTGGAAGCAGACCGTGTCAGCCGATTCGGCTGCCGCGTGCATGTCGGGGGGGACTGTACCAGCGGAGACGATCGACATCACCGATTATGGCTTTCGTCCGGATGGCTGGGCGTCCTCCCAGACGTACTCCAATGGCGTGCCTTGTTCGACCAGTGGGTGGAAGAGCAACGCAGTGGTGAAGAGGTTTACCTGTCAATGACTCGGTCGTGGGCCGGGGGTTTGTGCAAAACACGCAATCGAGTTCAGTACGCTTATTGGCGGCGGGAGGTTAGCCATGGACAGACTTAAACGCCGGGTGCTGCTTTCCGCCACATGCTTGATCTCAGCGATGGCGATCACTAGAGCATCCACCGGCCTCCTCGAAACGGAGCTTGTAGGCGGCGCAATTACGGGACCGATGCTAAATGGAAGCTTGGTCGCTAAGGGTTTATTTGTGCTGACGGCGATTTTGATTTTCATTCGGCCACGGGCAGCCGCGTTCGCTGCCCTCTTGGGTTCTATCCTGTGTCTGCCTTTGTACATATATCGCACGCTGCCGCGCTTCTTTCGCCTCGTCTTTCCAGGCTTGTACAAGGGCGATATGGATCAGACGATCGTTCTGCATGGCTGGTCCATAGTCGGGGGATGCGCAAGTCTGATCATCATTGGGTTATGCTGGTGGATTTTAGCTACTTCCCGGAGAACTCGGTTTGTCGCGTAAAGCGGCTGGCACGGACCTTGAGCACGCGCGGGTCGGACCCGTCGCTTCCCAGAATTCCTGCCCTGGGGAAACTGTGCGGTAGGTCGCCACCATCTGCACTGGCGAACTAGGCGGGCAAGCGCGTTGCCAACTATTTCGACCCGACCTGCTATTGCTACCCAATTGCGCGATGGGTACTTTGCGCCCTCGGTGATTACAAATGCGGACACGGGAGTATTGATCACATGGTACGTTTGGAAAGGCGACGTCGACCGGACTTTTGAGATGGTCGATTTCCCTGAGTCGGGGTGCCTTGGGTTCCTGAATCGCTGGCTTCGAGTTGGCAACGACCTCCTGGTTTTTGCGTGGGGGCTGCATCGTTATCCGAACGACAGTGAATACTTCACCAGCATGTGCACTAGAACCAGTGCGTGGAGTGAGGCATCCGATACCTTGAAGAAACTTGGCAAGGGGCGACCTCCAAGCGGTAGCCCGCCGACAGCAAGACGCTAGTTCCTGTGTGCGCTATCTTCGGCATGTCGGAGGTCAAGTTCCCGTGGAGGCGGCCGCTGGACACCCTAACTAATTCTCCCCCGCCCTCCTCACCCCATCGATCACCAGTACATCCACCGGCCCCCGCGTCGCCTCCAGCCTCAACCCGAGCTGCTGCTGAATCGCCGTGAACAACCCCGGCTTCGCGGCATCGCCGTTGTCCGTCGGCGCCAGGCCGTCGAACTGCGTCTCGTCCGGCGTCCACTCCAGCGTGAAGTCGTATCGACCCGTCAACCTGGTCTGATCCACTACCGGACGGTCGAGTGCCGCGCGCTGCATCACCGACGCGAGTTCGCCCACGGTCGCGCTGTGCGCCGGGGGCGAAATTCCTTTCGGCGAAAGCACGAAGATCAGCGGCGGAGGTCCCTCCGGCGCGTCGGACGCCGCGGCGCTTTCCTTCAGCTTCGGCCCGCCCTTCGCGATCGTCAGCGCGTAAATCGAAAGCTCCTTCCGCGCGCGATGAAAGCGCAGTTGGAATCGCTCGGCAAGCAAGTTCCGCAGCATCGCCATCTGCTCGTCCAGGTTCGGCCGCACATCGCCCGGCGCTTTGGCCAGAATCTCCCATCGGTCCGAGTCCACCCACGCCGGCCCGCCCGAGATCGCCTTCGGGCTCAGGTTGTAAGCCGCTGCGATCAGCGTTTTCACCGCATGATTATGCGCGGTGAATTCATGCGCCGTCACCATCCGAATATACCGGCCCGTCGCGCCCGGCTTCACCGTCGCCACCTCGAACGCCTCGAATGCCGGCCGCTGCGCCAACGCCGCCGCCGCGACCGCCAGCAAGCCAAGCCTCCACACCCGCATCCCACCTATCGAATCACACCCGGCCGAAAAAATCTCGCCTCGCATTCTCAATCAGAATTTCGGATGTGGCGCTCCTGTTAGCGGCAGGATGGATGGGGACTTAGCTGGTTTTGGGATTGGGGGCACACGCGCGCAGCGAGTCTGACAGCTGATAGCTGATAGCTGTTACAGCTTCGCCATCCCCATCGTCTCCCGCGACCCGCCTCCGAAGAACGGCAGCGGCGACCGCGTTGGGCTCGTCATCACCGTGCGATTCTCGCCAGCCACCCCGATGGTCCTGAACTCGTGCTGGATCATGCGAATCGCTGCGTGTGTGCCGCGCGCCCGCACGATCCGGCCTGACACCACAAGCTGCAAGGGCGCAGTGTTGTGCAACAGCACCGGCCAGGTGATCGAAAGCTCCAGGTTCAGCCCGACCGGCAGCGGGCGGCCCGCGTCGATTAGCATCCCGCCGCTCGAAAGATCCATGGTACGCCCCACACCGTTATCCAGGACTTTCCTCCGCCGGATCAGCTTCCAACGAACGTCCAGGCTGATCTCATACCGCTTGTCGCGCCGCCGGTCTCCCGCGATCCTATCCGATTCATTGCTCGACGTTTCCCATTCTATTGAGCGGCTCATGTGGACCTTCCGTGAACGTTGTCGAACTCCATTATGCTCGGATCAATTCCTCAAAAAAAGTAATGGGGGTACTTGTATCCGGTACTCGCCGTCCTAATCCGGCCACTGCCGCATTTCGCATCACGGGCCCGCCAGCCTCCCGGCGCCGGCGGCGCGCTATCCTTAAAACTACGGGAGCTTCAACTAACCGTGAGAGCATTTTCCTTCTGCGCCTCTATCCTGGCCGTCGTCTGCTGTCTGCCCGCCCAAGACCTCAAGGAGTTCGAAAAGAAGGTCACCGAGTTCACCCTGCCCAACGGCCTGCACTTCACCGTCGTCGAGCGTCACAACGCTCCTGTGGTCTCCTTCCACACTTACGTAAACGCCGGTTCCGTGGATGACCCCAGCGGACAGACCGGCATCGCCCACATGTTCGAACACATGGCGTTCAAGGGCACCGAAAACATCGGCACGCGCGACTGGCCGGCCGAAAAGCGCGCACTGGAGCAAGTGGAAGAGATCTATGACCGCTTCCAGGCCGAGCGCGCCAAGGGTCCCAAGGCCGACGAAGCCCGCGCCGGCGCCCTCGAGCTCGATCTCAAGACCGCCATCGATCGCGCCGAGAGCTTCGTCATCTCGAACGACTTCACCCGTATCATCGAGGAAAACGGCGGCACCGGCCTGAACGCCGATACCTCGCTCGACAACACCGAGTACTTCTACAGCCTCCCCTCCAACCGCCTCGAGCTGTGGTTCCTGCTCGAATCGCAGCGCTTTCTCCACCCTGTCTTCCGCGAATTCTACAAGGAGCGCGACGTCGTGCTGGAGGAGGACCGTATGCGTGTGGGCTCCAGCCCGCAGGGTAAGTTACTGGAGGAGTTCGGCGCCATCGCGTTCGAGGCCTTCCCCTACCACAATCCTCCGGGCGGCTGGCCGAGCGAGGTCGCCAATCTGCGCCGCGGCGACGCTCAGGCGTTCTTCAACAAGTACTACGTTCCCGCCAATATAAACGTCGCGATAGTCGGCGATGTGAACCCTGCCGAGGCGAAACGGCTCGCCGAACGCTATTTCGGTCCGATGCCCGCCAGGCCTCTACCGCCGCCCATCGAGACGAAGGAGCCCGCGCAGGCCGGGCCACGCACCGCCGTCGTCATGTCGCCTTCCCAGCCGCTTGCCGTCATCGGCTACAAACGCCCCGATCAGTACGATAAGGACGATCCCGTCTACGACGTCCTGGCCACGATTCTTTCCGGCGGCCGCACCGGCCTCATGTACCGGACGCTCGTGGAAGACAAGAAGATCGCTCTCGACGCTGAAGCCATCTCCACTTACCCGGACGGCCGCTACCCCAATCTGTTCGTCTTCTTTTTGGTTCCTGCGCTTGGCCACACGGTCAATGAGAATGAGGCGGCACTCAATGACCTGCTGGCGAAATTCATGGCGAAGCCGGTCGATGCCGAAACTCTACAGCGCGTCAAAACCAAGGCGCGCGCGGGAGTCATCCGTCAGATGGCCAGCAACAACAGCCTCGCCAAGCTCATCACGGCGTATTACGGAGCCTATGGCGACTGGCGCAAGCTGTTCACTTCCATCGATGAAATTAACGGCGTGACCGCCGCCGACGTGCAGCGCGTCGCGCGCCTCTGCTTCAATCCCGTCAGCCGCACGATCGCCTACACCGAGCGTCCCAGGCCCGCGGCCGCGGCGGTCCACGCGCCAGGAGCAGGCCAATGAAACACCGCTTTCTGATTCTTCTGTCTGCGGCCGCGGTAGCTGTCGCACAGCAGCCCGCACAACCGGCGGCCCGCCCCGCCCAGCCGCCCGCCCGCTCCGCAACCGTGCCCGCGGTCAGGGATCTGAAGTTTCCGCCGCTCAAACAGGTCGAAATTCCCGCGGTCGAAACGTTCACTCTCCCCAACGGGATGAAGATTTTCCTGCTGGAGGACCACGAGCTGCCGCTGGTGCACGGCGCCGCGCGCATACGCGCCGGCAATCTGTTTGATCCCGCCGAGAAGGTCGGGCTTGCCACCATGACCGGCATGGTGATGCGGACCGGCGGCACTAAGAATAAGACCGGAAACGAGCTCGACGTGGAGCTCGAAAACATCGCGGCCAGCGTGGAATCGAGCATCGAGGAAACCTTCGGCTCCGTTTCCTTCTCCGCCCTTACCGAAAACACCGACGAGGTCATGGGCATCTTCCGCGACGTCCTCACCGCGCCCGAGTTCCGGCAGGACAAGATCGATCTCGCCAAAACCGAGGTGCGCGGCATGATATCCCGCCGCAATGACGAGCCCCGCAACATCGCCCTGCGCGAGTTCTCGAACACGCTCTACGGCAAGGACAATTCCTACGGGTGGCAAGAGCAGTACGACACCGTCGCTCGCGTAACTCGTGCCGATATGACGGCGTTTTACCAACGCTACTTCTTCCCGGCCAACGTCATGCTGGCAGTGTGGGGCGATTTCAAGACGCCCGACATGAAGGCCAGGCTCCAGAAGCTGTTCGCCGAGTGGACGGTGAAGGAACAGCCCGTACCTCCATTCCCCAAGGTCACTCTGAAGGCGCAACCCGGCGTCTTCCTGGCCGTCAAGAAGGACGTGGCCCAGACCTTCTTCACCATGGGACAGTGGGGCAGCCGGTTCGACGACAAAGACTACCCCGCTCTGGAGACGATGGCGAACATTCTGGGCGGCGGCTTCCAGAGCCGGTTGTTCCAGCGCGTTCGCACCAGGATGGGCGATGCTTACGACATCGCCGCGTATTGGGGCGCGAATTACGACCATCCCGGCCTGTTCGAGATTTCGGGTAGCACCAAGTCCGTCTCCACGTTGGAGGCTCTCAAGGCGATCCAGGAAGAGGTCGAGCGCATCCGCACCTCAGAGGTGAGCGAAGAGGAGCTGAAAACCGCCAAGGATACGGCCCTCAACAGCCTCGTGTTCGCTTTCGACACCAAATCGAAAACCATCCTGCGCATGTTGAACTACGAGTATTACGGCTATCCGCGCGACTTTATCCAGCAGTATCAAAAGGCGCTGGCCGCTGTCACGCGCGCCGATGTACTGCGCGTCGCCAAAGCGTACCTTCATCCGCCCGAGTTCACCACCGTCGCCGTCGGCAATCCTGACGTCTTCGTGCCGCCGCTGACGGCGCTGGGCCGCCCGGTGACGAATATCGATCTCACCATTCCGGGCGCATCGAAGGAAGAGACCGAAGAGGCGGATGAGGAGAGCGTCCAGGCAGGCAAGCACCTCCTGGCGCGCGCACAGGAAGCTGTTGGCGGAGCCGACAAGATCGCGGCCGTGAAAGACTACAACGAGAGCGCGCGGTTTCAGCTCGATCCATCCGTCCCGCAGGGTGGGGGCATGCTCATCAACGAAACCGTTCGCTGGGTGGCGCCCACCTATCTTCGCCAGGAGAGTGTCATGCCGGGCGGAAAGGTCACGGCATATTGCGACGGCAAGGCCGGCTGGATGATCGCGCCGCAAGGCCAGCGCACCCTCACCGGCGCGCAGTTGAAGCAGGTGCAGGGGGACATCTTCCGCGTCTATTTCAGGCTGCTGCTGAGTGACCGCATCGAGGGCCGCGTGGTCAGCGCGCTCGATGAGAAGACGCTTCAAATTCAGGAGGGAGCCTATCTGGCCCGCGTCGAATTCGACCCTCAGACCGTGCTGCCGGCGAAAGTGATGTATGAAACGGTGGCGGTAAGCGGCGCCCCCTCACCCGTCGAGGAAGATTACTCGGATTTCCGCGATGTCAACGGCGTGAAGGTTCCGTTCCGCGTCGATATCCTCCAGGGCGGCAAGAAATTTGCCGAGGTCACGGTGACCGATTACAAGACCAACACCGGTCTCAAACCAACAGATCTATCGAAACGCCAATGACAGTAAGAACATCGATTGCGGCCGCGGCCATCTGCATCTTCGCCGCCTCCGCTCAGGAAAACAGCCAGCAGGTGCGCGGCCGCCAGGTGCTGGAAGACGCGCTCAAGGCAATGGGGGGCGACGCCTACCTGCATGTGGACGACCGCGTGGAGAGCGGCCACGCCTACCAGTTCTACAACAAGCAGCTCAGCGGGCTGGAGATCGCCACCGTCTACACGCGTTATCTCTCGCCCGTGCCCGGCAAAGTCGAGCTCCGCCAAAAACAGGTTTTCGGGCAGAAAAAGGACGAAGGCGGCCAGCTCATCACCGAAGATAAGGGCTACGAGTTCAACTACCACGGCGCGCGCCCGCTGGCAGACGAAGTGATCGACACCTTCCGCGACAGCATGCTGCACAACGTCTTCTACATTCTGCGGATGCGCATGAACGAGCCCGGCCTCACCTGTTACTTCATGGGAACCGATCGCTTCGAAAGCCAGCCGGTGAACATCGTCGATATCACGGACGCTGAAAGTCGCACCGTCACGGTGTACTTCAGCCAGTCGACCAAGCTGCCGGTGCGGCAATCCTTCAAGCGGCGCAACGAGACCTACCACGATTTCGATACCGAGGTTTCGCTCTTCGCCAAGTACCGCGACGTCGGCGGCGGCGTGATGTGGCCCTACGACGTTCGCCGCGAGCGCAACGGGCAGAAGTTCTTCGAGATGTATGCCGAATCGGTGGAGGTCAACAAGAACCTTACCGATGACGTCTTCTCGCTACCGTCCAAGCTGAAGGTCCTGCCGAAAGGCAAGTAGCGCGGCCGATGCGATCGCTCCCTGACGGTCGCGGCTCTGAGTGGGGCCGCATTCGGAGCTGCGACCGTCAGGGAGCGGTCACGGCCGGATAGATACCGAATCAATAAGCTCCGCGCGCGGCTTCCATCTCGCGGACTCGAATAAACGCGGTCTTTGCCCAGAAGTCCATGCGATTCAGGGAAACGGCCGTGCGATATTCGTGCTCGGCGGACGGGAGATCGTTGGTCTTCTCGAACCACATACCCAGCGAGCCGTGCGCAGTCTCGGAATTTGGATCCAGGTCCACGGCCTTCTTCAAAGCGCTGCCCGCCTCTTCCAGCCGTCCCATTTGCCCGTAGACGAGGCCGGTCCACTCGTATATTTGCGAGGACGGACTGATCCGCGCCGCGGCTTGCAATCGTTCCAGCGCCTGGTCGAAACGACCCAGGCATGCAAGCGTCCGGCCCCAGGCTGCGTTCACATAGTAGTTGTTCGGAAGATTGCGCTCCGCGCGTTCCAGGTAGGCTGGGCCGAGTTCACAGCGCCCCTGCCGAATCAGCACCTCCGTAAAATTCAATAGCGGCCGGGGGTTGTAGACGGCTGTGGAGGCGGCCATCTCGAGGAGCTTGTCGGGTTGGCCCCACAGCTGGTTGCGATCGTAGCAGAGCTTGCCGAGCACGAGACCCGCAAACGCGAGAAAGCATGCTGCCGTCGCGCGAGAGATATGCAGGCGGGACACAATTTCGCATCCGATCAGGATGAGACCGAGCAGGGGCAGGTACATCCGGCGCTCCACCAGCGCATCATCCAGCGGAACGACGGAGGAGGTCGGAGCCAGCCAGATCAGGAACATCAGCAGGCCGAAACACAAGAGCGGATACCGTCGCCGTCGCAGAATCGCGACCGCCACCAGTCCGGCCAGCAACGCCATATAGACAATCGCGCCGTGCTGGAGAACCGTGTGCGATGGGGGATAATCCTGATCGATGGACTGCCCCAGCGGGAAGATCGAAAGACTTACATACGAAAACAGCGCTCGTGCTTCGGTGAAGGCGTACTGATACCACTTGTATGTCGCAAGCGAGAAGCCCGCCGTTTGGGCACTCGCCAGCACCCGCAAGACGCCCAGTCCCGCAACGATGACGCCCGGCGCCATGAGGCAGTAAAGTCTCCAGTTTCGTTTTAATCCTTGGAACGAAAACGGGACCGGCCAGAAGACATCGGTCAACACCAGGATTCCGGCCAGGCTCACCGCATTCTCTTTCGTTTTAACGGCAATGGCGAAGAGAACCAGGACGGCCAGCGCCTCCCCCCAGGAAATGGACACATTTCGGCGGTAGAGGAAGACGGCGTACGCCAGCAGCAGGAAGAGCGACGCCAGACTTTCCGAACGTCCAGCGATGTAACTGACCGACTCGGTCTGGAGGGGGTGAAGCGCAAAGACGGCAGCACCGATGAGCGAGGCCGTGGCCGCCCTCCGTTGCGGCCAAGCCGCCCAGGTCAGCAATCGCATCAACACCAGGAATACGAGTCCGGTATTGACGAAATGGATGAGCAGGTTTACGAAGTGGAAACTAAAGGGATCGATCCCCCAGAGCCGGTAGTTCACCCAATAGGAGAACATCAGCACTGGCCGGACACTGGAAGTCCACGCCTGCAGCGGTTGGTCTCGCGTAATCTTTGAGAACGGCAGCGACAGGTCGTCGAACACGAACGGACCATGCAACGCCGGCCCGTAAACACAAAGAAGCGCAAAAAAGACAAGAGAAGATGCAGTGGCAATACTTCGCCACGGCAAGCCGGCGGCAGCACCGGCGCGCGTCGGTCCTGTAGCGCGAGGATTCAAGCTTCTGTATTTATGTAGCTCAATCGTAGTCCCTGCGTCTGTATTGACCGTTACACTATAACGCACGGACCCGCTACGGCGCAGCCGGCGATCTCCCGACGAACAAGCCTGCGGCTAGGGCAACCTTTACTTCAGATATTTGTCGTACCAGGCCAGGTAGCGCTCCATTCGGTCTTTTTGATAGCTCGGCCGCGTGATCCCGTGGAACGAGTTTGGATAGACTACCAGCTGCGTCGGAACGCCGAGGCTCGCGAGCGCCTGGTACATCTGCTCGCCGCCTACCAGAGGCACGTTAAAATCCTTTTCGCCGCCCATGAATAGCGTCGGAGTCTTGATCTGGTCGGCGTGCAGGAAGGCGTACGAGATCCGCTCCCACGGCTCCAGGCCGACTTTCCACGGAGGCCCGATCTCCTCGTCATATTGGATGATGTACTGATCTACGCCATAGAGAGCGAGCGGCAGTGCCGTCCCCGCCCCGCTGATCGCCGCCTTGAAGCGGTGGTCCTTAGCGATGATCGCGTCGGTGAGAATGCCCCCGTAACTCCAGCCACCCACGCCCAGCTTGTCGGGATCGGCAAGGCCGGTCTGCACTACGTAATCCATGGCGGCCTGAAGGTCGATCACTTCCTTGTTGCCCCAATCGGCGGCAATCGCGGTCTGATATTTCTCGCCGCGCCCGGAGCTGCCACGGTAATTGACGTTCACCACGACGTATCCATTCGCGGCGAAGAACTGGCGCTCGAAGTTGAACGAGTGCGCGTCCTGACCGTTAGGGCCTCCGTGGATGCGCAGCAGTGTCGGATACTTCTTGCCCTGCTGGTAGTCCGGCGGTTTGGTGATAAGGCCGTGGACCTCGTTGCCGTCCTTGGCCTTGCAACTGAACTCCTCTGTGGCGCCGAGCTTGAATTGCGCCACCAGAGCGTCGTTGTGATGCGTCAGCGGGCGCAGCTTACCGCTCTCGAAAGCATAGATTTCGCCATGCGTCATGTCACTGGCGGCGGATACGACGAAGCGGCCGTCCTTGGCTTGCTCGATCGAATTGATGACGCCCGGCCCTTTGGTCAAGCGCTCCACCTGACCGCCTGCGGCGGGAATCACCGCGGGATATTCCCAGCGATCGTCAGCTTCCAGGAAGAAGATCGACTTGCCGTCTTCGGAGAAGCGCGGCGCGGCAACGCTGCGGTCCAGGCTTTCGGTCAGAACCTTCGGTTCGCCGCCATTGATCGCGACGACCGCCAGCCGGCTCATGTTGTATGCGTTCAGCTTGGCCCCGGAGCTCAGGGTATATGCGACGCGGGTGCCGTCCTTCGACCAATCAGGCCTGCCGCGGCCCGCCGACGAATGGATGCCGTCGTATTTAGTGATCTGTCGCGGCGCTGCCCCGGCGCGCGCTTCCATCACATACACGTTCCATGTGTTGTAGCGTTCCGCGTCACTACCTTGCTTGCCCATGAACGCGATCGATTTGCCGTCCGGCGACCAGGAGGGCGCGCCGGTCTCGATATCCTCCGGCGTCAACGCTTCGGCCTTTTTCGTGCCGATGTCGTACAGGTAGATACGGGCAGGTTTCTGCGTGAGATAGCCCTGCACATCCTGCTTGAACTTGTAACGGTCGATGACGATCGGCTTCGGCACGGCGCCTTCGCCGCCCCGGCCGCCGCGTCCGTTGCCACCGCCGGGAGCGACGTCCGGATCGGGGTCGTTCGCATCGCGGTCGCCCATCATCAGAATCAGTTTTTTCGAATCGGGCGACCACTCGTAGGAAGACAGCCGGCCTTTGACGTCGGTGAGCTGCTGCGCTTCCCCGCCCTGCCTGTCAAGCACCCACACCTGGCTGCCGCGCGCCTTCCCGCCAGTGCGGCCGGAGAGAAACGAGAGGTAGCGGCCGTCGGGGCTCCAGCGCGGCGCGTTCTCCGCCTCCGGGCTGGAGGTCATGCGGATCTGCTGCGAGCCGTCCCAACTCGCCATCCAAATGTCGGTGTCGCTCTTGTCAGCGACTGTGTCCACACTGCCGACGGTGTACGCCACCCACTTGCCGTCGGGCGCGACCTGTGGATCGCGTACCTCGTGAAACGCGTGCATGTCCTCGAGCTTGATCAGCCGCTGCGCGTTTTGCGCCGGCAGCAGCGGCAGGGCAAGGAACGCCAGGCCGATGCGGAATGTGGATGCGGTCGACATGGGAATTGAGTTTAGCAAAGCGCGCTGCGAATCGGCCCGATAAGTTTTTTGAATCGGACCCGCGTCCTTTCCGCCCCACGCTAAGTTGAAGCCGCCTAAGTCACTTGTAAGTTCCCGATTGACAGCGCACTAGGGCTGTGATACTTACGATCAACATACCGTAACAGAGTCAAGTTGGCTGGAACTTCGAAAAAGGGGATACATATGCGCAAAACCTTAGGTCTTGCCGCTCTGGCAATGCTTTTCGTAACAAGTGTAATCGCTCAGGTGACGTCGTTAACCGGAACTGTCACCGATCCCGCCGGCGGCGTCGTGCCGAACGCGTTGATCACGCTGACGAATTCCCAAACCGGCCTGCAGCGCGTTACGAAATCGGATGCCCAGGGGCGATATTTGCTGCCGGACCTTGCGCCCGGCACCTACCACCTGAGCGCCACGGCGTCCGGTTTTTCGGAGCTGACGATCAACACCATCGAGCTCCAGGTCAACCAACCGGCCACGGTTCCGCTGAAGCTGGAGATCGGCGCCACCACTACCACCATCGCGGTAGAAGCGGCGGCCGTCCAGATCAACACAGTGGATGCTTCCATCGGCAACGTGATCAACAGCACCGCCATCGTGGAGCTGCCCTCCTACGTGCGCAACGTGGCGAACCTACTTTCGTTCCAGCCCGGCGTCACCTACTTTGCCAGCATCAACACCACCACGAACCTTCTCGACGACCGCAACGGCTCGGTGAACGGCGGCCGCTCCGATCAATCGAACATCCTGCTGGACGGCGCCGACGTCAATTCGCAATCGGACCGCGCGGCCTTCACCACTGTCTTGCGCGTCACTCCGGATTCGGTGGAACAGTTTCGCACCGTCACTTCCAACGGCGGGGCCGACACGGGACGCGGCTCGGGCGCGGAGATCTCGCTGGTTACCAAGTCCGGCACCAACAACCTGCACGGGTCGCTATATGAATTCCGCCGCGGAAACGAGACGGCGGCCAACACCTTTTTCAATGACCGTATCGGCGTCCCCAAGCCCGTGCTGCTCATCAATCAGTTCGGCGCGGCAGTGGGCGGGCCGATCAAGAAGAACAAAGCGTTCTTCTTTATGAACTACGAAGGCCGGCGCGACGCGAGCGCAACCGGCGTGACTCGCAATGTGCCCACCGAGACCCTGAAACAGGGTATCGTCGTCTACCACGATGCTGCCGGCAACCTGCAGCAGATCGGACCGGCGCAGCTCAAGACCCAGGTGGACCCGCTCGGCATCGGCGTCGACCCGGCGGCGCTGGCGATCTTGCAGAAATACCCGGTGGGCAACAATAGTCTGATCGGCGATGGCGAGAACTTTACCGGGTACACGTTCAACGCACCGGTGCACGCCAAGCAAGATACGTACATCGCGAAGCTCGACTACAAGATCGACAGCGCGGGCAAACACAGCGCCTTCTGGCGCGGCAACCTGCAAAACGACCACGCCGCCGGCACGCCGCAGTTCCCGGGCGAAGCGCCGAATTCGGTCACGCTGGCCAACAACAAGGGGATGGCCGCCGGCGTCACTTCAGTGCTCAGGCCGAACCTGATCAGCAACTTCCATTACGGGTACACGCGCCAGGGCGGCGAAGTAACTGGGATCCGATCGAGCGACATCGTCACCTTCCGCAACATCGACCCGATCATCGGAACCAACACCGCGCTGCAGCGCACCGTCCCGGTCCACACGTTCGCCGAAGACATGGACTGGATTCACGGCGCGCACGACGTAAAGTTCGGCGGCGTGGGCCGGTTGATCTCGAACCAGTCTACGGATTACTCGAAGTCCTATAGCTCCGGCACAACCAATGCGTCGGTGATCAAAGGCAGTGGCAACGACCTGATTCCAGCCGGGCTGAGTGTTGCCAAGGGCGATGTGACCACATACGAATACGCCACACTGGCGGTGCTCGGCATCGTGACGTCGGCCACCGCCAACTACAACAACACGGTCGATGGGAAGATCATCCCAGCCGGCCAGCCAGTGCTGCGCAACTTCGTCAACCGCGAGCTCGAGCTGTACGCAACCGATTCATGGCGCATCAAGAGCAACCTGACGTTTACCTATGGGCTGCGTCTGTCCATCATGCCGCCGGTACACGAGGCAAATGGGCAGCAGCTTTCCAGCAATATCCCCATCGGGCAATGGCTGGATGCGCGCGGTGTGCTGGCCGACCAGGGGCTCTCCGATCAGGCGGCGGGCGTCATCTCTTACACGCCCAACGGCCGCCCCTACTACCCGCAGCACAATAACTGGCAGCCGCGCCTGGCGGTCGCCTATTCGCCGAAGGGCGAAAGCGGCCTCTC
>Ga0126381_100003275_pt1 | contig 17641 bp, 14 predicted proteins | sample PanSoiMetPlot_28_FD_96465 | JGI IMG/M metagenome (GOLD analysis project Ga0126381, IMG submission 96465) | Tropical forest soil microbial communities from Panama - MetaG Plot_28 | ecosystem: Environmental > Terrestrial > Soil > Tropical forest > Bulk soil | place: Panama | collected 2016-02-17 | reverse complement strand
GAGCGAGTCGTGGACGAGCGCCGAGCGCGTCCTGTCGCAGCTCACCGACTGGCTCCGCAAAACGCGCGCAGTCCGCTCGGTTGAAACCGACGAAGGCTGGTCCGACGATCGCGACGTGAGCGTCCTGGCCGGGCGCTGGGCGTGGCTCGACGTGCGGGCGCTCGTCGAGGAACACGCGAGCGGCAAGGTGCTGCTGCGGATCAGCACGCACCTCAGACCCACGTCGTTCGGCGTCGTCAGCGCGTCGGGTCTCGGCGCCGCGCTCCTCGTCGCCGCGACGTACGGCCTCGCCCTGAAGTACCGCAGCGTCGGCGCGATCGCCGCCGCTGCCGCCGTGCTTCTGATTCTGTTCGTCGTCTGGCGCACATCACAGGCATTCGCCGTCGTCCGTCGGGGTATCGCAGGCGTCACCGTGCAGGAGGGGATGATCGCGCTGAAGCCCGGGCCGGCGCGGGCGCCGCTCGTGGCGCCGTCGATCGTGAGGATGTACGGGCTTCGTTCAGCGGTGATCTTCGTGCTGATGATCGTCTCGCTCGGCGCGAGCACTTTCATGCTGCGCGAAGCGACCATCGTCGGACCGGTGATCAACCGCGGCGGCCAGAAGGGGTACGCAGGCGACTACGGTCCTGCGATCGACGCCTGGCTCGATACGCCTGGCGGTGTGGCGCTCGGCCCGGGCGGCGATCTCTATATCGCCGACTCGAACAACAACGTCGTCCGGCGCGTCGACGCGCGCGGAGACATCGAGCCGATCGCAGGCAACCACGATTTGGGCCCTGGCTTCTCCGGCGACAACGGTCCGGCGATCGTCGCGCAGCTCGACACGCCGGACGGTGTATGCGTGGCGCCGGACTCCGACCTCATCATCGCCGACTCGCACAACGACCGGATTCGGCGCGTCGATCGTCCGACGCACGTGATTACGACCATCGCCGGCTCGGGTGAAAACGGATACGACGGCGACGATAAATCGGCAACCGACGCGGCCCTCAACACGCCGAGTGCGGTCGCGTGCGCGTCGAACGGCGACATCTATGTTGCCGATACGCTGAACTACCGCGTGCGCGTCATCGAAGCGAAAACCGGGCTCATCCGCACGGTGGCCGGCGACGGCGAAGCCGGCGACGCGCTAAACGTCGGCGATGGCGGTCCCGCGACGAAGGCGCACCTCAACATGCCGAGCGATGTGGCCATCGATCGCAACAACGGCGACATCTACATCGCCGACATGCATCACAACCGCGTGCGCAAAGTGAGCGCGAAGACCGGCATCATCTCGACGGTCGCGGGCAGCGGCGTCTGGGGCAACGCAGGCGACGACGGCCCGGCAACCGCGGCGCGGCTGGCCGGAGTCGCGGGCGTGTCCGTCGTGCCCGAGGCCGGCGGCAAGACGACGATCTTCATCGCGGACTACTACAACGGCAACGTACGCGCGGTCGGTCCCGACGGCGTCATCCGCAACCTGAGCGACGAAGGCCACGTCGCATTCGGCGCACCCACACGCGTGGCGTACTCGCGGACGCGAGGCCTGCTCTACGTCGCCGACTCGAGCACCGATCGGATCGTGCCGCTCATCATTCCGCGAATCGCGCCCAATCTCGTGCCGCCGCGGCCGGTCGCGCCGCCGGCACCGCCGGGAAGACGGGTGGGTGGCTGATGACGCCGCGCGAGAGCCACGAGAACCAGTCGAGCCTCCTGCTTTGGACGCTGTCGTTCCTGCGGCCGTATCGTCTGAAGGTCGCGCTGCTGGCGATCCTGCTCGTATCGGAAATCGGTCTCGGCGCGCTGCAGCCGTGGCCGCTCGCGATCGTCCTCGACTTCCTTACCGGGAAGCCGCTGCCGGCGGGGTTGACGCGCATCGTGCCCGCGCTCGGTACGCTGGCGTCAGAGCAGAGTTTCGCGCTCCTCATAGTGATCGTCGTCGGCGGCGTCGTGTTGCAAGTGATCAACCAGTTCGTGTCGGCGTACGGCACGCAGGTGCAGGTCGACACCGGTCAGCGGATGGTGTACGACCTCCGCGGGCGGCTGTTCGAACACCTCACTGCGCTCGGTCTGCATCACCACATCACGACGAGTACGGCGGACGCCGTGTATCGCGTCGACGTGGACGCGTACGCGATCGAAAACCTCGTCATGAGCGGCATCTTCCCGCTCTTGACCTCGCTGACGTCGCTCGTCGTCATGTTCGGCATCCTGCTGCGGTTGAACATGACGATCGCGCTGCTGTCGCTGACGGTCGTGCCATTCCTGTATCTCTGCCTGCGTTACTACACGTCGACGCTCGTCAACCGCGAAGAGCGCGTGAAGGAGCTCGAGTCGAACCTGCTCCAGCGGTTGTACGAGACGTTCGGTGCGATGCGGCTGGTGAAGAGCTTCGCCCGCGAGTCACACGAGCTCAATCGCTACGGCGCCGCCGGCGAGAAGACGATGAACGCGCGGATCGCGATCACGTGGCAGCAGTCGCTCTTCTCCGTGGTCGTGTCGACGATCACGATCCTCGGCACGGCGCTCGTCGTCATCGTCGGCGGCGACTTCGTGATGCGCGGCCGGCTGACGATCGGCGAGCTGACGGTCGTCATCGCGTATCTTGCCGCGGTCTACGGACCGCTGTCGGCGATCGCACACACGACAGGTCAACTGCAGGGCGCGCTCGCCGGCGCCAAACGCGTCCGTGCGATGTTCGCCCTCATTCCGGAAACGATCGACGCGCCGGACGCCATCGACGCCCATGCGGTCGTCGGCCACATTCGTTTCGACGATGTCGGCTTCACGTATCCGAACGGCACGCAGGTGCTGCAGAACATCTCGTTCACGGCGAAGCCGGGCGAGATGGTCGCGCTCGTCGGCCTCACGGGCGCCGGCAAGACGACCCTGGTGAGCCTGATCCCGCGGTTCTACGACGCCACGGAAGGCGCCGTGACGATCGACGCCGTCGACGTGCATCAGTACCGCGTCCGGTCGCTGCGCGAGAAGATCTCGATCGTGCTGCAGGATCCGGTTCTCTTTTCTGGCACGATCGGCGACAACATCCGCTACGGGCGTCTCGACGCCACGCGTGAGGAGGTCGAGGACGCGGCGCACGCGGCGCATGCGCACGAGTTCATCGCGCGGCTGCCGAAGGGCTACAACACCGAGATCGCCGAAGCCGGCGGCAGCCTGTCCGGCGGCGAGCGTCAGCGCCTGAGCATCGCGCGCGCGATTCTCAAGAATGCGCCGATTCAGATTCTCGACGAGCCCACGTCGTCGCTCGACGCGATTTCGGAGGAGATCGTCTTCGCCGCCGTGAAACGGCTCCGCGCCGGCCGCACGACGATCGTCATCGCGCATCGGCTCTCGACCGTGCGCGACGCGGATCGCATCCTGGTCCTCGACGGCGGCAAGATCTCCGCGCAGGGACGCCACGAGGAGCTGCTGGAGACGAGCGACCTCTATCGGCGCATGTGCGCGCGGCTGTCGGTCGGCAAGTCCCTCGACGAGCCCGAGACGGTCGACGAACTCATAGAGGCGGCACGCCGATGACGGCGTGCCGTAAGGCTGGTCGGTCGGGTAGGTCATGTGAGGTGGTGCGTCCCCACGTGACCCACATGACCAACGTGACCCACCTGACCCCGTGAAGATCCTCTTCGCGGGCATCATCGCCCGTTACCCGTTCGGCGGCGTCACCTGGTGCTCGTTGATGTACCTGCTCGGGTTGCGCGCGCTCGGCCACGATGTCTTCTACGTCGAGGACACCGGCGAGTGCGTGTACGACCCGGTGCAGAACACGCGCGCCGTCGAACCGACCTACGGCACAACCTACATCAACGACGCCCTCGCGCCGTTCGGTCTCGGCGATCGCTGGACGTTCGTCAACTACGACGGCACGTATCACGGGCGCACACGTGAGGAGCTTTCACGCTTCGCCGCCGGGGCGGAGCTGTTCGTCAACCTGTCCGGCGGCTCGTGGTTCTGGCGCGACGAATACGCGCGAATCCCGCGCAAGATCTTCATCGACTCCGATCCAGCCTTTACGCAGCTCGCGATCGCGAAAGCCGAGCCGTGGTACGTCGAGTTCTTCCAGCGGTTCGATCGCCTGTTCACGTTCGGCGCGAACATCGGCACGAGCGCGTCGCCAATCCCGGTCGGCGATTTCCAGTGGCATCACACGTGGCAGCCGGTGACGCTCGCCGACTGGACGCCGACGACACCGCCGCGCGATCGCTTCACGACCGTGATGACGTGGCAGATCGAGAGCTTCACCGACGTCGGCGGCAACAAGGATCAGGAGTTCGTGAAGTTCATCGAGCTGCCGTCGAAGACGCCGCAACCCTTCGAGCTCGCGATCAACGGACCGCAGAAGCTGCTGCGTCAGTACGGCTGGGACACCGTCGACGCGATGCGCGTCTCGCGCACGCCGTGGGAGTACCGCGATTTCGTCCACGGATCGAAAGCGGAGTTCGGCGTCGCCAAGCACACCTACGTCGCGAATCGCACCGGATGGTTCAGCGATCGGACGGAGTGCTATCTCGCATCGGGCCGCCCGGCGCTCGTGCAGGACACCGGCTGGACCGCGCATCTGCCGTCCGGCGAAGGACTGCTCGCGTTCTCGACGCCCGACGAGGCGATCGCCGGCATCGATCGCATCAACGCCGATTACGATCGGCACGCATCGCGCGCGCGGGACATCGCACGCGAGCACTTCGATGCGTCGCATGTGCTCCCGAAGCTGCTGGAGGTCGCGTGCGGATAGCGCACATCGGTCCGGTAGCCACCACGATTCCGCCGCCGAAATCGGGCTCGGTCGAGACGATGGCGTCGCTCCTGACCGAAGGGCTGGTCGCGCGCGGCCACGACGTGACGCTGTTCGCGACCGCCGACTCGAAGACGAGCGCCAAGCTCTTCTCGCTGTACCCGCACGGCTACTGGCACGACGAGCACATGTGGCCCTGGGAACTCTACGAGATGCTGAATCTCGCGGCGGCCGTCGAGCGCGCCGACCAGTTCGACATCATCCATTACGAGGCCGCGTACTATCCGATGTCGCTCGCGTTCGCGCGCCTCTCGCCGACGCCGATCGTGCAGACGCTGCACCACTCGCCGAGCGCCGCCGAGGTGAAGCTGTGGCTCCACTATCCCGAGGCGCCGTTCGTCGCGATCTCGCACGAGCAGGCCCGTCTGCTCGACGGACTCAACGTCGTCGCGACCGTGCTGCACGGCATCGACACCGACAACTTCACATTCCGCGAGAAGCCGGACGACTACTTGCTGTTTCTCGGCCGCTTCACCGCCGGCAAGGGTGTGCTGCAGGCGATTGAGATCGCCAAGCGCGTCGGCATGAAGCTGATTCTGGCGGCGGCCGAAGACGACTACTACCGCGAGAACGTCGCGCCCCACGTCGACGGCCTGCATATCGTGTATTACGGCGAGGCCAGCTTCGACGCCAAGGTGAAGCTCTACGGCGGCGCACGCGCGCTGCTCTATCCCATCCAGTCGCGCGAACCCTTCGGCCTCGTTCTCGCCGAAGCGATGGCGTGCGGCACTCCGGTTGCGGCGCTCGATCGTGGCGCCGTCCGCGAAGTCGTCGACGATGGCGTCACCGGTCTCGTATTCGAGGACCTCGAGCAGATGGCGAACGATCTGCCTCGTGTCTTCAACCTTGATCGGAGGCGCGTGCGCGAACGCGCAGTCGAGCGCTTCGGCGTCGCGCGCATGGTCGACGGGTACGCCGACGTCTACCGCCGGATCGTGGAGCGCCCTCGTGGTTGATTTCTCCGGACGCACCGTCCTCGCGGTCTTCGCGCACCCGGATGACGAATCGCTGGCTTGCGGCGGCACGCTGGCGCGGCTCGCCGACGCCGGCGCGCGCGTCGTGCTGATCTGCGGATCGCGCGGCGAATCCGGTTCGGTGAGCGATCCGTCGCTCGTCGCCAGCGAAGATCTCGGGGCTGTCCGGACGCGCGAACTCACGGACGCCGCGCGCGTGCTCGGCATCACCGACCTGATCGTCCTCGCACATCCCGACGGCGATCTCCGATGGGACGACGTGCCGGAGTTTCACCAGGAGATCGTCAACACGATCGCCTCCTACAAGCCCGATGCGGTGATCACGTTCGCCGAGGACGGCCTCTACTGGCACCTCGATCACATCGGCGTCCACGAGCGCACCTCCACCGCCGTGAGATCGTTCGGCACCGATGCGCCGCCGCTCTACTACGTGACGATGCCGAAGGGCATCATGCGGGCCGTTGTCGAAGCCGCGCACGCGAAGGGCGGCGCGTTGCCGAATTCGACCTTCTGGGGCATCGAGCCCGACGCGTTCGGCGACCACGCCGTTCCCGCGACCTTCGCCATCGACGTGCGCGAATGGATTCCGCGCAAGCTCGAGGCGCTGCGCTGCCACCGTACGCAGATGGGACTCACCAATCCGATGGCGTGGATTGACGAAGAGGACGCGCGTCAGTGGCTCGGCGTCGAGTACTTCCGCCGCTCGCCTCTCGAGTCGGTTGACGGCTCCGCCCTCGAGCAGCTCGGAGAACCACTTGAAGTCTGAACTCTTCGAGATCCTTCGCTGTCCGTACTGCGGCGGCGGGCTCGATCTCGTCGAATCGCTGTTTCACCGCGCGGACGGCGACGAGATCCAGGACGGCATCCTCGGCTGCCTGTGCTGCATCTTCCCTGTCGTCGACGGCATCCCCGTGCTGCATCTGCAGCCGAACGCGACGACGGCGCGCGATCTCGTACAGGCGGGCAAGCCCGAAGAGGCTCTGCGGGTCATGATTGGTCTCGAGACGGCCGCGGAGGCCGAGGCATTCGAGGCGGCGGCGACGTCGGAAACGGCGACGTATCAGGAGACAGTCGAGGCGCTCGGACCGAACTTCGAAGGCGGCTACTTCCTCTATCGCTTCTCCGATCCGACGTACATCGTGGCGCAGGCAGTCGTGCGTTCGGTGGCGAGGACGGTGCTCGGCGCGTCGATGCGCTCGGGGCGAGGCAGCGGGCGCGCCATCGATATCTGTGGCGGCTCCGGACACCTGACGCGATCGCTGCTCGATTTGTCGGCCAAGCCGCCGGTGCTCGCGGACCTCTACTTCGCGAAGATGTGGCTCGCGCGCCGCTTCACCGCTCCAGGCTGCGAGCCGGTGTGCTGCGACGGCAACGCTCCGATGCCGTTCGCGCGCGGCGCGTTCGCGTACGCGATGTGCACCGACGCGTTCATGTACATCTGGACGAAGCGGCAGTTCGTCGGCGAGATGGCGCGCCTCATCGACGATCCGGAGGCCGAACCGGGCGCCGTCGTGATCGGTCACACCCACAACGAGCGGACGTGGAGCCCGTCGCACGGCCAGCCACTCTCGCCCCAGGGCTACGCGGCGCTCTTCGAAACGCTGCCGCCGCGCATCTTCGGCGAATCCTCGCTCTTCGCGGACGTCGTCGCCGGCGGACCGCTCGATCTGACCCGCCGGGAGCCCGACGATGCGCTCGACCGCGAGCCGGCGCTGACCATCATCGCGACGACAGGCGGGGACGTGTTCGCGCGTTACTCGCTTGAGGAGCCGCCGTCCGCCGGAGGGGAGTACCGCATCAACCCGCTCTATGTCGCCGAGCTCGAGGGCGAGCGCGTCAAGCTGCGCCTGCGGTTTCCGTCGGACGACTACGCCGACGAATACGGCGCGTGCCGGCAGTACCTTCCGGAGGAAGCGGTCGTGCACCGCGCCGCCTTCGAAGCGCTGCCGGGACCGGTCGTGCCGCCGGCGCTCGCCGACCTCGCGCGGCGGCGCGTTGTGCTGAACCTACCCAAACGGTACTCATGAAGTTGGTGAATGGTGAGTTGGAGAATTGGCGACTCACCAATTCACCATTCACCAACTCACCAACTCACCAATTACTGTATTACGTTATACTACGTAGCGATTACGGTGTTCGACGTAACGAACAATCCCTTCGTCTACGGCGAGGTCGTTCCGGTGGCGGCGTTCGCCGATCGGATCGACGAGCTGCGCCGGCTCGTCCGCGACCTGCGCGCGTCGCAGAAGGTGTTCCTGATCTCTCCGCGCCGCTATGGCAAATCGTCGCTGATCCGGCGCGCGCTTGCCTCGGCCGCGCGCGACGGCGCCGTCACCGTCGAGATGACAGTCAGCAGCTTCAGCTCGTACGTCGCGTTTCTCGAGGGCTACGCGCGCGCCCTCGCGGCCGCCGAGACGAAGTGGGACCGGGCACAGTCGTGGCTGCGCGAGGCGGTCCGTACGGCCCGGGCGGAGGTCCGCTATACCCCTGACGCGACGATGCGTTCGCCCGGGAGCGGTTCGGTGTCTGTGTCGTTTCCAGGCGTGCGATCCGAGCGCGAAGTCTCGCGACTGGCCGAAGAGGTGTTCGCGCTGCCGGCGGTACTCGCGGCGTCGCGCAAGCGCAAGGTCATCGTCGCGCTCGACGAATTCCAGGCGATCGCCGGTTTCAACGGCGGCTCGGTGGAACATGCGCTGCGCGCCGCCGTTCAGCATCAGCGCGAGGTCGGCTACGTGTTCGCCGGATCGGAACCGAGCCTGATGGAGCGGATGCTCGGTCCCAAGCGTCCGTTCTACAAAGCCGGACCCGTGATGCGCCTCGAGAAGATTCCCGCCGACGAGTTCGCCGCATTCATCGACGCGCGCTTCGCCCAGTCGCGCATGCGCCCCGAAGAAGGTCTTGGCGCCGCCATCGTCGACCTCGCCGGCAACCTGCCGTACGACGTGCAGCGGCTCGCGCACGAAACCTGGGACGAGGTCCGAAGCCACGGACGCAAGCGCGCGACGCTCGACGACCTCCACCAGGCGCTCGCGCGCCTGCTCGCCGAGCACGCGATCATGTTCGAAGCGGCGTGGCAGAGGCTCACACTGCCGCAGCGCGCGGCGCTTCGCGCGGTCGTGTTCGAAGAGGGGCGCGAGCTCCATTCCGCCGACGTCCGCGCGCGTCACCGCCTGGGCGGCGCGTCGACGGTCCAGGCCGCCCTCGCTGCATTGACGCGCGACGACATCGTGACGCGCGACGGCGCCCGCTACGTCGTCGTCGATTCGCTGCTGCGCGAGTGGGTCGCGAGGCGGACTTTCTAGCCCGCGCGTCTTCAAATCGGTGCTGCGCCTCGCTCAAACCACGGCGAGAGGACTCTAACGCCTGCCGACTGCCTTTTGAGGCCCGCCGAGCGCATTCTTTTATTGGGCGAGCGGACTTTCAGGGCGGACGAGCGAACTTTTTGGTCCGACGAGTCGATTTCTCGGCCGACGGCCCAATCACTTTGTTCGGTGCGCGAACTCATTCGGCCGACGGCCGACTTTTCTGCTCGCCGAGTGAATTGCTACGGCCGACGAGTGCATTCGCTTTTTTCGACGGGCGCATTCGTTTTGTCGACGGCTGCATTCGTTAGGCCGACGCGTGAGTTCCTTCGCTCGACGCGCGGATCCCTTTGGCCGACGACTGAGCTGCTTTTTTCGACGACCGGATGTGAGGCCCGACCACTGTATTGGTTTCGGAATATTCCGGCAGCGTTCGGTGTTAGATCTGATCGGAATGCGGATCGTGATCGCCGGCGGAACCGGCTTTCTCGGGCGGCCGCTCGTCGCAGCCTTCGCTGCGGACGGCCACTCCGCGTCGGCATTGCCGCGCGGTTCCACCGACGGCGTCGACGGCGCCGACGTCGTCATCAACCTCGCGGGTGAGTCGATCGCCGGACATCGGTGGTCGCGCGAGCACAAGCAACGCGTCATCGAAAGCCGCGTGTCGACCACACGGTTGCTCGTGGAGGCGATTCGGTCGGCAACGCGTCCCCCGCGCGTGTTCGTGAGCGGATCGGCGGTCGGTTATTACGGACCCCACGCTGACGAAGTGATCACCGAGTCGGCGCCGCCCGGCGGCGATTTTCTGGCGCGCGTCTGCCGCGCGTGGGAAGCCGAAGCCATCCGCGCGATCGATCGCACGCGCCTCGTGCTCGTGCGCACGGGACTCGTCCTCGAGCGCGATGGCGGCGCGTTGCCGCAGATGCTGCCGCCGTTCTGGTTCGGTGCCGGCGGACAGGTTGGATCGGGACGCCAGTACTGGCCGTGGATCCACCGCGGCGACTGGATCGCGCTCGTGCGGTGGGCCATCGGCAACGACGCCGTCGACGGACCGCTGAACGCGACCGCGCCAACGCCGGTGACCAACAAAGCGTTCGCGTCGGCGCTCGGCCGCGCAATGCACCGGCCGGCGTTCATGCCGGCGCCGGCATTCGCGCTGAGGCTACTGCTGGGCGAGATGGCGGATGCGCTGCTGCTGACGGGTCAGCGCGCGGTGCCAGACAAGGCGGTGCGCCTCGGGTTCAGGTTCAGATACGAGAAGATCGACGCAGCTCTCGCCGCGCTCTTCTAGCCACCAAACACACCAAACTAAGAAACACACGAAAAGAGGTTTTGTACAGAACTCGTTTTTGTGCGTTTCGTGTTTTCGTGCATTTCGTGGTTAGTGTGCGACTCCAACGAGATACTTGTCGCCGGTCGGTGACGGCACGCCGCCATCAGGCTCGATCGTGACCGCCATCGCGGTCGGTGTCGGAATATCGGGTGGCGTGTTGAAGACGGCGCTCGCGGCGCCATTCGCGTCAGGACGCAGCAGTCCCGCACTGATCGGCGCCGGCTGCGCGGTCAGGACCCACAGCTGATAGGTACGTCCGCTCGGCAGCGGCGGCAGATTGGCCGCTTCGATGACGAGCCCGCGCGCACGGCTCCAGTACGCGCGCGCTGATGCCGACGGCGCCGCCGGCTGACCGGCGAGCTCGACGCGCGCGACATCCGGCGCGAGCACCACCGCCAGCATCGACGCCGCGCGATCGGTTCGGCGCTGCAGATCTGCGACGCGCTGTTCGCTCGCCTCCGCCCGCACAACCGCGTCGCGCAGCCGCGCCTCGAGCGACGCCACCTCGCCGCGGAGCTGCGTCGCATAGATCGCGGATCCGATCGCGAGCAGCAGGGCCGCCGCCATCGCGAGCCACGCCGCGCCTCCGCCGGACCGGCGCGGTGACGCGTCCCGCTGCACAGCGGTCATCACGCGTTGACGCACCGCGGGCGACGGCGCCGCCTCGGCATTCGAGCGCCCGAGCGACGTCGCGACGCTTTCGAGCGCACGCACCTCGGCGGCACACGCCGGGCACACGGCGAGATGGGCCTCGAACTCGGCCCGATCGGCCGCGCTCAGCGCTCCGAGCGCATAAAGCTCGGCCTGTTCCGCGAGCGGGTGGTCCACTCCCACGATCGTTCTACGGCGCTGACCCGAGAAGGGATGGCGGCAGATGCTCCTCCGGCGGGACGACGAGAATCACCCGACAACCTTCTTCGGTGTACAGCTCTCCATGATCCGAATCTGCATCAGCGTGCACGAAGTCGCCAGCAGACAACCGGCGTCCGCACGTGAACAAACTGCCCGAGACGACGAAACACTCCTCGGCGCCGCCGTGATGATGCGGCGGAAAGCGCGTCCCCGGCGCCACGTCGAGCAGCAGCGTGGCGTACCCGCGCTCCTTGTTCAGCGCTAGGATTTTCATCCGGATGCCTGCCACCGGGTGCGACAGCCACCGGTCGTCGTCAGCCCACGCGAACGAAAATCCAGCCGGCCTTCCAGACGACTCGCGCACGCGGCGCATCAGCGCGCTACGCACGCCGCGTCCCGGCGACGGCGCAACCGCGGCGGCGGCCTCCGCGAGTGCCAGCGAGGCGATGTCGTCGAACACGAGGGAATCCTGCTCGTCGCTCATTGTTCGATCGATACCTGCGACAGTTGCTGCCGCAGCGTCTGCATGCCGCTCCGCACGCGCGTCTTCACGGTGCCGAGCGGGAGATTGAACTTTTCCGCGAGCTCGGACTGCGTCAGCCCGAGGTAGTACGCCTGTTCGATCAGCACGCGCTGCTCCGCCGGCAGCGCGCTGAGCGCGCGCACGACCACGCGCTGCTGCTCCGTGAGCGTCGCCTGCATTTCGGGATCGCGGGCACGAGTCGGCTGCGGATCGGGCGCCGCTTCGACCGCGCGCAGCCGCACCGTGTTCGATCGCAGCCGATCGATCGCGCGGTTGCGCGCGATGCGCACGAGCCACGCCACCGGCGATCCCAGCGCGACGTTGTATGTGTCGGCTCGCGACCAGACGGAGAGAAACACTTCCTGCAGGACTTCCTCAGCCTCGCCGCGATCGCGCAGCACGCGCAGGATCAGGCCGAACAGCAGACGGCTGTGGCGGTCGTACAGCTCGCCGACCGCCCGCTCATCCCTGGCGACGATGCGTTCGAGAAGCGCGATGTCGGCGCGAACGTCAGCGTCCATTAGTACGCAACGAGTTTCCGCAGCGCGCCGGCGATCTTATCCGCGTCGGGCAGGTTGGCGGCCTCGAGGACCTGCGAGAACGGCACGTGCGTATCAGGATAGGTCACGCGGATCACCGGCGCGTCGAGCGCCTCGAAGCGCTCCTCGACAATCACCGCCGAGAGCTCCGCGCCGATGCCGAGCGTCTTCACGTCCTCGTGCACGATCACGACACGGTTCGTCTTCTCGACCGACTGCAGAATCGCCGCCTTGTCGAACGGCATCAGCGACCGCAGGTCGATCACCTCGACTTCGACGCCTTCTTTCGAGAGGCGATCGGCGGCTTCGAGCGATGGCCCGACCATCGCGCCATACGTGATGAGCGTCGCATCGCTGCCTTCTCGCCGCGTCGCCGCCTTTCCGATCTCGACCATCTCGTCGCCTTCGGGCACAGGTCCCTTCGCGCGACGATACAGATACTTGTGCTCGAGGTACACGACCGGGTTGTCGTCGCGGATCGCCGCTTTGAGCAGGCCTTTCGCGTCCCAAGGTGTCGACGGTGCGACGACCTTGAGTCCGGGACGGTGGACGAACCATGCCTCCGGATTCTGAGAGTGGTACAGACCGCCGCCGACGTTGCCGCCGCTCGGCGCGCGCACGACGATCGGCACGGCGGCGCGGCCGCCGTAGCGATACCTGAGCGTCGCCGCCTGGTTGACGATCTGATCGAATCCGCAGCTGATGAAGTCGGCGAACTGCATCTCGGCGACGGGACGATAGCCGCGCAGCGCCGCGCCGATGCTGACGCCGACGATCGCCGACTCGGAGATTGGCATGTCGACCACGCGCATCTCGCCGAATTCTTCGAAGAGCCCCTGCGTCGCGCCGAACGCGCCGCCGTACACGCCGACGTCTTCGCCGAGGACGAACACCTTCGGATCGCGCCGCATCTCTTCGGCGAGCGCTTCGCGGATCGCGTCGAGGTAAGTGGCTTCACGCATACAGGTCGCTCGTCGCCTCGTCCGGCACCGGATCGGCCGCGTTCATCGCGAAGTCCACGGCATCGTCGATCGTCGCCTTGACCTTCGCTTCCACCTCCTGCTGCTTCGCGTCGTCGAGCACGTGACGCGTGCGGAGATACGTGGTGAAAGTCGGGATCGGATCGCGGCTCTTCCACATCGCGAGCTCTTCGTCTGTGCGGTAGAACGCCTTGTCGTGCTCCGAGTGCCCGTGCCAGCGGTACGTCTTGCATTCGATGAGCGTCGGCCCGTCGCCCGCGCGCGCGCGCGCGATCGCGCCGAGCGTCGACTGGTAGACGGCAAGGACGTCGTTGCCGTTGATCGCGACGCCGTCGAATCCGTATCCGTGCGCGCGATCGGCCACGTCGTCGACAGCCATGCTCTTCTCGATCGGCACCGAGTAGGCGTACTGGTTGTTCTCGCAGATAAAGATGATCGGCAGCTGCTGCACGCCGGCGAAGTTCAGCGCCTCGTGGAAGTCGCCGACATTGCTCGCGCCCTCGCCGAAGTACGCGATGACGACGTTGTCGGTCTTCTCCATCTTGAAGGTGAGGCCGAGGCCGGCGGCGACCGGAAGGTTCGCGCCGAGCATGCTCGTATTGCCGAAAATGCCGAGCTCGTTGAGACCGCTGTGCAGCGCCGAGTCGCGTCCTTTCGAGAGGCCGGTCTCTTTCGCGAACATCTGCGACATCATCACGCGCGGTTCAACGCCCTTCATCAGGAACGATCCGAGGTCGCGATGCAGCGGGCAGATGAAATCCTCTTTCCGCAGGCCGAAGCACGTGCCGACGATGATTGCTTCCTGACCGATGCCGGTGTAGACGCCGCTGCGCACCTTGCCCTGCTTGACGAGGACGCTGAGCCGTTCGTCGAACGCGCGAATCAGCTTCAGCCAATAGAACATCTCGAGCAGCTGCTCGGGCGCGAGCTTGAACTTGGTGCGTTTAATCGGAGGCATTCAGCCCTTCACCATACCACCAGAGGCCCGCAGGATCCGCCACGGAGGCTCAAAGGCTCGGAGATCAACCGCAGAGGACGCCGAGCCCGCAGATGCGCGTTCGACGCGCCGGCGCGAAGCGCCGAGGACAGGCGAACGGCGATCGGAGTAGGGACGACACGCGAAGGTCGGTGTGATCTAGCTCGTGCTGACGGCAGTCTGACGCGGCAGGGAGCGGCTCCGGATCATTTCGAGCAACATCCGCACGAACAGGAGAGGGGATCGCGCGAGGATGCGCCGACGCACGTCACGATAGGACCGGCGGCCGATCGCGAGGTCGAGCACGAGGCGCGTCACGGCGCGCTCCCGGTTCGCGCCGGACACGATTTGCGTGACGCGATTGCGATCCGCGAAGAGGTACTGCTGGATGAGCACCGAGTCGCGCAGCTCGGATCCGATTTCCTGATCGCAGGCTCGACGGTATCGGGCGATGGCGGCCGACGGTTCGCCGGCGGCGTCGACGATCGCGTTGGCGGCGAGTTCGCCCGACACCATGGCGTAGTAAATGCCCTCGGCCGTGAAACCGTTGACGAAACCGCCGGCGTCACCCGCGAGGAGCACGCGACCGCCAGCAGGGCACTCGAGCGGTCCGCCGACGGGAATGATGAACGGCGTGAAGTGCTCGCGCGACGAATCGCCGCTGACGATGCGGCGCCGGCGCAGTTCGTCGACGAATTGGCGCTGGAGATCGTACGGCGCCGCGCCGACCTCGCGCCGGAAATAGTCGAGCACGTACCCGATGCCGATGTTGACGTGATCGCGTTTCGGAAAGATGTACTTGTAACCGTCGCCCTCGCCATAACTCACCCAGAGCGTCGACGGATCCAGATCGCGCAACTGCGTGCGCGGCGTCTCCTCCATCATGTCGAGCGCGACGCGCGACGCCGGCCAGCCTGGATTGAGACCGAGCCGCCGCGCGACGACACTATGCACGCCATCCGCGGCGATCACGAGCGCCGCGCGAAACGTGCGGCCATCTCGCGACGTCAGCACGACCTCGCGAGCATCCTGTCGCGCCTGCACGATGTCGACGCCAGTCACGACGTTCGCGCCCGCCTCGACGGCAAGCGACATCAGCAGCGCATCGAACTCGACGCGGCGAATCATCAGCGCTGCCGGCTCGTCCGATTCGACGATCGCCGACGTGCCGTCCGGCGCCTCGAGATATAAGCGACTCAGCTCGTGCGTCGCAATTCGCGGCAATGCGTTTGCGAGGTACGGAAAACGGCGCCGCGCCCGCATGCTGACGCCGCCGCCGCAGGGCTTGTTGCGCGGATATGCGGTCGCCCGCTCCAGGAGGCACACGGAAATCCCGGCCAGCGCAAGCGTGCGGGCAGCCGTCGAGCCGGCGGGACCGCCGCCAACGACCAACACGGGGTTCTCGGGTGAAGAAAAGGCGATCACGCCGCGAAAATCGATGAGATTACGCAGGTTTTCTCGAAAAGGCTCATTATAGGCGAACGAGCTATATCGACAGTTGGTTGCAGCCTCGCTTGGGCTGTGGGATATTGTTGCTCGTTTCCCACGAGCAGTTTGCGGCTTTGATGCACCTGTTGTCACAGATTGTCCGCACGCGCCTGAAGTCGGGCGCGATCCTCGTGCTGATGCTGCTCGCGGCATCGAGCGCCGAGGCCGCGCACCGCTCGCACCACTATGGTGCGGCGCGGCGCGCGAACGTCGCGCGCGCGACGACGCTGAAGCAGTTCAAGCGGACGCCGCACACGTTCGGCGGACCCGTTGCACTGCCGTCACAACGGCTGCTCGTCGGCCTCAACGACCCGACGACGCGCGTCACGCGCGCGACCGAAACGGACGACGACGACGACGCCTCCGCGATTCAGAACGATGCGCCTGCGGCGCAAGTCGATCTCGAAACGCCCGGGGGCCCGGTCCTCATCCCGCTCGGGCTCCTGACGCACCCGCTCGATCCCAGCCTTCGCACCGGCACGTACTCACCCAAATCGCCTCGAGGACCACCGATCGCCGCCTGACGTGTTCGGACGTTCACGGTCGGGTTCGGCTTCGAAGTTGAGGTGACACGATGCGAGTGGTGCTCGCAGATTTAAAGAGCGATCGAGGGTTCGTCAGCAAAGACACCGTCGTCGGCGGTTACGGATCGCGGCTCGATCCGTTCTCGCGCGTCACCGCGGTGATCTCCTACGTCAAGAAACAGTTTCATGACGTCCCCAGCGTCCACATGGCGTACATCGCTGCCATCATGGCGCGCGCCGGCCACGAGGTGAAGTGGACGCGCGGCGCGGAGGTCGACGGCGACGTTGCGTTCGTGCTCTCGTCGCTCGTCGACTACAAGAACGAGACGGCGTGGGCCGACCGGATGCGCGCGATCGGCGTCAAGGTCGGGTTCGTCGGCATCACGGCGTCGAAGATGCCGCATCTGTTCACCGACCACTGCGACTTCATCCTGAACGGCGAGCCGGAAGCCGGTGTGATGCGCATGGCACAGACCGGCGAGATCCCGTCCGGCATTGTCGTCAGCGAGCAGATCAACGATCTCGACTCGCTGCCGTTCCCGCGATGGGACCTGGTCACCGAGGATCGCGGAAAGAAGTTCGGGATCCAGTGGTCGTCGCGGCCGGTCGGCGGCGGCTACCCGCTCCTGGCGAGCCGCGGCTGCCCGGAGTTCTGCACCTACTGCCCGCACCGCATTCTCGCCGGGTACCGCGCGCGCTCGATCGCGAACATCGTCGACGAGATCGAACGGCTGTGCGATCAGGTGCGCCGGCCGTACGTGATCTTCCGCGATCCGCTCTTCACCGAGCAGCGCGACCGCGTCGTGCAACTGTGCGACGAGATCAAGGCGCGCGGCCTGCAGATCACCTTCGAGGCGGAGACGCGCCTCGATCGACTCGACGTGCAGCTCCTCGACAAGCTGTACGAGGCGGGCTTCCGCGCGATGAGCTTCGGCGTCGAATCGCTCGACCCGGCGACGCTGAAAAAGTCGGGACGCCGGCCGATTCCGCAGACGCATCAGCGCGAGATCATGGCGCACTGCAGGAAGCTCGGCATCGTGACCGCGGCCTTCTACGTCCTGGGCTTCCTGCAGGACGACTGGAACTCGATCGCGGCGACGATCGACTACGCAACCGACATGGGGTCCACGTTCGCGCAGTTCAAGATGCTGACGCCGTACCCCGGCACGCCGATGTTCAAGCAGATCGAGCCGCTCCTCATCGAGACCGATTGGGAAAAGTTCGACGGCTACACGGTAACCTACAAACACCCGAACCTGACGACGCACGAACTGCAGTACCTGCTCGGCGCGGCGTACAAGCGCTTCTACATGCGGCCGTCGTACCTCGCGAACTTCCTGAAGATTCAGAATCAGGCCGTG
>Ga0126381_100003274_pt1 | contig 17641 bp, 17 predicted proteins | sample PanSoiMetPlot_28_FD_96465 | JGI IMG/M metagenome (GOLD analysis project Ga0126381, IMG submission 96465) | Tropical forest soil microbial communities from Panama - MetaG Plot_28 | ecosystem: Environmental > Terrestrial > Soil > Tropical forest > Bulk soil | place: Panama | collected 2016-02-17 | reverse complement strand
GCTTCGCGTCAGACGCTCACCGCAACGGGCGACGCGCTCCGCCTGCGCTGGCCGCGCTCGCAACAGCCTCACGAATTCTCGACATCGATCGGCGAGATCGCGCTCGTCCTGGCTCTGCGCCGCCTTTGCGGCCCTGGTGAGCCGCCTCCCCAGTGTCGCCACCACGTGGGATTGCGCGCTGAGACGCGCCGCCGGGTGCAGCAGACGACGTGAAGCGCGATCGACTCGCTGCATGCGAATCTCCAGGGTGCGTTCCGTGCAGCGTTGCCAGCGAACTGCGCTGGCCGAGAGAGCATCCATCACCGCCTTGCAGTCCGGAACAACCAACGCCGCCGTGCCGGTTGGCGTTGGTGCACGTGCGTCGGCGACGAAGTCGCAAATCGTAAAGTCGGTCTCATGGCCGACACCGCTTACGATGGGAAGCGCCGACTGAAAAACGGCGCGCGCCAGCAACTCGTCGTTGAACGCCTGCAAGTCTTCGATCGATCCGCCGCCGCGACATACGATGAGGACATCGACTTCTCGACGTGCATTTGCGGTGGCGATGGCGCCTGCGAGTTCTGCCGCGGCTCCCCGTCCGTGGACCGCGGCGGGGTAGACGACAACCGGAACCAAGGGCATTCGCCGGCGCAGCGTGGAGAGCACATCGGACAGCGCCGCTGCGCGCAGTGATGTCACAACGCCGACGGCTCGCGGAAATGCGGGCAGCGCTCGCTTGCGCTCGCTGCGGAACCATCCGGCGGCCTCGAGCTTGGCCTTGAGGCGGGCGAAGCGCTCATACAGGACGCCATGACCGGCAAGGCGAACCGTGTCGACATTGAGCTGGAATTCTCCCTTCGCTTCATAGATGGTCGGCGTGGCACGCACCTCGACCGCGAGACCGTCTCTCAACGCGACCTCCAGCAACTGGGCTTTTTGTCTGAATAGAACGCAGCGCGCCTGGGCATGCATGTCCTTCAGGACGAAATAGCAGTGACCGGATGCAGCCCGGCTGAAACCGGAGATCTCCCCGCTGATCCACGCCAGTGCGAGATGCCGTTCGATAAGGAGCCTGGCGGAGCCCACCACCAAGGACACCGGCAGCACAGGCGCGCTCTCAGCACCAGTCGATGCAATCTGGTTTGACAACGATGAGTTGGGAATGCCGTTGTCCATGACAATTACGTTTGCAAAAACCCTTGACCCAGCCACCCACCGGCATTGTCCCGGCCTTGTCGGAGCGCGTCTGGCGTCGTGGGGGTCATCAAATAACTCATTGATCGCACACGCCTAATTTGCGGTGCGAATTTGGGCATGACAATGAAATCCTTACACAGCGGACGACTTAGCCGCCGAATGTACAAGATATACACAATTTTATCCCCAGATATTGTGGAAAACGGCCACGGTCGCAGAATGGCGATGCCGCGCGAAGCCTTATTGGGCGCGGCTTGGCAAGCGTCCCACTGACGCCTCTAGCATAGTGGTCGATGACTCGATGAACCCCACCAGTTAGAATGCATCTTCGCTTCAATTTGTTCATGAACAAACGCTAATGAGTGCTGCGCCGCGTCAAGAGCCGTCCCCGCAGCCGCCTTCGAATTTTCTGCGCCAGATCATCGCCGAGGACCTGAGCTCGCACAAATACGGTGGACGAGTGGTCACTCGCTTTCCGCCGGAGCCCAATGGTTACCTCCATATCGGCCACGCCAAGTCCATCTGTCTCAACTTCGGGCTTGCCACCGAAAACAATGGCACCTGCCATCTGCGCTTCGATGACACGAATCCGGTCAAGGAGGACATCGAGTACGAGGAGTCGATCAAAGCGGCCGTGCAGTGGCTTGGATACGACTGGGGCCCCCACCTCTACTATGCGTCCGACTATTTCGATCGCCTCTATGAATTCGCCCGGCACCTGATCAAGGCCGGTCTGGCCTACGTCGACAGCTCGACGCCCGAGGAATTGAGACGGCTGCGTGGCACTTTGACCGAGCCCGGGCGGCAGAGCCGCTTTCGCGACCGTAGCGTCGAAGAGAACCTGGACCTCTTCAAGCGGATGAAGGAGGGCGAGTTTCCGGACGGCGCTCATGTGCTGCGTCTCAAAATCGATCTCGCCAGCGCCAATATCAACATGCGCGATCCCGCGATCTACCGCATCCGCCACACGTCGCACCATCGAACCGGCGAAAAATGGTGTGTCTACCCACTCTACGACTATACGCATTGCATCTCCGATGCGCTGGAGCGGATCACCCATTCGCTCTGCACGCTGGAGTTCCAGGATCATCGGCCGCTCTACGACTGGGTGATCGAGCGCCTCGCCGAAGCCGGACTGCTGCAAACGCCGCTCCCGCATCAGTACGAGTTCGCTCGGTTGAACCTCACCTATACGGTCATGAGCAAGCGCAAGCTGCTGCAACTGGTCGAGGGCGGGCACGTCGACGGCTGGGACGACCCGCGGATGCCGACGCTCGTGGGCTTACGGCGGCGCGGCTACACGCCGCAAGCGATTCGCGCCTTTGCCGAGCGCATCGGCGTGTCCAAGGCGGATCAATGGATCGATCCGGGCGTTCTGGAGGATTGCCTGCGCGACGATTTGAATGAGCGAGCGCAGCGCCGCATCGCGGTGCTCGATCCGTTGAAGCTGGTCATCGACAACTATCCGCAGGACAGCACCGAAGAATGCTTCGCACCCAACCATCCGCAGCAAACGGCGCTGGGCAAACGAGCGTTGGCCTTGTCGCGCGAGCTTTGGATCGAGCGCGATGACTTTAGCGAACACCCGCCGAAGGGGTACTTCAGGCTGTCGCCGGGAGCCGAGGTGCGCCTGCGCTACGCGTATATTGTTCGTTGCAACGGAGTCGATCGCGATGCCGCCGGTAACGTGGTGACAGTGCACTGTACCTACGATCCGGACACCCGCAGCGGCACACCCGGCGCGGAGGCGCGAAAGGTCCGCGGCAACATCCACTGGCTTTCGGCGCAGGAAGCGGTGCAGGCTGAGGTTCGACTCTACGATCGTTTGTTCAAAGTTCCATACCCCGGCGGCGCGAAACAAGGTGCCGGAGCGGCGACCGGCGGCACGGTGGTCGCCACGGATATCGAGGAAGACGTAGAGTTCGATGAATCGACGGAACGAAATTTTCTCGACGACATCAATCCGCACGGAAAACGTGTCATCACGGCCTTGGTCGAACCCACGCTCATGACTGCTGTCGCGGAGGAACGCTTCCAGTTCGAACGCCACGGATACTTTGTCGTCGATCCGCGCGATTCGGGTGCGGGACATCCGGTTTTCAACCGCGCGGTGACCCTGCGCGATTCGTGGGGCAAGGAAGCGACGGCCAAAGCCTGACAGCGAGTGCTAGTCGGCGCTAGACTCCTAGTCTCGGAGGAAATCAATGAAGCGCATCATCCTCTTCCTCATCACCAACATCGCGGTGATGGTCGTATTGTCGATCGTCACCAGCGTGCTGGGTCTCAATCAGATGTTGGCGGCGAATGGCCTCAATCCGGGGGCGCTGCTGGTCTGGTCGGCGGTGGTCGGCTTCACCGGCGCGATCATCTCGCTGCTCATGTCCAAGTCGATTGCAAAATGGTCGACCGGGGCGCAGGTGATCGATGCGCCACGCAACGAATCTGAGACGTGGCTGCTGTCCACGGTGAAGAAGCTCGCCGACAAGGCGGGGATTCGTATGCCCGAGGTCGCCGTCTACGAGGGAGAACCCAATGCTTTCGCGACCGGCGCGTTCCGCAATTCCGCGCTTGTTGCCGTGTCGACGGGCTTGCTGGGATCGATGTCGCGCGAGGAAATCGAGGCGGTGCTCGGTCACGAGGTTGCGCACGTCTCGAATGGAGACATGGTGACGCTCACTCTCATCCAGGGCGTGGTCAACACATTCGTGGTGTTCTTGTCGCGCGTCGTTGCATTCTTCGTCGACCGCATCATTTTTCGCACCGAGCGCGGCACCGGCCCGGGATATTTCATCACCATGATCGTGGCGCAGATCGTTCTCGGCGTGCTCGCGAGCATCATCGTTGCATGGTTCTCGCGGCGGCGCGAGTTTCACGCCGATGCCGGGAGCGCTCAATACCTCGGCACGCCGCAGCCGATGATCAACGCGCTCTCCCGACTGGGAGGGCTGCCGCCCGGAGAGCTTCCCAAATCGCTCACCGGGTTCGGCATCACCGATAAGGCGGGCATCATGGCCCTGTTCGCGACCCATCCGCCCATCGAAGAGCGCATCCGGGCGCTGCAGGCGCGGCGCTGAACGCTGCGTTTCCCGCGATCGCTCGTTTTCATTCGAGCGAATGGCGCGAGCTAGGGTCCGGCCGACTCTATGAGCTTGGCTGCAGGAAAAGAAACGGCCGGCCAAGATGCCACGGCCGGCCGCCTGTGCGCTTGTGTGCCCTGGAACGGGCTTGAGCGCGGTACGTTACTTGAGGTGATTGGAGACGAGCTTGGTCATCTCGAACATCGACACTTGACGCTTGCCGCCGAAAACCTGCCGCAACTTTTCGTCGGCGTTGATCAGGCGCTTGTTGATCGAGTCCTGCAGCTTGTTCTTCTTGATGTAGTCCCAGATCTTCTTGGTGACTTCGGTGCGCGGCAGCGGCATGCTGCCGACCACCGTGGCGAGCACGGCCGACGGCGTCATCGCCTTCATGAACGCGGCATTCGGTTTGCGCTTTGCACCTGACTTCTTCGCCTTCTTCTTCGGCGCGGCCTTCTTCGGCGCGGCCTTCTTGGCGGATTTCTTAGCAGCGGGTTTCTTTCCGGATTTCTTAGCGGCCTTCTTCGAGGACTTCTTTGCAGCTTTCTTGGCGGTAGCCATAGTTCTCCTTCCTGGGTTGATCGCTTCGTGCGATGGCCATGAATATGAAGCCGGGCCGATCTCCTGACATCGGCCCTCGCGCTCCATCGCGCCAAATATACCGCAATCTCGAACGCGTGGTGAGCAAATCCACGCACTTTTCATAGGGGCGGTGGCGAGGTGTTGCATAGGCGAGAATCGCACAACGCGAGGGCGGCGACCCTATCCCGAGGGATGCGCGGCCGGTATAGTGCGTCCCGCGGATTGGCAGACCCGGTCTAAAGCGGAAGAAAATAGCTCGAGTGGCCCACCATCCGCATTGCGAAAAGCCAGCGTGGCTTACACCTGCCTGACAAGCTTCATGGCTTCGGCGCAGTTCACGCGCGCAGGGGCATGTCGCCGAGGGCTCGCGCTCGGCCTCTTCGCCGTCGCTGCGCTGTTGACCGGCGCTGCTTTCTGCCAGAGCTTCGACCATGGCTTGCTCTGGCGGCTCGACCGGCCCGGCATCCCCCCTTCGTATGTGTTCGGGACGCTGCATTCTGCCGATTCGCGCGTGACGACTCTCCCTCCCGCAGTGGCGCAGGCGTTCGCCGCCTGCCGCACCTACGCCATGGAGATTCAGCTCACCGATGCCGATGAGGTGCATTTTTTCGAGGCGACGCAGTTCGACGATGGGCAGCGCCTTGAATCACTGCTCGGCGCGGAAGACTACGCCCAACTGCGGCGCCTGCTGGGCGACGCAGCTCCCGCCGACGAGATTCTGGCTCGCACCAAGCCCTGGGCTGCGCTGATGCGCGTGGCCGCGCTGTCCGGCTCTGACGGTCTGACTCTGGATCGAGAATTGTTCGCAGCGGCGCGCAGACGCCATATGAGCATCGTCGGTCTGGAACTGCTCGACGAGCAGATCGTCGCGCTCGACAGCATCCCGCTAAAAACCCAGCTCGTCCTGCTAAAGCATGCAATCGAGCATCGCGCACTCCTGGAGGCCCAGCTCGAACCGACGATTCAGGCGTGGCTCGATCGCGATCTCGGCGCTCTTGCACGTCTCAATGCTGCCGCCGCGGCGGGCGACCAAGAGCTCGAGCGCCACCAGGCGCTGCTCACCCGCCGCATCGTCGATGATCGCAGCGCTCTCATGGCCTACCGGCTGTTCATGCCGCTGCGCTCCGGCGGCGTGTTCGTCGCCGTTGGCGCCCTGCACCTGCATGGCGCAAACGGGATGCTTGCGCAGCTCAAGCAGCAGGGATACAAGCTGCGCCGCGTGGACTAGCCTGCACGCCTCGTGCGGCCGTCGCCGCAACCGGAGATAATAGGTGTCACCCTTGAGCGACTTCTTCCTTGGACATCGCCAATCTCCGCCGCGAATACCTGCGCGCCGCGCTTACCGAAGACGAGGTGAATCCCGATCCGCTCAAGCAATTTGAGCGCTGGTTGTCGGAGGCGATTCGCGCCGAGCTACCCGAGCCCACGGCGATGACGCTTGCCACCGCCGACGCAACAGGTCGCCCGTCGGCCCGCATCGTCCTGCTCAAGCGAGTCGATGCGCAGGGGTTCGTCTTTTTCACCAACTACGAGAGCCGCAAGGGCTGCGAGTTGGCCCAGCGGCCCGAAGCGGCGCTGCTGTTCCACTGGGTCGAGCTGGAGCGGCAAGTCCGCGTCGAGGGCACAGTCGACAAAGTGGCCGATGCCGATTCCGACGCTTACTTCGCGACGCGGCCGCTCGACTCGCGAATCGGAGCCTGGGCTTCGCCGCAGAGCCGCGTCATCTCCGATCGTTCCTGGCTCGAACGTGAGTTCGCGGCGGCCCGCGAGCGCTTTGGGGGCGGATCCGCCGTTGCGCGGCCGCGGTATTGGGGAGGTTACCGTGTCGCCCCGGTTTCGCTGGAGTTCTGGCAGGGTCGAAGCTCCCGATTGCACGACCGCATCAGCTATCGCCACGAAGGCGCGCACTGGCTCATCCAACGGCTCGCGCCGTGACCGAGCGAGCGAAGCCAGGCCGCTACGCTTTCCCGGCGCTGATCGGCCTCGGCATTCTCAACCATATGGTGATGTCGGGCAGCCGCGTCACCGCGTCGCTCTACGCGCTTTCCCTGGGAGCAACGCCTCTGATCGTCGGCATTTTGACGGGCCTTTACGCATTTCTGCCTATGCTCCTGGCGGTGTCTGCGGGACGGCTCTCCGATCGCGTCGGCGTGAGACGGCCGATGCTCTTCGGGTCGTGCGGAATCGCGCTCGGGGCCGCGCTTCCTTGGATGCTCCCCGGCCTCGCCTCCCTGTACTTTACGACATCGCTGATCGGCGTCTCGTTCATGTTCTTCCAGGTCGCCGCGCAGAACGCGACGGGCGATTTCGGGCAGCCCTCGGAGCGGGCGAAGAACTTCAGCCTGCTGGCGCTCGGCTACTCGACCTCCGGATTCTTCGGCCCGCTGCTCGCCGGCTTTTTGATCGACCACGCGAGCTTCAGTTCGACTTTCGGGGTGCTTGCTCTGCTGCCGCTGGTCCCGGTCGCGACACTCGCCCGGGGCGCGCCTGCACTACCTGCACATCATCTCGAACGGGCGCACGCAACGACGGGCGGGATTGCCGACCTCCTGCGAAACCGGCGCATGAGGCGCGTATTCATCATCAATGGGCTGCTGTCGATGGCGTGGGACCTGCACACCTTTTTCATCCCGATCTACGGCGCGAAGATCGGACTCTCGGCCTCCCGCATCGGCGTCATCCTGGCGTCGTTCGCGGCCGCCACCTTCGCGGTTCGACTGCTGATGCCGCGCATCGCACGGCGCTTTTCCGAATTCCAGGTGCTGACCGCCGCTCTGTTCGTCGCCGGCTCGGCCTATGCGCTGTTCCCCTTTGTCGAGCGCGTCGGGCCACTGATGATGCTTTCGTTCACGCTCGGCCTCGCGCTGGGCAGCGCACAGCCCATGGTGATGTCGCTGTTGCACAGCATGGCGCCGGCAGGGCGCATGGGTGAGGCCGCGGGTGTGCGGATGACCATCGTCAACGCTTCGACATTCGCCGTGCCGCTGCTCTTTGGTGCGGTGGGCTCGACCCTCGGTCTCGCACCGGTATTCTGGTCCGTCGGAGCGGTGCTCGCTGGAGGCGGCGTGCTCGCGCGAGGGCGCTAGTGCCCTTTGTGTGTGACCAACCCAGACGTCGAATCGCGCGGTAAGGGTCTCTAGGATTTCAGTCGGTCGGCGAACTGCTTGCGAAACTTGGCAACCTTGGGTGCGACGACGAACTGGCAATAAGGCTGCCGGCCATTACGCTCAAAATACTCCTGATGGTAGTTCTCCGCGGGATAGAACGTCGCGGCGTCCGCGATCTGCGTAACGATGGGGTCGTGCCACAGGCCCGCCTGGCTTAGTTCGGCAATGACGCTTTGCGCGTCGGCACGCTGTTCGGGCGTCTGGGCGAAGATCACTGAGCGATATTGCGTTCCGACGTCGCTGCCCTGGCGGTCTCTGGTTGTGGGGTCGTGAATGGCGAAGAAAATGCGCAGAAGGTCCCGGAAGGAAAGCACATCGGGGTCGAATTCAATGCGCACGACTTCGGCATGCCCGGTGTCACCGCCGCACACCGCCTCGTAGCTCGGATTGGGCAGGCTGCCGCCCGCGTAGCCCGATTCAACCGACTGCACGCCCTTGAGCCGATCAAAGACAGCCTCGAGACACCAGAAACACCCGCCGCCCAGCACCGCGGTTTGACTTGCTGACATGTTGTTTGCTCCTAGGCGATACGTTGCAGCATAGCGCGATTAAGCGCTTCGCATGCACCTTGGTCGCGTTTGAGCGGCGCTCGCTTACGCGTTGGTGATTTGTTTGGGTCGCGTGCGTCCGCGGTGCGATAATCACAAGTCGACTCGAACCGTGCCATCCGCATTCGCCATGAAATCGGATACTCCGGAGCGTATCGCATGGCAGAGGACCACGATCGCTCTGTGCTAGGCGGGCCTCAACGCGCGGTTCGGTCGCGCGCGAGCGTGATCGATGCATTCCGCACCTTTTTCTCCTTTGTCGCAGCCGTCGTGCATCGGGTGGATGCAGCCGATATCGGACGCATCGCGGCGAGCCTATCCTACACGACGTTGTTGGGCCTCGTTCCGCTTTTCACCGTCGCCTTCGCTTACGTCGCGCGCTTTCCGCTGTTTCAGCGCTGGCTCGACGCACTGGAGCCGATCCTGCTCAAGTTCCTGCTTCCTACGAGCGGCACGACCATTCGCCACTACCTCTCCGAGTTCACAGCGCGCACCGCCGAGCTGCAAGGCATCTCCGCGATCTTCATCGTCGTGACGGCGGTGCTGCTGGTTGCACAGGTCGAGCGCGAAATCAACGTGATCTGGGGCGGTAACGCGACGCGTTCCTTCGCACAGCGCGCCATCGTGTACGCGCTCGGCTTCGTGACTGTTCCGGTGGTGATCGCCGCGGCGGTGTACTTCACGACCTGGGCGATCGAACAGTCGATTGCGGTGGTGCCGATTGCCTCGCAGGCGCTGCCTTTTCTTGCACGGCCGTTCGCCGTGGCCATCGGCACCGGAATTCTCACGCTGATCTATCTGATCGTCCCGGTTCGCAGCGTCCCTTTGCGTGCAGCGGTCATCGCCGGGTTCGTGGCCGCGGTCGCGTTCGAGATCGCGCGGGGCGCATTCACCTTTTACATCCTCAACCTGTCCACCTATCGGATGGTCTACGGGGCTCTCGCCGCGCTGCCGGTGTTCCTGATCTGGGTCTATCTGTCGTGGATCATCGTGCTCGTCGGCGCGGCTATTGCCGCGACACTGGCCGAAGGACGTCGCCCGGATACGCGCTGACGCGTGATCGATTGCCGGCGACGTTTACCCGCTCAAAGCCACTTCGTGTGCTGTTCGGTCGCTGTGGTAAACATGCAGTAGCTTGCGCCGCTTCACCTTGCCGAATCGCGGTGGCCACGCTAGAGTGCACGCCTTGTGCCGCAATCACGTGGAGTGAAAATCTGTGTGGTCGATCATACAAGCGGCGGGCTGGCCGATCTGGCCTCTGATCCTTGCATCGGTGATCGCGCTGGCGCTCATCTTCGAGCGCATGTGGTCGCTGCGGCAGACCGCTGTCGCACCGCCAGGCATGGTCGATCATGTGCTGGCCGAGTACAAGAATGGCGGCGTCACACCGGAGTTGCTCGCCAAGACGGCGGCGCAGGGACCGCTCGGGCGAGTTCTCGCTTCGGGGCTGGCCAATGTCAAGAGCCCGCGGCCCGTGATGAAGGAAGCGATCGAGGAAGTCGGGCGAATCGTCGGTCATGATCTTGAGCGCTTCCTCACAACGCTCGGAACGATTGCGGCGATGTCGCCGCTGCTTGGGCTTTTCGGCACCGTGGTCGGCATGATCGAGATCTTCGGTTCCCAGAGCGCAACCGGATCGAATCCCATCCAGCTCGCCCACGGCATATCAGTCGCGCTCTACAACACTGCGCTGGGACTGATCGTCGCCATCCCGAGCATGATTTTCTATCGACACTTTCGCGCCAAGGTCGACAGCCTGATCCTGGAGATGGAGCAGCAGGCGATCAAGCTGGTCGAGATCGCTCACGGCGAGCGGCGCTAGGGTTACTGTTCTCGCGTATTACTAAATGAACCTCCGCGGAAGCCGCAGTCGAGACGAGCCGGAGATCAACTTCATTCCGTTGATCGACGTCCTGCTGGTCATCCTGATTTTCCTGATGGTCACGACCACCTACCAGCGAGTCGCCGAGCTGCAAATCACCTTGCCCGAGGCGGACGCCGAGCAGATGAGGCAGAGGCCGAAGGAGATCAACGTCGGCGTCGATGCGCAAGGACATTACGTCATCGACAAGACGGTTTTCCAGTTCACCACTGTGGCGGCCCTGGGAGAAGCGTTGAGCCGCGCCTCTGGCGGTGCAAAAGACGCGGTGGTCATCATCAACGCCGATGCCAACGCAACGCACCAGTCGGTCATCCATGTGATGGAAGCAGCGCGCGAAGTCGGGTTGATCCATATCACCTTCGCGACGCAGACGACGAAGAAGTAGCCGTGCGAGTGCCCGGCGCGGAGCCGGGGCGGGGATCCAGTGTTACTTAGCCAAAGACGCTGGGCTCCCGCTTCCTCGGGAACGACGGTACGGCGAGCGGCGCGATGCACCGTTTCGAACCACCCGTGACTCTTTCCGAGCATCTCCTCGCCGCCTGGTACGCGCCGCGCCTTACACTGCTCACGGCGGCACTGGTCCCTTTGTCACTGGTCTTCCGCGCCGTTGTTGGGCTGCGCCGCGCGCTTTACTCCTCGGGAGCGTTGCGCAGCGAGCGCTTGCCGGTGCCGGTGGTGATCGTCGGCAACATCGTCGTCGGCGGCAGCGGCAAGACTCCGCTGGTGATCGCCCTCGCCGACGAGTTTCGCGCGCGGGGATGGCATCCCGGCATCGTAAGCCGGGGCTACGGCGGAGGCGCTAGCGTCGCGCGAGCCGTGCCGAGCGATAGCACTGCGGAAGATGTAGGCGATGAGGCTCTGCTGCTCGCTCGAAGTGGTCATCCGGTGTGGATAGGACGCGACCGTCCCGCCGCTGCGCGCGGCCTGCTTGCGGAGCACGCCCAGTGCGACCTAATTGTCTCCGACGACGGCCTTCAGCACTATGCGCTCCATCGCAACGTCGAGATCGCGGTCGTCGATGCGGCACGTGGGCTGGGCAACGGCCTGTTGCTCCCGGCCGGTCCGCTGCGCGAGCCCGCGTCGCGGCTCGACCGGATCGACGCCCTGGTGTCCACCGGTGGGCCATGGCGGCAGCGAGGACGGCTGAGCTTTGCCATGGCGCTCGAAGGAAATCGCTTTGCGCGCGTCAATGCGCCGACCGTGACCATCACGCCCGAAGCGTTCCGCAGCGGGCGCATCCACGCGCTTGCCGGCATCGGCAATCCCCAGCGCTTTTTCGATCACCTGGCCTCGCTGGGCATCGTTGCCGCGCTCCACCCGTTCCCTGATCATCATCGGTTCACGCCTGGGGAGCTTGCGTTGCCGGGTGCGACTGCGATACTGATGACGGAAAAGGATGCGGTAAAATGCACTGCGTTTGCCGATGACCGCTGTTGGGTCTTGCCGGTGCGTGCGGTACCCGATCCGGCGCTCTATACCCTGGTCGAGGAGAAGCTGAAGTGGATCCCAAATTGCTCGAGATCCTCGTCTGCCCGGTGACCAAGGGCCCGCTGACCTACGACAAGGAGCGTCAGGAGCTCATCTCGAAGTCAGCGCGGCTTGCCTATCCGATTCGCGACGGCATTCCGGTTATGCTCGAAGAAGAGGCGCGCCGGCTGGAGCCCTCAGAATACGAGTGACCTTCACGGTCCTCATTCCTGCTCGCTACGCGTCGACACGGCTGCCGGGCAAGCCGCTGCTGGACATCGGCGGCAAACCGATGGTTGTCCGGGTAGCGGAACGCGCCGCGCACAGCGGTGCGGCGCGCGTCGTGATCGCCACCGACGACCAGCGGATCGTTGCTGCGGCGGCCGAGCACGGTATCGATGCAGTAATGACTCGTGCTGATCACCCGACCGGAAGCGACCGCCTCGCCGAGGCCGCCACGACGCTTGCGCTGAATGAAAGCTCGATCGTTGTCAACGTTCAAGGCGACGAGCCGCTGCTGGAACCGGAACTGATCCGCGACGTCGCCGAATTGCTCGCGACCCATCGCGACGCCTCGATCGCCACCGCATGCCATCCGATCGAGGATCCGGGTGAAGCATTCAATCCCAACGTGGTCAAGGTGGTGCTCGACCGGTCGGGTTACGCCATGTATTTCAGCCGCGCCACGATTCCCTGGGCGCGCGATGCATTCGCCGACGGCCGGCGCGAGGTTCCGGGAGAAATGCCTCTGTACCGCCACTACGGGCTCTACGCATATCGTGCGAGCTTCCTTCGTCTCTACCCGACGCTCGAGCCGGCGCCTATCGAACGCTTCGAAGCGCTGGAGCAGTTGCGCGCCCTCTGGCACGGCTACCGCATCGTGGTTGCAGTCACTCGCGGAGCGCCGGCGCCCGGCGTTGATACGGCGCAAGATCTCGAGCGAGTTCGCGCCGTTTATCTCGGGCAGGGCGCGGCTTGAAGCTGCCGGAGGTTTGACCGGCCTTTGGATTCAAGCCAGAATTCGCGCGCGGGCGCTGTGCAGTCTTTCAGCGTCGCGCCGTCGTCGCCCATCTCCCAGGGCCTGTTAACGCTATGGACACAAACGCGTTGCGTCGCCGAAAACGCCGAGCGCAAGGCGCAAAGGCGAAAGCGGGCAGGGCGCCCGGTGAGAGTTTGCAACGCAGCGATCGGCGTTTTCGGCAGCAACCCGACGGGAACGGGGGCCTTAGGGCGCCACTCTGTGTTGCCGTCCTCGCCAAGACCACTAGTCTTGGCTTCGTCCTGCGCCTTGGTTGGCGCCCTAAGGCGCCCGTTCGCGTATGCGCCCATAGCGTTCACAGGCCCTAGTCCATCATGCGACTCATACTGCTTGGCCCGCCCGGCGCCGGTAAGGGGACGCAAGCCAACTATATTCGCGAAGCGTACGGCATTCCGCAAATCTCGACGGGAGACATGCTTCGCGCGGCCGTCAAGGCAGGAACAGCGCTCGGGCTGGCAGCGAAGAGGGTGATGGACTCGGGCGCACTCGTATCCGACGACATCATCATTGGCCTGGTCAAAGAGCGCCTTACGGAGCCCGATTGCGGCAAGGGGTATTTGTTCGACGGCTTCCCCCGCACCATACCCCAGGCCGACGCGATGAAGGATGCCGACGTCGCGATCGACTATGTGCTCGAGATCGATGTTCCCGACGCCGCGATCGTCGAACGCATGAGCGGGCGTCGTGTTCATGTCGCCTCTGGCAGGACCTATCACGTCAAGTTCAATCCGCCCCGGGTTGCAGATCGTGACGATGTCACCGGCGAGCTGCTGATCCAGCGCGACGACGACCGGGAAGAGACGGTGCTCAAACGTCTCGCCGTTTATCACGCGCAAACCAAACCGCTGATCGCCTATTACGCCAAGTGGGCGGAAACGGGGGATCCGCTCGCCCCGAAGTACCGCAAGGTCGACGGCATGGGCAGCGTAGATGCCATTCGAGCCCAAGTGCTCGCTGCGTTGAAAGCCTAAGACGCTGTCGCGCCGATCCTCCAGGCGCCTGCCCGCCGGGATGCGCGGGCCTGCAGCTCGTTGCGTGAAACCGTGAGGACCGCCAGTTCCCCGACGGTTTCAATCGTTATCTGCAGCATCGATCACGCCATGTTCCGGCGCGTTTGCGAGCGATATCGGACGCTCTACACCGGTCGCTCGGTTGAAATCGTAGGCATTCACGATGCGCGCTCGTTGGCGGAGGGCTACGAGCGGGGAATTGCGCAGACCAAGGGCGAGGTGCTGATCCTGTCTCATGACGATATCGACGTACTCACCCCGGACTTCGCCGCCCGCGTTGCGCACCATCTCGCCGGCAACGACTTGATTGGCGTCGCGGGAACGACGCGTCTAGTCGAGGGACGCTGGGCGGCTGCCGGCGATCCCTATGTCTACGCGCTGATAAGCTCGCCGCTTCCCGAGGGGGGCTACGGCACGATGTTGCTCGGCGGCGGCCCGCTGGTCGTCCCCGGCATCCAGGCGCTCGACGGAGTGCTGCTCGCCATGCAGCGGAGAGTGTTCGCGGCTGTCGGTTTCGACGCCGCGGTATTCGATCACTTCCACCTCTACGATCTCGACTTCAGCTTTCGAGCGTACCGGGCGGGTTTCAAGCTAGCCGTGTGCCGCGACATCGTCCTCATCCACGAGTCGACCGGTCGCTACGATGCCGTGTGGAGGGAATACAAGCGTCGCTTCGATCTGAAGCACCGCGAGCATCTCCTGGCGGACTGGAAGGCGAAGGAGGGCGCACGCGCGTCTTTTTCTTCCTCGACGCGGGAAGACATTCTGCGCAAATGCGCGCCCGTGGAGCTCGCACGGATCGCCGCTCAGATCGAGCGCGCGAACGCGGTTCTCTAGGGTTCGCGTTCGCTCGATTGGACGCGTCAAGGCAGCGGCCTTAAAATCGCCACCCTCGCGTCACGTTTTCATCCCATGCCCGCGCGCAACGCCTTCTATGCCCAGTCCGGCGGCGTAACCGCCGTTATCAACGTCTCCGCCTGCGCTGTCATCGAGACCGCTCGCCGCAACAGACGCCGTATCGGCAAGGTCTACGCCGGCCGTAACGGCATCATCGGTGCCCTCACCGAGGATCTGATCGACACCAGCAAGGAGCCACTGCGTTCGATCACCGCGCTCAAGCACACGCCGGCGGGAGCATTCGGCTCGTGTCGCTACCAGCTTGCCAGCATCGAAAAGGACCGGTCGCAATATCAGCGCCTGATCGACGTGTTTCGCACGCATGACATCGGGTACTTTTTCTACAACGGAGGCAACGACTCCGCCGACACCTGTCTCAAGGTGTCGCAACTGTCCGCCCTGATGGGTTATCCGATCACCGCGGTGCACGTGCCAAAGACCGTCGACAACGATCTGCCCATCACCGATTGCTGCCCCGGCTTTGGGTCCGTCGCCAAATACGTGGCGACTTCCATGCGGGAGGCGGCCTTCGACGTCGCATCGATGGCCAAGACCTCGACGCGCGTTTTCGTGCTGGAGGTGATGGGCCGACATGCGGGATGGATCACCGCTGCGGTCGGCCTGGCAGCGGACAAGGGCACGCCGATTCCCCTGGTTCTCCTGTTTCCCGAGATTCGCTTCGACGAGACGAAATTCCTGGCGGAGGTTGACGCACGGGTCCGCAAGTTCGGCTACTGCTGCGTCGGCGTCTCCGAAGGCCTGCTAAACGCGGAAGGCAAACTCATGGCCGAGGCGGGGACCAAGGATGCGTTCGGTCACGCCCAGCTCGGTGGCGTGGGTCCGCTGGTCGCCTCGATCGTCAAGGACAGGCTCCGCCATAAATACCACTGGGCGGTCGCCGACTACCTGCAACGGGCGGCACGGCATCTCGCCTCGAAAACCGACGTGCAACATAGCTACGCAGTAGGCAAGGCGGCGGTGGAGCTGGCGCTCGACGGACACAACGCGGTGATGCCGACGATCGTGCGCACATCGGATAGGCCCTACCGCTGGAAGATCGGCGTGGCGTCGCTGGACAAAGTGGCGAATGTCGAAAAGAGCCTTCCCCGCGACTACATCAGCGCCGATGGCTTCGGCATCACGGCGAAAGCGCGCGCCTATCTCGAGCCGTTGGTGCGGGGCGAAGACTACCCTCCGTTCGAAGGCGGCCTGCCGCGCTACGCGCGTCTGAAAAACGTCGCCGTGCCGAAGAAGCTGGAGACGGAATTCAAGCTCTGATCGAAAGCTCACTGTATGAAGCACGTCGACTACTACTTCACTCCCGTGTCTCCGTTCACCTACCTCGGGCACGATCGCCTTGTCGCGGTCGCGAGCAGGCACGGCGCGTCGGTCGCCGTCAAGCCCGTCGATATCGGCAAAATCTTCTCCGTCTCTGGGGGCTTGCCGCTCAAGCAGCGTGCGCCGCAACGCCAGGCATACCGGCTGTTCGAACTCAAGCGATGGCGGGAACTCCTAAGCATGCCGCTCAATCTGCAGCCGAAGTTTTTTCCCGTGCCCGGAGACCCGGCGTCGAAGTGGATTCTCGCCGCGCTGGAACGCAGCACTGCCGAGGGTCTCAAGCTCGCGGGCGCGATCATGCGTGCGGTCTGGGTTGAGGAGCGAGATGTCTCCGACGCGGCCACGCTGGCGGCGCTCGCCGCCGAGCAGGGCCTCGACGCCGTACGCCTTGGCCGGCGCGCAGGAGAGGCTGACATCGGCGCGCGCTACGACGCGCTCACGCAGGAAGCGATCGAGCGCCAGGTCTTCGGCTCGCCGACTTACATCTACCGCGACGAGCCCTTCTGGGGACAGGACAGGCTCGACTTTTTGGACCGTGCGCTGGCAAAATAGCGCGTTTTTCCGGTCGTGCGCTTGAGATTCGACGCGCAACGGCCGACCGGCCGCCTCCAAATGGGCTAGGAGGGCGCTAAAAGCCGGATGACAAAGCATTCGCGTCACCATATTTGAGGGGATAGTCATGTCATACGCACTCGTGTTCGCGCTCATATGCGCGCTTGCCGCGCTGATCTATGGCGGATGGTCGATCAGCTGGATCCTTGCCAAGCCCAGCGGCAACGAACGGATGCGCGAGATCGCCGCTGCGGTCCAGCAAGGCGCCCAGGCGTACCTGAACCGGCAGTACACCACCATCGGCATCGTCGGCATCATCCTCTTCGTCGTGATCGGAGTGTTTCTTTCGTGGCGCACTGCCTCGGGTTTCGCCATCGGCGCTGTGCTCTCGGGACTCGCCGGGTACATCGGCATGAACGTGTCCGTCCGCTCCAACGTGCGCACCGCCGAAGCAGCGCGCAGCGGGCTCAACGAGGCGCTTTCCCTTGCGTTCCGCGGCGGAGCAATCACCGGCCTGCTCGTCGTGGGCCTCGGCCTGCTCGGCGTAGCGGGCTTCTACTGGTTCCTCGTGCAATCGGCGTCCTACGTGCCGAATGCCACGAAGGAAGGACTGCACGGCACCATCGAACCGCTCGTGGGGCTGGCCTTCGGCGGTTCGCTCATCTCGATCTTCGCGCGGTTGGGCGGCGGGATTTTCACCAAGGGCGCCGACGTTGGTGCGGACCTAGTGGGTAAGGTCGAGGCGGGGATTCCCGAGGACGACCCGCGCAATCCGGCGGTGATCGCCGATAACGTGGGCGACAACGTCGGCGACTGCGCCGGGATGGCGGCCGACCTGTTCGAAACCTACGCCGTCACGATTATCGCGACCATGCTGCTGGGCGCGCTACTCATGCCCGTGCACGC
>Ga0126381_100003273_pt1 | contig 17646 bp, 12 predicted proteins | sample PanSoiMetPlot_28_FD_96465 | JGI IMG/M metagenome (GOLD analysis project Ga0126381, IMG submission 96465) | Tropical forest soil microbial communities from Panama - MetaG Plot_28 | ecosystem: Environmental > Terrestrial > Soil > Tropical forest > Bulk soil | place: Panama | collected 2016-02-17 | reverse complement strand
CCTTGATCAGGTCATCCAAGCGCTTCACTATCACGTGCGCCACTACGTTTTGCCAAAGAACGTTCCCGGACGCGAATACCAGGTTGAGGCAAATCACCGCGGCTATCTCCCCGACCATGAAACCGAAGAAGGCATTGAACGCGAGATCGATATGGCCTCGGCCATCGGTGCCGATGAGTTCCTTATTGACGCCGGTTGGTATGGACCTGAGCCGAACCGTTGGGCCCAGAACGTGGGTGATTGGTACCCAGGAGCTTGGCTACCGAATGATGTCACGCCGATTCGCGAATACGCTCGCAAGAAAGGCGTCCTGTTCGGCTTATGGATGGAACCCGAGAGCGTAGGATCCGCAGCCAAACTGAGGAAAGAGCATCCCGATTGGGTCTTGACGCGATTCGGTAAGCCTGTGGGCGGCGGTCGCCAACTCGATCTGGCAAATCCGGAAGTAGCGAAATGGGTCGAGTCGGAGATCGTCCGCATCATTCAGAAATACGATCTCGACATGTTCCGGATCGACTACAACACAACGGTTGAAGAAGGCGGCAACCGGATGAGGGACGGATTCCTGGAAAACACGCAATGGCGTCACGTGGAAGCCTTGTATGGAATCTTCGATCGGGTGCGCAAGCGCTTCCCTCACGTGATCTTCCAAAACTGCGCTGGTGGCGGCGGCCGCCTCGACTATGGAATGATGCAACGCTTCCAGAACACTGAGCTTTCTGATTGGATGCGCGGCCCGCGACAATTGAAAATCCTGAACGGTGTGACTTGGGTGCTCCCTCCTGAAATCCTCTTGCGGACCTTCGGCACTGAGACCGAAGGTTTGGAAGAGGACGGCGATCTCGATTCACAGCTCAGAATCGTGATGCTCTGCCGACCCATTTTCCGTGGCATTAGTCCTACGCTCGCAGAACTGGATCCGCTGCTCGGCGACAAAATCCGCGAGTCTGTCGCAGAGTTCAAGGCAACGGTGCGGCCTATCATGGTGAACAGTCGCGTTTACCATCACACGCCGGTGCTTCCATTCCTTGAGCCATCACCATGGGTTGTGCTCGAGTACGCCGCTCCCGACTCGAAGAGCGCGGTCGCTGGTTTTTTTCGAACCTCGCAAACCGGTGATCCGGTTTTCCGTTTCTTCCCGAGAGGCTTGGACTTTAGCCGCACATACGATGTGAAATTCGGCAATTCGGGAACGACCGTTCGGATACCGGGCGATCGACTCCTTCAGGAAGGTATCCCGGTTCGGCTGCCCAACAATCTCACCTCTGAGCTGCTGATCTTCAAAGCAGAGTAGCGGAATAGACAAACGCAATGCTCGCCCGCCCACGTTTTATTAGTGGTTGCGGCAGTATTCGTCGTGTGGTCGTATAGTCCGAAAGCCGAAGCAGGAGCGTGATAGCGTTGGATTGAAATTTGGGATGAGACAATCGCCAGACAGTGAAGGAAACCGTGCTTTCACTTTCTTGTGATCGTGCTGGCCGGCTGGATGAATCAGCGGCAGCAAAATTTGATCGAGTATCTGCGTGAAGAATCCGGAGTATTGCGTGAGCAACTCAGAGACCGTTGCTTGTGGTTCACAGATGGTCAACGTCGGCGTTTAGCCGTTCGTGCAAGGATCGGCGCGCAGATCGAATTCGGTAGAATGTGTCCTTCGATCGGACAAACATCTTCATAGGAGAACGCGAAATGACCGTTGCAATCGAGAAACCGGCCCTCAGTTCGGCCGCGGCAAAGTTCGTAGGGAAGGAACACAAGCTTTTGATCGACGGGAGATGGGTGGCGGCGAAAAGCGGCAAGACATTCCCGGTGGAAGATCCCGCAACGGAAGAGACAATCGCTCATGTGCCGTCAGGTGATAAGGCTGATATTGACTTGGCGGTTGCGGCAGCGCGTCGGGCATTTGAAACGGGCCCATGGTCGCGTATTTCGCCGGGAGACCGCTCGAAGATTGTCTGGCGGCTGGGAGACCTTCTCGAGTCCTATAGCGATGAACTTGCGGAACTGGAGGCGCTCGATAATGGAAAGCCGGTAACTAACGCCCGCAAAGGGGACGTGCAAGGCTCGATCGACATGTTCCACTACATGGCGGGATGGGCGACGCGGCTCAACGGCGAGACAATCCAAGTGTCGAGTCCCGGAAACTGGCACGCTTATACTTTGCGGGAGCCGGTCGGCGTTGTCGGTCAGATCATCCCCTGGAATTTTCCGCTCATGATGGCGGCGTGGAAACTTGCGCCCGCTCTGGCTGCCGGCTGCACCATCGTGCTGAAACCCGCGGAGCAGACTCCGCTCACGGCGCTGCGGTTGGGCGAATTAGTGCAGGAAGCGGGCGTGCCGGATGGCGTTGTCAATATTGTGACGGGATTCGGCGAAACGGCCGGCGCTTCGCTCGCCGAGCATCCGGACGTGGATAAAGTAGCGTTCACAGGTTCGACCGAAGTGGGAAAACTGATCGTGAAAGCATCGGCGGGGAATCTGAAGCGTGTTTCGCTAGAACTAGGCGGCAAATCGCCCGCGATCGTATTTCCCGATGCAGATCTCGATCTGGCGATTGTCGGCGCTGCAGCCGCCATTTTTTACAATCAGGGCCAATGCTGTACTGCGGGCTCGCGGCTGTTTGCGCACGAGTCCGTTTACGACCGCATTGTGAATGGGGTGGTGGCGGAGGCAGGGAAGCTGAAGGTCGGCCACGGACTTGATCCGACGGTAACCTTGGGGCCGCTGGTTTCCAAAGAACAACATCAGCGGGTCACAGGCTACATAGAGTCCGGCCGTGGTGAAGGTGCGGAGGTCGTCCTTGGCGGGAAGACGGGCAACGGGCATGGTTATTTCGTTGAACCGACGGTGCTCGCGAAAACCAATGGCGATATGCGCGTGGTCCGCGAAGAGATCTTCGGACCGGTTGTGTGCGTGCAATCGTTTGACGACGAGGATCTCGATGCCGTGGCGAAATTCGCGAACGATACCGAGTACGGTCTGCAAGCGAGCGTCTGGACGCGAAACCTAAAGGTCGCACACATGATGGCCCGTAAGATAAAGGCAGGCACCATCTGCATTAATACCCACAATTACGGCGACCCGGCTTGGCCCTTCGGCGGATTCAAGCAATCCGGCTGGGGCCGAGAGATGGGCAAGGAAGTGATGGAGCATTACACCGAAACCAAGTCGGTCGCGGCCCGGCTTTAAAGTGCCTGACCCCCATAAAACGCACCCAGATTTTTGTGTGTAGCCAAAATCTCATTTTGACAACCCGCTAGATTGTGCTTCCAAGTATTCGAATCAGGCCGTAATCACCGAGGTTGATCGAATATTTCCTGTCCTTGTGGTTTCCAGCCAGCAGCTGCTTACGATGCTGGACCTTCTGTCCTCCTTGTTTGAACCTCGGAGGAACTGCGGCTGGAGCATGCAGCGAAACCGCTGTAAAGTACACTATTTCGATCGACAATGGTATGATGCCTCTTGGGACCGGAACCTTTATTAAGGATGCGGGAGTATGGCATGGAGAGGCCAGGTCGGGGAGCACAGATCGTCCCGGTATCTCTAAATTTTTCAAATTGTTCAGGAGAGAAATGGGAAACGAACTTTTGGAGAAACTTGAGGTAGAGATCGAAGGTCGGTCAGCCGTCCTGATTTCCTACCGACTTGACAAATCGTATCTGGTACAGATTGAAACTCGCCATTCTGGGGATTTAATTGCCCGGGCGATGGGAAAGACGCTATTCGAAACTCAAATCGAAGCTCTAAATACAGCGGGAGGACGCCTCCTACCGACTTTCCGAAATGCGGAATTAACCGTCCGCGGGTGAGGGCGTGTTCGCGTGCTGGCCGCAGAGGTGTGTCGATACCTAGGACGGTCATCTGGAACGGTACGGCGGTTGTTCCGGAACACGTGCCATCGGGCCTTCTTGATGTGCCGCCTCTGGACGGCATGCCCGATTGCCTCTAAGTAAACGCGTCAACTCGTAGTCGTAGGAATTCCGATCAGATGCTCCCACTAAATTGCATCGCGCGGTTTTGCTCCGGCGAGTGCATCGATAATATTTTGCGCCGCTCGTCGCTCAATTTCAATGCGAGCCGTGCGTGTCGCTGAGCCGAGATGGGGAGTAAACAGTGTGCGGTCCGGCAGCTCCAATAGCCGCTTAGAAATAGTCCGTGGCCGCTCGCTGCGTGCCCAGTCTTCCATCTCAAATACATCGGCTGCGTACCCTGCCAGCTTCCCGGTTTCCAGCACCTCACAAACAGCTTCTTCGTCGACTAAGGAGCCTCGCCCAACATTAATGAGAAAGGCGCCTGGTTTCATGCGCGACAGGAATTCGCGATTTATGAGATGCGTTGTTTTTGCCGTCAGAGGTAGCAAAGGCAGCACAAAGTCACTTTGGGCGGCGACAGCCTCCATAGATTCGCCACCGGGCTTGACATCGCACCAGACCACCCTACAGCGAAATCCGGAAATGAGCCGTTCGAAAGCATGTCCAACGGATCCGTAGCCAATAAGGCCGACCGTTGCGCCCGACAGACCTTGACCGTAAAGTGTTGGGCGCCACCCTTGAAAATTTCCGCTGCGAACGTGCCGATCGCCGGGCAGCACATGCCGGGAGAGACCAAGCAGCAGCGTTAAGGCCAGTTCAGCAGTAGGTTCCGTCAATAGCTCGGGAACAATTGTGAACCAGACGTTTCGACTGCGGCACGCCTCGACATCAAAATTGTCGAATCCTTTGAGTGCAGCAGCGACGATCTTTAAATTCGGACACTGATCAATAAAAGCGGCGTCGAAAGAATCCGGCATGAATACCATCAAGGCATCGGCTTCGCGAGCATGCTTTAACAGGACTACTGGCTCCCAGGGCTCCGAAGTTCGATTGACGGTTAATTCCGCATGCTCCGATAACAACACTTCAATTTCGTCGTGAATGCGCTGGGTTATCACGACGCGCCGGCCCGTCATACGTAGACCTCGCTCAGGTGTAAAGTCTTGCGTAGCCGGCTGCTAGTTAAATCCACGGCGGCCACCAGGAGTCCGGTGACGAGAATGTATCCCATCATCTCTTGATAGAAAAACAACTGCATCGAGTGAAATAGTGCTTCGCCGATACCGCCGGCTCCGATAATGCCGACAACCGCGGCCGCGCGGACGCTCCACTCTAAGCGAAAGAGCAGATGAACCGCGAGCGTGGGGGCGGCAACAGGCAGAAAGGCAAAAAGCGCCATAGATACGCGGGATGCGCCGGTGGCTGCGATCGAGCGTATCGGCTCAACGGCCACATTTTCGAATGACTCGGCGAACAAACGGCCTAACGAGCCCGTGCAATGCATCGCGAGTGCGGCGATACCGGCAGGCGGCCCCAAAACACTTGCGGTGATGAATATCAATCCCCACACGATCTCTGGTACTGATCGCAATCCTTCCAGCACACGCCGAGTGGGAATGGATAGATATGGCGGCGAGAGATTGCGCGCCGCTAGCAAAGACAGTGGCAGCGCAGCTATGGCCGCCAGAAGAATGCCACCGAAACAGATTTCGAGAGTCTGAGTTATGAGTGCCGGAAGGTGACTCAATGTTTTCCCTGACAATAAAGGCGGAAGCATTCGTTCGTAGGTTTGGATGGCATGCCGAAACGCCAACAGGCCGGGCCGGTTGAAGTACAATGCGACTGCCATCAGCGGCAGCACGGCAATGAGCAAGGGGACGTGGCTCTTAACACGCTGTGCCGCCAAGTCAAGCGCCGCCACGAGCACCACCAGCAGCAAAATCAGCGTGCAGGTTCGATGGTAAGCGAATTCGTTTATCGTGCCGATGAGTTCTACACCCAAACCACCACCGCCGACGGCGCCCACAATTACGGCAGCTCGCACTGCACTTTCGAATTCGTAGGCGCCATAACTCACGATGTCTTTTGACCGTAACGGCAGCAACCCCCAAAACGCCACAGGGATGCGGCCGGCCCCGGTCGCTTCAAGGGCCTCGACTGGGCGCCGTGGTGCCGCCCGCAGCAGATCAGCGTAGATCTTTCCGGTCGCCGCACCGTAGAACAGTGCGATAGCAATGGTGCCCGGGCCGGTTCCCACGCCAAACATGACGACGCATAGCAACGCCAGTACGATATCGGGAATAGATCGAATTACGATCAATGACGCATAGAGAAAGCGTCCGCCGGGCAGCTTTGCCCCCACCCAAATCCCCACCGTTAAGCCAAAAATGAGCGCGAGAAATATGCCGGAGGCGGCGATCTCTACTGTCTGCAGTACTGCTGGCAACTCGGCGCGCAAATAGTGAGGCGAAAGGTCGGGCGGAAAGAATTGTTTGACGAACTGAAGAAGAAAGTTCACAGGTTCGCGCCCCACTGCAATGACGCCGGTGTCGTCTCGGTCAACTGGCCATGATGGATGGAAACGATTCGGTTGAAGTATTGTTCGGCTAACTCCGGTTGATGGAGCGAACAAATCAACGTTGTATGTGTTTCGTCCGCCAACTTGCTCAGCAGTGAAAGAACCTGTCTGCCTGTCTTGGGATCGAGAGACGCCACTGGTTCATCCGCGAGCAAAAGATGAGGTTTCTGTACTAGTGCACGTGCTATCGCGACCCGTTGATGCTCCCCGCCCGAGAGAGTTGAAGTGCGGACCCGGAGCTTCTGTTCTAGGCCGACCTGGCGAAGCGCTTCCCGGGCGACGTCAAGTTCTTCCCGGCGCGGCCATAACAGAAATCGTAGAGCGTGCAAGGCGGACCAACGTCCAAGAGCACCGGCCATCACGTTCTGATGAACGGACAGCGCGTCGATCAAATCGTGCCGCTGCGAAACGAATCCGATGTGACTGCGCAGACGACGTAAAGCTGCGCCGCGTGTTTTAGCGACGTCTACGCCATTCACAAGAAGCGCGCCGGACGTGACGGGTGTGAACCCATTGATGGCGCGCAGTAGGCTGGTCTTTCCTGAACCGCTCGGTCCTAATATTGCAATTCGTTCGGAGCGCGTTGCTCGAACCGAAACGCGATTAAGAATGGTGCGTTTACCGAATTGAATTACTAGATCACGTATTTCGAGAATATCGCTCACAGCATTTTCAGGGCTGCGGCGATTGAACGGATTTCAGCATATTCTGCGTCGTCGGCGCGCTCAAATGCCTTGCCGCGCAGAATTTTCAGAATGGCGTCGTCTTTCCCGCTGCGAAGCGACAGGAATGCTTTTGCAAAAGACTCCCGGGTTTGGATGCTGACATCTTTACGCGCCACCCAGACATAATCGACAAACGGATGAGAAGTGTAGAAAACCCGCACCTTTCCGGGATCAACCTTTCCGTCTTTTGTCATTTCGTTGTAGACTGTCTCATCCAACGCCCCTGCGTCTACTGCACTTGCTTCAACCGCCTTCAAGGTAGCGGCATGACTTCCCGTGTAGCGGAACTGCAGATCGTCGTCGACGTTTAGCCCGGCCTTTGTCATCTCCTGGTAGGGAATTAAGTGCCCGCTAGTCGAGTTGATATCCCCAAAGGCGAAGCGTCTACCTTTGAGCTCCGAAAGGCCTTTGAACGGAGCATTGTATTGCGTCACAAAAAGCGAATGAAAGTGCTTATCGGCATCCCGCTGGACCAACGGAAGAACGCCGTAGCTCTGGTGGGCTTTGACATATGTCAGGGCGCCCAAGTAGGCGAAATCCAGTGAGGAGTTACCAAGCCCCTCGACCGTGGCGTTGTAATTTGTTGGAATAACCAGGTTGATTGGTAAGCCAAGGCTCTTTGACAAATAGTCACGAAGTGGCGCTTTCTCTTCAAGAGATACTTGCGTAGCACCGGCATCGGGTATCATCCCCACGCTGATTCCGCTTGCGCTTCGGAGTTCGAATGGACAAATCAGCGTGGCGGAGGTGATGCCCTTCAGAAAAGTGCGCCGGTTGTGATTCGGTGGGCTGGCCATCTCTACCATACAGATTGAGATTAGTATGGTCATCTCGCCGGTGCAACGTCGCGCACAGAAATCCATAAAATTCATCAATTTGTAATGTGTTCTGCCAACCTTGGCTGTGGAGCGCCCGTGGCTGGTCATTCTGATGCAATGCGGAGGCGAACAGTGAAAACCTGCTGCCCATTGTCGCTCTAAAAGAACGCCGGCCGACTGATCATCGTACCGGCGCACGACATACGAGCTCTTACCCCAGATGCTAAAACTACCAAGGGCAGCGAGCGAGTGATCACATGCGCGTCATAGTCGGCGGAGTTGGAGCCGCTGTCGCGCTGCGGAGGATTGGTGGTACCGAAAGGGTTATCGTCGAGTGCGTTAACATTCGTGAGCTCGCCGCAAGGGTACGGTGACCCTTTATCGCTGGCCGGCAAGCCCCAGCATCTGATCCCCGCGATCAGTGTCTGGTAGACCCAGAATCGGCTGCCGAAGTCTGGCACTTGCACGAGACCGGTGAGATGTCGAGTGCAATGGAACCGATGCCGTAGACAACATCCTGATTCGGGCAGGCAACAGACCGTTCCTCCGTATCTACGTAGTCGGTTACATGGCGATCTGATTGAGCGGCGGCGTGATCAGTGGTCCGGCCTTGACCGCCTCCGCGAGGCGGCGGTTGTAGATGTTCACCATTGGCCACGTTCAGAAATAGGCGTCGCGACCAACCAGCCTGGCGTATTCCGAGGTGATCTTGACGCGCGAGTCCAGGCCTGACGGCATCGTGCGAGCCCAGTCGGGCGATGGGGCGATAGATTGCGATATCTATTTCTGCTCCGACAACATTTTTAGAATTTCGCTCTCGAGTACAGGCCACGATGGCGAAATAGGAGCTGCAATCTCAAAATGACCGATATTGTCGAAAGCCAAGAGCCTGACTGTCTCGTTTCTTTGCTTCGCGGCGGCAACGTAAGCCTCTCCTATAGAGATAGGCACCACTTTATCGGACTTTCCCCACACTACTATCTGCTTTACCCGAAGTGGCAGCATCTGAATAGCTGATGCCTCTGAATAGTGTTGCGGTACTTCGGTGGGACTGCCTCCCAGCATCTCCTCGACCACCGCACGTCCTCCGCAACTAGAGCGTTGAAGCGGATAAAACGCCGTCATATCGGGAGTGCCCGCAAGATCGATCACTCCACGCAGCGGCAGCGGGTTCGCCTTATAGATCTGGCTACTCGAAGAGACGCGCGCGCGGGCTGCTGCCCACAGTGCTAAATGGCCGCCGGCCGAGTGTCCCATAACGATGACGCGCTTTAGGTCCAATTTTTCAGCCACAGCGAAAGAGCGAAGATGATCGATGCCTTTGCCCACATCCAGATAGGTGCCGGGCCATCCTGCGCCAGTCTGACCAAGCCGCCGATATTCAAGATTCCATGTCGCTACACCGCTTTTTTTCAACGCATCGCCAATTGGACCAAGCTCATGCAGGTTCGAGAAATCTGCCCGCCAGCAGCCGCCATGGATGAGAATCACCACCGGGTGCGGACCCATTCCCGAAGGCACTCTCAGTTCTCCGAACTGATCCGGCTCCTTTCCATAAGCAATGCGAATATCCGCCCGCTTAGTCGGAAGCGCTTGAAACTGTTGTGGCGTCATCAGCGTATTCTGGGCCTGTCCCATACACCAACCGGAGAAAAGAACAATGCCCAAGAATCGCATCATTGCTGCACCTCGCAATCGTTTGTGTTGTATTGCCTGCTGCTCCGTTTATCGTAAAGGACGTCAATGCTCAGTCCCGAAATCATCAGATGAGTTGGAGCATATTTTCGTAAGTTGTGTGCGGAAATCTAGGAATACAGGGACATTCCACTCTTGATGTGTTCCCCATCCGGACAGAACCGATAGATCCGCGGTAGTCACCATGTGTACACATCGCCGTCACACACGATCCACAGCTCTTTTCACATCTCAGACCAGCGCGTTATGCGGCCAAGTGAAACTTAACAGGCGTTGATTCCTTCAAACGCGGTCACCTTTGTAGACCAGAGTGCTGCCACCGTTTCACGACTAGTGTTCCGCGCCAGTTTGCGGAGGGAACCGTGTTCCCTCCGTTCTTCGATCTTCTACTGGCGCTACAAACCGGGATGTGAGTTAGCAAAAGCTCGGCGCAAGCGTTCGCGAGCCGGATCAGACAGCACCGGTCGTGGAAACGCGACGTGTGTAGTCAGACTTCCATCGAAATCGCCATCTTCATCGATAGGAATCGCTAAGAAGCCGTCCACCTCGCCCGCGCTTGTAACGCCGAAGCCAACAATCTCTCCTCGATTATTGATGGATTCCGCCAAAAGAAGATAGAGACCAGCATTATCTCTGGTTAACGTATTCAGGTCGCTCATAACCTTGTGCTGCCAGACATAGGCGCGTGGGTTGAAACTAGCGTCCAACGAGGCGCCTACGACGAGTCCCTGATCATTGATGCCGAGTGCGAGGCTCGCGTAGTCACCTGACAACGTCCCCAAGTCGAGAACTTGATTTCTGCTCGGCCAGAGAGTGGCATGGAAGGTCGTGTTGTTCGTCAACTCTGAGTGGCCTACGGCTTGGCCGAGATTGTTCAGGCTGCACGCGTGGTTTCCGGCAATGCCCCCTGCTCCGCCGAGACTAGGCAGTTGGTATGGTTGGCCATTGGAATCCCAAAACATAGCGTGAATTTCCTCAAGGTAGAGCCCACTATTGACATTGAATGGGGAGCAGCTGCCCGATGCGCCCACCGCTTGGCCCTGCTGATTGATGTAGGCCGCGACTCCGTACAATTCGCCCGGTGTGGAGAGACCGCGAGCTGTGCCGCCCTTCCAGATAACCGGCCGGAAGCGGTGTACAGAGCAATTCGCATCCTGCGCGGAGGTTTCCGCAAGCCCGGCGACCTCGCCCCGGTCATTGATCATACTGGCGTAGCCATTCGCTCCGCCGAGCGTTGGTAATGCGTGCATGACGCCATAACGCCAAAGGAACGGCAAGCAGCTTGTATTCGACGCAGGGAAACCATAAGTATTGAAGCCGCAGAAGTCCTCGGAGTTCGGGTCAGAGGTCTGCGCACCCCCCACGCCGTAGACGCTCTCATTTACGCCAAAGCCCATGCTGTTCAGCCCGCCCAGACCTGGTGAACCCAAGTCAAGCTTGGCGGTGCCCAGCCAAACGATGGCGTGCTCCGTTCCGTCCTGGGCGGCGGCTGAACCGATGGTGAATCCGTTGTGGCTGATCATGAATGGCCCGCCGGGCGGCGGTCCCACGGGTCCCAGGTCGATGATGTCGTAGCGAAGATCTCGGGAGCGGTCAGGCCAGGCGAGTTCGGGTTGTTGGGCCGTGACGTTGGAGGATAAGACAAGTACCGACAAAACGCTTGTCAGAAGGCAAGCGGGTAGCGAACGTTTCATAAAGTCCTTTCTGGAAGCAGCTCCGGTTGAGCCTCAAAGCGTGCTTTGCCTGCTAAAGGCGCAAATCAGGGCTGGAAACTATCAAACTCAGGAAAGATTTCTGGTTGGGTATCTGGCTATAATCGGATGGCGCCGGGGACATGGGTGGAGAAGAGTCTGGGAACACCGCTACGTCCGCTTCGGAGAACGTAACGGAGCTTCTCTGCGCATGGCGCGGGGGCGACCAGAGCGCTCTTGAAAAGCTGATCCCGATCGTGTACCGGGACCTGCGGCGTGTGGCGCGCCGTCACTTGCTCGGAGAGCGCGCCGGGCATAGCTTACAACCGACCGCACTTGTTCACGAGGCCTACATGCGCCTCGTGGACTACCAGCGCCTCGAGTGGCAGGACCGCGCCCACTTTTTCGCCGTGTCGGCCCAGTTAGTCAGGCGCATTCTGGTGGATCACACGCGGCGGCGGAACCTGAAACGCGGAGCAGGTGTGCGGCATGTTGCGCTGGAACTAACGCCATTGATTGGCTCTGACCGTTCGAAGGATCTGGTGGCGCTCGATGAAGCCTTGAACGAGTTGGCATGCATGGACGCGCGTAAGGCGAAGGTGGTGGAGTTGCGTTTTTTTGGAGGCCTGAGCGTGGATGAAACAGCGACAGCATTGGGGATTTCAGGCCCTACGGTCATGCGCGATTGGAGCAGCGCGAAAGCTTGGCTCTACCGCGCGCTTTCGGGCGGGTGAACCTTGGACGCCGAGCGCTGGAAGCAAGTAGATGACTTGCTGCAACGCGCCTTGCGACTGCCGCCGGCGCAACGCCGCCCGTTCCTCGAACAAGCATGCGAGGAGGATGAAGAGCTCGAGAGAGAGGTTTCTTCCTTGCTGGCGTCGCACCAAAACGCCGGCTGCTTCCTAGAGAAGCCTGCGCTCGACAATACGGAGACGGTTCTCGCCATTGCTGCCGGCGAGGATGAATTGATTGGAAGCACGGTCGCGCACCATCGCATTCTCGAAAAGTTGGGCGGCGGCGGCATGGGCGTGGTGTACAAAGCCGAGGATACACGCTTGCACCGGCAAGTGGCGTTGAAGTTTCTTCCTGATGAATTGAGCCAGAAACCTGCAGCACTCGCCCGGTTCCGGCGCGAGGCGCAAGCAGCCTCCGCGCTCAACCATCCCAACATTTGCACAGTTCACGACATTGGTGAGCAGGGCAACCGTGTGTTCATCGTCATGGAGTATCTCCAAGGCCGTACCCTCAAACACCTGATCGCCAAGCGCCCGGTGGCCCTTGAACCACTTATCAACCTGGCTATTCAAATTTGCGACGGGCTCGAAGCGGCACACGCGCACGGGATTGTCCATCGCGACGTTAAGCCCGCCAACATCTTTGTCAGCGATGAAGGGCGCGCGAAGATCCTCGATTTCGGAATCGCCAAGATCACCGGGACCGAAGTGCCGGAGCCCCTAAATGATCGACCTCAAGCGAGGGTATCTGATCTGCAGCAGTTGACCGCGACCGGGTCGGCGATGGGAACACTGGATTACATGTCGCCGGAGCAGCTTCGTGGGGAGCCCTTAGATTCACGTTCTGATTTGTTTTCGTTCGGGGCGGTTTTATATGAGATGGCCGGTGGAATTTCTCCGTTTTCAGGCAACGACCGCGCTGAGATCTGTGAAGCCATCCTTAATAAAGACCCGAAGAACCTGAAGGAAATCAATCGCGCTGTGCCCTGGGCACTCGAACGGATCGCCGGCAAATGTTTGCAGAAAAATCCCGGCGCGCGTTATCAGCAGGTATCAGAAATCCGGGTCGACCTCGAACGCCTGAAACACAAGACCGATTGGATCGGGCGATTGCGGCGCGCGCGCGGTTGGTTAGCGTTAGCCGCGGGGGTGATATGCCTGGCGATCGCAACTTATCTCCTGTCGCGTCCATTGCGGCCGCCACACGTATCGGGTTATGTCCAACTCACCAACGACGGCCGCGGAAAGGGACCATCTGAAGGTGCGTTGGTGACCGATGGCTCACGGCTCTATTTCGGAGAAGGGTCAGGCATGTCCGCGATAATCGCCCAAGTGGCGGCCTCAGGTGGCGAAACGTCCGCACTGCCCGATGCTCCTTCAGGAGATCCGGAAATTCAGGACATCTCGCCGAGCCACTCCGAGTTGCTGGCGTCGAGTTACATGGGCTTCTCGCAAGAGTTCGGCTGGCCGCTTTGGGTTATGCCGTTGCCAGCGGGTGCTCCACATCGCGTCGGGAACATATCCATGAGTTGTGCCGCCTGGTCACCGGATGGTCGCGAGATCGCCTACGTCACGGGCCACGACCTGTATCGAGCGCAGCGTGATGGAAGCAACGCGAGAGAGATTGCTAGCCTTCCCGGGACCGCGTTTTGGTTGCGATGGTCGCCGGATGGAAGCCGGCTGCGAATGACCATCGGGAACCCGCTTTCACGCGCAGGCGTTCTTGCGCTGTGGGAGGTTATGGCGAACGGATCAAGCTCACATGCTTTCCTGCGGGATTGGAATGAGCCGTCCGCGGCGTGTTGCGGTAACTGGACACCCGATGGAAAGTTCTATGTGTTTCAAGCCACCCGTGAACGGAAGACCGAAGTTTGGGCCACTCGAGAGCGGATTGGCCGGTTTGATGTTTTCGGAAAAACAAATCAGCCCCTGCAACTTACCGCCGGACAATTAGACTCGTTGGCCCCACTGCCCAGCTTGGATGGCAAGAAGCTGTACGTCGTTGGTCAAAAGCTGCGTGGCGAGTTGACGCGCTACGACTCGAGATCGGGCCAGTGGGTCTCGTATCTATCCGGCGCTTCGGAGGAGTTTGCTGCGTTCTCACGCGACGGGCAGTGGGTAGCTTACGCCAGCTTTCCCGACGGTAGCCTCTGGCGCAGCCGAATTGATGGAACCGATCGCCTGCAACTGACCTTTCTACCGATGCAGGCGCTGCTGCCCAGTTGGTCCCGGGATGGCAAACAAGTGGCTTTTCAAGCAATGAAACCGGGCCAACCGTGGAATGTATACGTGGTTTCCTCAGACGGCGGCGCGCTTGAACCGATTTCGCCAGAGCAGCGCAATCAAAATCGCCCGAGTTGGTCGCCCGATGGGAACCTAATTTCGTTCAGTTACTTTCCAGGCCCCGAAACTGCAAACGGGATTCAGGTAGTCAATCTGGCAACCCATAAGCGAACAAAGTTACCCGGTTCCGAGTGGCTCCTCATACCCACCTGGTCGCCTGATGGGCACTACATCATCGCGCGCCACTCCGATCATCATGTAATCAAACTTTTCGACTTACAGACACAACAGTGGACCGAGTTAGTGCGCAGCGAGCTGAACTGGTTCAATTGGTCGCACGATGGGCGGCGGGTCTATTTCGAGCAGCATGGCGATGTGCACGCTGTTATGCGCGTGAGCCTCGATACGCGCAAGGTAGAGAAAGTGGTGAGTTTGCAGAATCTCAAACGGGCCGGGGCGAATGGCAGCTTCTGGTTCGGGCTGGCACCTGACGATTCTCCAGTTGTGCTGCGTGATACCGGCACGCAGGAAATTTACTCCCTCGACTGGGAAGCACCGTGAATGCCGTCGCCCCTGAGCGTTCAGCGACAGTGACCGGTCCTGATCGGCGGTGAGCCACTTACCCAGTCGTACGCCCGATTCGGCGTACGCTCCTCTGGTCTTTTCTATTCACTCCGTAAGGCAATCACTGGATCGACTCGCGATGCGCGACGCGCGGGAGCCAGGCACGCGAGAGCTGCCACGCCTAGAAGAATCAGTGACACTCCGCTGATTGTCGGGATGAGGTCGGGTTGGAAGCCATAGAGCAGAGCGCGTAGGAAACGCGAAGCGATTGTTGACAGGGCCAGACCTATGGCGAGACCAGCAACCGTCAACACCAAGCCGCGTTTACCAAAGGTAAGCAGTATCTCGCGGGAAGTTGCGCCTAATGCCATGCGCACACCGATTTCGCTGGTGCGTTGCGTGACCGCGTACGAGAGCACTCCGTACAGTCCGACCGACGCCAGCAGCAGCGCCAGTAGAGCGAACGCGCCCATGAGCGCTGTGCTCTCTGTGGGCGTGGTCAATTGGCGGGCAAATAGGTCTTCGAGAGTCTGGACGCGCCACATGGGCTGGTTCTTATCGATGGACCACATCGCCTGACGGATTGCCGAGACAGTCGACGCCGGCTCGACCGCGGTTCGAACCGCCATCCCGCCCGGAGGGATCATGAGCTGATTGTTGCCTTGCTCATGCAGGAGGTAGACGGCGGGCCGTGCGGCTTCCTCCATTCCGACCTCATGAATCTCTTTCACGACACCCACGATCCTGTACCAGTAGCCCTTTTCGCCGGTATCGCCGAACTTGAATTGCACACCAATCGCGGAGCGCCCAGCAAAGTTGCGATCCGCAAAAGTTTCGTTGACGATGGCCACCTGCGCGTCCGAACGACGATCCGATACCTCAAAGAAGCGGCCTTCGCGCAGACGCGCGCCGATGGTCGGAAAGTAATCGCGAGTCACGAACCGGATGAGCGCGACCTGGTCGCGGACCCTCTCCTGCGGTTGGCTGGCGATCCAATAGAAGGTCGCGGAAAGGTCGTTTGGCTTCAAGGGGAGTTGTGACGTTGCGCCGGCGTTGATCACACCGGGAACTGCACGTATTTTTTCCAAAACGGCGGTAAGGAATGCATCGCGCCGATGGAACTCTTTGTAGCGGAACAGTGGGGTCTCAAAGGTCAGCAGCTTTTCCCGTCGCACACCGAGGTCCGTCTTCCGCAGATGCCGAAAAGTCTCGAGCAGAAGGCCGCCGCTGGTCAGCAGTGCCACCGCGAGAGCCGTCTCGATCACGATGAGCGAATGCTGAAGCCAGTAACTGCGTGCGCCCGCGGTGCCGCGTCCGCCTTCGCGCAACCCGTGCTGCGGGCCGATTCGTGACCCGCGCAGGGCGGGCGCAAGTCCGAAGGCCAATGCGGCAGCAATGGCCGATGCCGCGGAGAACGCGAGCACGCGCCAATCCAGGGTGAGCCGCACCGGGCCCATGGTTTCCGGCACAAGCCTGGCGAGAAATCTCATCGCGGGCACGGCAAGCCCAAGCCCGGCAAGGGCCCCGAGTCCGGCGAGCACGAGGCTTTCGGTGAGGAATTGCGCAGCCAACCTTCCACCGCCCGCCCCAAGCGCTACACGAACTGCCACCTCCCGGCTGCGCGCCAATCCACGAGACATCAGTAGATTCGCCAGGTTAACGCAGGCGATCAACAGTAGCGCCGCCGACGCTGCCAGCAGGACAACCAGTGCGGTTTGTGTCTTGCCCGCTATGTCTTCGCGCAACGATGTCACGATGGTCCGGTGCGGTCGCGGGAAGGCCTTCGCAGTGAGTTGCAGACTCAGCGCGGCCATGGATTGCGACGCCTGTTCCCGTGTCACGCCGGTCTTGAGGCGCGCAACCACCTGTTCGTCGTGCCACCCGAAGGCCGTCCGCATCCAAGCGGGAAAGGTCGCGGGCATCCAGAGGTCGATCTCACGCGCGGGTAGAAAGTAGAACTCGCGGGGCAAGACGCCGATCACTTCATACGGGGTATCGTTCACGTCGATCTTTCGGCCCAACACGTCGGGCGACCCTCCGTAGCGTCGCTGCCACAATCCGTAGCTGATCACCGCCACCCGCGCACCGTTCCGATCGTCTTCCTCGTTGAAGACACGCCCGATCAGCGTTTTCACGCCCAGCACGCTCCAGAGATTGCCTGTGGCTTTGCGTGCCGGGACCTGTTCGGGAGCGGCATCGCCGGACAGCGTGGCTTCTGTAGGTTGGGTGGATGCGAGATCCGTGAAAACCGTGTTGAGCCGCCGCCATTCGAACCATTCGGCGGGCGCGGGGTCGGACTTGTTCCGATCGTCGGACTTGCTCAGATCGTCCCAGACCATGACGAGACGGGCCGGCTCCGCGTAAGGCAGAGGACGGATTAGGATCCTATCGAAGGCGCTGAACATGGCGGTGAGGCCGCCGATACCGAGCGCGAACGTGGCAATCGCGACAGCCGCGAACCCGGGGTTGCGGCGTAGGTTTCGCCAGGCATATCGGATGTCCCGCACGAGCGCGTCGGCCCAGCGTGCGGGCCGCACGTCCCTGCATTCCTCCTTGACCTGCTCCGCGGCGCCGAACTCCAGCCGTACGCAGCGGCGTGCGTCTTCTTCGCTGACGCCGGAGCGCACCATGTCGGCAACTCTTTCTTCGATGTGGAAGCTCAATTCCCGCTCAAGGTTGGCTTCCCGATCGTCACGTCGCAACCAGCGCCGCAAAATCATCGCGGACCTGCTTCCGCCATGCCCAGAAT
>Ga0126381_100003272_pt1 | contig 17646 bp, 14 predicted proteins | sample PanSoiMetPlot_28_FD_96465 | JGI IMG/M metagenome (GOLD analysis project Ga0126381, IMG submission 96465) | Tropical forest soil microbial communities from Panama - MetaG Plot_28 | ecosystem: Environmental > Terrestrial > Soil > Tropical forest > Bulk soil | place: Panama | collected 2016-02-17 | reverse complement strand
GAGCAAACGTCTAAGATCTAGCGGGAACATGGGGATTATGGCCGCAGCAGTATTGTTTCTTGCCAGCGCCGGATTTGCACAAGATCCGCAGGGTCCACAGAACGAGAAGCCCAAACCGGCGGCACGAGTTTATGGACCGATCGGCAGCGAGAATCAGGATCAGGACCAGACGCCTGCCGACACACTGCAGCCGGATGAGCGGCCTCTGACCGGGTTTCAATTACCGACGGTGGGAATGCCCCTCGAAAAGCACAGCTATTGGGTGCCCGGCGTGTCTTACTACAATTTTATTCAATCCAATGGGCTTACGCAGGGCGGGGGAAGTGGAAGTGGCTGGAATTCCAATAATTACCTGGCCGGGAACATCAGCTTGCTGGAAAACTGGAGCCATTCGCAACTTACATTGAATTATTCGGGCGGCGGCAATTTTTCCACCGACTCTTCGATAGGCAATGGCTGGTTCCAGCAGCTCAGCGCGGCACAAACGTTTAGTTGGCGGCGGTGGCAACTGACATTGTTGGATGACTTCAGCTATCTTCCGCAATCGCAATTTGGGTTTGGAAACGGCACCGGCTTGTCGCAGCCCGGGATAAGCGGAACTCTGGGAGCAGGGACAACGGGATTAGGCGGGCAATTCAATCCGGGACAATCTGTTTTTAGTGCGGTCGGCCCCCGATACACGAACACCTTCGGCACGCAGGTAAACTACCAGCTGACAAAGAGAAGTTCGATCACCTTGGGCGGACTTTTCAACATCCTGCGATTTTCAGACCCGGGGAACATCGAGAGCGACGAGTACTGGGGGAATGTTGGCTACAATTACCAGATCACGCGAGCCGACACCATCGGCGTTGTGTACCGTTACAGCTCCTATCACTACCTGGGACTGCCGCAAGCCATTGGCGATCAATCCATCCAGGCCGCCTACGGAAGAAAGATTACCGGCCGGTTGGCGCTGCAACTTACCGGCGGCCCTGAAATCACCCACCAGCGAGTAGCGGAAGGAACAAGCAACCAAAGGCGATTCGTCGCCGGAACGGGCAGCGCGACGATTACCTACGCGTTTGAAAAGGGAGCGCTATCGGTCAACTACTTTCATGGCGTAACGGCAGGAAACGGCGTATTTCTGGGATCGACAACCGATCAGGCGACCGGGTCGGTATCGAGAAAACTGTCGCGGGTGTGGAGCGGAAACGTCAATTTTGGCTTCGCCCGTAACGTTAGCCAGTCGACCGGCTCGAACCTGGACTACAACACGTTTTATGGAGGCGGGTCGCTGGCGCGACCGCTCGGGCGGAACGCCAATTTGTCACTGGCTTACACCGCCTATGTTGAAAAACCCAGCAGCGGGGTCTGCGGCGGAGCGGCGACCTGCGCTTCCGACTTCACCACACACCAGATTTCGTTCGGGTTGAGCTGGCACACGCGTCCATTGGTATTGCGCTAGAAGAGCGAGAAACTGGGAGCAAACCGGAAAGAACAGTCAATGGAGACGACCCTAAGATCATGTACAAGAGCTTTTTTGCGCTGAAAGAAAACCCGTTCAACGTCAATCCGGACCCGCGCTACCTGTTTCTGACAAAACAGATCGAGGAAGCGCTCTCAGGTCTGATGTACGGCATACAGACGCGCAAAGGCTTCATCACACTGACCGGCGAAGTAGGAACCGGCAAGACCACACTGGTGAACCGGCTGCTCGATTGGCTGCACATGCGGCGGACCAAGACCGCGTTCTTGTTCAATTCGCGCATGAATTCCAGCCAGCTATTCGATTTTATCCTGGCAGAGTTCGATATTCCGTGTGATAACAAGTCGAAAAGCCAGCAATTGATGAAATTGAATCACTGGCTGCTCGATCGCTATCGCGCCGGGGAAACCGCGGTGCTGATTGTGGACGAAGCGCAGAATCTTACCTTCCCGGTGCTCGAAGAGATCCGGCTGCTGACCAACCTGGAGACCTCGACCGAGAAGCTGCTGCAGATCGTGTTGTCCGGCCAGCCGGAACTGGAGGACAAACTAAGACTCCCGCAACTGCGTCAATTACGGCAGCGCATCACCATACGGTGCAGAACCATGCCGATGACCAATGAACAGACCCACGATTACGTTCAGGAGAGGCTGCGCATCGCCGGCGCGCCGCCAGAGTCGCAGATTTTCTCCTCTAAGGCCATGGATGCCGTGTACCTCTATTCGATGGGCATCCCGAGGGTGATCAACCTATTGTGTGAGCATGCGTTGATCAATTCGTTTGTAGATCAAAAGCAAGTGATCGAAGCAAAAGTGATTGAAGACGTGGCCCGGGAATTCCAATTGGATGAAGTCGAGCCGACCACACCGCTGGCTACCGGGAAGCCGGATGCGGAAGTGTTTCAGTCAGAGGCGTTCATCCAGAATCTGGGCGAGGCGCTGTCACGCTTCCGCATGAGCACCACGCGAGAGCGGAAGTAGGGCGCAACCGAATTTCGCTCGGCACGTGAATCCCACGCCCTCCGTTCCGACCGCGCTAAAGAGCCCTCAAGTCGCGTGGCCAGAGGTTTGTTCTCTCAATCCCGCCGCAATAATCCCGTAACGTTTTTGTTTTTAACGTGTTAGGATTACGGAACAGTTTGGAAAAAAACTTCCCTCTGGCTCTGGAACCGGTTTGCAACAATAGGGCAGGGCTTTTCTCTCCACGAGGCAGGGGAAGGGTGGTCGGGCTCATAGCACTCCCCTCTTGTTCCGCAAGCACCTGTTTTTCAATAGGTTAGCGCCTGACGAAGGCGGCGGCCGCCTGCGTCTTGCGGCTCAAGATGTGGCAGGTAAATTGCCAATAGGATAGCAGTTCTCGAAGCATTCGGGACATTTGTGGCGGTAGCCCGTCGAGGGCTGTCCGGCCGTCTGTTAGCAGCAAGGGAGAATCCTCAACGTGGCGACTGCTTTAGCTGCCTCTGTAAGACCTCAGCTTCCGTGGTACGTGCTGCAATGCTGGGCTCGAAAAGAAAGCATGATTGCGACTCAGTTAGAAAACCAAGGCCTTGAGTGTTTTCTCCCGACGTACAAGAGCATTCGAGAGTGGTCAGACCGAAAGAAAGAAGTCGAACAGCCGCTTTTTCCGGGATACGTCTTTTGCAGATTCGAGTACTCGCAGCGACGTCCGGCGGTAGAAACCCCGGGAGTTCTGCGGGTCGTGGGCTTCGGCCGAACGCCCGTACCGGTCGAGGATCGGGAAATTGCGGCCATTCAACTGGCGATTGCTTCGGAGGTTCCGAGCCAGCCGTGGCCGTATCTGGAAGTGGGCGAACGGGTCAGGATCCATACCGGTAGGCTGACGGGGCTCGAAGGGATTCTGATCAACTTTAAGGGCAATCATCGCGTGGTCCTTTCCGTGACTTTGTTGCAGAGGTCGGTAGCGCTAGAAGTGGATTTGGGTTGGGTGGCTTCCTTAGAGAAGACACGCAATGCGCAATCGCACCATTTGACAGCGGGTGCTCCAATCCGGGCCACAAGTTAGGTGTGGTCGCCAGGTTTTGTTCCGGATTCAGAGGTAAAGAAAGACAAGGCCATGAGCGTGCTAAGAACGGAACTGCAGGCAAGCAATAACGTGAAACGGGTCGGTACGGGCGCGCATATGACGTTTGAAAAGACAGGCGCGTCTGCCGGTCGTATTGTTCTGCATGAGGACGCTTTCGTTTCCATGTTATACCTGGAGCGCCGGCGGGCCGAGCGTGCTCATAAGCACTTTGTGTTGATGCTGGTGGATGTAAAGGGCGCCATCGCGGATGGCCAGAAGAACCGCACCCTTTCGAAAATAACCACTGCCTTGTTGAGCGTTACTCGTGAGACCGACATTGTCGGCTGGTACCTTGAGGATCAATTAATCGGAGTCATCGGCACCGAAGTCGGCAAAGCCAAGCCAAAAACCGTGCAGGGCCGGATGCTAGAGAAGGTAAGAACCGCATTCACGCTGGCGCTGCCGCAGGAGAAGGTTTCGCAGATCACGCTGTCCTTTCACTTTTTCCCGGAGGAATCGGAAGAAGGCGGTACCGACCATTCGGCAAATATCACGCTGTATCCGGATTTGTCCCGCAAAGAAGAGTCGCGGAGATTTTCGCTTAGCGTGAAGCGCTCGATGGACATTGTCGGAAGCGCCGCAGCACTTGTGCTGATGTCACCGGTGTTTGGCGCGGTGGCTTTGGCCGTCAAACTGACATCCAAGGGACCAGTGCTGTTCAAGCAGCAACGTCTCGGCCAGTACGGAAAAGAATTTACGGTTCTGAAATTTCGTTCCATGCGCACAGACTGCGACGCTAAGATTCACGAAGACTACGTAAGCCAGTTCATTGCCGGTCAAGTTCAGGGTGGTACGCGGGATGGCGAAAAACCGGTATTCAAAATTCAAGAAGATCCGCGCGTGACACCGATTGGCCGGTTTCTCCGCAAGACCAGCCTGGATGAATTCCCGCAATTCTGGAACGTGCTAGTCGGCAACATGTCGCTGGTCGGTCCGCGTCCCCCGGTCCCCTACGAATACAAGGCTTACGACTTGTGGCACCGCCGCCGGGTACTGGAGATCAAACCCGGGATCACCGGCCTGTGGCAGGTTGAAGGTCGCAGCCGTACCTGCTTTGATGAGATGGTGCGCCTAGACCTGAAATACGCCCGCGGCTGGTCGATCTGGCTAGATGTCAAAATTCTTCTACAGACACCCGGTGCTGTTTTGACGGGTGAGGGTGCTCACTAGACCCGCGTCTTGACACTTACCGGCCCGTCGTCCGAACGCCCGTGGAAAGACTCTTCTGGCAACCGCAGCTGCCCGTTGCAGTTACGCCTCTGTTCCCGAGAGGAAGCATGTAAATGGCAGGCAACCCCCCAGTGACCCGAAGTCGAGAAGTTCCGCATTTGAATTCTTGGCCGAGCCAGGTGCAAAGGTCCGTTGGCAATTCCCAAGGAGCTATATGATTCGCATTGGTGTGATTGGATACGGATATTGGGGACCGAACATCGTCCGCAATTTCCACAGCCAGGAGACTTCTGAAGTCGTTCTGGTTTGCGACCAGAGCGCAAAGTGTCAAGAACGCCTGCACAAGGCGCATCCGTCTATAGCGTTTACCAAGGATGCCAACGACATTCTGAAGTCGCCGGATATTGATGCGGTGGCTGTCGTGACGCCAGTCTGGACTCACTACGAATTGGCAAAAGCGGCCCTGGAAAATGGCAAGCACATCTTCGTGGAAAAGCCGTTCACCTGCAGTGTGCGGCAAGCTGAGGAGCTGGTCGAACTAGCCGACCGCAAAAGTCTGAAAATCATGGTGGACCACACGTTCCTTTTTACCGGAGCGGTGAAGAAGATTCGTCAGATGGTGGATGCCGGAGAACTGGGTGACCTTTACTATTACGATTCGTTGCGGGTGAATCTGGGCCTGTTCCAGCACGACGTGAACGTGGTCTGGGATCTGGCACCGCACGATCTGGCCATCATGGACCACGTGATCAAGGAAAGAGCCGAGGCCGTGGTTGCTACTGGCGAAAAACACTTAAACGGCGTGGAAGACATTGCCTTCATCACGGTTTACTTTCCGAAACGCATCATCGCGCACATCAACGTGAACTGGCTTTCGCCGGTAAAAGTCCGCACCACACTGATCGGCGGAGAAAAGAAAATGCTGGTGTGGAACGATCTGGAAGCAGACGAGAAGATCAAGATTTACGACAAAGGGGTGAGCATGTCCACCAACCCCAGCAACCTGCATCAGTTGCTGGTCAGCTACCGCTCAGGAGACATGTGGGCACCACAAGTGGAGCAGATCGAAGCGTTGCGGGCCGAAACCGGCTATTTCCTGAAATGCATTCAAGAAAACCAGACGCCATTCAACGACGGCATCAATGGCTTGCGGGTCGTCCGGTTGCTTGAAGCAGCGGAAAAATCCGTGCGCCAGCGTGGGGAGTTGGTGACTCTGTGAACGAGTTCGTTTCGATCACCCCGAGTGTCAAACTCGGCAAGGATGTCCGGCTCTCGAAATTCATTAATCTTTACGGTTGCGAAATCGGCGACGAGACCAAGATCGGTGCGTTCGTGGAAATCCAAAAAAATGCCAGCGTCGGCAAACGCTGCAAGGTTTCCAGCCATACGTTTGTGTGTGAAGGCGTGGAGATTCAGGACAACGTATTTATCGGCCATGGCGTGATGTTCATCAATGATTCCTATCCGCGTGCCACCACTGCTCAAGGCGAGTTGCAGACCGAAGCCGACTGGAAGGTCGAAAAGACCGTGGTAAGCAAGGGCGCATCGATCGGTTCCGGGGCCACGATTCTCAGCAAGATTACCATCGGCGAAAACGCCATTGTGGGCGCCGGAAGTGTAGTGACCAAGGATGTTCCGGCCAACGCGGTGGTGGCGGGAAATCCGGCAAAAATTCTGCGGTACCTAACAGAGGAGACAAAATAATCCAAATGACCAGCACAACGAAGGTCCCATTTCTCGATCTAGTGACACCGCACCAGGAATTAAAGGCGGAGCTCATTGAGGTGGTGGAAAAGGCGCTGGGTAACGCGGGATTCATTGGCGGCCCCATGGTCGAGGAATTTGAGCGGGAGTTCGCGAACTTTTGCGGTACGAAATATTGCGTCGGAGTGAATAGCGGAACCGACGCGTTGCGGTTCGCGTTCCTGGCGGCGGACGTCAAGCCAGGCGAAATCATCGTCACCGTGCCAAACACCTTCATCGCCACGACCGAAGCCATCTCGCAGGTGGGCGCCCACATTGCATTTGTGGACATCCATGAAGCGACTTACACCATGGACCCGGAAAGGCTTCGCGAATATCTCGAGAATCGCTGCGAATTCGACAAGAGTCGCGGCAAATTGATCGAAAAAGCTTCGCAGCGCGTGGTTTCGGCGATCGTGCCGGTTCACCTGTACGGCCAGACGGCAGATATGGATCCGATTCTGGAATTGGCCGGCAAATACAATGTGGTGGTGATCGAAGATGCGTGCCAGGCGCATGGCGCCGAATATTTCTCCCGCAAGGATGGCGTCTGGAAGAAGGCTGGAACGATGGGCCGCGCAGCGGCATTCAGTTTCTATCCCGGGAAAAACCTGGGGGCCTGCGGTGAAGCCGGTTCCATCAATACCAACGACCAAGCGATGGCCAAGCGTATGAAGATGATCCGCGACCATGGCCAAGCGAAAAAGTACTACCACGACATCGAAGGCTACAACGGCCGGTTGGACGCTATTCAAGCAGGCTGGCTTTCGGTGAAGCTGCGCTATCTGGCCAACTGGAACCAGTCGCGGCGCAATCTCGCCCATCGCTATCACGAGTTGCTCGAGAAAGTGAAAGGTTCCGTGGTCATTCCAGGGGAGGCCCCGTGGACCAAGGGTGTTTACCACCTCTATGTCGTGCGTGTACAGGATCGAGAAGCCCTGCAGGCGCATCTCGCGGAAGCCGGAATTGGCACTGGCATCCACTATCCAATTCCGCTTCATCAACAAAAAGCCTATGAGTATCTCGGTCACAACGCAGGGGACTTTCCGGTCACCGAGCGCGTCGCACAGGAAATCGTTTCGCTTCCCATGTTCCCGCAACTCCTCTATAGCCAGCAGGATGAGGTCATCAGCGCAATCGAGCAATTCCTTCTAGCCAGGGTCGTAGCCACACGTTAGACATCCGCCCCGGTTCGACAGTCACATTGCGCGGGCCGACATCATAGAAACGGGCGGGACCGGGCGGCGGTTTTGTCGCCCCGGCCCGCGGTACGGTTTTTGCAAAAAACGGGCCCTTTCCGGTAGGTCCAATTCCAAACCATCGGTTCGGTCCCTAGCTTCCGAACCCTAGGAAACTTCATGCCTTTGCACGGATTTCAAATGCCAAGGATCGATCGTTTGGCCACCGTTTACTTGTGTCATCCGCTTGCGAGATTAACCGGTTGGACATCGAGATACTGCGTTCCGGTTTTGGCCTACCACAGTATTTCGGAGAACCTGTTCGGGAAACTACATCCCTACCATCAGATCAATACGTCCTCCTCAGTGTTTGCCGTGCAGATGCGGTGGCTTCGCCAGGCTGGCTACCACACGATCGATCTTCCAGAAATGATGAATTCGCTCGACACGGGGAGGGATCTGTCGAGGACCGTTGTGCTCACCTTTGACGATGGCTACCGGGATTTCTATACGGATGCCTTCCCGCTGCTGAAGCAGTGCGGCTTTACGGCCACGGTATTCCTGGCGAGCGACCGCATCCGAAATACCCCAGCCTGCATCGAAGGCGCGAACTATCTCACTTGGCGCGAGGTACGCGAGTTACATTCCCAAGGAATCTCCTTTGGCTCGCACTCGGTAACGCACGCCGATTTTCGTTCTCTTGGGCCAGAAGAGATCAACTACGAACTTGGCTATTCCAAGGAAACAATCGAACAAGAAATTGGTGTGGCGGTCGATTCGTTTTCCTATCCTTTTGCGCTGCCAGAAGAGGATCGCGACTTCACCCGCTACCTGGCGGACACCCTGGAAAACCTGGGCTATACCAATGGTGTATCTTCCGCCATCGGTAGGGCCAAACCGAAAGAGGCACGTTTCTTTCTGCCGCGTCTGCCAGTAAATTCCTGGGACGACGTCGGTCTTCTCAGAGCGAAACTCGAAGGCGGATATGACTGGCTTCGTTGGCCTCAATGGTTTTACAAGTTTGCGCATCACAACGTCTCGCTGATGGGCGGGCGTTCGCTCGATCAACTGGGAAGTGCGAAGTGAAGACACTTCTTTGCTTGCTTGGCGTTCGACCGGATCCGTGAGCGGTGGGTGGCCGGGCAGGCGGCTAGGAATTGCATGGTCAGAGTCCGGTAAATGTTTTCCTTTGGCTACGCCTAGCATTTCTAAGCAGCCAAGCCAATACCAAGCCGGGCATGCCTATTTTTCGCATAAGACGTTATTGTTAAAGCATTTACGCTTTTCGTTTGCTCGACAGGGCAACCCGCCGATACCGATGATTGTGGTAGTCTGATTGCCGTTCGATAGTGCCTTTAGAACTTGCAACAGATTGATTTCAGGTTGTTTATAGTGGCTTCAGGATGAATCCTGGTTCGCGTGTGACTTTAATGGCGGTAGCATGCCAAGAATGCCTTTCCGGTTTCTTCCCTGCCCCAGGCACGTGTGGAAATGCGAATCCTCTCTCAGTAGGACGATCGCGGAACTCTTTGAAGGTACTGTCTTGAGTAGGACCCGCTAAGTAGGTCCAGGCACTATGAAGGTACAACAGAAGGTTGTGGTTGTTGGGCTGGGCGAGGTGGGCAAGCCCCTGTTCGAGCTGGCCTCCCGCCACCACGACGTGATTGGCGTAGACATCGATCCTCCTAAACAGTGGCTCGAAAACGTGGACGTAGTCCACATCTGCTTCCCGTTCGAGATAGAGAACTTCATCGGGGAAGCTGTGCGGTATATCGAGCTGTTCAAACCTCGAGTGACCATCGTGAACAGCACCGTGGGTATTGGCACCACGCGAGCAATCGCCGAGCGTTCCGGCACTCCCGTCGTAAACAGTCCCGTGCGCGGCAAGCATGTGCGGATGCTCGAAGAATTGCAGCACTACACGAAGTTTGTGGGCGCCATCGATCCTGCCGCGGCCGAGCTCGCTGCGAAGCATTTTGAATCCATGGGCTTGAAAACCAAGATTCTTTCTGCTCCCGAAGCGACGGAACTGGCCAAACTGACGGAAACGACTTACTTTGGGTTGATGATCGCTTGGGCGCAGGAAGTGGAAAGGTACTGCGACCGGGTGAATCAGGACTACGCCGAAGTCTCGTCGTTTTACGACGAAATAAAGTTCTTCCCGCCGGTCAGGTATTTTCCGGGAGTCATTGGCGGGCACTGTGTCATGCCCAACATTGAGATCCTTTCTAAGTTTGAAGACTCGGCGTTGCTCAAGGCGATTCAGACGTCCAACCAAAAGAAAGTCGCTCGGGATGCCGACAAGAAACGGAAGGCCGAGGACATGAAGAAGGTTCCAGCCGAGTCAGTGCGCTGAAACTACGACGGTAACTTCCGGTATCACCGAAGGAAACCAGGATCGCGACTGTAGACCCGCTCAATGGACAACTTTACTACCATCGAACAGTCTGGTGTTTCTGTGCCCGCCGTTCCTGCGATGGACCGCAATCGGAAGCTAAAAGGAAAGCGGGTGGCGATGGTTACCTATTCCCCCTATCCTGACGATCCGCGACCGCGCCGTTCGATCGACGCCTTACGGGGTGAGGGCATGACGGTGGATCTCATCTGCCTGGCCCAGGGCAATTCCCAGAAGCGGGAAACTTCCGCTGGTCTTACAGTTCTCCGCGTGCCGATGAAGCACCGCCGGGGCGGCAAGCTGACCTACGCCTGGCAATATGGAAGCTTCATTCTGATCTCGGCGCTCGTCTTTGCTTGGCGCTCATTGGCACGCCGCTATGATCTGGTATATGTCCACAACATGCCGGACATCCTGGTCTTGAGTGCTTTGGTGCCCAAAGCTTTAGGAGCCAAGGTCATCCTGGATCTGCATGATCCGATGCCCGAGCTGATGACCACAATCTTTAATCTGCACCAGGACAGCTTCAGCGTTCGACTCATCCGACGCATGGAAAAGTGGAGTATTGCGCGTACCAACCTGGTGGTCACCGTAAATCTTGCCTGCAAACATATATTCTCCGCGCGCAGCTGCAAGCCGGAGAAAATCGCGGTGGTCATGAACGCTCCGGACTCCAAAATATTCCCGTTCCGCGCGGCGCAGGAACCCTCCTCCACCCAAACACCTTTCGTATTTATGTATCACGGCTCCCTGGTCGAACGGAATGGTTTGGACCTGGCCGTCGAAGCGCTGGCACTGGCGCGTGAAAAAATGCCCGCCGCCGAACTGAGAGTGTACGGTCCCAGTACGCCGTTTCTGGAGCGGGTAATGGAAACCGTTAAAACCAAAGGCATGCAGGATATCGTTCATTATTTCGGACCGCGGCGGCTCGAAGATCTGGTCGGTGAGATTGCTGGGTGCCATGTTGGCGTTATTCCGAATCAACGAAATCCGTTCACGGACATCAATACACCCACACGCATCTTCGAGTATCTGGCTATCGGGAAACCGGTAATCGCGCCGAGCACCATGGGCATTCAAGATTACTTCACTGAAGAGTCTTTGCTGTTTTTTGAACCAGGCAATGCTCAAGATCTCGCCAAGAAGATGCAGTATGCGTACCGCCACGGCAATGAGCTAATCGAGATCGCGCGCAGAGGCCAGCAGATCTACTTAGCACACACCTGGGAGCAGGAAAGACAAACACTCCTGGGCGGCGTAACTGAAATCCTCAAGTAAGGCCGGCGGACATACAATTTCCATGAAAAAGGTTGCACTGGTTACGGGCGCGGAAGGATTCATCGGCTCCCACTTGGTCAGGTTCCTGCAAGCCAAGGGTTGGAGTGTCATCGGATCGTATCTCCAGCACGGCTCGAACTCTTTCCCCAAGCTGCCGAATCTCTGTTTCACGCAATGTGATCTGCGAAATGGCCAGCGCGTTACGCAAGTCCTTGCCGAGTACCAGCCGACGCACATCTTTCATTTGGGGGCGCAAAGCCTGCCCACTCTGTCATGGGCCGATCCGGTCACCACCTTTGAATCGAACGTGATGGGCTCCTTATACCTGCTTGAAGCAGCTCGCCACCTGAAGCGGCACCCGGTAATCGTCTCGGCTTCCTCGAGTGCCGAATACGGAAACGTACCCGCATCGGCTATTCCGGTCAGCGAAGAGCAACCGTTGAAGCCGTTGCATCCCTACGGAATCAGCAAAGTCTGCGTGGAGCTGCTGGCGCGTGAGTATTTTCTGGATCACCACATTCCGGTAGTGAACATCCGCCTGTTCAACACCACCGGACCAGGCAAGACCAGTGACGCCCCTTCGGATTTTGTGCGGCAACTGGTGCGGATTCAGAAGGGCTTGCAGTCCCCGGCGATCGAGGTCGGAAACCTAGCGCCGCGCCGGGCATTCCTCGACGTAAACGACGCCGTCCGTGGATTCTATCTCGCCGCGATGAAAGGGAAACGCGGAGAGGCCTATAATCTCTGTGCCACCCGGACCTATCGGATTCACGAAATCCTGGACACTGCGATTCGCTTGTCCGGAGTGAAAGCCGAGATCCGACCCGTGGCCAGGTTGATGCGCCCATCGGACGAAAAAATCATCTTTGGCAGCACGCAAAAGATTCGCAAGGACACGGGCTGGAAACCATTGACTTCGGTGGAACAGACGCTGAAGTCCATGTTGGATTACTGGCCAACCGTCCTCTAAGCACGACCAGGGCGGAACTCTCTCTAACGGTGAATAGCAAATCCCCAAAGGCGCCTCGACCGGATCATCTTCCCGGGGACATTCCTGCTCTGTTGCTTGTCGGTGGGCTGGGAACCCGCTTGCAATCCGTCGTCCCCTCGACCCCTAAGCCGTTGGCTCGCATTGGCGATACTCCTTTTCTTCAACTGTTGGTCCGGCAACTCGGATCGCAGGGGTTCCGGCGCATGGTGATGTGTAGCGGGCATCTTGCCGCACAGGTGGAAGAAGAGTTCGGCGATGGTCATCAATGGGAGGTCGAGATTGACTATTCGAAGGAATCGCGCCCGCTGGGAACAGCCGGTGCCGTAAAATTCGCTGAACGCTTTCTCTCTGGGGTTCCCGAATTCCTGGTCATGAATGGTGACTCTTTTTTGCAACTCGATTTCTGCCAGTTGCTGCGCTTTCATCGGAAGCATGGCGCAATCGTCAGCATGGCGGTAAGAAGAGTTCCAGAGGCCACGCGCTACGGAACCGTTCAGCTGGACGCCAGTAGCCGGGTCATTGGCTTCAGCGAGAAGAGCGGGGCGCGGGATCCCGGGCTGGTAAATGGCGGCGTGTATGTGTTCGACCGTGCCATCTTGCAGCGCATTCCGGATGGACCGGCCAGCCTTGAAAAGGATGTTTTCCCAGACTTGTTACAACATCGTGTGTACGCGCTCGAGCAGCATGGCATGTTCATCGACATCGGGACGCCCGAAGATTACGCGCGTGCGCAAACTCTCGGTCCAAGTCTTTACCAAGCGGCGACGGGCGAACTACAGTGAGGATCAATGAGGGTCGGACCCGCCCGCTAACTTCTACGCTGGTATGGACAGGTCAGAGTTACCGCGCGCGTCGGTGATTTAACTGCAGAAAGGGCATGGAAGCGCATGATCATAACCCGCACTCCCCTACGAATCTCGTTCTTCGGGGGCGGCACAGACTATCCGGTCTACTACCGTGAATTCGGTGGCGCTGTATTATCCACGACGATCGATAAGTCCTGTTACATCACTTGTCGGCACTTGCCGCCCTTTTTCGAATACCACAGCCGTGTGTCTTATTCGAGAACCGAAAACGTCGACCACAACAGCGCCTTCGAACATCCTTCTGTCCGCGCGTGCCTGCAGTATTTGGGCGTCGAGGAGGGAGTTGAGATTCATCACGTCGCTGACTTGCCGGCTCGAACCGGCTTGGGTACCAGTTCGGCGTTCACGGTAGGGCTTTTGCTTGGTCTGTACGCGCTCAAAGAGCGCATGCGCAACAAGCACGCCCTGGCCACGGATGCCATCCACGTCGAGCAAAACATCATTGGGGAAGCCGTGGGATCACAAGATCAGGTAAGCGCTGCCTATGGAGGGTTCAATCGCATCAACTTCAACCCAGACGGCAGCCTGGAAGTGAAGCAGATTGTAGCCGCGCGCGACAGGTTGACGGCACTCGAGCAACACTGCGCGCTCTTTTTTACCGGGTTTTCCAGAACCGCATCGGAAATCGCCAAAGAGCAGATAAGATTGACGCCTCACCGCAAGCGAGAACTAGGGACGATGTTTCAGATGGTCAACGAAGCCGAGGCGATCATCACCGATCCCGATCGATCATTAAATGAATTCGGTGAGTTATTGAACGAAAGCTGGCAGCTGAAAAGAACACTGACCGAGAACATTACCAACTCGTCGCTCGATGAAATTTATGAAGCCGGACGCGGCGCTGGCGCCATCGGAGGCAAGCTTCTCGGAGCGGGCGGAGGCGGCTTCATGTTGTTCTTCGTCCCACCTGAACGGCGTCAGGAACTCCGGGCGCGGCTCAGGAATCTCCTGTGCGTTCCATTCGCTTTTTCTGGCCGCGGGAGCCATGTGGTCGTGCACGAACCCGAGCAGGTGTACGACAAGTCGCTCACCTCGGAACGGTCCGAGGTGTACGCCCAGCAAACGGGTCGGGATGGGCGCTAGATAGCGACCGGAAAACGCAAAAAAACTCTACCCCGATGAACCAACCCTACCCACTTCCTGCTTACGTTCTGGTCACCCCGGCTCGCAACGAAGAGGCGTTCCTCGAAAAGACCATGGAGTCGGTGGTTCAGCAGACCTTTCTGCCGGTGAAGTGGGTGATCGTCGACGATGGTTCGACCGACGCTACCGGAGAGATGGTCGGCCGATATGCCGAGCGCTATGACTGGATCGAATTGGTTCAGCTTCCCGTACGCCGGGAGCGAAATTTTGCGGCAAAAGTCCATGCCTTCAATGCCGGTCAAGAGAGGGTGCAAGGCTTAGAATACGAGGTCATTGGCAATTTAGATTCCGATGTCTCATTGGACGCGGATCATTTTGAATTTCTCTTAACTAAGTTCAAAGAAGATCCCCGGCTGGGGGTCGCGGGGACGGTATTTAAAGAGGACGGGTACAATTCAGAGACGGATAGTCTCGAAGGACAGCTCCACGTTTCCGGTCAGTGCCAGCTGTTTCGCCGCCGCTGCTTCGAGGACATCGGCGGATATTTCGCAAATAAGGCTGGCGGCATTGACTGGATCGCGGTCACCACTGCCCGCATGAAGGGTTGGAAGACACGATCTTTTCGGGAGAAATCGTTCTTCCACTACCGGCACTTGGGCACGGCTGAGCGCAGCGTATTCGCCGCGGCATTCTCCTATGGTGAGAAAGATTACTACCTCGGTGGACATCCGCTATGGGAGCTATTCCGCGTCAGCTATCGAATGGTAAAGCCACCCTATCTCGTCGAAGGACTTGCGCTGGGCTTGGGCTACGGCTGGGCCATGCTGCGAAGAACCAAACGGCCGATTTCGAAGGAGCTCATGAAGTTTCACCGCCGGGAGCAGATGCGAAAACTTAGTGTGATCCTAAAGTCCTTCATGGCCTTAAAGCCGATCGACAAGTTCACTCTGCTTTCTGACTAGGTGAAGGTATCTATTCGCGGGGCCAAGCGCAATGAACGAAACACCGACCACCAATAGAGAAAAACTCCTCGCTTCAATCCTCCGATTTGTAAGGTGGATCGACCGGTACGGAGAAACTTCTTACGATCATCAGAGCTACTTCGCCAGCGATTGGGGACGAAAGGCAAAGGCCCTCTACTATCGCAAGCCCTGGCTGGGAACCATCGCTGTTTCGCCGATGATTCTTTCCGAGGCATTCCTTCCATCAGCGCGGTGCTTGTTTTGGAAGCGCCAGCGCTTTCCCATTGCGGACGCTCACTATGCGATGGGCTATGCTTTTCTATCCCAGACGCTCGGTCCGCATCCTTACCGCGATCGCGCGGTCCATTTCTTGGAAGTGCTCAAGGAAACCCGCACCAGCGGATTTAAACACCACGCCTGGGGCTATCCGTTTCATTGGGAAACGCGAAATGGCACCTTTAAGGCCTGGACGCCGTTCATCACCACACTGCCCTATGCGTACGAAGCCTTCCGAGACGTGCATGCGATTGATGGAAGCGCCCAATGGTTGGAGATCATGCAGTCAATCGCTCGGCATGCCGTCGAAGATTATCAGGATTTTACAACTTCCTCCAACGCTTCCAGTTGTTGCTACAGTCCCGGTGCGCAGAATTCCAGCGGAGTCGTTAACGCCAGTGCTTATCGAGCATTTCTATTAACCGCTGCTTCGATCGATTTTTCGGAACCTCGCTTTCGCGAGATTGCCGATCGAAACTTGAAGTTTGTACTTGAATCGCAAAACGCGAATGGCTCGTGGTACTACTCGACAGACAACCAAAGAGATTTCGTCGACCATTTCCACACCTGCTTTGTGTTGAAGGCGCTGGCGAAAATCGAACGACTTACGGGTAGCGCTGATTGCAAGAGTGCGATCGAGCGGGGGGTCAGCTATTACACGGCAAACTTGTTCGATTCAGAAAGCCTGCCGAAACCTTTTTCGAAGCCGCCAAGGCTTACGGTCTATCGCCGGGAGCTTTACGATTACGCCGAGTGTATTAACCTGGCCACGCTACTACGCGGCAGATTTTCTGATCTGGATAGAATTCTCGGAACTGTTGTAGAAGATGCACTGACTCGCTGGCAAAAATCTGACGGCTCGTTTCGCGCTCGACAGCTTTTGGTTGGGTGGGACAATGTGCCGATGCATCGTTGGGCTCAATCGCAACTTTTTAGAAGCCTTTGTTTTCTCCTGCGAGAAACCATGCGCGAGGCACCGCAAGACGGAACGCAAGGCATGCAACAAGTTTTGGCAGGAAAGATTGCAGGTTAGGGAACCACCATGTGCGGAATCTGCGGACAATATAATTTCCGAAGCCCGGCGCCGGTTCGCCAGGCAGATATCAAGGCCATGACCGATTCCCTGGCCCATCGCGGTCCTGATGACCAGGGCCACTTCATTGCCGGCCCGCTTGGGTTGGGCTTCCGTCGGCTGTCCATCATCGACCTATCCGGCGGTCATCAGCCAATGTCGGACCAGCAAGAGTCCGTGTGGGTGGTCTTCAACGGAGAAATCTATAACTTCCCAGAACTGCGCCGGGAATTAGAAAGCAAGGGGCACGTTTTTCGCACGCATTGCGACACGGAAGTCATCATTCACGGGTATAAACAGTGGGGCGACGAGGTGTTGAATCGCCTCAATGGCATGTTTGGACTGGCCATCTGGGACGTGCGTGAGAAGCGACTTGTTGTGGCTCGCGATCCGTTCGGGATCAAGCTGATTTACTACCGGATTGACGAAAATGCCGTTTATTTCGGCTCAGAAATGCACGCTATCCGGGCGACCATGCCCGGGAACTTAGAGATTGATACTACCTCTCTAAATCTCTTCCTAAGATATCGCTTTACACCTTCACCTCACACCATACTCAAGGGAGTGCAGAAACTTGCCCCGGGTACCAAGCTGACAGTCCAAAACGGTGTCTCGAAGGTTAGTCGCTGGTACAGGTTCAAACCCGAACCCTTCGCTCCTGCAAAGTCTCCCGCGGAAGCCCAGGAAGAGCTGCTCTCGCTATACAAAGGCGCGATAAAGCGGCAACTCATGAGCGATGTACCCGTAGGCTTGCTCTTGAGCGGCGGCATCGATTCAGGCATGTTGCTTGCCCTGATGAATCTGAATGGGAGCTCTTGGCCTACCTATACCATCGGCTACGGCTCATCCTATGCGCATGACGAACTGGCAGACGCAGCAGAAACCGCTCGCCTGCTGGGGTCACGGCACACGAGCATCAACATCACAAAGTCAACGTTCGAGGAGGCCCTGCCCAAGATCGTCCGAACCTTGGAAGAGCCGATTGCCGCTTCCTCCATCGTTCCGATGTATTTTGTCTGTCAGCGCGCTCGTCACGACGTCAAAGTAGCTCTGGTCGGACAGGGTCCGGACGAATTGTTTGG
>Ga0126381_100003271_pt1 | contig 17646 bp, 12 predicted proteins | sample PanSoiMetPlot_28_FD_96465 | JGI IMG/M metagenome (GOLD analysis project Ga0126381, IMG submission 96465) | Tropical forest soil microbial communities from Panama - MetaG Plot_28 | ecosystem: Environmental > Terrestrial > Soil > Tropical forest > Bulk soil | place: Panama | collected 2016-02-17 | reverse complement strand
TTGCGAGGTCCAGGCGCCAGGGACGACGACACTAGCAAGAACAACAACAAACCGTTGAGAAGAACGGCCGCAATCGGCAGCACCGCTTTCAGGGCCCAGTTGATTCGAGGTTTGCGCACAACTGTCGCTGCGGCCTCGTGGGTCTGTTCCCCACTATTCGTCATCGTGTGAATTGGAACTGACGTGCTCATCGTACGACCAATCGTCTTCCCGCAGTCAGCAACTCCGCCTTACCAAACATCCAAGCTGAAGGAACACGAAGCTGGGTCGCGAGGCCAATCGGTGACCTGGCTCGGTGTCCTTCAGCCCGGGTGGTCCTCATGCGTACGCGTGTAAGCCGGGAAGCAGATAGGTTACGCCGAGGAAAGTGAAAATGACTACGCCAAATCCAAGAATCGCGAAATAAGCTGCGCGCCGCCCGCGCCAACCGCGCGTGATCCGCATGTGCAGGTAGCCTGCATAGACCAGCCACGTAATCGCAGCCCAAGTCTCTTTCGGGTCCCAACTCCAGTACGAGCCCCAGGTGCGATTGGCCCAGTAAGCGCCAGCGGCGATCATGCCTGTCAGCAGCGGAAACGCGACGCCAATTGTCTTGTAAGTCACACGGTCGAGTGTGTCGGTGGTGGGTAACAGAGCCTCAAGATCGGAGCGTCTCCATAACAACATCAGGTATAACAGGGAAGCGAACACGCCGGTGACCAGTCCGCCGAGTATGAACGGCGATGCCGCCAGCGAAGTCGCGTACAAGCCTTCTTGATAAGGTGATGCGTAGCTGGCATCGCGCACACGAAGCACGAAAGCCGCCAGTACCACGACTTGCAGAAGCACGCCGATAAAGATCGACTTGTTTGCCAACTCGTAGCACGCAGCATTCTTATGCACCCGTGCGAGGAAGTAAAACAGCAACGGAACGAGTGAAGCGACCGTTGCCATCACAAACAGCCAGCCAAGATCGGGAACCGTGACAAACAATCTGACGCCGCGTCCCAGGAACACCTCGCTGTTTTCCTTGGCGTCCCATGCCGTGACCGACAAGCCGCCCCACCGCTCGAAGCGGGTTGCGACAATTGCGATATACACGGCGCTGACCAACGCACTGGTGAGTGCAAGGAAAGTTTCGGTAGGGAAGCGGTCTTTGATTAGGAACATCATCGCCAGTGCGAAGCTCACCGCACAGGCCGCGTAACTCAACATTGCCAGCGTCACGTGGACGTGTAGCCACGTCGACTGTAATGCAGGAACCAGGGGCCGCACTTCCGAGGGCAGAAGCTGCATCAGGATGACGCACACCACAGCCAGCGGCATCGTGATGCTTCCAATTATCTTCACCCCGAACTTCTTCTCGGTGACCAGGGTGAGCGCTGCTACCGTCCACACGAAGCTCAGCAGCATTTCATAAATGCTGGCGAAGGGCGGCCGTCCCGCTAGATACCAGCGGTGAGCCACTGCCAGCGTGTTGGCCGTAAACCCGATCGCAGTTGCTACCGACGCAAACTTCACGTATTTCGCGACGCCGGTAACCCCGAAACCCATGTACAGGGCGCCTGCCCCTGCGTAGAAGATCAATGCGACATATAGAAGATTGCTTTCGTTAAACAACGGCCCGCCCGACTTCGCGGCTGCTAGCAGGGCCGTAATCAGCAGGAAAGCGATGCCCAGCCCGACCAGGACGAGTAGCGCATTTCCGCCGGTGGTCGCCGGTGTCTCCATCCTTACGACGCGTGCACGCGTTGCCATGGTTCTCTCCTCCGTCTTGTCCCTCGCGATTTCTTACTTGACCGCTGCCAGCGTCAACATGGCTTCTTCCTTACACGCAGAGCGAGATGCGATTGACGCTCGGTCCAATTCCTCACGAATACTCTCAACAACGTCTTCAAACTTCTGTTCAAAACGATCTTTGTTCTTGTTAGCCTGCCCGCCGATCCACAACACCAGCTTGCCCCGGGCATCGGGCACGGCCACAAACCAAAGCCGCATGTGCACCATGTAAAACGCCACGAAGAGTCCGACCCCCATCAGGACGCAGCCCACCCACACCAGCCATTGGCCTGGCTCGTGCGAAACTTCAAGGCCGGTGAAATAACCCATTTGCAGATCGCGGTATTCGAACCGATAATCTGCTGCTTGGCCTTGGCCGACGGGGTTGTACGCCGGGAAGATCCACTGCGTGGCAGCCTCGTTGCTGTCGGCTTTCTTGATCTCGAGACGGAAGGCTGGGTTGACTACATCGTCCGAACGCCTGAACACCTGGTTGTCGCGGATGAAGAAATCCGGAATGAATTCCGCGAGTGCGACCGTGGTCGTCGGATCAAGCTCGACCGGCTCATTCAGCCTTAGCATTACTTCGCGCGCCGTACCACCTGTCGGCGTCGCAACCACCTTTACGCCTTCGACACCGGTGGGTCCGTAGCTCGCTTGATAAAACCGCAATCCGCGATGTACCAGCGGATCGTTGACCACAATCTCTTTCGTCTTGACTTCTTTGCCGTCTTGTACCACCGCCAATTTGGACCACCACTTCTTCGGCGATCCATCGGCGTAATTCTCTTGTCCAGCTTCGTAACACTTGATGCGGAACGGGAGGACCTTCTTCTGCCCGTTACGCAACTCGATTACGTTGCCGGTTTGTCCCTTACGCAGCATCAAGTAGCCGCTATAACCGAACAGTCCGTCTACAATGCCCCCCGCAAAGATCAGCAGCAGGCTCGCGTGGATCACGTATACCGCCATCACCGAGAAGCGATGACGTTCCGAGTACAGCGACGTCTGGTTGCCATCGACAATTCGCTCGACCGGCCAATGCAACTTTTGAAGTACTCGGTCGGCGGCGTTCAATCCGTCGTCGGCGCGCCTGATGGGGAGCTCAACTTTGGTTTGCACTCCGGTGCGGAAATGCGAATCTGTCTTGCGATAGGGACGCGCATAAAAGCGCCACGCGTTCGAGAAGCGCTCAATCGATACCAAAATGATGCTTGAACTCAGCAGTCCCAGCAGCGTAAGAAACCACCAAGCGTGGAAGACGTCGGTGAGAGAAAGCCGGTCCAGCCACCGCAGTGTGGTGGGCGGATAAGCAGCCAGCAATTTGTCAGCGTCCGTGACGGGGCGCTGCAGTATAAAAGTCCCTAATGCAGCTGCGATAACCACAAGTAACAGTAATAGGATGCCGGTACGCAGATTCGAAAGTGTATTGAAAAATCGCTTTGGTATCGATGCGATGTCCGAAACCATCGGTGCTCCTTCGTGCAAACAGAACAACCGCACGCAGGGAGCCAAACCCGACTGCGCCGCCAAGTCATTGAAACATTGACCTTGGCCATATGGATTTGTGACAAGCGCACAAGCTTGCGCTGAGGCATATCACCCAAAGAAGTGATTAAACCGCGCACTCATCGCCGGATATCGATGTGGTGTGCGAACTGGTTGCGCTGTTACTCGTGCAAGGTCTGATTGCCAGAGGTCTCTCCGAGAGCCTCCGTGGCGGTGCGAGGGAGGAGTAGCTTTCCGGACGGTTCGTCACCGGGCTTCAGGAACGGCCCTGGTTCGACCGACAAATAGTCAAGCAAAATGCTGGTTTCCAAGCGGTTATCCCGTTCGAGCGGGGTGCGCGATTTCACCTCCCGGCTGTGCGGGAAGACCCATTTCCGCCGGGCGTTTGGCCGAGTGCAGGTCTTCGGTCGTCATTCGCAGTCCTGGCTAAGCAGTTCAGTTTCAGTAGTTAGAGGCATACAGCGTCAGCTGGTGGAACACACCGCGATTGCGGCAACGGTATTGCACACACTTGTCTGCTGGTTGGAGGGAAGTTGTGACCAAGTCAGTACGGTCGATTTTGGCGATGGCACTAGCACTGAGTTCGAGCCTAGTATTTGCGGCCATCCATCCAGTCCCGCTGGACAAGAACACCGACTCGGCCAAATGCGTCGAATGCCACGAAGACAAGACCAGAGGAAAGTTCGTTCACTCCGCCATCGCGATGGGGTGTATCAGCTGCCACGAGATCCGCGTCAACAAGGATGTCACCCGCGTAAAGCTCATCACCTCCAGTCCTTCTGCGGTTTGCCTCACCTGCCATAGCGACAAGAATGCGGAAACCCTAAAAGGAACCGTTCACCCTCCCGCTGTTCGCGACTGCGTCAAGTGCCATAACCCGCATCAGTCCGATTACAAATATCAGCTGATCAAAACCGACACCGGAGACAAGAGCCAGAACCTCTGCCTCGAGTGCCACACCATGGGCATGAATGTTTCAGACAAGGGTAGCCGGCACGCAGCCCTCGATATGGGTTGCGAAACTTGCCACGTCACTCACAAAGTTGGCGAGAAGGGCAAGATCAAGTCCGACTCCCACCTCACCAAGGCCACTCCGGCCCTTTGTCTTGATTGCCACGACGCAACCTCAGCCGACCTGATCAAGGCCCATCAGGGACAGCCCTTCGCTACCGCCAACTGCGATCAGTGCCACGACCCGCACCAGTCGCGCTCGCCGAAGTTGATGCAGGCTTACACGCATCCACCGTTTGTCGAAGGAACCTGCACTACCTGCCATTCGGCTCCTAAAGATGGCAAGGTCGTTCTGAACGAGAAGGAAGTTCGTGCGGTCTGTGTGACCTGCCACTCCGGTCAGGCAGAGGAAATCGAGAAGGCCAAAGTTCAGCATCCCGGCGCCCAGGGCGACTGTACCGCCTGCCATAATCCACATGCCGGCAAAACTCCTGGGTTCGTGCAGCCCGATCCGGTCTCCGCATGCCTGACTTGCCATAGCGAGCAGGCCGAAGGAATGAAGAAGGCGCACCTGCATCAGCCGGCTTATGGGTTAGGTTGTGCGACTTGCCATCAGCCGCACGGTGGCAACAGGGATCATCTGCTGCGTGCCCAGGGCAACGCGCTCTGCCTCGAGTGCCACGGTCCCGATTCGAAGCCGCGCAAGCTGGAGGGCCAACCGGGAATCGCGATCTTCAACGGCGAAGTGATTGTCTCCGAGGATTACTACCAGAAGAACAAAGTCGTCATCCTCCCGATCAAGTACGGCGTTGGTCATCCGGTGCTGGGTCATCCAGTGCAGGACGTCACGGACCCGACCAACGCGTCGAAGGTCAAGAAGCGGATCAATTGCATGACCTGCCATCAGCCACACAGCTCGGCCCAGCCCGACCTGCTGGTGAAGGATCAGGCCAACAACATGGCGTTTTGCGATACCTGCCACAAGAACCGGCTCGAGATCGGCGCGAACTAGATTTGGAGAGTTGCAAAATGTTTACGGTGCAGAGTAAGTCAGCGAAACTTGGTAAAGTCCTGCTGGCGGCTGCAATTTTGGTGTCGCTGCTGGCTTCGCCGGTTTCATCGTTCGCCGCCAAGAAGAAGAACGCCAAGACACAGCCGGCGGCTGCGGCGCCAGCGAAGCCGCAGGTCGATTACAGCAAGCTGGTGTGGCCTGGTCCTCCCAATATCCCGCGCATTCTCTACATCAACTACCTGGCAGGACAGAAGTTCGACACCACCCCGGCTGGCCAGCAGCCCAAGCCGAAGCAGACTTGGATGGACCGCCTGGCCGGAACCCAGCCCGAGAAGGACAAGAAACTGAAGCAGATACCCTTCCAACTGCTGGGTCCGTATGGCATGGCGACGGATTCCAAAGGCAACTTCTATGTAGCGGACCAGCGCGTGGGTGCGATCTTCATCTTTAATACCGAAACTCGCGACGCGAGCCTGATCCGCAACAAGTTCGAAGCGACCTTCGCACTGCCCAACGCCGTGTCGCTTGACGACGACGACCGCATCTTCATTACAGACGGCAAACTACATCGGGTTCTAATCCTGAATGCCAAGCATGAAGTGGTTGACCAGGTTAAAGAAGGTCTAATCGATCCGGTTGGAATTGCCATCGACACCGAGAACAGGCTGGTTTACGTCGCCGACACGCAGCTCGATCAGGTGCTGGTCTTCGACGCCGACACCCTTAAGAAAGTTCGAGCGATCGGCACCCCCGGCAAGAACCACGAGCTGACATCAGCCGGCAACTTTGCGGGGCCGACAGGCGTAGCAGTCGACGGCGACGGCAATCTGTACGTCACTGACACCATGAACAACCGCGTCGAGATCTTCGACGGCGACGGCAAGTTCATCAGCCAGTTCGGGCAGCATTGCGATAGCTGGGGATGCTTTGCTCACCCCAAGGGTATTGCCATCGACAGCGACGGCCACATCTGGGTCGCCGACCCGATGCTCGACCTGCTGCAGATCTTCAACAAGGACGGCCAGTTGCTGGCATTCGTCGGCGGACACGGCAATCTTCCCGGCCAGTTCTCGTCAATCGTGGACGTCTACATTGACAAGCAAAATCGAGTTTTTACCTCCGAGCAGTATCCCGGCCGAGTGCAGATGTTTCGCTACATCACCGACGCCGAGGCGGAGAAGTTAAAACAGGAAAAAGAACAGCAGCGCGCAGTTGATCGCGCTGCCAAGACTCAACCGGCTACTGCGCAGGCCGCCGAGGCGAAAGCCCCGGATGCTAAGCCGGCAGAGAAGACGCAGTAGTAGCCAGTTCCTGGCTGCCGCGGTGGCTGGGAGACCGGAAATCGCGCAAGCAGGCTTTCGGGAGCAGTAAATAGCCGTACCCATTAATTCTTAATAGCAGTCGACTTTCAGGAGGCCTTAAGGCTTATGAAGAAAGTAACGTTAGTCACTCTGTTGGTCCTAGGTCTCGCGACCTTCGCGATGGCGCAGATTGGAGCCAGCCCATCCACTGACGTATTGGGCGCTCACCTCAACTATGGCCGTGGCTGCGCTGCCTGCCATGCTCCGCATAGCGGCGCGCGTGGTAACGGCATCTCGACCACTGACACCACCACCGGCAACATCGCCCTCTGGGGCCAGGACGTTGCTCCGCTGTTCGGTAAGACCGTCATCACCGGCCAGAGCGAGCACGGCAGTTATGCCGAGACCCTGCCTTCCTCTTGGAATACAGGAACTCCCGACACGGCTGGAATCCTGACCTGCCTCAGCTGCCATGACGGCAACTGGGCCAAGGGCGCGATGATGCAGAACAAAGTTTATGAGACAGTTCCCAGCAGCTATGCCTCGAACAACATTCCGACTCTGCTCGGAAACGATGGCAACGGCTCTGGCGACTACCTCAACGACCACCCGGTGGGATTGAATGCTGCAATTACCTGTGGCGGTACCTATGATTGGGATTGCACCATCGTCAACGGCGCGATCACTTATCCGTCAGGCACGAAGATGTATCAGTTCGTTCAGAACTATGGCTTCTTCGTCAGCCCGTCGGCGTATAACGGCCAGCCGACCGTTATGTGCACCACTTGCCACAACCAGCACCTCATGAACGTGGTGAAAGTCACGACAGGTTCGAAGAGCGGCCTGGCGAGCGGCTATTACCAGACCATGTTCTTCGTGCGGGCGCCTTACAACCCGGCGTCGACCACCACCGGCTCCAACCAGACGGCGCAGTTCTGCCGTCAGTGCCATGGTGGCGAAGCGAACGAAATGAACAACGGAACCGCCGTAACGACGTTCTAGTTCGGCGTATTTGAATGGGGAGGAGGAGCGATCCTCCCTCTCCAATTGTTGAAAAGTTGCAGCGAATTACTAATCACGAGTTACTGGTTTTTAGTCGTACTCATAACAGAATCACTAATTGCTAGTCGCTAATTGCTAACTGCTACTCAGAGGCACCATGAAGTCCAAAATTCTACCGTGCGCAGTCATAACGCTCGTGGTGTGTTCGGTTTCGGCCCAGGTTTCCTCCCATGGACAGACCCTGATGGCCAAACAAACGACCGCAGCCCCTCCGCAGGCCACAGGAAAACCCGTCGCGAGGGTCAACGGAACAGTTCTGACCGACCAGGAGCTGCTGCGCGAGATGTACACCATCTTTCCCTACGCCAAGCAGCACAACGGCTTCCCCAAAGATATGGAACCGGGTATTCGCGATGGCGCCTTGAAGATGATCATCTTCGAAGAGTTGGCCTACCAGGACGCCCAGCGCCGCAATATGCAGGTTCCGGCCGTTAAGCTGGCCAGGGCAAAGATGCAATTCCACAAACAGTTCAGCACCAACACCGAATATCAGCAGTTTCTCAAGTCGGCATTCGGCGGTAGTGAAAAGGCCCTGGATGCCAGGATCAGGCGCTCCCTGCTTATCGATCAGTACCTGAAGCTGGAAGTGAATAATAAGTCCACCGTCACAGTCTCTGAGGCCAAGGCTTACTACGACAAGAACCCTAAGCGCTTCGAATATCCCGAGGGGTTCGCGTTCCAAAGCATTTCTATCATTCCTCCTGATAAAGCTACGTCGGCCCAATTGAAGGATGCCAAGAAGCGCGCGGACGAGGCCTATAAGCGAGCGAAGGCTACCAAAACCGCCGAGGAGTTCGGTCTGCTGGCGGAGAAGATTTCCGAAGACGACTATCGCGTAATGCTGGGCGACCACAAATGGGTGGATCGCTCCAAGCTGCCTCCCGACGTTGCGAACGCACTGGCCAGCATGAAGAAAGATGACGTCAGCAGCCTGTTGCAGGTCGATCAGGCCTACGTTGTCGTCCGCCTGAATGGGCATCGCACTGCTGGCAGAGCAAAATTCGAGGAGGTTAAGTCCGGGCTGATTCCTGAACTGGAAAAGCGAAAGACGAACGAAGTCCGGGCTGCTCTAGACAAAAAGTTGGCTCAAAACGCGAAGGTAGAAGTTTTATAGTGCCTGGCCGAAAGCTGGTACGTTTTGCGGACTTATAAGAGCAAGACCTTTATATTATCGCTCGGCGTTTGCTGTTTCCTGATACCAGGAGTTGCGCAGGTCAAAATCGGCGATAACGTTGAACTCACCGGTAACGGAAACATCTCCGCTGGCTACAGCGACAACTGGGGCAACCAGATTGGTTCCAGTCATGGATTCAACTTCGGCGGCGTAGGAAATATCGGTGGCTACTACTACAGCCCCAACTTCCTCTCCTTCAACGTTACTCCTTATTACAACCAGAACTGGGCGAACTCCAATTTCCAGACTGTTACGGATGCCACAGGAATCGCGCTCAGCTCTTCCATATTCGCGGGAAGCAAATTCCCCGGCTCCGTCAGCTACAGCGCCGACTTCAACAAGGAAAGCAATTACACCATTCCGGGGGCACAGAACTACATCACCAACGGAAGTGGTCAGGGTCTCGGAATCGGCTGGGGTGTAAACCTGCCCGACTGGCCATCCTTGTCGATCGGGTACTCCTACGGGACCTCCAATTATTCCGTTTACGGTACGAATGATAGCGGCGGGAGCAACTTCAACAATTTCTACGTGCATTCGTCATATCGCTGGAACGACTTCAGTCTTTCCGGTGGCTTCAACCTGAGTGACTCCAACGCTCAGATGCCGCAGATTTTCTCGACTGGGTTGACGGAAAGCTCGACCTCCGACAGCAAGGGCTACTACTTCAACGTCAGCCATCCTCTCCCAATGCATGGCAGCACGTCGGTAAGCTTCAATCAGACAGACTTGAATTCTGATTACCTCGGTTATTCGTTTAACGGAACGATTGACACCGTAAGCGCTTTTGCCGGCGTCAATCCGACGCAAAAATGGAGCATCTCCACCAGCGCCAACTACACGAATAATCTGAACGGCGTGTTGTACCAAACGATTATTCCGACTGCTGGGTCTACTGGTGCTGCAAACTCGCTAGCGTCCGGTGGCACCTCTCTTGCCACCTCCACAACCGCCGAGGCGCCCGCCCTTTCACAATCGCAGTCCTCGCATGCCTGGGAGGCCAGCGTCGGCACCGGCTACGCGATTCTTCCCAACCTGCAACTTCGCGCGCAGTACGAGTGGCGGGAACAGCTTTACAACGGCATAAACTACACGGCGAACGGAGTCACCGTTGGTGCGATCTACGGCCGTGCACTGTGGGGCGGATCGTTCAATGCCAATGCCTACGTGACTGACAACAATTCCAGCAACGTATCCGGCTCTCAAATCGGCTTCGCCACGAATGGCAGCTATAACCGGCAGTTTGGCCAGTGGAACATTACGATGGCAGGAGGCTATGGCCAAAATCTCCAGACTCTGCTGGTGGCGTATACGACCTCCTCATACTCGTTCAGTGGAAGTGTCGGGCGCCGCTTCGGGCAGTTCATCTGGACCGCCAATGCCGGGGGTTCGCACAGCCTGCTGACCGGCCAGCCCGGCACCGCATATTCCAGCCAGAGCTATGGCACCTCTTTAGGCTGGCGGCGTTTGACTTTCAGCGGCAACTATAACCAATCGAGTGGCAGCGGCCTGGCCAGCGGTGGCGGCATCATTCCGATCCCGCCAATCATTCCTCCGAGTCTCCTGATCATGTACGGCGGTACCAGCTACGCCTTCTCGGCGTCGGGCTCGCCGGTGCGCCACATGACCTTTTCAGCAACCTATCTCAAAGCCAACAGCAACACTACCAATCAGGGGATTTACTCCGCTAATCGGGTGGAGGAGGAAATTTTCGCCTGGCAGTACCAGTTCCGCAAAGTCGGCATGAATGCCGGCTACAACCGTATCGTGCAAGGTTTCAGTGCCTCAGGAGTTGCGCCAGCGAACTTTTCGTCAGTTTACATTGGGTTGTACCGATGGTTCAATTTCTTCTAAGCCAGACCGGAATCCGTCGCCGGTGTGTGTCCTTCTCGCTGTTGGCCATTATTTGTGCCGTTCCTGCATGGGCCGCCGGTAAGGCCAAAGCAGCTCCCCCCGAAATCAAGGTTCCCGACCTGCTGCTCGATGGCGGACGCACCCTGAAGTTCGAGCGCGTCTTCAGCAACGATCGCGAAGTCAAGCTCAAGAAAGGTTTCTGGATCAAGGCCTTCGATTTTGTCGTCGGCGAACCAGACTTCCACTTCCTCGTGCGTCCCTATAGCATCGTGGCCGACTCCCATGGACGCGTCATTATCAGTGATCCCGGCGCGGTCGGCGTGCATATCTTCGATTTCGAACAGCAGAAGTACAAGTTCCTCTCGCGCCGCGACAAAGTCAAAGACCCGATGCCGGCCCCGCAATACGTCGCTACCGACGAGAAAGACAACATCTACGTCACCGACTCGGAGGCCGGCAAGATCTTCGTCTATGACGCCGGGGGCAAGTTCCAGCACACGATCGGCGGCCTGAAAGGCGGCGAAGGCTTCTTCAAGCGTCCCACCGGAATTGCCGTTGATACCACTGAGCAGCGCATTTATGTCACCGACACGCTGCGCAACCAGATCTTCGAGCTCGACATGCAGGGCAACGTGCTCGCAAAGTTCGGCAAGACCGGAACAGCGCAGGGCGAGTTCAACTACCCGACCGAACTGCGTCTTGACGGTGCCAACCTCATCGTCGTCGACGCCATGAACTTCCGAGTGCAGGTGTTCGATCGCTGCGGCACGTTCCAATACTCGGTTGGCCAGATCGGCGAAGACCCCGGCGACCTGTTCCGTCCCAAGGGAATCGGCATCGACTCAGAAGGCCACCTCTACGTTGTTGACGGACTGCGCGCGCAGGTGCAGGTCTTCGATCGCTCTGGTCAGCTTCTATACTACTTCGGCAACGGCTCCGGCTTCGGTGAATTCCAGATGCCCGCCGGCATGTTCATCGACCACAACGATCGCATCTACGTAGTCGACTCCTACAACCGGCGCGTGCAGGTCTTTCACTATTACGGAATCAAACCGGCACCGGGAGGCTTGCAGTGAAAGCCCTCTCTCGGTTCGCCTGGCTTCTGGTGTTCGTCGCAGGGGCGCCCATGGCTCTTTGTCAGTACACGGCTGACGTTCTCGGATCGCACAACCTGTCGCCCGGCAGTGGATCAGCAATCTCTGGCCCGCTTAATACGCCCTGCACCTACTGCCACGTTCCGCATTCGGGTAACGGCAATCTTGCTCCGCTCTGGAACCAGAAGCTTTCGACTTCCTCGTACGCGACCTACACCAGTTCGACCGCACAGAACACCGATAACGCAAAGCCTCCACTGGGTAGTGAGAGCGCATTCTGTCTCGCCTGTCACGACGGAACCGTTGCCGCCGGGGACACCGTGCTCTTCGGCAAGGTCGCCATGACCGGTTCCATGTACACCCAAGACAACTTCGGCACGCAGCTGCAAGGTTCGCATCCGTTCAGCCTGGCAATGCCAATCAAGGATTCCATCGATCTTGTCGCCTCGATCCATCAGAACGGCACGACTGCCGATCCCAAAGTGCCAATGATTCTGGGCAACATTGAGTGCTCATCGTGCCATAACCCGCACGTTCAGAAGACAGACCCGATTTCCCTGAACTTCCTGGTTCGCGACAGCTCGAGCGGGACTCTTTGCCTGGCCTGTCATGATCCCAGCCGCACGATCACCGGCCAGGTCAATCCTCTCTCCGGCTGGGCAGGAAGTATTCACCAGACGGCTGCAAACCGAGTCTCCACGCAGGCCAGCGTTGGTCCTTATCCGACCGTCGCCACCAATTCCTGCAGTTCCTGCCACGCCATGCACAACGCTGGCGGACAGGTGCGCCTGCTTCGCGCAACCAACGAGCAGGATTGTATCGCCTGCCACAGCGGGGGCGGTAACGTCTCCCCCGTCGCCCCCGATGTCTTTAGCGAGTTCAAAAAGAAGGCACATCCCTTTCCCGCGGGACAGAACACCCACGATACTGCCGAGAAGATGCTGCTGAATAGCAACCGTCACTCAACATGCGTCGATTGCCACGATGCTCACGCTGCTCAACAGGTCAACTCTTTCAATGTTCCGCCCGTCATTCGGGTTTCCCAAACCAGCATTGCCGGCATCAGGGCAACCGACGGCACAACAGTCCTAACGTCCGCTGTCAACCAGTACGAGAACTGCTTGCGTTGCCATGGCACTAGCTCGGGAAAGCAGGGCAATCCCCTCTACGGCTATCTGCCTGCTCGCGCCGCTGCCGATCCGCTGAACGTGTTGAACTACTTCGGAGCCACTGCAAAATCGACGCACCCGGTTATGCGTGCACGCGGCACCTCAGGTGCACCGCAGCCGAGTCTGCTTCCAACCATGCTCGACCTCGAGGGCGGCACCACCCACGGGCGTTCCATGGGCACGCAGATCTTCTGCACCGACTGCCACAACAGCGACGACAATCGCGAATTCGGCGGCACCGGTCCCAACGGTCCCCACGGGTCGCAGAACTGGCACATTCTCGAACATCAGTATCAAAGCAGTCAGGCGCCGGCCGGTCCCGGAACCACTATCACCGTCAACCTGCTCCCCTTGCCTGACGTCACCATCAACGGGCCCTACGGCATGTGTGCCAAGTGCCACGACCTGAACATTGTGATGCAGGCCATGTCCTGGAGCGGCCACCAGAACCACGTGTACACCGATGGCGTCTCATGCTCCGTCTGCCACAATGCGCACGGTGTTGGATCGACGGCTGCCAACCCCACCGGCGACCGGATGATTGATTTCGATGTGAGTGTTGTCGGCTCGAACAACGGGCTCGCCATCAGCTATAACCGCGCCGCCAACACTTGCACCTTGATGTGCCACAATGTGGCACACAATGCCGATGGCACCGTCACCGGTGCAGTTCAGGGTACGGCCAAAAAGGTGCACCGAGGAGGGCGGCCATGATGGATGCCTCCGCCACCTCCGCTTGGTCTTCAACCCGACCCTGGAGTCCGGTCGCCCGTCTCGCTCCCCTGCGACAGGTGGTGCTGGCAGCGCTTTTTGTTGCAGTTGGATTTGTACAACCGAGCCGCCTTCCCGCGCTTGCCTCGCCCGACATATGGCGTCATCTCAGCGTGGGCAGTTGGATCCTTGACAACCGCAGCATCCCGCATCACATCGTCTTTGACCAGAGTTCCGAATTGTCCTGGTCGGATTCCAGTTGGTTCTTCGACGTATTGACTGCTTTTGCTGTGAAGGTTCTTGGCTTACGTGGTCTGCCGTTCCTTGGGACGGCACTAGCCTTTGCTATTGCGATTGCCTTGTTTCTGCTTGCCCGCGGCGTGCGCCGCGGATTCTGGTCAGCGGGGGCACTCAAGGCGATTGCGCTCGATCTACTCGCGGGATTGCCGCTGCGTTCTTCAGTGGCTTCGGTCGTGCTCTTTGCGGTTGTGCTCAAGTTGATTGCAGATTCCCAATCGACCAACGCCCAACGCAACTTTTATTTCTTGCCACCCCTATTCTTGCTTTGGACCAACCTCGACATCCAATTCGTGTACGGCTTAATGGCGTTGGCTCTTTTTTCGATGGCAGAGGCTATAACAAACCTTACTGTAAGTAGGAACCTTGGCCGGCAAAACTCGCGCATTCCGTTGCCCATCACCCTAATCGTAACGGCGACCAGCTTTGCTGCTACGCTTTGCAATCCTTATGGCTACCATTTGTGGGGAGTGGCGTTGCGCAGTGTCAGCCACTTTGCCGCCGACCCCTATATCGCCGAGATGCATGCGCTACGCTTTCGCCAGCCCCACGACTATGTGCTTCTTCTGCTGATAATGACCGCATTCTTCGCCATCGGACGTCGGCATGCACGCGATGTCTACGCCACTATGCTCCTGACGGCCTGTTCCATCATTTCGTTTCACCTTCAGCGCGATGCGTGGCTCGTGACGATTGCAGCTGTCGCCGTGCTGTCGCAGTTAAAGGATGCGAGCCATGACAACGAGACGCACAGCTTTGAGTCCGCAACTCCATGGCGGGTATTTCGAGCTTCCATGATCGCTGCATTTGTCATCTTGATATGAACATTCTTGGTGAGAATTCCGGCTGATCGCTCCGCACTCCTTTCGAAGGTCAGCGAAAAATTTCCCGTGCGCGCATCGGATTTTATTCGTCAGCACGAACTACCCAATCCGCTTTTCAACCATTACGAGTGGGGCAGTTTTCTTACATGGTATTTACCCGGATACCCGGTTGCGATCGACAATCGCACCGACAACTACGGTGAAGATCTGACGCTGGCCTATTTCAAGCTCACCACCGGGCAAGTGCCTATGCAGTCTGACGCTTCTCTAGCCCGAGCGGCGACAATTCTGTTGGAAGCCGATTCCGAAATGGGCAAGGCCCTCAGCAGTTTGCCGGGGTATAAGCAGGTGTATCTCGACGACCAGGCAATGGTCCTGGTTTGCGAGCATTAATCGTCGATTGCGGTAAGCGTTTGACCCGCGCCACCTCGTCGCAAACGCACACTCAATCGCTATGAACAACCTGGCGCTCCATCTTCAACCCACAGAACAAGCCGACACTCGTCCGAACCCATCACCCGCCGCCACCAACTGGTGGCGTGTTGCCGATTTCGGTGTCTCGGCCTTTGGATAGCTCTCACCGGATTCACCCTCAGCTATCACGAAAGATGGGCCGACGAAGCCCAGGCATGGCTCATCGCTCGCGACCTGAGCCTTTGGCGGATTTTCTCCTACGAACTGCGCTACGAAGGTAGTTCCGGCTTGTGGCATCTCATTCTCTGGGTCGCGCAGCGCATCTTTCATGCTCCCTACGACGCTCTGGGAGCCATCGGCTTTGCCTTCGCAACCGCTGGCGTGGCATTCCTGATCTTTTTCGCGCCGTTTCCCCGGGCGCTGCGCTGGTTGCTGGTTTTCAGTTACTTCATGGTGTACCAGTACGCCGTTATTGCCCGCCCCTATACGTTGCTGCCACTCTTGTGTTTCCTCGCAGCATTTTTCTTCCCCGATCTCCGGCGTCCAGAGCGAATGACCATCGTGCTCGTGCTGCTTGCGAATCTCACTCTGCATGGGACCATCATCGCTGGCTGTCTGGGATTGGTGTATTTGCGGGACGCAATCCACGCGTGGCCGACCTTTGATCAGGCATCGCGCCGGCGCTACTGGATCTGCATCGGAGTTATGGCGCTGGCGTTTCTGTTCGTCATCGCGATTCTCTGGCCAACAAAAGACGTGGCCGAATTTTCCACCGCGGACCTTCCCATAGGGACGGCAAAGCCAATACCTGTTCAGAAGCTGTACGGGATACTCAGCGGGTCGTTCTTCGATCATCCTCTTCCTTCGATCATCTTTCTGGCTTTGGCGGGAGGCTGGTGTTTCCTGCGCAAGCGTTTTTGGGTGTTTGCTCTGCCAGTGACAGCTCTAATCGCGCTCTACGTAGCGATCCATGGATATGCCCACTACCATGGCACGGTCTTTGTTGCAGCCATCACCGCTCTCTGGGTTGCATGGCCTACTCCGGAGGAGCACGCTTCGTTCAGCTTATTTGAAATCAGGGCCGTTCAGGTAATGATGGGACTACTCGCCTGCCTGGCGCTCTTCAACATTTGGGACGCGGCCTACACAATTCGCAACGAATACCGATATCCGTACAGCGGAGCACCGGACGTCGTGCATTACTTAAATTCGGTCGGGGCGGGAAAGCAACCAATCTTTGGATACCTTTACGGCATGGCCGCGGTGCAGGCTTATTACGGCCACAACATCCTCGCCAACATTCCCACGACATATTTCCATCACGGGCTTCCGCGATTCGGCAACAGCATGGATGAAGAGGAACTCGATCGCCTATCGCCGGAGTATGTGATCCTCTTCAGTGAAGCGCCGCAAATGATGTATGACAAGATGAACCCCTACCTGAACACCAAGGGGTACAAGTTGGTGCACTTCTCCGACGGCTACCTTCTGTTCAAGCGCATAAGCTACGAGCGGCAGGCGTACTTCATCTACAAGCGAATCGCGCCACTGCCTAAGTAGTTCGATTTTGCTCTGGTGAATCTGAGCTCGAAGGGCGTCAAGCCGTCGGTGTGAGCCAGCGGTTCGCAGGCCTATCCAAATACGGAGTCGGTTTTTAACCGACCGCATCATCATTCGCGAGGACGTAGACCTGAGTACAGCTCAGTTACTTTTTGGTAACGTGACACTCCACATTTTCCGTGACCGAGGCCGCCTATGCGCTATGCACGAGGCAGGAGGTTCGCGCCTGCCGACGTGGAAAACCTTATCCCGGTTGCAGGCTACGGTCCGTACCAGCTCCGCAACTATCCTCTGTGGATCTTTGAAATCTCAAAGCGATTACGAACATGCATTAGAGAAAGAATGAGGATGTAAATCATTACAGCTGAACCGGATAGCTAGCTAGAAGCTGCATAAAAGAACAACTTGCCGACACTTCTTGCCCAAAAACATTGAAGATACAAGGCCGCGAAATCAACATTCTTTGCAAGAGTTCCCTCATCGCTAACGGTTGCGCGATCTATCGTCGGGCAAATACCGCCGCGATCAGGTCCTGATAGGTGAGGCTGAAACGTGGGTCCTGGTTCAGCGCGAAATAGAGGCCGTCGGTGCGGCGTATGAGAACGACACCTGCTTCATTAAGGTAGGGATCTTCCTTATATGACTCACCGCCGCGCTGTGTGCCGATGAATGACTCATCCAGTTCGTCGCCGTACAAATCATTCCGGCCGTCGATTGCGACTGGATAGTTCGGCATGTACCACATCAGGAAGCCGCCCCAGTCGAGCGTGTTGTACAGAGGCCCGGGCACGGGAGCCTCGCGCAAGAAATTTACGGCCTTAACTGGGAATCGGTGACTGATCGCCTGGTCCAATCCTTGCTGGCTGAATCCCACTGCGCGTGCGAAAAGCAACAGGGCAAGTGCAACAACCGCAAACACTCCGGTGAGTTCAAGCGGACTCTCTGACTTCTCGTGT
>Ga0126381_100003265_pt1 | contig 17663 bp, 20 predicted proteins | sample PanSoiMetPlot_28_FD_96465 | JGI IMG/M metagenome (GOLD analysis project Ga0126381, IMG submission 96465) | Tropical forest soil microbial communities from Panama - MetaG Plot_28 | ecosystem: Environmental > Terrestrial > Soil > Tropical forest > Bulk soil | place: Panama | collected 2016-02-17 | reverse complement strand
TCGTTTTGTTACGATTAGAAATTCGCGGCGCGGCGCTGAGTAAGAGTCGCTTCCCACTGCCGCGTCCAGCCAGCGTTCGTGATACCTCCATGGTGACGCCAGCATAGGTATAACGCGCCCTTCAAGAACTGGTACTTTCGCATCTTCCGGCGAATCGAGAATCGCAGGAAGAGCGAACCCGCCGTCCCTCAGGTCAATTCCGGGGTATGCCAGAATGGGATCTGGGCTATCACCTCTGGAGAGACGCACGTATACGGTCCGCTTTGACCTCGCCAGGAGGTAAGATCCCTACGACAAAACGCGACACTCATCCCACACGACGAAGGAGCCGACCATGAGCAGCAAGCCAATCCGTATCAATGACTCAGCCAGCGACGCGGGCGTCGCAAGAGCGGCGATGAAGTTGGAAGTGATCGTCATCCCTGTCTCGGATGTTGATCGCGCCAAAGAGTTTTACCAAAGACTCGGGTGGCGGCTCGACGCCGACTTCGAAAGCGGCAAAGACTACAGCGTGATCCAATTCACGCCGCCGGGTTCGGGATGTTCGATCATCTTCGGCAAGAACGTCACGCCGGCGGCGCCAGGTTCCGCGCAGGGTTTGTACCTGATCGTCTCCGACGTACAGTCTGCCCGCAAAGAACTGCTCGATCGCGGCGTCGAGATTAGCGAAGTATTCCACGACGAGGCTGGGGTGCACGCCGGTACGGACGAGCCTTATATCTTTGGAAGCGCCCGGTCCAGCGGCCCGGATGCCGCGCATCGCAGCTACCAGTCCTTCGCGTCGTTCCATGATCCAGACGGCAACGGCTGGCTGTTTCAGGAAATCACGACACGGTTGCCCGGCCGTTTAGACCCAGCCGCCACCACGTTCTCCTCGGCGAACGATCTGGCGAATGCGATGAGGCGCGCCTCGGCCGCGCATGGGGAGCACGAAAAACGCATCGGCAAACCCGATCCAAACTGGCCGGACTGGTATGCCGAATACATGAGGCGCGAGCAATCCGGCAAAGAACTGCCTCGGTAAGACCGAAAAAACGTTGCGACGGTGCCAGATTCGCCAGCAATATATTCATTGACTTTTGTCGATTAATAGAGTAGGCTCCCACAGCAGGAATCAATGGCACTGACGCAATGGCGAGGAAGACAAAATGCGCGACTGATTGTGCGAGCGGCAGCGAGGAGTGCTGTAGGACCGACGCAGGCCCGAAGCTTAGCGGCGGGCGGGCGCGAGAGTATGCGGGATGGTTTAAAGCCCTGGCCGATCCGACGCGCATCCGGATTCTGAATCTCCTGGCCGCGAATCGTGGCGCGGTGTGCGTCTGCGACATCGTGAAGCATTTCCCGATCAGACAGCCGACAATTTCCCATCATTTGAAGATCTTGCGGGACATGCGCTTCGTTCGCTCGGAGCGACGCGGAACATTCATGTACTACCGCGTGAACCGGAACTGCCTGGGCGAATTTCCCAACGCAGCCCGGCTCATCATGGACGTGTAACTAACAAGGAAAGGCCGATTGCGACGAAGCAGTGGGCCAATATCGAATATCGTCAATCCTAGATGAATAGGAGAACGAAATGGCAAATGAAAACATCAATGACGTGGTAAAAACGAAATACGGAGAAGCCGCACGGCGAGTGGCGGCAACGGACAAGATCAGTTGCGGATGCGCAACGGGCGCGATTCCGTGGGGCGATCCGATCTCGTCGGACCTATATGCAGCGGACGACGTGGCGGAATTGCCGAGAGACGCTGTCGCCGCCTCCCTCGGATGCGGAAATCCCACGGCACTGGCGCAACTGGATGCGGGAGACACTGTGCTCGATCTGGGATCGGGCGGCGGAATCGATGTGCTGCTCTCGGCGAAACGCGTGGGCGCAACGGGAAAAGCCTACGGTCTGGACATGACAGACGAGATGCTGGCCCTAGCGCGGGAGAACCAGCGCAAGGCGGGCGCCCGGAACGTGGAATTTCTGAAAGGCGAGATCGAGAACATCCCGCTTCCGGAAAATTCGGTGGATGTGGTGATTTCAAATTGCGTGATCAATTTATCGGGCGACAAAGACCGCGTGTTGCGCGAGGCTTTCCGCGTGCTTCGGCCGGACGGGCGATTTGCGGTTTCCGATGTGGTGGTGCGGGGGCTCGTGCCTGCGGAAATTCGACGAAGCGTGGAGTTGTGGGTAGGTTGCGTGGCCGGCGCGCTCGAAGAATCGGAATACCGGACGAAACTTGCCGCGGCGGGGTTTGAAAATATCGAAATCGATCCCACGCGCTTCTACACCGTGGCGGATGCGCGCCAGTTCCTTGCGGCACAGGGCATGGATGTGGATGCCATCGCGCCGTACGTGGAGGGCCAGTTCGCGAGCGCATTCATTCGAGCAAAAAAACCGGCGACCGCAAAAAGCGGATCGGAACAAGCGTGCTGCGGGTCGTCCTGTCGCGCAACGAAGGAATGATTGAGATGGCCGGACATTACAACGTGCTTTTTCTCTGTACCGGAAATCGGGCGCGCTCGATCCTGGCGGAAGGAATTTTGAACCACAAAGGAAATCCGCAGTTCACAGCGTACAGTGCGGGAAGCCATCCGCACGGTGTTGTCCATCCTTTCGCCCTGCAGCAGCTGCAGAAAGCGGGAATTTCAATGGAAGGATTTCGCAGCAAGAGCTGGGATGAATTTGCAGCTGCGGGAGCGCCAAAAATGGACTTTGTGTTTACTCTTTGTGATTCGGCCGCAAAGGAAACCTGCCCATTGTGGCCGGGGCAGCCGAACACGGCGCACTGGGGAATTCCCGATCCAGGGAACGCCGGCGATGACCAAGCGATGCTGGAGCGGGCGTTTCGCTATGCGTTTGTGACACTCGACCGCCGGATCGGATTGTTCCTCAGTTTGCCGCTTACCAGCCTCGACAAACTGTCGATCAAGAGGGAAATCGATCGGATCGGGCAGCAATGAAAGCGCCGTTCGCAGCGGCGGCTGGCGGCGGAATTTCCTGAAACTAGATTTTCTCGAAACGGCTCGTGCTATTTCGCGGCCGGTGCTACAGCCGGCGACGAAGATGACGTGACGTCGAACACATAGCGGACCGTGATCAGTCCCGTGTGAGAATTGTCGAGGCGGACGCTCTCGCTGAGTTGCTTGCCGTCGGGGCTGAGTTCGTAGGTGCGCGTGATTCTGCCGCCGTGCGGGCCTTTCTCCTCGGAGACGAGGCTGGCTCCTTGCCAGTGCGCGGACGATTCGCGATAGCTGTCGTCTTTGGATTTCTGCGGGTGGCGGCTGTCGGTCAAGTAGATGCGTTTGCGGCCTTGATCGTCGGTGACGTCCACTTCGTTTTCCTTCTGGACGAAGCTGAGCGATGTGGCCGGCTCAATCAGATCCTGAAGCTGCTGGCGATCTTCGTAATTGGTCGGATCCCCACCCCCGCGGCGCCCGTAGGGACCATTGCCCCCGCCATTGCCCGGATACGGCGAACCACCACCGGGATAGGGAGAATTGGTGGGCCGCCCGTAAGGACCATTGCCCCCGCCATTGCCCGGGTAAGGGCTGTTCCCGACGCTGCCTGCATTCGGATTCTTATTGCCGCTGCTGCGATTGCGCGCCTCCTCGATTTTTTCGTGGACGTCATCACTTTCGTCGGGATTAATTCTCCAGGAGCCGACCAGGTTCTCTTTTTTCTGTGGCGGATATTTCTTAACCGGCGGAGGAGGAGGCGGCCCGGAAGAGCCATCGGACGATTGCGAGTCGGCGGCCGGAGGGTGAATCGGGCCGGGCGCGGCTTGGGCGTGAAGAGACGCGGGTGTTGCGATGCAAGCGCCGGCCAATAGTCCGGCTGCGATTAGTGTCCTGGTGGCGATCTGCTTCATTCGTTCCTCTGGATATTCCGGTTCATGAGCTGGACGAAACCAGTTAGAGGGATGCCGCCGGAAGGAGAAAAGATGTAAGAGGCTTGGCGCCAGCCAAGCCATCGGGTGGGCGGCTTAGCGATTCGCATTCGAATACTTCTCCGCGCCTTTCTCGACCGGATACCCTTTTTCCACCCAATCGGTTGCGAAGTCGTGCGGAAGCAGCAGCACGCGCAGATTCGTGAATCCCATATCGTGAAGCGCGTTGAAAGCGGGGCGAACGTTCGGGCAGCGATCGAGCGGACAGCAGCCGCAGTAAATCACGACGTTTGTGTTGCGCAGAATGCCCTGCGCCCATCGTTTCAAGTCGGCAAGTCCCTGCACGGACTGCCCGGCGCCATGAAACGCAGAACCCGGCACATGGGCGCCCATGTAGAGCGGGCGAAAACCGACGCAAACAACCACAGGTTTGGCGCCTCCCTTTGCTTCGCCGGGTTCACCTTTCGATAGGCCGAGTTCATTGATGAGATCGGAGGGCTCAATCGTTTGCGATGCGGACCAGGGATCGGATGCAACCGGCGACGCTGCAATCATCGCTGGAATCAGCGATTGACCGGCTCCTGTGAGAGGTACAGAGACATATCCCGCGCCGAGAATCATCGCTGCGAGCAACAGGGCAAGGCCCATTGAGCTCGCGAATCGTGCTCCCCTTCCGCCCGGCATCCACCTGCCTCTGTGCCGCAAAAAATACGGCGGGCTTTTGGAGCCCGCCGTTTAGTTTATCCAATTGAGCCTGAGGACCCGAAAACCAAAAGCCGCTAAGTAGTCGGAGGAGCGGTCATTTTCTTCTGCTTGATGGCTTTCACCTTGTCCACCAGATCGTCCGCCAGTTTCAGATCGTTGTTGCGAGCATCCGCAGTGGTCTCCATGTCCGCTTTCTGACGATAGAGCAGGTTCAAGTAGGCCATCGCGTCGTCGTAGTCCGGGCGGCGGTCCATGGCCATCTGCAAGTTCTTGATGCCTTCGTCCACAATCGTCCCATATTTCTGCTGGAACTGGGTGGCGAGTGGCGCGGGCATCGGATCAGTGTCCTTGATCTGCTTTTTTGCGGTCTTGTTGTACTCCTCGCGCATATCTTTATTGCCGCGGTAGGCCAGCGACCAATCAATCACGCCGATCCAGTAATAAGGCTCTGGATCCTGTGGCTTCAGAGCGATGTGGCGCTCGTGGTATGTCTTCGACTCTTCCAGTTTCTTGGCATCAAAGGGCGTGCCGCCCATGTTGTAGATGATCGAGCCGATGCCGTCGATGGCAGAGAGATTGTTGGCATCCTTATCGAGCACCTGCCGGAACTCGGTGATGGCCTGCTGGCCCATGCGGATGTTGTCGTCCGAAGGCGCGCCTGGAATGTACTGGTTTGCGTAGGCGGTGGCCAGGTAGAGGCGGGCGTTCGTCAGGTTGGGATCGAGATCCTTGGCCTGTTTGAAGTCTTCGACGGCGAGATCGAACTGGCCGCCCTTGAAAGCCTGGACGCCCTTGTTCAGCTTGTCGCGGGCGCGAAGCTTATCGCAACCAACCGCTGAAAAGAGGGTGGCGATAACGACGGCCAAAAAAATCCCTGCGTGGAGCTTCTGCTGCATCCCTATCTCCTTGACGAGGCTGCGCCGGGCAAAGAAATCGTAGCCCGGCGTTCACGAGGAAACGAACTACTGGCCCGCTTCCACCTTGGCGGTGATGAGCCCGACTTTCTCGATGCCGGAGCCACGCATGATGTCGATGGCGCGAGCGACCTGGGCAAATTCCACCGCGTCGTCGCCCTTCACGAACGCCACCTTTTCAGCGCGCTGCTTGAAAATATCTTCCAAGCGCGGACCAAGCTCATCCCAGGACGTCTTGTCTTGGTTGATCATCACGTCTCCGCCGGCGGTCACCTGCACGACGATCGTTTTCGCCAACAGCGCCGGATCTTCGTGAGCATTCGGCGGCGCCGGCTGAGGAACGAGAGCGTCGAGACCGTGCGGAGTAGTCGGCGTGATCACCATGAAGATGATGATGAGCACGAGAAGAACGTCGATCAGCGGCACGACGTTCGGCTCTGACAACGCCCCTTTGGAACCACCAACTGCCATCCCCATAAGAAACTCCTTAGACGCTCTAGCAGCTAGTCCGTGCCGCCGGCCGAACCCGGTGGCGGCGGAGGAGCTGCCCCGGTTTTTTGATTTTTCTCGGTCAGCAGACCGAGGTTGTCGACGCCGGCCGAGCGAACTTCGTCGACAGCCTTCACCACATCGCCATATTTCGCGCGGGCATCGGACCGAACGAACACAGTCTTATCCAGGCGATTAGAGATTTGGTCTTTGACGGAAGTGGTGATCTCGGAGAGCGCGATCTGTTTGCTCCCCAGATACATTTTGCCGTCCCGCGTCACAGCCAAGATGATTGCGTCATCCTTGTCGGCGTTTTGCATGTCTTCGGCGTTATTCACCTTGGCCATGTCCACCGACACACCTTTCTGCAACATGGGTGTGACGACCATGAAGATGATCAGCAGCACCAGCATGATGTCCGCCATGGGAATCACGTTGGGCGCCGCCATCACCGGCGGTGCTTTGGGTTTGTAAGCCATGTGTTACTTCTTTCCGCCTCGACGAGTAATGAAGTAGTTGATCAGCTCCATCGAGGAGTTGTCCATCTCCACGTCGAATGCTTCCACTTTGTTGGTGAAATAGTTGAACGTCCACACGGCCGGGACGGCTACGAGCAGACCAAGAGCGGTAGTGACGAGGGCTTCCGCGATACCGCCGGCGACCGCGGATAGACCGGTTGCCTTCGATGCCGAAATGCCTTTGAACGCGTTGATGATGCCCATCACGGTCCCGAACAATCCGACGAACGGCGCCGTCGAACCGATGGTGGCAAGACCGGAAAGGCCGCGCTTCATTTCCGCGTGAACGATGGCGACCGAGCGCTCCAGTCCGCGCTTTGCTGCTTCGATCACTTCCTCATCGCTCACTTGCGCCGATGCCGCCTGGAACTCGGAAAGACCGGTGGCAACCACCTTGGCGATGTGGCTCTTCTTGTTGCGCTCTGCAATCGAAATGGCTTCGTCGAGCTTGTTGTCCTTCAACGCACCGGCTACCTGCTGCACAAATACGCGCGACTGCTTGCGCGCCGCGCTGTACATCAGAGCACGGTCAATCATGATGCCCACCGACCACGCGGACATGATGAAGAGAATTGCAACCACGGATTTCGCCGGGAGGCCCATGTTGTGCCACATCGTCACGAGATCCCAGCCGACCTCTGGCTGCTGAAACAACATCACATTTGCCAAGAGTAACGAAAACATAGAGTAGCTCCTCCTCCATTTCTCTAACGATCGCGGCAGCCAAGATTCTGCCGGTCGGTAATTCTTTTCAAACCGGCTCCGTCCCCCCAAGCGCAGGGCTGAGCCGAGCCCTGCTTAACCGCCTAGTGTAAATACGACGGAAATCGTTGTGTCCACTTCCACCGGATCGCCGTTCAGCTGCGTGGGCTGATACCGCCATTGCTTCACAGCATCCATCGCTGACTTCATCAGTAGCGGAGGACCGGAGACATACTGAAGATCTTCCACCGAGCCGTCCTTGGCGATGACGGCGTGAAGGACTACGGTACCCGAGATGTGCGCTGTCTTCGCGATCGGCGGATACACCGGCATGACCTGCCGGACCATCTTCGCGGCTTGCACGTTGCCGCCTACGCGGATGCGCGCGGGAGTCGCCTTCGGCGGAGGCGGCATATTCGAGCCTACGCCTCCGATAATTCCGCCAAGAACGCCGCCGGCAGAACCGCCCGCAACTCCACCAGGAACGCCGCCCGTAACGCCCACGGAACCGACATCCGGCGGCAGTTCCTCTTCCTTAATCATTTCAACTTTCTTGGGGATGACGGTGGGCGCCATCATTTGCCCGTTGTGAATCAGCCGCACCACAGGCTTCACCACGCGCTGAATCACCTGCGCAGGAGGCGGTGGTGGCGGAGGCGGCGCCGGCGCTACCAGGAAAGTGGTGAGAGTTTCCTTGGGCAGCGCTTCGGTATAGATCAAGGGAATCAGGATCAGCACGCCCAGGATTGCGGCCTGGATGATCGTGGAGATCATCACCGTCCACGACGTGTTGGTCCTCTTCGGATTCGCACTGGAGACTACGAGATCGTCAAACATGACTACTACCTCCTTGCGGCTGCTGCCACGCGCTTTTCGGCTGCGGATCCGGCGCTTATGGCAGCTCCCTGACCCCGATACTTATTCCAAACCACGACGATAGGGGCTGCGATTCCGAAACTGGAGTACGTTCCTACCACAACTCCTATCACCATAGCAAAAGCGAAAGCACGGAGTACCTCCCCGCCCATGAGGTACAGCACCACCACGGTCATGAAGGTTAAGCCGCTGGTTAGAATGGTACGAGAAAGAGTTTGATTGATGGACTTATTTACGATCGCAGCGAATGGCTCGCGCCGCATCAACCGCAGGTTTTCCCGCACGCGGTCGAAAATCACGATCGTATCGTTCATCGAATAACCGACCAGGGTAAGCAATGCCGCGATCACCGTCAGCGAAATCTCGTAATGAAAAAGCGAGAAAAAGCCTAAGGTGATCAGCACGTCGTGGAAGACGGCAATTACCGCGGCAGCTCCGTAGATCCACTCAAACCTGAATGCAATATATACCAACATCCCTAGCAACGCATAGAGCGTAGCGAGCACCGCCTGGCGCCGGAGCTGGGCGCCCACTTTCGGGCCGACGATCTCCACATTTCGAATCGTGAAATTGCCCAGAGAGAAGCCGCTGCTGAGCGCATTGACGACTTGGGGCGTAACTCCGGGCGCGTTCTTCAATTGATCGAAGCTGGTTACGATCCCGCCCTGATCTCGATCGCGAGTGTCTACCAGACGTTGGGCCAGCTCTTTGTAACGATCGCCGGCATTCGTGCCGAGCGTCAGCGGGTCTTTCGTCGTGAGGTAATCCGTAAGCGCCGGCGCGGTGATGGAATTAAAATCCTTTTTATCGGAGGTATCGGTCCCAAAAGTCTTGTGCAGTACGTCGATAATTGCATTCTTGCCCGTATCGAGCGACTCATCGCCCGTGCCTTTTTGCTCAAGGCCGATCACCACGTCGCGCTGCGATGCTGAGTTCCCGATATCGCTGATGGACTGAATGGTGCTATTAGGAAGGCCGGCTGACTGCAATCCCTTTCGAATCTGATCGATCGGCGGCGCTCCGGCAAACCGCACATACACCAGCGTGCCGCCCCGGAAGTCAATTCCATACCGCAGTCCCCCATTCTTCAGAATCGAGGCCCATCCCACTGCCAGGAGAACCAACGACAGGGTAACGAAGTATTTCGCCTTCCCCATCCAGTCGACGTTTACGCCCTTAAAAAATTCCATCGAGTCCTATCCATCTTTATTGGACACCGTGTTACCGGGATTGTTCCCGGCTTGCCCTTCGGCCCCAATACCGCTAAATGCTTAGTTCCGCCTGCCGCTCCATGTGCGCCAGGTGATAATCGAAAATGGCTCGCGACACGTAAATCGAAGTAAACACGTTGGCGAGCAAACCGATGACTAACGTCACGGCAAAGCCTCGCACCGGCCCAGTTCCAAACAGAAATAGGAAGACGGCCGATACGATGGTCGTGACGTGCGTGTCGATGATGGTCAGAAACGCGCGATCGAAACCAAGCGCCACAGCGGATGCCGGCGCTTTGCCGTTGCGCAGCTCTTCGCGAATTCGTTCAAATACAAGGACGTTCGAATCCACGCCCATGCCGATCGTCAAAATCACGCCGGCAATGCCCGGCAGCGTGAGCACGGCTCCCGCGTAGGCCATGAAGGCGATCAGTATGATCAGGTTGAGTATCAGTGCTACAACTGCATTGACACCGCTTTGCCGGTAATAGACCACGAGAAAAATCATCACCACCACAAGGCTGGCGATCGAGGCGCGAACACCTTGGCGGATCGAATCGGCTCCGAGCGAGGGACCCACGGTGCGTTCTTCGAGATACTTAATCGAAGCAGGAAGCGCGCCGGCGCGCAGCACGAGCACTAAATCTTGCGCGGCATCTTGCGAAAAAGATTCGATCATTCCCGAATCGTCGATGCGCCCGTTGATCGTCGGCGCTGAATACACCTGATGGTTCAGCACGATGGCCATCCGGTGCCCGAGATTGGTTTCCGTGAAGGGACCGAAGCGGCTGGCCGCTGCAGTAGAAAGCTTGAAATCCACCTGATACTGCCCGGGAAAATTCGAGGCAGGACTGATGCTCTCGCTGCGCAAATCTTGCCCGGTCACAATGGGAGCGCGATTGAGAATGTAAAACACCGTTTGTGAAGGCTGACCGGGCGCGGCGCTCGACTTGCCCGGAACAATCTCCGTGCCTGGCGGTAGAACGCCGCCATGCCCAGCGAGTGCGGCCGCCTCGGACGGATATGTCTGCTCATCGACTACAAGGTTCAGGGAGAGCTGTCCCGTGGCCTGAATCACGGATTTCGCGCGAGTAGGATCCGCTTCGCCGGGAAGCTGAACCAGAATTTCATTGTCGCCGCGGCCGGTGAATGCAATCGTCGGCTCCGTCAAGCCCAGTGCGTTGATGCGTCGCGTAATCGTATCCAGCGATTGATCCATCACGTTGCGCCGAATATCCGCCACGATCGAAGGCTTCAGGGTGAGCAGATAGCCATTCTGCTCGCCGGGCGCCGGGGAAATGCTCCAATCGGGGAACTGGTTCGTCACAATGTCGCGAAAGGTTGACGACGTCGCCGAGTCAATGTTGCGCACCAGAATGTGCGTGTCGTCCACGCGGCGAGTTTCGCCCACATTGACGTTCTTTTCGTGCATCTGTTTCGTCAACGCGTCAATCGTCTCGTCGCAACGCTGCCCGATCGCTTCGTCCACCTGCACCTGAAGAACCAGGTGGCTGCCGCCTTTTAGATCGAGTCCCAGCTTGATGCGATCGGCAAGATTCTGTTTCAACTGGTTGGCAGACGTGGGGAATTCCGGCAGCCCGACAACGCCGAAAATACAGAGCAGGATGATGATCGCGATAAGAATGAATTTCCACCTGAGATCGGAACTCATGCTGGCTGGTTAAGTCTCCTTCGGGGGTTCCGCTTGCAATCCTGCAATAGCGGCGCGCGATACCTTGATTTTCACTTGTTCCGCGACGCGCAGTTGGACGGAGTCATCGTCCAGCCCCGCAATCGTCCCGTAAATCCCGCCGTTGGTGATGACCTTGTCGCCAGTCTTCAGATTACGAAGCATTTCGGCGACCTTCTTCTGCCGCCGTTGCTGGGGCAGGATCATCAAGAAGTAAAAAATGACCATTATGAGGATTAATGGGAGAAAAAGTGCTATTCCGCTGGGCTGCGCCGAGGCTTGCGCCAGGAGGAGCAGCGTCCCCGAACACATCACTTCTACTTCCGCGATCATTTTCGCCTTTCCCGCCCAGGCGGGTCGTCACCTGCCGTGGCCGGCAGGCTCATTTCGCTCACCGAAAATGCTGCCCCGCTTCTTCCCGCGCCCAGCCCACTTAATTTTGCCCTTTGAGGCGTGCCTGAAGGTCAGAGCGGAATCTTCCGAGCTTTCCAAAACGGATAGCCTCCCGAATTTCCCGCATGATGTCAAGGTAAAAGTAGATGTTGTGATGGGTATTCAAGATGCTTGCCAGCGCCTCACCAGAGGAATAAAGATGCCGCAAATATGCACGCGAATACCGGCGGCAAACCGCGCATTGACATTTTTCGTCTATGGGCCGCTGGTCGTTCGCATAGCGCGTGTTCTTGATGAGCAGGCGTCCTTGCGACGTGAAAAGGCAACCATGCCGCGCGCTGCGGGTGGGGAGCACGCAATCCATCATGTCGATTCCGAGGCTCACGTAGTCCGCAAGCTGTTCGGGCTTGCCAACGCCCATCAAGTAGCGCGGCTTGCCTGTGGGCAGGCGCGAAGCGGCCGCTTGCGTCATCGCGCACGTTGTTTCGTGCGGTTCACCTACAGCAAGACCGCCGATTGCGTAGCCGGGAAAATCCAGAGCGACAAGCGCGTCAGCATTCTCGCGGCGGAGCTCTGCATGCGTGCCGCCCTGCACGATTCCGAAAAGCGCCTGCCGCGCCGGGTCGCCATGGCTCTGAAAATAGTCCCGCGATCGTCCCGCCCAGGTGAGCGTGCGAGCTGCTGCATCTCGTGCCCGTGTTTCTGTCGAGGGCGCTTCGATGCATTCATCGAGAACCATGATGATGTCCGCGCCCAGCGCAATTTCGATTTCGAGAGCCTTCTCGGGCGAAAGAAAATGCTCGGAGCCATCGAGATGCGAGCGAAACGTAACTCCCTCGTCCGTCACCTTGCGCAATTCGCTCAAGCTGAACACCTGGTAGCCGCCCGAATCGGTGAGTATCGCGCGCGGCCAGGCCATAAATTTGTGCAGGCCGCCCATCGAGCGAATCAGTTCGTGTCCGGGCCGAAGATAAAGGTGGTAAGTATTCGAAAGAAGTATCTGCACGCCGAGGTTTTCGAGATCTTCTTGCGTCTGCCCTTTCACCGTAGCTGCGGTTCCCACGGGCATGAACAACGGCGTTTCGATTACACCGTGAGGCGTAGTCAGACGGGCAAGTCGCGCGCCGGTAGGATCCGTTGCAAGAATTTCAAATCCAAAATTCATCGCGCCAATATTCACCGCAGAAGTGTAACAGGAACGCGGCGGTGGCTTATGCCGCGAGGCAAGGCCTCAGGTCAGTTCTGGCCAGGATCGGGGCAGAACGGGACCTGAGCTATGTGGTTCCGTGGCTGCGTCCCGGGCACCGTGGCGTAACATCGTGACGTGGCAGCGTTCGCGTGGCACAGTGGAGTGGCGCGCTTTGCGTGGGACGCTTTCTTGCCCCGTGAGGCTTATTTTCCTGCGCCTTTTTACTTCATGCGCTCCCAGACCAATGTCCGTGTGACCGGCATGCCATCTGACGTGGTGGTGTTGAATTTAATCGTCAACTTGTCGCCGGAAATCGTGAAGTTCCGTTTGATATCTTTTCCCATGTCCCCAGGGAACAGCGCGCTTTCCAGGTGATGGACAACGAAGCCTTCTTTCTCATTCACGGTGAACGTCCCGAAGTATGCGTCGTATCCGAGCACGGTTTGAGCCGTGTCGTTCGTCCCACGAATTTTTGCCGCCTCCTGGCATTCTTCTCCAATCATTTCCACCGTTCGTCCCTGCCGCGAAAGCTGCGGCGCCACGTGTCCCGTTCGATCGTAAATAAGAAGGCCCTTTGGCGTGGTGGCGAGGCCGCGATCGGGCAGTACTTCCCCGTTTGCCAGTGTTGACACGCGAGAAACGAGACTCCAGCTTCCCGCGAGCTGTTCTCGCACGTCGGGATGAACACCCGCAAGAGTATTCACTCGGCCGCGCGTGACGAAGCCTGCGAAAGCGAATATGGCCACCATCACGAGTGCAGTCGTCTGTTTCTTCATGCGAGCGCTCCTTTTATCTGAATCGCCTTATTTGAATCGTCGCCGGCGATTCGTCTGTCTGTGACCCTTGCTGGCCGTCCCAACATTTTTCGTCAGGTGCCACGCATCACACTAGGAGCACCGATAGGCACGAGGTTCCTTCGGCGCATTCGCGGTCGCGAGCTCCGCTGTCGCGAGAGCTTCACGCTCGGTGGCGTACTTTTTCTTTTCTGTGACCGGGCATTTTGGTTCGTCTTCCACTATTCCCGACCTTCTCGTGAATTCTTCCAGCACCCTCGATTCGCCGGAAATCCCCGGCAAAACCTGCCTGGCAGCGCTGATTTCTCGCAAGCTATTTGTATTCTTAACTTTAGAGAACGAGTAAAGCCGTATCCAAGACCTCCCGGAGCGCGTCTCATCTTTAGGGGAGAACGTTTTGATCCAGCGGGCGACCCAGGCAGCGGCAAGAGTGATGCCAGCGCCGGCTGAAACTCTCAGATTCTGGGAGGAGGATAGAACGATGCGCAGCATAAATATCGAGAAAAAAGTCATAAGGAATTATTCGATAGGCACGGCAGTGATTCTCGTTTTGCTTGGCATGATTTCTGCACCAGCGCCGGCTTCCGACGACAAAAAGCCGGACTCGTCAAACGAAGTGCCGGTGCACATGGTGGTGACCGTGAAGCCAAAGCACAACGGCGGACAAGTTCCGGCGCTGGCGGCAACGGATGTGCAGGTGTACCAGCGCGACAAGCAGAATGCGGTGACGGGTTGGGTTCCATTGCAAGGAGACCGCGCAGGACTCGAACTCTTCATCCTGCTCGACGATACCTCGCGGGCAACCCTCGGCTTGCAGTTTCGCAGTTTGGAAAAATTCATTCAGGAGCAGCCGGCTACCACCGCAATCGGCGTGGGGTACATGCGCAACGGAACGGTGCTCACCGTTCAGAACCTGACCAAGGATCATGATGCGGTCGCAAAATCACTGCGGTTGCCGATTGGGGCCGTTTCGTACACGAGCCCCTATTTGTCGCTCTCGGACCTGATGAAGAAGTGGCCGGTGAGTGAAAATCGCCGCGAGATTCTGATGATTACCAGCGGAATCGATGTTCTCGGTGGCGGCAATCCCTTCACCAATCCTTACTTAAGTGCGGCGGTTGATCGCGCGCAAAAAGGCGGATTCATCGTCTATTCGATCTATACGCCGGGTGCAGGAAGACTGGGCCGTGGTTTCGTTCGCGGCAACCTGGGACAAACTGGCCTGGATATGCTCGCGCAGAAAACAGGCGGTGCCACCTACTACCTCGGTGTGGGAAACCCGATTGACATTGCACCGTACTTACAAGATGTGAGCTTCAGTTTGAAGAACCAATACGAGCTTACATTTCTTGCCAAGAGCGCTAAGAAGCCGACTCTTGAGCGGGTAAAAGTAAAGACGGAAATGCCGAACGTCGGCGTGATCGCCTCCGAAGACAGCTACGTTGGAACCGGGATGTAACCCTAACCTCAACGCGCCAACCGCGAACAACCGGGCGTGTGGCCACGCCTCCGACCCACATGCCCCGGTTTTTTTGCGCCGCGATACAAAACCCGGCGTCTCCCAAGGGCTAAACTTGACGTGTCCGTGTTGCCAACCTAACATGCGAGGGAAATGCAGACCCTCGACGTGCTTCGTTCTCCGTTCACCTTTCTGCAGAGTAGGCTTCCGGATATTCCTCATCGTGAAGTTCTCGGCTCCGAAGAAGCCTGGTGGAAGAGCGAAGGCATGGCGATTTCGAACGCAATTGATCGCGCCGGAACGCCCTGGCTGCGGATGTTCGATCGCCTGGGAAAACGCGCCGATGAAATTCTCTATCCTCGCGAATATCAAACCATTCTGAGAAGAGGCTACCGAGCCGGCGTCGTCTGGCGCGCTTTCGAAGAAAAGTCTCTGCTTCCCACATATCTCTTGATGTACGAGATTTCGTACCACGATCCGGGCATCTGCTGCCCTTATACCGTGTCACTCGCCACCGCTGTGCCGCTTGCGAAATATGGCAGCGCCGAATTGCAGTCGCGTTTTCTGTCTCAACTCACGCGCAAGGATGATTCCGTGTGGCAGGGCGCCACATGGATGACGGAGATTAAAGGCGGCTCGGACTTGGGAGCCGCGGTCGAAACAATCGCGCGGCCTGCCGGTGATCGCTGGTTTCTCACCGGCGAAAAATATTTCACAAGCAATGCCGGAGCAGAATTGGCTGTTGTTGCCGCGCGCACGGAGGGAGCTGCGACGGGCGTGCGAGGGCTGTCGCTGTTCCTTGTCCCGCGCCATCGCGAAAATGGCGCGCTCAACTACTTCATCCGGCGGCTGAAAGACAAAATCGCCACGCGTTCTGTTCCCACTGGAGAAGTAGAGCTGAAAGAAAGCGAAGGTTACCTGCTTGGTTCCGCGGATGCGGGAATTTATCTCATCCTCGAAGTTTTGAATCTCTCGCGCGTGGCCAACAGCGTGGTGAGCGTTGCGCTGGCGCAACGCGCTATAGCGGATGCGCTTTCGTATGCGGAACACCGCGCCGCCTTCGGCAAACCTGTTCTCGATCATACGCTCCTTCGCCATCAATTTGAGTTTCGGCTGAATGCGCTTCAATCCGCCTTTACGCTCGCGTGGGAATCAGTTCAACTCCTGAACGAAGTCTGGATGGAGCGTGCCCCCTACTCCGATCGCTACCACCTTTTTCGGTTGGTGGCCCACCTCGCGAAATACTGGACGGCCGATTTCGCGGTAGACACCGCCAAGTGGGCGATGGAAGTGCACGGTGGGCTGGGTGTGTTGGCCGAATACGGCGCGAAGCGATGATCCTCGTGATCTGGGAAGGTACCTCGCATCGCCAAATATTAGATGGATGGGAAGTGATGGAACGGAGGCAAGCACACAGGCTACTTTTCCAGCGGCTCGCCGAAATCGCGCCTTCGGAAGAACTTCGTAACCTTGAGCCCGAAATCGAGCAGCACTTGAAACTGCCCATCGAAAAACGAGACGCATTTGCCGAACCGCTCTTCAGGAAACTTGCAGTTCTCGCCGCTGAAACCCTCGCTCGCCAATCCAAATAAAATCAGGTCGCCGACAGGCGCTGGCTCACAGCGCAGCCTAACCGCTTCACACCTCCGCTCGAAACGTCTTTCCCAATTCTGTGTCCGCCAGCCGGTAATACTGCCGGAAGTTGTAAATCAGCGGCGACCACTTCGCCGCATCAATGTAGCGATCCTCGATCACCAGATCACCCACCACGTGGACGCGCACCACTTCCACCTCCGCCGCTACCCCGCCGCCGAGCTGCTCGAGCCGGCTCCCGCCCATCTTGTGCATCGCCCGGACTCGCGCCTCCATGTGCACCGGACACTGCTCCGCGCGCGCCGGCTTCACCAATTCGCTCGCCATCGGCGTGAGTCCCGCTGCGTCGAATTTCTCCGGCTCGTAATGAAACTGCTTCGTCTTCAATTCCGGCACCGGATTCTTTCCCGTCAACGGAGCAAGCTTCTCCACGTGTTCCCACATGTCCGGAGCAGGCAAATTCACCACGCACTCCGCGTGCCGCCGCAAATTGTCAGCTGTCTTTGTCTCGTCGAGCAGCCCGAGCAGAACGGTCCAGCCCAGTGTCCAGAACGACGATATCGGCGCCAGGTTCGTCTCTCCGTCTTCATTCAGCGAACTAATCAACGCCACCGGAGTTCCAAAATAGAGAATCTTCGGCTCGATGGTTCGGAATCTTGTCTCGCTCATCCGGCTGCTCCTGTCTTCATGGCCAATTCAGATCATTGCTTCACAAAAAAATCTGCCCGCGTGTTGCTTGAATTCTCGACGCTTCCTACCTTAATTTCTTTCCTTACATGAACGTTTCATTCGATTGTGAAATGTCGTTGCCATGCAGATCGATGGGCCCGGCGGGAGGGTGGATTCGAGCCTTGCAGCCTTTATTCTAGGCCGAGGGGCGGAAAGCAAACAAAAGCCGAATCGCGCGCTCAGGGATTATCGCACCCTCTCCTACAGTAGATAGAGTACTGGCCAAGCCGTGAGGCACGCATAAGCTTGCCAGGTGCTGAATTCTGTCGTCCTAAGCCCAGCCGCGGACTCAGGAGGCAGATGTGAGCTACCATTCGCGGCTACCCAGCAAGCCGCAACACATTCTTTTCATTTCGTTCATGTATCTTGTCGGGTTCGTTGTTCTGTTCAGCGCCATGCTGTACGTCAGCTCCGCAGGCAGATGACCGTTTGTTTGGTGCGCCAGCACCGCTACCGACGACTCACGGCGATTTTCTTGGCAACGAGTGATTTTTCTATTGCCAAGCACAATCGCCTAATAGTA
>Ga0126381_100003264_pt1 | contig 17666 bp, 13 predicted proteins | sample PanSoiMetPlot_28_FD_96465 | JGI IMG/M metagenome (GOLD analysis project Ga0126381, IMG submission 96465) | Tropical forest soil microbial communities from Panama - MetaG Plot_28 | ecosystem: Environmental > Terrestrial > Soil > Tropical forest > Bulk soil | place: Panama | collected 2016-02-17 | reverse complement strand
CGAAGGCGCGCTCATGAGCGCGGCACTGCGCACCGCGGACCTGTCGAAGGCCTTCGGCGGGTTCAGCGCCAACAGCCATATCAACCTGTCGTTCGAGGCAGGTGCGCGCCACGCGTTGATCGGGCCGAACGGGGCCGGCAAGACGACCTTTATCAATCTGCTAACCGGATTTCTGCAGCCGACTGCAGGCGATGTTTATCTGGGGGACGAAAAGGTAACGACGCTGCCGCAGCACGCGCGAGTCAAGCGCGGCATGACCCGCACCTTCCAGATCAACACGCTGTTCCCCGGTCTTACGGTGCTCGAATCGGTGGTGCTCGCCTGTTGCGAGCGCGAGCGCCGCGGCGGCGTCTGGTGGCGCACCGTCGCTTCCGAGGGTGCCGCGATCGATGAGGCGAATGAGATCCTCGGCCGGCTCAAGCTCGATCGCGACGCCGGAAGAGAAACTCGAGCGCTGCCCTACGGAAAGCAACGCTTGCTGGAAATCGCGCTGGCACTGGCGACGCGCCCGAAGGTTCTGCTGCTCGACGAGCCGGCGGCGGGCATTCCGTCGGCGGAAAGCGCCGAGTTGTTTGCCGTCATTGCCGCGCTGCCGCGAGAAGTTACCATCCTGTTCATCGAGCACGACATGAACCTGGTGTTCAAGTTTGCCGAGCGGATCACCGTCCTGGTCGGGGGCACCGTACTCACCGAGGGATCGCCAGAGCAGATCTCGACCGATCCGCGAGTGCGCGAGGTCTACCTGGGCGAGGCGCAGCATGCCTGAGCTGCTCGCCGCGGAAGGCTTGAGCGCCGGCTACGGCGATTCCATCGTGCTCGAGGACATCGCAGTCAAGCTTGCGCCGGGCGAAAGCCTGGCGCTTCTCGGACGCAACGGCGTGGGCAAGACGACGCTGCTCTTGACACTGATGGGTCTCGCGCGACGGAGAAACGGCCGGATTGTCTTCAACGGCGTGGAAATCACTGAGCTGCCGACGCACAAGCGCGCGCACGCGGGCTTGGGCTGGGTGCCGCAGGAGCGGTTCATGTTTCCGTCGCTGTCGGTGGAGGAGCATCTGACAGTGGTTGCTCGCCCAGGGGGATCGTGGAACCTTGCGCGCGTATACAAGATCTTTCCGCGGCTGGAAGAGCGCAGGCGCAATCTGGGGAGCCAGCTCTCCGGCGGCGAGCAGCAGATGCTGGCCATCGCCAGGGCGCTGATGACCAATCCGAAGCTCCTGTTGCTTGACGAGCCTATGGAAGGCCTGGCTCCGATCATCGTCCAGGAGCTGATGACCGTCATCGGCGGCATTGTGCGCGCCGGAGAGTTCGCGGTCATCGTGGTCGAGCAGCACGCGCGGCTCGCCTTGGAGCTCACGCAGCAGGCAATCGTGCTCGATCGCGGCAGGATCGTGCATCGCTGCAGGAGCGAGGAGCTCTTGCGCGACCCCGCGACGCTGGACAGGCTGGTCGCTCCCGCGGCGTAGCGCGGTGCAGGCTGTTCTCAAGGCGCTCAGCCGCATCCCGCTCCGGCTTTTGTATCCGTGGGCGTGGCTGATTTACTTCGTCGCGTTTCGCATGGTCGGGTGGCGACGCGACCGGGCCGAGGTCGATGTGGCCGCAGCCTTTCCCGAAAAGAGTCCCGCCGAGCGCTCGTCAATCGTGCGCGATGCCTACCGCAATCTCGCTGACACCTTGGTGGAGGCGTTCTGGGGCTTCGGGGCAACTGCCGACTCGTTGCGCAAACGCGTTGCCTTCGAGAACCCGGAAATCGTCGATCAATGCGTTGCCGCCAAACAATCAGTGGTATTGCTGACTGCGCATTACGGTAACTGGGAGTGGCTGTCGCTTGCCGCGGGCGTGCGCTTTGGCATTCCCATTGACATTGTCTACCAGCGTCAGCGCGTCGCCGCAATCGATACCTTCCTGCGCGAAGCCCGCACGCGTTTCGGCAGCCGCCTCGTTCCGCGCGAGGAATTCATATTCGATCTCATGAGCCGCGCGGGGCAGCCGCGCGCCTACGCGCTGATCGCCGATCAGACGCCCAAGCACAAGAACGATCCGCGACACTGGACGCGCTTTCTCGGACGCGACACGGCGTTTTTCATGGGCGCAGGCAAGATCGCCCAGTTCCTGGACGCAAAGGTTTTGTACGTGACCATGCGCCGGCTGCGCCGGGGCTACTACTCGGTGCGACTCACCCCACTGGCCGAGCCGCCCTACGAGACAGACGCCAACGAGGTGATCGTGGAGCGCTACGCCCAAAGCCTCGAGCGCGACATCCGGACGAGCCCGTCGGACTGGCTCTGGGTGCAGAACAAGTGGAAGATTCAAAAGCCTGCTTGATTCCTGCTGCAATACACGTACATGTAGTCGGGCTTTACCAGTCCCGGCACCGCCTCAAAGTTTTCTCGAATGTATCGATCCAATAAGGGATGAGTGTTGTGGAAGCGCAATTCCTCGCGGCCGTCGAGCGCCACATCAGTGATCACGACTAGACGAGGCACGGCAGCGTCGAGCCGCTCGATCTCTCTTGCCTGAAATCGATCACCGCGCGGCCATACGGCGTAGATTTCCCATACCGGCGCCTTGCGGCTCAGGATTGGATAGGCGCCGGGCCAGTACGGTGTTACCAACACTACACTATCGTCGGGTGCGTAACGATCAGCGAGAGCACGCAGAAGGTTGATGACCGAGCCCAGACCGGGTTCGAGTAGAAGCGTGTCACGTGCCACCGCAACCTGCTGCCAATTACCCGATCGCCACGCCTGCCAGCCAGGTTGGGCGGGCGCTAGGATGACCGCGCTGACAACGACCAGGGTGCTCGTGGCGAGTAACCGGCCGAATCGTGACAATCGAAAGACCATTGCCAACAACAGAAGCAAGGCTGGAAATGCCGCGAGGGTGATGTGGCCCAGGTCGGCGCGGGAAAACGCATAGTGCGCATACGGCAGTGCCAAGAAAGTCGAGGCGAGGGCAACAGAGTGGATGCCGATTTCCTCCACAGGCTGGCGCATTGCCCAGTAATAGCCGGCAGTCGGAACGGCGATCAGTCCGAGAAGGACCGTGCCGAGCAAGAGCTGGCGCAATTCCTCCAAGGTGAAATGCGCCCCGAATTTTGCGCGCCACGGCCACGGAATCGGCAGCGGAAGGTTTGTGCCTCCCTGCTCGAAGACGAATAAAAAGCTTTCGCGTATAGCGTAGAGCCACCCGGGCACGCTACTCGCGTACGCAAGAGCGGCGCAAGCAACTGATGCAAACCCTGCCGCAAGGAGAGAAAACGCACGAACCCAGCGCACTTCGACGCCACGGATCGCAAGATACGCGATGGCGATCAGGCTGCCGATCGCGCCATATAAGCCATGATTGCGACCGACAATTGTCACGGCACCGACCGATGCGCCGAGCAGAAAGTAGCGCGCGGGCATCGGTTTTCTTATGCACCAGGCAACCGAGGCGACCAGCGCGATCGAGACAGCGATATCGAATAGCTTATGCGACGGATACATCCATAACAGGAAGATCACGCAGCAAAGCAGCAGCGTGGACCACACTCGCTTGTCCTGCACGGACGCCACAATGAGTAGCGCGCCGGTCAGTGCGACTACCTGCAGAGCTGCTAAGGCCTTGCGCAGAGCGACGATCCCGTCGTCGTGCAGAAGGGACATGGCCGCGGCCGTCCAGTAGTACCGACCCGGTTCGTATGCCATGAAATCGAGTTGCGGTACTTCCCCGCGCACGACGCCTTGCGAGCCGTACCAGAGAAATCCTTCGTCGGCAATATTGAAGCCCGTTGTTCCCTGCCAGGCGAAATTCGTCAGCACAGCGGCGGCAGAAAGGGCGAGCAAAAGGACGACCGTCCGACCATCGATCGGCGACGGTACTTTGGACACGTGCCTTGCTGGCAGGTCGGAGAGATCGATGGGCAGTGCAGGCATGGCTGCGGATCACTGGCTTCGCCAGACAGCAAGTGTGGCGATGAACTCCTGGGGCACGCGCAAGGCCGATAGCCGCCAGCGCTGCGGGGTGTACGGCGGCGGTCCCGCGCTGAGTCGGATCTCATCGGAGAGGTCGACGTCGATCCGCCGGAACGGCGCCGAAAGCGCGTCGCCAGTCGCCTTGCTCATCGCTTCCTTGCACGTCCACAAGCGCAGGAATCGGCGCCGTCTGGCTTGAGTATCGAGTGGCGCCAAGTCTCCGCGTTCGCGCTCGGTAAGCACTCGGCGCGCAAGCCCATCGGCGTTCACATCGCGATCGGCGCGCTCGATGTCCACACCAATGCGCTCGCCGCGCTTTAAGCTCGCGCCGATGCCGATCAGCGCTACGTCGCCGGTGTGCGAGACGTTGAAGTCGGGCGCGTTGGGCAAGTCGAGTTCCGGGCGGCCGCGCACGCCGCGGCGCAGCGGAACCTGCGATGGCTCTATACCAAGATGTTGTCCGAGCAACAGCCTTAGCGTAGCTCTGCCAATCATCCACCGCTGCCTCAAAAGATCAGTTCCGAAGCGCGCGGCGCGGGTGTGCTCGGCAGGGGAGAGGGAGTGCACCACCTGCGCGATATCGACGCTGTCGCCAGCAAGCTTGAACAACCAGAGGCCGATGCTTGCATCAGCGTGCGGCAATCGTTGCGGCGCGGGCAGCCGCTCAAGCGCGCTGCCGCCCTTTGTATTTTCGGAGCTCATCGCGTCACCCGACCGCGGCCGGCCTGACCGCGGCACGCACCGTATGCAAGCGTCATGCGATAATTGTCACCCCGAGCCGCGCTCCGCGCCAAGTCAGGGCTGCGAAGCACGAGGCATGACGACAACTCTCTACGGTCCGCTGGGTAGTTTCTGGCGCAATCGCCGCCTTATCGGTCAGCTCGCCAAGCGCGACGTGATCGGACGCTATCGCGGGTCGATCCTAGGCATTCTTTGGGCGCTGTTCAACCCGCTTTTTCTGCTCGCGGCTTACACCTTCGTGTTCAGCTCTGTGTTCAAGATGAGATGGGGACCAGACACCCAGAGCACGTCGCAATTCGCGATCATCGTCTTCGCCGGCATGATCGTGCATGGCTTCTTCGCCGAGTGCGCCGCCCGTGCGCCGGGTCTTGTCGTCGGCAATCCGAGCTACGTCAAGCGGGTCGTGTTCCCACTCGAGGTGTTGCCGTGGGTCGCCGTGCTGGCGGCGCTTTTCCACACGGCGGTAAGCCTGCTGGTTCTGTTTGCATTTATCGCGTTCGACGCGCGCAGCCTGCCGTGGACAGTGCTGCTCGCTCCAGTCGTGCTCCTGCCGTTGGCGATTCTCACCGTGGGCGTTTGCTGGTTTCTGGCAGCGATCGGGGTGTTTCTGCGCGACGTGGGCCAAACGGTGGGACTCGTGGTAACGCTGCTGCTGTTTTTGGCGCCGGTGTTCTATCCCATCCAGGCGGTGCCGGTTGAATATCGTGGCCTGATTTATCTCAATTTCCTGACCTTCATCATTGACCAGTTGCGCGCGGTGGTCATCGCAGGGTCACAGCCCGACTGGACAGGTCTTCTGATTTACGCGGCATTTTCGCTGGGCGCTGCTTGGCTCGGCCTCACCTGGTTCCAGCGATCGCGACGGGGCTTCGCCGATGTCCTCTGAGCCCAGCGTGATCAACGTCGAGCACTTGAGCAAGGCCTACCAGATTTATAAAAGGCCGCAAGATCGTTTTTTCCAGTCGCTGTTTCGGGGACGCAAGCAGTTCTACCGCGAGTTCTGGGCGCTGCGCGACGTTTCGTTTACGGTGCAACGCGGCGAAACCATCGGAGTCATCGGTCGCAACGGATCGGGCAAGTCGACGCTGCTGCAGCTCGTTGCTGGAACGCTGGAGCCGACGTCGGGCGCGATACGCGTCGCGGGCCGCTCCAGCGCGATTCTCGAACTGGGCGCCGGCTTCAATCCGGAATTCAGTGGGCGTGAGAACATTGTGCTCAGCACCGCGATTCTGGGCATGTCCGCTGCGGAGACCGCAGCGCGGATGGACGGCATCGTCGACTTTGCCGACATCGGTGAGTTCATCGATCAGCCAGTCAAAACCTACTCCAACGGCATGTACGCCCGTCTCGCGTTCGCCGTGGCGATCAATGTCGACCCGGATGTGCTCATCGTGGATGAGGCGCTCGCCGTGGGCGATGCCAAGTTCCAGTCGCAATGTTTTCGCAAGTTCGAGGAATTCAAGAAGCGCGGCATTACGATTCTGTTCGTGACCCATTCGGTCGAGCAGATCGTTCGTCACTGCACTCGCGCGATCCTTCTGGATCGCGGTCAGCTCCTGCAAAGCGGCGAACCGAAGGCGGTGGTGAGTCGCTACCTTGAGCTTCTGTTCGGCGCCAAGCCTATGCCGGCAGCGCGTTCGCCGACGGCTTACTTGCCACCCTCGCCTGCAGATGTGGAGCGGCTGTTCAACGACGCGGACCCGGCTGTGACAGATGCCTTCTCCCGTCGCGCGAGCTACAACCGCCTCGAGCACCGCTGGGGCGACGGCCGCGCGCGGATCGTCGACTATGCGCTGGTCGGTCCCTCCGGATCGGAAACCGCCACGTTCAATACCGGCGACGCGGTATCGCTTTATCTGCGTGTGGCTTTTCTATCCGATATAGAACGGCCCATCTTTGGGCTCACCATCAAGACTCCGGATGGAGTTGAGGTTTCAGGCAACAACTCGCGCGACGGCGAATTCTTCTCGCAGTTCAGGTCGCACGTGGCAGGCGACGACGTGATTGTGCGATTCGATTTTCGCTGTGCGCTCAATGCCGGCGAATACCTTCTTTCCGTTGGAGTGGCGGAAGAAACCGAAGCCGGCGTTTCACCGCTGGATCGGCGGTATGATTCGATCCACATCGCCGTCGTCAACACGCGCAAGGCGTTCGGGCTGGTCGATCTGGACATCATTGCGGCGGAATTGATCGCCCCATTACGGAGCCGGGAAACCGATCACTCGATCTCGGCCGCCGAACCCTTGCGGTGAGCACATGAATTCGTAAAGAGCCGAAGAGCGACGCTTTTGCCAACCCGTCATACACCTGGAAAACCGATGCGCAGGCGCGCGCTGCCGGCGCAGTACGTGCAGGACTCGACTTCGCGAGTCTGGTCGCGACCTGATTATTCGGGTCTGGCCTTTTCCGACGGCGACACCGCAGAAACCACGTTGCTCGACCTGTTGCACTCGACCAACGACCTCGGAACGCTCTCGAGCGAACTCGCCGGGAAGATTTCGGGTTGGACGACCGAGGCGCATTTGAGCGCGGCGCGCAGCAACCTGCTGCGACCGTTCCGTTTTCGCCGCGGCCAGCGCGTTCTCGAAGTCGGCGCCGGGTGCGGCGCTCTCACCCGCTACCTGGGAGAGACCGGGGCAACGGTCGACGCCCTGGAGGGTGCGCCGGCGCGTGCAGCGTGCATTGCCGAACGCTGTCGCGACCAAAACAACGTACGGGTGATCTGCGAAAGCTTCACCGGCTTTGACGCGGAAACGCCCTACGACGTCGTCACCCTGATCGGCGTGCTGGAGTACGCGCAACTGTTTGTCGAGGGTGCAGACGCAGCGCTCGAGTTGCTCACATGTGCTCGCCGGCACCTTACACGCGACGGCGCACTGGTCCTCGCCATAGAAAACCAGCTCGGGCTCAAGTATTTCAACGGCTGCCAGGAAGACCATCTGGGAACGCCATTTCCCGGCATCACCGATCTATACGCCGCGGGCTCCGCACAAACCTTCGGACGACAAGTGCTCGCAGCGTATCTGCGCAACGCCGGTTTCCAGAAAGTCGATTGGTATTTTCCGTTCCCCGACTACAAGACGCCTTCGGTTGTCGTATCCGAGCGCGCATTTTCCGCGCCGGAGTTCTCGGTCAGCGACCTGATCTTCGGCGAGGCATCGCGCGATTACTCAGGCAATCCCTATCGCGTGTTCGATGAGACCAACGTTTGGCCGGTGCTCGAGCGCAACGGTCTGTTTGCCGAATTCGCGAATTCGTTTCTAGTTGTCGCCTGCGCCGGTGAGGACAATCACCTCGAGCCCGCACCTTGGCTCGCGAGGAAGTTCAGCACCTCAAGGCGTCGCCCGTACGTCACCGCGACGACGTTCGCGCGTTCATCCGACAACGCAATCCGGGTGACCAAGGCGCGCCTCGATCCGAAGACGAAGGACGAGTCGCAGACGCTTGCGCTGGTCCATCGTCTCGGCACCGAGCCCTACATCGAAGGGACGCTGTACGCACGCGAGTTGTCCAAGGCGGTCGGGCGCGGCGTCGATCCGGCAGGTCTCGCCAGCCTGCTCACACCCTGGATCAAGCTGCTGCTTGACCGCTCCGATGCTTCGCCAGCGGAAAGCAACGCCCAAGCGCGGTGGTCGAGGCTGCGCGTTCCGGGCGGAATGCTGGACTGCGTGCCGTTCAATCTGATCATCGATCGACGCGGCCGCTTGCGGCAGATCGACGCGGAGTTCGCGATCAAGGACCCGGTGCCGCTGCCATGGGTTGTACTGCGCGGTCTGCTGCACACCGCGAGCAAGTGCTTCGGTCATCGTGCATTTTTTGATCTCACCGGCGAGCAGTGGATAAGGGAAATGTTGCCGCATTTCGGTCTGTCCGATCTGGGCGACTGGAGCCCCTACCTCGAGCTCGAGGACAAGCTGATCACATCGGTCCTGTTGCCTTGGCCGGGCCGCAAGCAGCGCGATATCTTCCGCGAGCGCTTGTCGCTGCCTGTGAGTACCCAGCAGTCGTATGTGGACGCGATGGAGCGAAGCCGTGCCGCCGAAGAGCGGGCGCAGACGACGCTGCTGCGATTGCTGGAGTTTCTGCGACGCTTACAGGAAGGCAACGTTGGAGACCTTGCCGCGATTGACGGCGAAATCGCAGCCATCGCGTCCTCGGCCGATGAGGCAAAGCTTAAACCTGACGCCGCCGCGATCCGCGGCCCGCTCATGGGTTTGTCCGACATGCGCCTCAGGCTTCAATCGGCAACCCAAGAGCTCGCGACGCTGGAGCGGTATACCAACAAGCTGCTCGAACAGCGGGATCGCGGCTGGCGCACGCTATTCGCTGAGGCCGAGGCGCGCTTCCACCTCCGTGAGGACGGAATTGCGCGCGCGCTTTTCGACACCGAGGCGCGCCTGCGCGAAAGCTTGGAGAAGTTTGGAGCCGCCGAGTCAGCCGCCACGCGCCGCGAGGCGGCGGCCGCGCAGCGGGAACGCGATCTACACGAACAGCTCGGGGCGGCAGAAGCCGCCGCTACCGAGCGCGAGCGAAATCTGCATCAAGCGATAGCTCGAATCGATCAGGAGCTCAAATTGCGCGGGCAGGAAATGGCGGCGCGCGATGCGGCGGCGGCTGGGCGTGAACAGGCATTGCACGATGCGATGATCCGCGCGGAGCAGGCGGCTCAGGCGCACGAGCAGGCGCTTTCCAGCAGCCTGGGGCAGACGCAGGCACAGCACGCCGCCAAGACGGCGGAGGCGGCCGAACTGGCGACCCAGTTGCAGACACGCAACAACGAACTACGCGATCTCGATGCGCGACTGCGTGCTCAGGCGCGGCGCACCGAGACTGCCGAGATACGTCTGGTCGCCATCGAACACTCATGGTCCTACCGCTTGATGCGCCCGTTCCTGGGCGCAGGGGCGCTCGGCCAGACGACTCCTGCTGCATCCGAGCGCATGGTGTTTCGCGCGACGCGCGCCGCGTACAAGCTGCTGCCGCTTTCACGGGAGGCTCGCCATCGCCTGAAAGACGCCTTCTATCACCGCTACGGGCGCTGGTTCAGATATGTGCAAAACTATCAGGTGTGGGAGGCGCAGCGCGCAACCACGCGTCGTCCGCCGCAGCGGGCAGCTCAGGCGGCGCCCGCGCCGCAATTCCAGGCAACGACGGGTGTTTCGGTCGTCATCCCCGCTTATGGCAAAGCCGACCTGACGCGCGGCTGCGTGGAATCGGTGCTTGACTCGGGCTATGCCGGGCGCGTCGAAATCATCGTGGTCGATGACGGTTCGCCGGAACTGCTGGCGCCGGCGCTTGAGGGTCTGGCCGGCGTACGCGTCATCCGTGGCGAGACTAATCAGGGCTTTATCGCGGCGTGCAATCGCGGCGCGGCAGAGGCGCGCGAGAAATATCTGCTGTTCCTCAACAACGATGCCGAAATCCAACCGGGTGCTCTCGCGGAGATGCTTAGGACCTTCGAAGAGGTTCCGGGCGCCGGCGCCGTTGGCGGCAAGCTCGTGTTCCCCGATGGACGCCTGCAGGAAGCCGGTGCCCGCATCCGGCCCGACGGCACGGCCGATATGATCGGACTGTGGGACGATCCTAACCGCGGCTGCTATGAATTCATGCGCGAGGTCGGCTACTGCTCGGGTGCGTGTCTGATGCTGGATCGCGCACTGTTTGCGAGTCTGGGCGGCTTCGACGCTGCTTATGCGCCGGCCTACTGCGAGGATTCCGACCTGTGCTATCGCATCCGGGCGAATGGGCGCAAGGTGATCTATCAGCCGCGAGCCACCGTCGTGCACCAGCTGTCAGCCTCGAGCGCAGAAGGCGGGCTCGACAAGAGCGCGATCGTCGCCGTCAACCAGGCGACGTTTCTTCATCGCTGGGAGCAAACGCTGCGGACCGAGGACAGCGTGCGCGCGATCGCCTTCTATCTTCCGCAATACCACCAGATTCCCGAGAACGACGAATGGTGGGGTCATGGGTTCACCGAGTGGACCAACGTCGCCAAGGCCCGCCCGGTGTTTGTTGGTCATGGTCAGCCCATCGAGCCGGGGGAGCTCGGCTACTATGATCTGCGCTCGGAAGATGTGCGCGGCCGCCAGGCCGAGCTTGCGCGCGCACACGGCATTCACGGGTTTTGCTACTACTACTACTGGTTCGCCGGCAAACGTCTGCTGCACGAGCCACTGGACCAAGTGATCGCTTCGGGCGAGCCAGACTTCCCGTTCTGCATCTGCTGGGCCAACGAAAACTGGACGCGCCGCTGGGACGGTCTCGATTCGGAGATTCTGATCGCGCAGAAACATTCTCCGGAAGACGACATCGGTTTCATCGAGACTCTCGTTCCCGCGCTGCGCGATCCGCGCTACATCAAGGTCAACGGAAGGCCGTTGCTCGTGGTCTATCGACCGGCCCTCCTGCCCGACGCGCGGGCGACCGCCGAGCGCTGGCGGCGGTATTGCCGGCAGCAAGGCATCGGCGAGCTCTACCTGGTCATGGTGCAGAGCTTCTACCACCTTGACTCGACCGGTCCGGAGGCTTTCGGCTTCGACGCAGCGATCGAGTTTCCGCCGCACTCCTTGGCGGTGGAAGTTCGTAACCAGCCCAAGGGAATCAACGGCCAGCCATTCGAAGGTATCCTCTACGATTACGAGCGGACGGCCGAGAACTTTCTCGCGCGGGAAATGCCGCCCTACAAGCTGTTTCGCACGGTGATGCCGCGCTGGGACAACACGGCGCGGCGCGGCCACCATGCAAATATCTTTACCCGCGCCACGCCCGAAGCGTTCGAGCGATGGCTAGAAAAGGCGGTGGAATACACCAAGCGCATGTACTTCGGCGACGAGCGGCTGGTTTTCATCAACGCTTGGAACGAATGGGGGGAAGGCAACTTCTTGGAGCCGGACCGCGAACATGGAAGAAAGTTTCTTGAAGCGACACGACACGTACTCGCAGCCGGGGCGCTTTGATTGACAGCATACGGCAGCATTTTTAGGTGGTTTAGCTCCCATGCGGAGCTAATTAGCTATGCAGACACACTTCGACCTTTTGTCGAATCAATTGAGGTTGACATCAGCCAAAGGAAGCGCGTCGAGGGATTCTGCTTATGCTGTGAAAGGGCGACACACTTCGTCGTCGCATCCGGAGTCATGTTGGGTGCGCGTCCAAATCTGCGAGAGGGATTGATCTGCGAAAACTGCGGCCTATCCAATCGCAACCGTCTTCTCCTCGCAGCGATTCGTGAAGTCAATGCTGTTGACGGAGGTTCTCGGGTCGCAATCCTTGAGCAACTGTCCCCACTTTTTGAGAAACTGACAACGACGCTACCTTACGTATCTGGTTCAGAATACATAGCGAGCACTGCAGCGCCAGGCTCAAATCATAAGCTCGGCGCAAAAATTGTTCGGCACGAATCGATTCTTGGTCTTTCATATGCCAGCGGGGCACTCGATCTCCTAAGTCACAACGACGTTTTGGAGCATGTTTTTGACTTCCGTGGTGCGCTGCGAGAGTGCCGCCGGGTCTTGACCGCCGGAGGCATGCTGATATTTACCTGCCCATTTCTGATGTACCTAGACGGGATCTCGGCCCGGGCTACACAAGCGTCCGATGGAACAATCATTCACCACTTTCAGCCCGAATTCCACGGTGATCCCATACATCAGGAGGGCGCTCTGACATTCCACCACTTTGGTTGGGAGTTAATGGAAGCATGTCGGAAGGCAGGATTCCGTGAAGCACAATGTGGTGTCCTTTATGATCCATTCCTTGGCTTCCTGTCTTCGAATCATCCGGACTGGTCATACGGTGCGATGTTGCCGACAATCTTCCGGGCGCACGCGTAGACTCCATACACTATGGGTGATTCCTACACTTCGCTTGATCGAAGTCCGCGAGACGAGAGCATTTGATGGATGACGCGGCGAGAATGGAACACGGTGCAACGTGGGCGGCGAAGCTTCGCAAGCTCGGATTCGTAGGTTCGGCTCGAAAGACCTTGAGGATTCTGCGCGAAGAAGGCCTGGCCGGTGTCGCCGGTCGATTACACAGCCAACCACTTAGGAGCGATCCGCTGGTAAAGGGCATGCCCGCGGAGGCCGGCAAATCCGGGGGAATCAATCTTGTCGGCCATCCTTTTGGCGCCCTCGGCATGGGCGAGCATGTGCGCAAGTCTGCGCACGCCTTCGCTGCGGCGGGCGTGCCTTTTGTCCTCGTCAACACCTTCAACCAGGACGGTCCGCATCGCGACAAGTTCCAGGAATTTCCCTTCCAGCCCGATACGGCACGATCAAATCCCTACCCTGTCTCGCTGTTTCATTTGAACGCCGATGAGATGGCGCTTGCTTCGGCGCATCTGGGCGCCGGGTTTTTCGAGCACCGCTACAACATCGGCTATCCGGCCTGGGAACTGAGCAAATTTCCCGACGCGTGGCTCCCTGCGCTGGATTTTTTCGATGAGATCTGGGCGCCATCGCGCTTCATCCAGCAGGCGATTGCGGATAAATTCGCCGGACCGGTGCTGCACATGCCGCTTGCCGTCGAGTTCGTCGCGGCCGATGCGCTTCCCCGACGCCACTTTGGGCTTCCGGAGGACAAGTTCCTGTTCCTCTTTTACTTCGACTTCACCTCCTATGTGGCACGCAAAAATCCCTACGGCGCTCTCGAAGCTTTTCGTCGCGCGTTCAATGGGACGAGGCGTGATGTCGCACTGGTCATCAAGCTCAACGGCGGAGCGCAACGCCCCGAGGATTACCGGCGCTTCTTCGATGCCCTCGGACGGCGCGACGAATCGATTATCTTGATCGATCGGGTCTTAAGCGATCTCGAGGTGCGAAGCCTGGTGTGTGACTCCGATTGCTTCGTCTCACTGCATCGCTCCGAAGGCTTCGGCCGCGGCATCGCCGAGGCGATGTACTATGGCCGGCCGGTCATCGCGACGGGTTATTCGGGCAATACGGACTATCTGCACGCGGACAACGGCTGCGTGGTCGATTACACGCTGGTTCCCGTCAAGCCCGGAGAGTATCCGCATTGCGAGGGTCAGGTCTGGGCGGATCCCGACATCGATCAGGCCGCCTACTACATGCGCACTCTCGTTGACCAACCTTCCCGTGCACAGGCATTGGCTGCGCAGGCAGCAAAGTTCATCCGCGACCACCACAGCTTTGCCGCGGTGGGCGGCCGCTACCGGCGTCGCCTCGAGCGATTGGTGCAGACACGACTCCCATGACAGCGGGAGCAACCAATACCGGCGGTAACTACCTGCCCGACGTGCCCTGGGTTGCCGAAGGTTCGCGCAAGGGTCGTGCGCCCCGCGACGGCTACGTGCGGGGATGGGGCATGCAGTTTCGTGGCCTCAAAGACAGCGTGCGCGCCGACCCGCTGTATCAAGCCGCGTGCGTGGCGGCCGGCGGACGCAGCGTGATGGCCGAAGACAACCGCATCAATCTCTATCTCATCCTGCGTTTCTTTCTTACCCGCATTCCGTTCGGACACGTCGTCGAATTCGGCTCTTACCGCGCTGGCAATGCGTTGTTCATGGCGCGGGTGCTTCAGGAAGTGCGCCCCGAAGCCAAGGTGATTGCCCTGGATACCTTCGCCGGCATGCCGCAGACCGATTCGAGCGTCGACGCGCACAACGAAGGCGACTTCGCCAATGTCGATGTGGACGAAATTCGCGCCGTGGTGGCGGCGAGCGGGCTTAGCAACATCGATCTGGTGCAGGGGCGCTTCGAAGAGACCGCCTCGCTTGCGCTGGCTCGGGCCGGCCCGATCGCATTGGCACACATCGATTCCGACATCTACTCCGCGATCGCGTTTGCCTACGACGCGGTGAAGCGGCACATGGTTAAGGGCGGCTATGTCATTTTCGACGATGCAACGGTGGCGAGCTGCCTGGGCGCGACCGAGGCGGTGGAGGAGTTGGTCATTCGTCGTGACTGGTTGCATGCGGAACAGATAAGCCCGCATTTCGTGTTCCGCATCAGGCTCGGGCGAGACGATGAATAGCGGCTGCCGAATCATCGGACCATGGGGCGCATCGACGAGCCGCACACCCGGCGGAGCTCACAGGTGAAAGAGTGCAGCAAGTCCATTGCGCGACGGCTTGCCGATCCGGACTTCGGCCACCGCTACTTTGTCGGCGAAGGGCTCGACGTGGGCGGCAAACCGGATCCGCTGGCGGTCTACGCGGAGCTGTTTTCGCGCGTGACGGCGATCCGCACTTGGGACGTCGAGGATGGCGACGGCCAGCTACTGGCAGGCGTTGCCGACGAATCGTTCGACTTCGTGCACAGCAGTCACTGTCTGGAACACCTTGCCGATCCTCGCGTGGCGCTGCGCAACTGGCTGCGCGTGCTCAGGCCGGGTGGACACCTGGTGTTCACCGTGCCCGACGAGGATCTCTACGAGCAGGGGGTCTTCCCGAGCGGCTTCAATCGAGGACATCGTCATACCTTCACGATCTTCAAGGCGAGTTCGTGGAGCCCTGCATCGATCAATCTGCTCGATCTGCTGCGCCAACTCGGGGAGGCGGCGCAGGTCGTCAAGATCGAGCTACTGCAACGCGGCTATCGCTTCGGTCTGCCGCGCTATGACCAGACGCTCACTCCTGTAGCGGAAAGCGGGATCGAGGTCGTCGTGCGCAAGCGCCTCGAATCGGAGATCACGCAAGGAGGCCGCTTGCCGAGCGCGAAAGCGAATCTGTCGCGGGAGACACGCATACAGCTCAACCAATATCGCGACGACGCGGCACGGATGAAGCGCGACAACGCCGAGAATCCGCCGTTCAACAATGACGCCGAGCTTTGAGCGAGGCGGCCGCCGGAGCGGCTGAAGCACCTACCCGCCATGAAGGTACGCTCACGTGCGCCGTTGCGGCTTGGATTAGCGGGAGGTGGCACCGACCTGTCGCCATACAGCGACCGCTTCGGCGGACTTGTCCTCAACGCCACGGTCGATCTCTACGCCTACGCGACGCTGACACGGCTCGATGAGCCGCGGTTGAGCTTCGCCGCGCTCGATCGCGACCACACCGAGGACCACGCTCTGCAACCCGCAGTCCGTGCTCACGGGCCGCTGATTCTTCACCAGGGGGTCTACAACCGCATCGTCCAGGAATTCTGCAACGGCGAGCCGCTGGCACTGATGGTGGCGACGCACGCCGATGCTCCTGCGGGCTCCGGCTTGGGCTCGTCATCGACGCTGGTCGTCGCCATGGTCACCGCGTATGCGGAGCTTTTACATCTGCCGCTAGGCGAATACGATATCGCAAAGCTCGCTTATGAGATCGAGCGCGTCGATCTCGGACTTCTGGGCGGCCGCCAGGATCACTACGCGGCGGCCTTCGGAGGCGTGAATTTCATGGAGTTCGGCAGCGGTGAACGCGTCGTCGTCAACCCGCTGCGCATCAAGCCGTCGATCCTTGCCGAGATCGAAGCTTCGGTCGTCCTGTTCTACACCGGCACCGCTCGCGAATCCGCAAGAATCATCGCTGAGCAGGTCGAGCGCATGAAGGCGGGGGATTCGGCAAGCCTTGCGGCGCTACACGATCTCAAGGAGGAAGCGCGCCTTACGAAGGATTGTATTCTGCGCGGCGACCTGAGGCAGTTCGGACGCTGCATGCAAAAGGGGTGGGAAGCGAAGCAGCGAACAGCTTCGAGCATAAGCACCGGCGCGCTCGAGCGCGCTCTTGCCGTGGCGCGCGACGCCGGAGCTTACGCAGGGAAAGTCTCAGGCGCAGGCGGCGGAGGGTTCGTCATCCTGTTCGCCGATCCGCCGCAGCGAGTCAGAGTGGAGGGCGCATTGCGATCGCTCGGCGAAGGCGAGCTTTATCACTGCCACTTTACCGAGCATGGAGCGCAGGCATGGCGCGTCGATTGATCGGCGCGAGATAAGGAAGCTCGGCCGATCGCCACTGACGCTGTGTTGACCGACGAAGCCATCATTCTCGCGGGGGGCCTTGGGACGCGTCTGGCGAGCGTCGTTCCCGATCTGCCGAAGCCGATGGCACCGGTCGCGGGGCGACCCTTTCTCGAGTGGCAGCTCGATTATCTGGTTCGGCAGGAGATTCGTCGAGTGGTGCTCGCGATCGGACACCGCGGTGATTGCATTGTCGAGCATTTCGGAACATGTTACGGCAACGCGGAAATCGTCTACGCCGGCGAACAGTCACCGCTTGGAACAGGAGGGGCACTGAAGGCGGCACTCCGCTTCATCAGGGGCGCCGGTGCATTTGCCCTCAATGGCGACACGCTGCTCCTAGCTCCCCTTGAGGAAATCGAGGGCGGCGTCGGCGAATCAATGGTGATGGCGATCCGGAAAGCACCAAATGCAGGGCGCCTTGGTTGCGTTGCACTGTTGGGCGATCGTATCTCGCACTTTGAAGAAAGACCTGCCATCGACCAGGACTGGGTGAACGCGGGACTGTATTGGGTCAGTCGCCATCTGTTCGACAATGATGAAAAGAGGACTGTGTTCTCGTTTGAGACGGAGTTCCTGCCTGCACTGGCCGCTTCCGTACAACCACGAGCCGCCCGTACCAATGACTTCTTTGTCGATATCGGAACTCCCGATACCTATCGGTTCGCCGATACAGCGATCCCGGAGGCATTTGACCACTGGGTGGCCAATCCCGCGGCAGAAGGCTCCAAGCAAGGATCGTAGGGAATGCGCTCAATTCAATTGTGGCACCGCTCGCCGAAGATGGTGCGGATACCGTTCATTCTGATTTCGCTCACGGTTGTGCACCATTCTTCATATCGCTCGCTTTGCTTGGGGCGATCATTACACGAAACTATCGCCACGTTGTACGCGCCACGTGAGGATCGATTCGGAAGAATATAATGAAGGCTTGACACAAAGGCTTTCGTTCACTGCCGGCGCTAGTGATGTAAGTAGATTTTTGTTCGTGGCTACGGTAGAAGACGGACATTTAGATCCGTGAATGTAACGCTAGGGCAGCCCAGTCAGCCGCTATCGAGT